>Ga0209148_1001600_pt1 | contig 10651 bp, 4 predicted proteins | sample AraplaCol_mMF_r2_2_FD_184288 | JGI IMG/M metagenome (GOLD analysis project Ga0209148, IMG submission 184288) | Arabidopsis root microbial communities from North Carolina, USA - plate scrape CL_Col_mMF_r2 (SPAdes) (version 2) | ecosystem: Host-associated > Plants > Roots > Endosphere | place: USA...
CGCTGGTTTGCCGCCAAGGACCGCGGCATCGAGGGGGTGCGTATTCTTTATGCCGTGCCATGGCCGGATCGCGGTGACGACCTCATCTTTACCGAGGTGGAGGCCACGCTGTCTGACGGGGGCACGGAACGCTACAGCTTGCCCGCGGGCATTGTTTGGGAGGACGAGAATCCTACGTCCCGCGCCCAGCAACTCGCTTTGGCGCGCGTGCGCCGTGGGCGGCGCATCGGCTTGCTGACCGATGGCTTCGCACTCGAAGCTTTTGCCAGCGGCCTGCTGATCGGCCTGCGTCAGAACGCCGAGCTTCCGATCCATAGCGGCGGTGCAGTGCGTTTTGAAACTACGGCGGCGTTCGCTACGGTGACGTTCGATCTCGCGATCGAGAACCGCTGGCTCTCCGCCGAGCAATCGAACAGCTCGATGATCCTGCACGACGCTGGCGTGGTGAAGCTGTTCCGCCGCACATCCGCGGGTATCAATCCCGAAGTGGAAATGAGCCGGTATCTCACGGAAAACGGCTACGCGAACACCGCACCGCTGCTCGGTGAAGTGGTCCGCGTGGACGAACACGGCGAACGCACCACGCTCGCGGTGTTGCAGGGTTTCCTGCGCAATCAGGGCGATGCCTGGGGCTGGACGCTCGACTATCTGCGTCGCAGCTATGACGAGTACAGCCATTCCGACGACGAGGAGCGGTGCGCCGAAATCGAAGGCGGCTACGACGCATTTGCGACGGCGGTCGGCACGCGGCTTGGCGAGCTGCACGCGCTGCTGGCTCGGCCGAGCGAGCTGCCGGCGTTCGCGCCGGAAACCGCAGGTAACGACACGATGGCCGCTTGGCGCGAGGACGTCCGCACCCAACTCGGGCGCGCGATGCACTCCGTGGAGTCGGCCAAGGACTTGCCGGAAGCGCTGGCAAGCGAAGCGAAGGCGCTGCGTGAACAGGCCGAATCGCTGGGACGTCGACTCGACGACCTCGCTGCTGCGGGGCAGGGCGCGCTCGCGACGCGTACCCATGGCGACTTCCATCTCGGCCAGGTCCTGGTGGTGCAGGACGACGCATACATCATCGACTTCGAGGGCGAACCGGCACGTTCGCTGGAGGAGCGTCGCGGCAAACGTTCGCCGTTGCGGGACGTCGCGGGCTTTCTTCGCTCGCTCGACTACGCAGCGGCCATGGCGCGCCGTGGCGAGGACGGCCTGGCTCCGATAGAAGATGCCGGGTTCGGTCCGTACCTCGAACGCTTCCACGCGCGTTCGGCCAAGGTGTTCCTCGACGCCTACCGAGCGGTGCTCGCTGCCGCCCCGGTGCGCTGGGTGGATGCCGAAGCCTTCGACGCCTTGCTCGAATTGTTCGTGATCGAGAAGGCCGCCTACGAAATCGTCTACGAGGCCAATAATCGGCCGGCCTGGCTGGACGTGCCGCTGCGCGGGCTCCTGGCCCTTGCGCAGGGTGGGTCAGGCCATGCACGGGAGAAGAACGTATGACCGATCCGCGCACCTACGGTCTGACGGATGCCGCGGCTGTCGACGCGCTGGTGGACGGCCGGCACGGTGACCCGTTCGCACTGCTCGGTCCGCATGACGTGGAAGGGCGCCGCGTCGTGCGTACGCTGCAACCGGGCGCGACGAACGTCGAGTTGATCGACGCGGAGGGACGGACGCTCGGTGCCTTGAGCCGTGTGCATCCCACGGGGCTGTTCGCGGGCTTCCACGATGCCGAGGGCGAGTATCGGCTTCGCGTGCAATGGCCGGCAGCGACGCAGGACACGCACGATCCTTATGCATTTGGCACCTTGCTCGACGACGAGGATCTGCGTCTGCTCTCCGATGGGCAGCACATCGAGTTGTTCCGCTGCCTTGGTGCGCATCCCACGGTGGTCGATGGCGTCCATGGTGTGCGCTTCGCCGTCTGGGCGCCGAACGCGAAACGCGTCAGCGTCGTTGGCGACTTCAACAGTTGGGACGGTCGCCGCCACCCGATGCGCAAGCGCGTACCGGCTGGCGTCTGGGAGTTGTTCGTGCCGGGCCTGCTGCCGGGCGCGCGCTACAAGTACGAGATATGGGGCGCCGATGGCTCGCTGACCCAGCGCGCGGATCCCGTCGCGCTTGCCGCGGAGCTCCCTCCGGCAACGGCATCGATCGTGGCCGACCCCGCGGCCTTCCGCTGGACCGACGAGGCCTGGATGCGTCGTCGCGGCGCCTTGCATCATGCCGGTTCGCCGCTGTCCATCTACGAATTGCACGCGGGCTCCTGGCTGCGCGACAAGGACGGGCGCGAACTGCATTGGGACGAACTGGGCGAGCGCCTCATTCCCTACGTCGCAGGCATGGGCTTCAGCCACATCGAGCTGCTGCCGATTTCCGAGCATCCGTTCGGCGGCTCGTGGGGCTACCAGCCGCTGGGCCAGTTCGCACCTACGTCGCGCTTTGGCACCCCGGAAGCCTTCGCACGCTTCGTCGACCGCTGCCACGAAGCCGGCGTCGGCGTGATCGTCGATTGGGTGCCGGCGCATTTTCCGACCGATATTCACGGATTGGCGCACTTCGACGGCACGCCGCTCTACGAACATGCCGACCCGCGCGAGGGTTACCACCAGGACTGGAACACGCTGATCTTCAACCTCGGTCGTAACGAGGTGTCCGCGTTTCTCGTGGCGAGTGCGCTTGCCTGGCTGGAGCGCTTCCACATCGATGGCCTGCGCGTGGATGCCGTAGCGTCCATGCTCTATCGCGACTATTCGCGCAAGCACGGGGAGTGGGTGCCCAACATCCACGGTGGCCGCGAGAACCTCGAATCCATCGCCTTCCTGCGCCGGGTCAACCAACTCGTGGCCGAGCGCCATCCGGATTGCATGACCATTGCGGAAGAATCCACCGCATGGCCCGGGGTTACGCAGCCCGTGGAGCAGGGTGGCCTGGGTTTCACCTTCAAGTGGAACATGGGCTGGATGCACGATTCGCTGGAGTACATGTCGCGCGATCCGATCCATCGGCGCTGGCACCACGGCGAGATGACCTTCAGCATGGTCTACGCCTATTCCGAGAAATTCGTGCTGCCGCTGTCGCACGATGAAGTCGTGCACGGTAAGCGTTCGTTGCTGGGTCGGATGCCGGGCGACGAATGGCAACGCTTCGCCAACCTGCGTGCCTATTACGGTTTCATGTGGGGTCATCCAGGCAAGAAGCTCCTGTTCACTGGCGGGGAAATCGCTCAGCCGCACGAATGGAACCACGATGCCCAGATCGCCTGGGACCTGCTCGACCATCCGTTGCATCGTGGCGTGCAGGCGCTTGTGCGCGATTTGAACCGTCTTTATGCAGCCACCCCGGCATTGCATGCCTGGGACACCGACCCGCGCGGTTTTCGTTGGGTCATCGGTGACGGCGCCGAGCAGAGCATCTTTGCCTGGCTGCGTTTCGCCGATGGCGCACGACCTGCATTGGTCATCAGCAACATGACCCCCGCTCCCCATCACAGCTTCCGCATTGGCGTCCCCGAAGGCGGCCGCTGGCGTGAAGCGATCAACTCGGATGCGAAGGACTACGGCGGTTCCGGCGTCGGCAACGACGGCGAGCGGCATGCGCAGGACGTTCCAGCGCATGGGTTCGACCGTTCGTTGGTGCTCAGCCTTCCGCCGCTGTCCACGCTCATCCTGGTTGCCGACTAACAAGGAACATCGATGCCCGTACTTCCCGAACGCATGCAATCCGGCATGCCTTATCCGCTCGGCGCAACATGCGATGGCATGGGCACGAACTTCGCCGTGTTCTCGGCTCACGCCGAGCGCATTGAGCTTTGTCTCTTCGATCCGTCCGGCAAGCGCGAGATCGCGCGTTACGACCTTCCCGAATGCACCGATGAGGTCTGGCACGGCTACCTGCCACGCGTACGCGGCGGCACCTTGTACGGGTTCCGTGCGCATGGCCCTTATGCGCCGGAAGAAGGCCACCGCTTCAATCCCAACAAGTTGCTGCTCGATCCCTATGCCCGATTGCTGCACGGGCAGGTGCGTTGGTCGGATGCGTTGCACGGTTATCGCGTGTCCAGTCCCCGCGCGGACCTGTCGTTCGATCGCCGCGACAGCGCTGCCGCCATGCCGAAGGCCGTGGTGGTGGATGAGCCGATGCATTGGACCCACGGCAACCGCCCACATACGCCGTGGAACGAGACGGTGATCTACGAAACCCATCTCAAGGGTTTCACTCGTTCGTTGAAGCGCATCCGGCAACACGAGCGCGGCACCTTCATCGCGCTGGCCGATCCCTATGTGATCGACTACCTGGTGAAGCTCGGCGTCACCGCCGTGGAGCTGTTGCCGGTCCATGCGTACTTGCAGGATCGCCGCCTCACGGAAATGAAACTGCGCAACTACTGGGGCTACAACACCCTGGCGTTCTTCGCGCCGGAACCGGCGTATCTGGCCGAGGGTGCGCTCAACGAGATCCGCGCGGCAGTGCAGGCGCTGCATGCCGCCGGTATCGAGGTCATCCTCGACGTGGTCTACAACCATACCTGTGAGGGAAGCGAGCTGGGCACGACGATGTCGTTCCGCGGCCTCGACAACAAGAGCTATTACCGGTTGATGCCGGACAATCCGCGCTACTGCATCAACGACACCGGCACCGGCAATACCGTGAACACCGCGCATCCCCGCGTGTTGCAGCTGGTCATGGATTCGCTCCGGTACTGGGTGCAGACCTTCCACGTGGACGGGTTTCGCTTCGATCTCGGCGTGAGCCTGGGGCGCGAGGAGCATGGTTTCGATCCGAACTGCGGTCTATTCGACGCCATGCGCCAGGACCCCGTGCTGGCCAACGTCAAACTGATTTCCGAGCCGTGGGACATCGGTCCGGGCGGTTACCAGCTTGGCAACCATCCCCCTGGCTTCGCCGAGTGGAACGGCAAGTATCGCGACGACATCCGCCGCTTCTGGAAGGGCGACGCCAACATGCGCGGCGCGCTCGCCGGTCGCTTGCAGGCATCGGGCGAGCTGTTCGATCACCAGCGCCGCAAGCCGTGGGCATCGGTCAACTTCATTACGGCGCACGACGGCTTCACGCTGGAAGACCTGGTCAGCTACAACGACAAGCACAATGAAGCCAACGGCGAAGACAACCGCGACGGGGGCAACGACAACGAGAGCTACAACTACGGCGCCGAGGGCCCTACGGACGACCAGGGTATCCGCACCGCGCGCGACCGGGTCAAGCGCTCCATGCTCGCCACGATGTTCTTTTCCCACGGCACGCCGATGCTGCTCGGCGGCGACGAATTCGGGCGCACGCAGCACGGCAACAACAACGCGTATTGCCAGGACAACGAGCTTTCCTGGTACGACTGGAAGCAGGCCACCTCGGAGCAGGGCAGGGAACTGGCGGACTTCACCGCGCGGCTGATCCGGCTCCGCGAGCAGCACCCGACCTTGCGTGCCGCGCACTTTCTTCGCGGCGACAAGGACGTGGTGCCGGGCATGCGCGAGGTCGCCTGGTTCGACGAACGCGGTACCGAGATGGACCAGGAAGCCTGGGGCTACACGGAAGGCCGTCTGCTGGCCTTGCGTCGCGTCCAGGCACAGGGCGAAAAGCGTGCGGACGTGACCCTGGTGCTGTTCAATGCCACGCCAGAGATGCATGTCTTCACGCTCCCGCAGCCTGCGGCGAACTGGCGGCTGTGCTGCAACACCGCTTCGCCCACGGCGCCGGAGGTGGCGTGGAACGAGCCGACGATCGAAGTGGAGGGCCGCTGTGTCGTCATGCTTGCTGCCACCGTGCGGACCGAACCCGCATGAGTGAACGCCATTTCCACGCCATGCCGTACGGATTCAAGCCGCTCGGCGACGGACGTACGCGGTTCCGCCTCTGGGCGCCGGACAAGGAGTCGGCGTCCATCGAATGCGATGACGGCCATGTGTCGCGCATGCGTGCGCTCGACGACGGCTGGTTCGAATGCGTGTGTCCAGCGGAACCGGGGACGGGTTACCGCTTCCGCTTCGACGACGGCACGGCGGTACCGGACCCGGCATCGCGACGCCAGCGAGATGGCGATGTCCACGGCTACAGCGTGGTCACCGATCCGACGGCCTACGAATGGCGTCATACGGAATGGAGAGGCCGTCCGTGGCACGAGACGGTGATCTATGAACTTCATCCTGGCGTGCTCGGTGGCTTCCATGGCGTGGAAATGATGCTGCCGCATCTGGCCTCACTTGGCATTACCGCCATCGAACTGATGCCGATCTCGCAGTTCCCCGGCGAACGCAACTGGGGCTACGACGGGGTGTTGCCGTACGCGCCGGCTGCGGCATACGGTTCGCCCGACGACCTGAAGTCGCTCGTGGATACAGCCCACGGTCTCGGACTTATGGTGTTTCTCGACGTGGTCTACAACCACTTCGGTCCCGATGGCAATTATCTCGGCGCCTATGCGTCTCCCTTCTTCGACGAAGCAGCACATACGCCGTGGGGCGCGGCGATCGGCGTGGCGACGCCGCAGGTGGGCGATTACTTCGTCCACAACGCTCTGTACTGGATCGAGGAGTTCCGCTTCGACGGACTGCGTTTCGATGCCGTGCATGCGATCGGCAACCCGGGCTGGCTCGCGTCGCTGGCGGCGCGCGTGCGTGCGGCGACCGGTCCTGAGCGCCACGTGCACCTCGTGCTCGAAAACGAAGCGAACCAGGCACACTTGCTGGCGCCGGAACGATTCGACGCCCAGTGGAACGACGACTTCCACAACGCCTTGCACGTGCTTCTTACGGATGAGCACGAGGGCTATTACGCGCACTATCGACCGCCGATGGAGAAGCTGCTGCGCAGCCTCCGCGAAGGCTTTGCCTTCCAGGGCGAAGCGATGGGAGGTCGCCGCCGCGGCGAGCCCTGTGCGCATCTGCCGCCGGCACGCTTCGTCAATTTCCTGCAGAACCACGACCAGGTCGGCAACCGTGCCTTCGGCGATCGGCTGGAGACCCTCGTTGCGCCAGAGACCGTCGAAGCGGCGCTCGCGCTGCTGCTGCTCGCGCCGTTCGTGCCGATGCTGTTCATGGGTGAGGAATGGGCGAGCCGTACGCCGTTCCTGTTCTTCACCGATTTCCCGGACGACGACCTGCGCCGTGCGGTGCGCGACGGCCGACGGAAGGAGTTCGAGGCGTTCTCGGGCTTCTCGGGGGAGACCATTCCCGATCCGAACGAGTACGAGACGTTCACCGCCTCCATTCCTGTACGCGACGAAACAAAGGGGGATGCGCGACGTGCGTTGGTCCGTACCTTGATCGCGCTGCGCCAGAAGCACGTGGCGCCCTACATCGACACGGCGCGTAGCCTCGGCGCTTCCGCACTGGGCGAACGTGCCTTCGTAGTGGCATGGTCGCTCGGCGCGGCCACCCTGACTTTGTATGTCAACTTCGGCGAGAGCGAGATCGGCCTCGACACGACGCCTTCGCCGTCCGCGGCATGGCTTCATGGCAGTGCTGCCGATGTCGCATCCGCTTCACGCGGCCTGCTCCCTGCTCGCCGCACCCTTGCCTGCCTGGAGTCCTGATCCCGTGAACGCATCCCCCGACGATCGCCTCGCTCTGCTGGCCGAAAAGGCAGGCATCGACGTGCACTGGCGTGACGCGTTGGACCGCCCGCAGACGACGTCGCCGGACACGCTGCGCGCCGTGCTTCGTGCGCTGGGCCTGCCGGCGGAGAATGCGGGCGATATCGACGCCAGCCTGCAGCGTCTCGATGAGGAAGGTAGCGGTCGTCGGTTGCCGCGGCTCATCACCGCAGATGCGGGGGCTCGCGTCGAGCTACCGCCATCGCCGCGTGGCCGCGCGTGGAAGATCGCTTCGCAGGACGGCGCCGTGGTGAGCGAAGGCGAGTTGCCTTCCAGTGAGCGCGAGGTCAATGCGCCGGCTTTGCCTGGCTACTACACGCTATCGCTGGGCGACGACGAGGTGACGTTGGCCGTGGCGCCGTCCCGGACCTTCGGCGTCGGCGACATCGCGGGTGCGCGAAATCCCTGGGGCGTCGCAGTGCAGATGTCCAGCCTGCGCCGTCCGGGCGACGGCGGTATTGGCGACTTTACGGCCCTGGAGCTGGCAGCGAAGGCAGCAGCGGAGAAGGGCGCCGACGCGATGGCGATCAGTCCGCTGCATGCGCTGTTCGCGGCGGCACCCGAGCGCTACAGCCCCTACGCGCCGTCCAGCCGTCTGTTTCTCAATGGCCTTTACATCGACCCCGCACGTACCAGCGGCGAGCAGACGGTGCGCGCCGTGATCGACACGCACAATCTTCGGCAGGAGCTGGCCGAGCTGGAATGGCTCGAGCTGATCGACTGGCCGCGCGCGGCCCGGGCACGCATGACCATTCTTCGCTCGGTATACGAGTGGGCATCGGTGGATCTCGCGCATTCCGACCGCTTCATGGCGTTCCGCAAGGAGCAGGGCGAGCCGCTTGAGCGGCATGCGCGCTTCGAGGCGCTGCATGCCGACTTCACCGCCCACGGACGACCCGGGGGGTGGCAAGGTTGGCCTGAGGCCTTCCACGATCCGGCGAGTAGTGCGGTGGCAGCGTTTGCCCGCGAACACTCGCGCGAGGTGGGGTTCCACGCCTGGCTCCAATGGCTGGCAGCGCAAGGCCTGGAAGGCGCGCAGAAGGCTGCGCGCGATGCGGGCATGAAGATCGGCCTGATCGCCGATCTGGCGGTCGGCGCCGATGCGGGCGGAAGCCACGCCTGGGCTCATCAGGGCGAAGTACTGAGCGGTCTTTCCGTCGGCGCGCCACCGGATGCGCTCAACCGGCTGGGCCAGGATTGGGGTCTGACGACCTTCTCGCCGCGCGGGCTTCGCGAATCCGGCTTCCGGGGCTTCATCGGCATGTTGCGCGCGGCGCTGGCGCATGCGGGCGGCGTACGCATCGATCACGTGTTGGGCCTGAAGCGCCTGTGGCTGTTGCCGCATGGCGTAGGCGCCACCGAGGGCGCCTACGTGCGCTACCCAATGAACGATCTGTTGCGCCTCATCGCGCTCGAATCGCATCTGCACCGCGCGATCGTGATCGGCGAAGACCTCGGCACGGTGCCCTCCGATTTTCGCGATGCGATCGGCGAACGCAACCTGCTCGGCATCCGCGTGCTCTGGTTCGAGCGTGCTGCCGACGGCGGCTTCGTTGCGCCGTCCGAGTGGTCGAGCAAGGCGATGGCGACGACGAGCACGCACGACGTGCCGACCGTCGCCGGATGGTGGAGCGGTCGCGACGTGGCGTGGCGCAAGCGTACGGGCCTCGACGATCCGACCGTGGACGAAGCCGCCGTGCGCGTGGGCGAACGCGTGAAGCTGTGGCGCGCACTCTGCGCATCCGGCTCGGCATGGAATGAGGACGCACCGCCTGCCCCCGACGACATCTCGCCGGTGGTCGTCGCGGCTGCGCGGCATGTGTCGCAGGCGCCGGCACCCCTGGCGATCTTCCCGGTCGAGGACGTCCTCGGCCTGCACGAGCAACCCAATCTACCCGGACCCACCGACGCGGTGCATCCGAACTGGCGCCGGCGCATGCCGGACTCGTCGTCGCGGTTGTTCGACGGGCCCATTGCCCACGCCGTGTGCGCCACTATCGATCAGACCCGGAACCGTTCCCGATGAGTCCACCACGCGCACTTGCCCGCCTTCAGTTCCATGCCGGGTTCACCCTCGACGATGCGGTGGAGGTCGTCGACTACTACGCGCGTCTTGGCATCAGTCACCTGTATGCCTCGCCGATCCTACGCGCGCGCTCCGGTTCGACGCATGGCTACGACGTGGTCGATTGCCATGAGGTGAATCCCGAACTCGGCGGAGAAGACGCCTTGCGTCGTCTCGTGGCGCGCCTGCGCTCACGCGGCATGGGCCTCGTGCTGGACATCGTGCCGAACCATATGGGCGTCGGCGTGCAGAACGCATGGTGGATGGACGTGCTCCGCCACAGTCGCACCAGTCGCTATGCGGGTTATTTCGACATCGACTGGCAAGCCTCCGATCCGTTGCTGCGTGGACGCCTGTTGCTGCCGATCCTTGGCGCAGGCTATGACGCGACGCTGCGCGAAGGACACCTGCGGCTGGCGCGTCGGCGCGGCGAATGGATGCTGCGCGTCTACGACGATCACCTGCCGCTCTCGCCGGAATCGCTGGCCGGCCTGACCGACGATGCCGAGGCGAAGCACGATCCAGCGTCAGACGAGGGCAGGGCAACGCTGCATGCGTTGATCGAACGGCAGCATTACCGCCTCGCGTTCTGGAAGCTCGCCAGCGATATGGTGAACTACCGTCGCTTCTTCGACATCAACGAACTCGCCGGTCTGCGCATCGAGCGCACGGCCGTGTTCGAAGATACGCACAAGACGATCTTCCGCCTCTACGCCGAAGGATTGATCGACGGTGTGCGTTGCGATCACGTGGACGGGCTGGCGGACCCGCGGCGTTACTGCCGCCAACTGCGTCATCGACTCGATCGTCTGCGTACGCAGCGTCCACCGGAGGCGCCGCGCGGTGGTGCCTATATCGTGGTGGAGAAGATCCTCGCCGAGGATGAGTCGCTCCGGCTCGACTGGCGCACGGATGGCACCACCGGCTACGAGTTCATGGATCAGGTCTCGGCGGTGCTGCATGACGAGACAGGCGAAGCGCCGCTG
>Ga0209148_1001601_pt1 | contig 10643 bp, 10 predicted proteins | sample AraplaCol_mMF_r2_2_FD_184288 | JGI IMG/M metagenome (GOLD analysis project Ga0209148, IMG submission 184288) | Arabidopsis root microbial communities from North Carolina, USA - plate scrape CL_Col_mMF_r2 (SPAdes) (version 2) | ecosystem: Host-associated > Plants > Roots > Endosphere | place...
GGGACATGCGCATTCCGTCGGGTCGGGTCGGGGAAACCCCGATCATCGCATCCTCGGCGGAGGGTCTGCAGGCTTTGCGCGGCGTTACATGCCGTCGTAGTGACGGCGCATCGTGTCCAGGTACGCGTCCAGGTTGCGGCCGGGCAGATCGGCGAAGGTTTCGCCGGCGTCACGGCAGTCGGCGATACGGTCGGGGCGAAAATTACGGAAGGCGTGGCGATGGCGACACCAGGTGCCAAGCGTCCAAGCGCCGCCCCAGAAGGAAAGACACAACGGCTCTACCTCGCGCGTGGTGCTGCGCCCTTCCGCATCGCGGTAGTCGAGGCACAGCACGCGGCGCGCCAGTACGGCCTCGTGCAGCCGGTCGAGCATCATCGCGACGTGGTTCTGGAACGGATCGCGCCAGATCGGCGCGAAGATCCGCGACTGCGCCGACTTCTCGCGCAGATCGGGGGGCAACACCGCCTCGATCTTGATCAGCGCCGCCTGCGCCTCGCGCGCCAGCCGCTCGCCGGCAAACGCGCGGACGAAGCGCGTGCCGGCGACCAGAGCTTCGAGTTCGTCGGCGGAAAACATCAGCGGCGGGATGTCCGAGCCCTTGCGCAGGAGATAGCCCACGCCGGCCTCGCCTTCGATGGGCACGCCGGAAAGCTGGAGATCGGCGATGTCTCGGTAAACGGTACGCAGCGACACCTCGAGCGTGCCGGCGAGCTGTCGCGCGGGCAGCGCCGTTCGCCGCCCGCGCAGAGCGTTGATGATGAGGAAGAGACGGTCGGCGCGGCGCATCGATGCATCATCGCTTTCCGCGCGGTGCGCGGGAAGCGATGAAGGTCACGGACACGCATGTCGGCCGACTCAGGCGGCCGCCAGGGTCTGCGCCCGAGCGAGCGCCGCGTCCTGCACCACGGCACGAACGATGGCAGGGCGCACCATCAGTCGTGCCACGTAGGCCTCGAAGGCATCCCGACGCGGCACCACCCCGAACTTCATGGTCCAGTCCAGCGCGCTGGCCCAGAGAATGTCGGCGGCGGTGAATCGCTCGCCCAGCAGCCAGGGACCGGGCGACAGCTGCGCTTCGAGGGTGTCCATCACCGTGTCGAAGTCGCCATAGGGGCAGGTCGAGGCCGGCGCCGGCTCGTGCTTCATGCGTCGATCCATCACCGCCGGTTCGAAACATGACCCGTAGAACGCGAGCCAGCGCAGGTAGGGACCACGCAGCGGATCGTCTAGTCCAGGTGCCAGGCCGGCGGACGGATACAGGTCGGCGAGATAGGTAAAGATGGCCGGCCGCTCGGTCACCAGCCCACCAAGATGTTCGATCGCGGGGACCTTCCCCAGCGGGTTGATCTTCAGGTACGCCGGCCGGCGCTGCTCGCCCTGGGTCAGGTCCATCACGTGCATGTCGTACTGCGCGCCCAGTTCTTCCAGCAGCATCAGAGCGGCGCCGGAACGGCTATTGGGTGCGTGGTGGAAGGTGATCCGATTCGGGTTCATGCGGTGGTCCTTCTGAAGGTGGAGATCAAGCCGGTGGGTGTTCCCGTCGTCGCCGCGCCAGCCTTGCGGCCATCCCCGCTGCGCGCCCTGCGACCGCCGCTGCGCGGCGTTACGTCGGGTGCGAAGCGGTATTGGCCGTCCATGAGCAGGCCGCGCCGACCCAGCGGCGCATAGAGATCGGCGAGCCGGTCCAGAAAACGATTCATGGCATTGCCCTCCCCATGCGCTGCGGTGAAAAGAAGTCTGCGCCGGGGCTACTGACAACGTGCTGTCAGCAGTCCCTCTGGCGCCGTTCACGCATCACCCGGACAATGCGTGCTTTCGCGCCAGGGCCCGTAGCGATGACGAAACCGATTTCCCTGATCCAGTTCCTGATCGAAGAGAAGCGCGCGGGGCACATCAATGCCCAGCTCAGCCTCCTGATCGAGGTGGTGGCCCGCGCCTGCAAGCGCATCTCCGTCGCCACCGGTAAGGGCGCACTCGGCGGGGTCCTCGGCAATGCCGGCTCGGACAACGTGCAGGGCGAAGCGCAGAAGAAACTGGACGTCATCTCCAACGAGATCCTGCTGGAAGCCAACGCCTGGGGCGGCCACCTCGCAGCCTGTGCCTCCGAGGAAATGGAAGACCCGCAGCCGATTCCCGATGCCTACCCGAAGGGCAACCACCTGCTGCTGTTCGATCCGCTCGACGGCTCCTCGAACATCGACGTGAACGTGTCGGTAGGCACCATCTTCTCGGTGCTGCGTTGCCCCGACGGCGTCACCGAGCCAAAGGTCACCGACTTCCTCCAGCCCGGCACCGAGCAGGTCGCCGCGGGCTACGTCGTCTACGGACCGAGCACCCTGCTCGTGCTGACCTTTGGCCACGGCGTGCACGAGTTCACGCTGGACCGCGAGCACGGCAGCTTCGTCCTTACCCGCCGCAACATCGTCATCCCTGCGGACACCGGCGAGTTCGCCATCAACATGTCCAACCAGCGCCATTGGGAAGCACCGATGCAGCGCTACATCGGCGAGCTGCTCGCGGGCACCGACGGTCCGCGCGGGCGCGACTTCAACATGCGCTGGGTGGCATCGATGGTCGCCGACGTGCATCGCATCATCACGCGCGGCGGCATCTTCATCTATCCGCTGGACGCGGAGATCACCGCCAAGGGCGCGACCGGCAAGCTGCGCCTCATGTACGAGGCCAACCCCATGGCCTTCATCGTGGAACAGGCCGGCGGTGCGGCCACCACGGGCCGCGAACGGATCATGACGCTCCAACCCACAGCGCTGCACCAGCGCGTGCCGGTATTCCTTGGCTCGAAGAACGAGGTCGAGATCGTCACGCGCTACCACCGCGAAGCCGACGAGACCCGCTACTGACGTCATCGGGCGGTTCGCCGCCCGGTTTCCGCCACCTGCCGGTCACGCCAGCGCCGCGGCCGTGCCCGATGATCCGCCTGCCTCCACCCGGTCCCCCTCCATGCTTCCTCGCCGCGTCCGTCCCTGGCTACCTTCGCTCTGTGCGCTCCTGCTCGCCGGTTGTTTTGGCAGCAAGCCGGACGTCCGACCGGATACCGCCCTGCCCGTTCTCGCCGCCAAGCCGCGTATTGGGCTGGCGCTGGGCGGGGGCGCGGCCAAGGGCTTCGCGCATATCGGCGTCATCAAGATGCTGGAAGCCAGCGGTATCCATCCGGACGTCGTCTCCGGCACCAGCGCGGGCAGCGTCGTCGGCGCGCTGTATGCGAGCGGCATGGACGCGTTCCGCTTGCAGGAACAGGCGTTCGCACTGGACGAGAGCAGCATCCGCGACGTGCGCTTCTTCTCCGGTGGGCTGGTCGAAGGTCGCCGCTTGCAGGACTACGTCAACGAACTCGTCCGGCAGACGCCGATCGAGAAGATGCACATTCCGTTCGCCGCCGTCGCCACCGAACTGGAAACCGGCGAGCGCGCCGTCTTCGTCCGCGGGAACACGGGCCAGGCCGTACGCGCGTCGAGCAGCATCCCGGGCGTGTTCGAGCCGGTGGAGATCAGCGGCAAGCATTTCGTCGACGGCGGCGTCGTGAGCCCCGTACCCGTGGACGCCGCGCGCCAGCTCGGCGCCGATATCGTCATTGCCGTGGACATCTCCGCACGCCCCGACGGCAGCAACCCGGCCAGCATGGTCGGCATCGTCGGCCAGTCGATCACGATCATGGGCCGCAAGCTTGCCGAGCAGGAACTGGCGCGAGCGGACGTGGTGATCCGACCGAAGGTCGGGCAGATCGGCCCCACCGATTTCGATCAGAAGAACGTGGCGATTCTCGAAGGCGAACGCGCCGCGCTGGCAGCGATCCCTGCGATCAAGGCGAAGATCGCCGCGAAAACGGCAGCGATGGGCGCCCCGCCCGTCGCCGCGCACTGATCAGCTGGCGTCCACCAGCGCCAGCGCAGCCTGCTTGCCCAGCGTCAGGATCTCGTCCGAGAGCGTCCGGTCGGCCACGGCGCGCGATAGCGAGAGCGAGCCCACCAGCGACGCGAAGAGCGTCATCGCCAAGCTGCGACGACGCTTGCCCCGCACGTCGACAGGCAGGGTAGAGGCGATCAGTTCGACCATGCTCTCGTAGCCATCGGTAAAGACCTGCCGCGTTTCGGCCGGTCGGCGCGCCACTTCCGCGGCGAGCGCGGCGGCCACACAGCCAGCCTCGGGGTGATCGCGATGTTCGGGCGACAGATAGGCGTTGATCAGCGCGCGATGGCCTTCGCTGCGCGAGGCGGCCACCCTGGCCGCCAGGCGCTCCCTTGCGGCGGAAGCCGCCGTAAGCACGCTCTCGCGGACGAGATCTTCCTTGGAGCCGAAGTGGTTGTAGAACCCGCCCTGGGTGAGGCCGACCTCGCCCATGAGGCTGACCACGCCGACGGCGTCGATACCGTCGGCACGGAAACGTTGCGAGGCCGCCTCCACGATCTTCTGGCGGGTCTGTTCCTTATGGCCTTTTTCGTAGCGCATGCTGCTCGCTCCGCAGGGAACTGCGAGGCCCTGCCCGGAGCGATTGTAGCCAATCCTTGCAGATTGAAATGTCGAGCGTCATGGCGTCATAACTGACGCCGTTTCGCCACGTCCTCCGCGGTGACCGCGCCCTGTTTGCCACCGAAGTGGCCAATCACGTAGTTCGCCAGCGCGGCGACCTCGGGATCGCTGTACGCATGGCCGAAGGCCGGCATGTACACGTCGGTGTCGCCGATGCGCATCTTCACGCCTTGCAGAATCGCCTGGGTGACGTTCGCCCCGGAGGGGTCGTTGACGCCGCGCGTGCCGGCCAGCCCGGCGTACGGCGTCTGTTGGCCCGCGCCATTCCACTGGTGGCAACTGGCACACGCACCTTCGAACAGGCGCAGGCCATCGGCATCGCGCGTGGCATCGTCGCCGCCGGGCGCCATGGCGTTCGAGGCCAGCATCGCCTTAGGCGACGGATCGACGGTGATCGGATCCTTGCCTTCGCGCGCTGGCACCGTGCGCAGCCAGGTCACCAGGGCCGCCGTGTCCTCGGGCTTCAGGAACTGCAGGCTGTGCGCTACCGCTTCGCCCATGGGACCGGACGCCGAGGCATGACCGTCCGCGTGGCCGGTACGCAGGTACTGGATCAGCGCCTCGTCAGTCCACTTGCCGATGCCGTGATTCGGGTCGGATGTGATGTTGTAGGCGCGCCAGCCTTGCAGTTCCGCACCCGCCAGGGATTCGCCGTGCTTCAGGCCGAACCCGAGGTTACGCGGCGTATGGCATTCCGCGCAGTGGCCGAGCGGCCCGGCGATGTACGCACCGACATTCCACTCGGGCGACCGCGAAGCGTCCGCTTGGAAACGCTGGCTGCGAAAGAAGGCCGCATTCCAGAAACCCATGGCCCAGCGCTGGTTGAACGGGAAACCGAGCTGGTTCGGCGTTTCGGGCTGACGCACCTTGGGCAGGCTGAAGAGATAGGCCTTGATCGCGAGGACGTCGGCGCGGCTCAGCTGGGTGTAGGCGGTATACGGGAACGCGGGATAAAGGTGCTGGCCGTCCTTCCGCACGCCTTCGCGCACGGCGCGCACGAAGTCGTCGTCGGTCCAGCGACCGATGCCGGTCTCGTCGTCGGCCGTGATGTTCGACGAATAGATCGTGCCGAACGGCAGCTTGAAGGCGACGCCGCCGGCAAACGGTTTGCCCGTCTCGGGCACCGTATGACAGGCGATGCAATCCGCCGCGCGGGTGAGGTATTCACCGCGTGCCACCGGATCGGCGTTGGCCGGTGCGCCGGCAAGCACGGGGGCGCTACCGTCCGCGTGGTCGGTGCGATTGAGGAAGAAGTACGCCGCCACGCCCACCGCGAGCAGCACGACAACGATGATGAGAAAGCGCTTCATGCCACGTCCTCCTTGTGCTCGCCCGTGGATGCGACGCGCTTCAATGCATCCGGCGACGCCGCAAGCTGCGTGCGCGAGATCGGCAGCTCACGCAGACGCACGCCGGTAGCCGCAAAGATGGCGTTAGCGAGCGCAGGTGCCGCGATGGCCGTGCCGACTTCACCGATACCGCCGGGCGCTTCGTCGTTCTCGACCGAGTACACCTCGATCTCGGGCACCTCGTTGATACGCAGGTTCCGGTAGTCGTGGAAGTTGCTCTGCTCGATGACGCCGTTCTTCAGGGTGATGCCGCTGTACATCGCTGCACTCAGACCGAACAGCAGCCCGCCCTGCATCTGTGCCTGCACCGAACTGGGATTGACGGTGATGCCGTTATCCACGGCGACCACGGCCTTGCGCAGGCGCACCGTGCCTTGCGGCGTGACTTCCGCTTCCACGATCGCGCAGACATGGCTGCCGAACGGCGAACCGACGGCGATGCCGCGACCCACGCGTGCCGGCAACGGCTGGCTGCCCCAACCGATTTTCTCCGCTGCGAGATCGAGCACGCCAAGCGCACGCGAACCGGGCTTCATCAGCGAGCGGCGATAGGCGAGCGGATCCTTGCCGGCAACGTGGGCCAGCTCGTCGATAAAGCTTTCGACGATGAACAGGTTGTGCGTGGGGCCGACGCCACGCCACCAGCCCACGACGAGACCGGGCGGCATTTCGTGGCGGACCCACTCCACGAGCACGTTGTCCATGTCGTAGGGCAGATCGGCGGCGGACTCGATCGCGTCACTGTCCATGCCGTCCTTGCCCATGGCACCGGGCATCCAGCGGCCGAGGACCGTGCCGCTGGTGATGCGGTGCTTCCACGACGTGGGCTTGCCGTCGGCCCCGAGCGTGGCCGAGATGCGATCGAAATAGAGCGGGCGCACGCGATCGTGGCGAATGTCTTCTTCGCGGCTCCAGATCACCTTCAACGGATAGGTCACCTGCTTGGCGAAGGCGACGGCCTGTTCGACCTGGTCGGTTTCCAGCCGGCGACCGAAGCCGCCGCCGAGATACTGGTTGTTGACCGTCACCGCCTCCGCCGGAATGCCGCAGATGCGTGCGGCTTCCTTCACCACGCGGGTCGGCACCTGGGTGCCGGTCCAGATCTCGCAGTGGCCCGCTGTGACGTGCACCGTGGCGTTCAACGGTTCCATCGTCGCGTGGGCGAGCATGGGCGAGACGAACGAAGCTTCCACGAGCTTGCCGCCTGCCGCCGCTTCGCCCTTGGGCTTGCGGCCGACGATCGCAGGGCCCTTCTCCGAGCTTTCCCGCAGGCCGGCCACGAGGGTCTCCGTGTCCAGGTGCGCGTTGACGCCCGGCGTCCACTCGATGACGAGCGATTCGAGGCCGCGCTGCGCCGCCCAGTAGTGCTCACCCACCACCGCGACCGCGTCGCCCAGCTTCAAGACGTCGATCACACCTGGAATGGCGCGTGCCTGCGTCTCGTCCACACGACCGAGCGTGCCGGCGAGTTCGGGGCTGGTCTTCACCGCCGCGATCTTCATGCCGGGCACCTTCACGTCGATGCCGAACTGCGTACCGCCGTTGACCTTGTCCGCGGAATCGACGCGACGCAGCGGCTTGCCGATGAGCGTGAAGTCCTTGCGCTGTTTCAAGGTCACGTTGGCCGGCTGGGGCAACTTGCCTGCCGCATCCGCCACGGCACCGAAGCCCAGGGTACGGCCCGAGGGCACGTGCGTGATGACGCCACGCGCCACGGAGCAACTGGCGGGATCGACATGCCATTGCGCCGCGGCAGCCGCCACGAGCATCTCGCGCGCGACCGCACCTGCTTCGCGCAGCACCTGCCATTGGCCGCGCGTGCTGGTGGAACCGCCCGTGATCTGGCCGCCACCCAACAGCGGAAGGCCATAGAGCGCGTCGTTCGGCGGGGAGTGTTCCACCTTGACCTGATCGAGCCCGACTCCGAGTTCTTCTGCCAGCATCATCGCGATGCCGGTGTAGATCGCCTGGCCCATCTCGGCCGAAGGCATCACGAGGCGAACGCTGCCGTCCGCTCCGACGCGAACGAAGGCGTTGGGGGCAAACGGTGGATTTCCGTCCGCCGCCGCTGCGGCCGCATCGTCGGGCTGGCGCCGCGCGCTCATCTGCGCGAGAGCCGGACCAGCGCCTGCGCTCCAAAGAAACGCGACGGCAAGACCGCCGCCCGCCAGCCGCAGGGCCTGGCGACGGCCGGCGTCGATGCTTTCATCCATCGGGTGGCGGGCGCTCATGTCGTGCTCCCGTCGACAACGACCTGCAGGCCATGGACCTCGCCCGTGGCGGCCTGCTTGATGGCTTCGCGAATGCGCACGTACGTGCCGCAACGACAGATGTTGCCGGCCATGGCGGCGTCGATGTCGTGATCGGAAGGATTCGGGGTGCGTGCCAGCAGCGCGGTCGCCGACATGATCTGCCCGGATTGGCAGTAGCCGCACTGCACGACGTCCAGCGCCAACCAGGCCTGTTGCACCTTGGCGCCTTCCGCCGTGCTGCCGATGCCTTCGATGGTCGTGATGGCGCGATCGCCTACCGCCGAAACCGGCAACTGGCAGGAGCGCACCGGCTGACCGTCCAGGTGCACGGTGCATGCGCCGCACTGGGCGATGCCGCAGCCGAACTTCGTACCGGTGAGGCCCACCACGTCGCGGAGAACCCACAACAAGGGCATGTCCGGTGGCACATCGGCTTGGCGGTCTTCGCCGTTGACGCGCAACGTGACCATGGCGAACTCCTTCTTGGCTGCGCGGAACCGGATGGCCCGCTGGCTGCCGTGAAGCTTACGATGAATTCGTCGGAGGACGGTTTACGGAAATTCGTGCTTTTGGATAAAACCACCGCCGCATGGTCATAAGGCGTCCATCATCCCATCCACGGATTCACTCAGCGCAGGGGATGCGCCTGCACACCCTCGTTGGTGATCTTCACCGGGAGAATTCGACCGTCCTTGTCGAAGACCATCCGATCGATGGCGGTCTGGCGGTCGTTCGCCTTCGTGTCGCCCAGCGGGCGGCGGTGATAGACGATGTACCAGGTATCGTCCTTGGCGACGTGGAAAACCGAATGGTGACCGGCGCCCGTCGCGATCTTCGGATCCTGCTGGAGCACCTTGCCGATGCGCTTGAACGGGCCTGTCGGCGAATCGCCGATCGCATAGGCCACCGAGTAGTTCGGGCCACCCCAACCGCCTTCCGACCACATGAAGTAGTACTTGCCGTTGCGCTTGAACATCAGCGGCCCTTCGACATATTCCGGCGCGGGCGTGATTTCCTTGAACACGGTGCCGTCGGCGAGTGGCTCCAAGCCGGTGAAGTCGGGCTTGAGCTTGACGATGTTCGCGTGCTTCCAGCCGCCGTAGATCATGTAGTACGTGCCGTCGTCGTCGCGGAACACGAACTGATCGATGGGCTGGGCGCCGTTATGGAATGCGCCGATAAGCGGCTTGCCGAGCAGGTCGCGGAACGGGCCGTCGGGTTTGTCTGCCACGGCCACGCCGATCCCGCCCAGCTCGTGATCGTTCTGGATGTCGTTGGCGGCGAAGAAGAAGTAGTACTTGCCGTCCTTCTCGATCACGGCCGGAGCCCAGAGCGCTTTCTTTGCCCAAGGTATGTCCTTGATGTCGAGCACATCTGCGTGCTTCGTCCAGTGCACGAGATCGGGCGACGAGAACGCATCGAATTGGCGCTGAGCGGCATATTCGAGCGAGGTGGTGGGATAGATCCAGTACGTATCGTTGAAGATCGCGGCTTCCGGGTCGGCATACCAGCCGGGGAACACCGGATTGCCCGAGTAGCCCGGCGGCGGTGCGGCGGCGGCTCCCATCGACGTCAGCGCCACCAGCAACGTGGCAGCCAGTACCTTGCGAAAGCCCATCGCGCACCCCTCGTGGTATTCGAACGTCCGATCCTAGCGGGTTCGGACGTCCGGATGCCAATCGCGTGGTGACGACTCAGAACCGATAGCTTGCGGTACCGACGATGCTGCGGCGTGGTCCATAGAAACAATCGCCACGCGCGAGGCAGCTCGCTGCGTACACCTGATCGGTGAGGTTCGCCGCATTCACCGAGAAACGCCATGGACCGCTCGTATACGCCACCATTGCGTCGAACAGAGTCTTTTCCGGCACATGCAGGCGACCGGTTTCGTCGGTGTTCTTGCCGATGTAGCGCGCACCGAGGCCGAAGCTGAAACCGTCGCTGTCCGCATCGTTGACGTGATACACGCCCCATACCGAGCCCTGGTTCTTCGGCAATCCAGCCACGATGCTCCCATCGTCAGGACGCGCCTGGGTCCAGGTGTACGTACCGATCAGATCCACGTGCGAAGCGATGCGTGTGGATGCTTCCAACTCCACGCCGTGCGTCTTCGCCCTGCCCGACTGGATCTGGTTCAAAGGATTTGCGGGATCGGGTGCCAGGCGATTTTCCTCGCGCAGGTCGTAGTACGTGGCCGTGATCAGCGTGGGCGATCCCACCGGCTGATACTTCACACCGGCTTCGTATTGCTTGCCTCGCAGCGGCTCGTAGGGGCGGTTGTAGAAGTCCAGGCTATCCAGCGGTTGGAACGATTCGGTATAGCTGACGTAGGGCACCAGACCGTTGTCGAAGCGATACATCACGCCGAAGCGCGAGGTGGTCGCGTTGTCCACGGAGCGCGTGTCGCCCGTGGTCAGCGTGGCGCGGTCGTGACGCAGGCCGAGCGTCGCGATCCAGTGCTCGCCCCAGTGAATCTGATCCTGGAGATAGACGC
>Ga0209148_1001603_pt1 | contig 10595 bp, 7 predicted proteins | sample AraplaCol_mMF_r2_2_FD_184288 | JGI IMG/M metagenome (GOLD analysis project Ga0209148, IMG submission 184288) | Arabidopsis root microbial communities from North Carolina, USA - plate scrape CL_Col_mMF_r2 (SPAdes) (version 2) | ecosystem: Host-associated > Plants > Roots > Endosphere | place: USA...
TACTCATTGCTGAGCAACGTATTTCTTTTGTGTGAACATTTGATAATTTAAGCATTCAGTATCGCCGAAACGATACTGGCACCTCATCAAACGCCCACACTTATCGACTGTTGATTGTTAAAGAACTGTATTCGGTACTGCCTTGCTGCGCTTGCGAATCGTTTTGTTCGTCAGCAGCAGAGAAGTGAGATTATGCTGTTTTTCGCGTTCATCGTCAACTTCTTTTTTTTCGCTTCGCTGCAACACCGGACTCGGCACTGCAACGTCAACACATTGATTTCCTTGGGATTTCAACCGTGCCGTGAAGCGGACGCGCAGTATAGCAACCGCTACCCCACCCTGCAAGCCCAGCAGTAACAAAAATCCGACGAGGGCCTAGGCATGCGTCCTCAACCAATCCAGAGCGCCGGGTGCGGCGCCCAGCACGGAGATATGTCCGTCCTCCGGCTGCAGCCGCAACTCGGCCGCGGGACAGTGCCGGGCGAGCCATTCGCCATGGCCCTTCGGCACCATCCGGTCCTCGCCACCATGCAACAGGAGCACCGGCCGGGAAATCCGTGTGCAGTCGACACCCCAGGGCGTCACGTAAGCGATATCGTCGTCGATCAATCCCCCGGGGCCATCGGCCACCGCCGGTCCCACGACGCTGTCGAACCAGGCCCACTGTCCCGCCAGGGCAGCCCAGTCACGCTCGGTGAACAGCGCAGGGTCGAATTCCGGGTGCGATGCCTCGTAGGCGGCTTTGGCCGCCCGTCCCGCTCGCGCCGCGCGCAGGCCGGCTTCGCCCGACGGCCGCATGCCCGCAAACCAGTCGAGTCCCGCGGCGTCATAAGGCGCGAGACCGGCGATGCTGACTGCCGCCGACACGCGTCCAGGCAACAGCGCGGCGCAGGCCAGCGCGTGCGGACCGCCGCCGGAATGCCCGACCACCGCAAACCGGTCGATGCCGAGCCGGTCGGCGATGCGGGCGACGTCGTGCGCGGCCGAGGCCACGTCTCGGCCCTCGCGCGGCGTCGAGCCGCCATAGCCGGGCCGGTCGTAGCCGATCCAGCGCAGCCCGAGCCGCGCGGCATCGGCGAACAACGGCTCGGGTGGCGGGCCGATATTCGGTGTCCCGTGCAGCCAGAAGACCGCAAGACCGGTGCCACCGGACGGCCCCTGATCGTAGAAATGCAATACGTTGCCGTCGCCCAGGTCCAGGTCCGCTTCGATCATCCTGGTCTCCTCAAGGCTGCGCCGCCGGTTGGCGCCGCAACTGCTCTGCATCCTTCAATGGCGGCGCGCCGAACAGCCGGCGGTACTCGCGGCTGAATTGCGACGGACTTTCGTAGCCGACTTCATACGCGACACTCGCCGCCTCGACAGCGCCGCTCATCAGCATCTTGCGCGCCTCGAGCAGGCGCACCTGCTTCTGGTACTGCAAGGGACTCATCACGGTGGCCGCCTTGAAGCGTCGGTGCAGCACCGATGGACTCATGTGCACCGTGCGCGCCAGCGCATCGATGCTCAGCGGCTCGTTGTAATGCGTGCGGATCCAGTGAATGGCCTCGCCGACCGCGCGCTCGCGCTGTCCGCCTGCCACGCCGCGGGTCAAGGTCGCCCCGCCCGGCGCCATCACGAGATGGTAGATCAGCTCCTGCTTGAGGAGGCGGCCCAGCACCGGCAGGTCGCGGGGCCGCTCGAACAGGCGCAGGAGGCGCACGAAGACGCCCAGCATCGCCTCGTCCGCGCGCTCGACCGTGATCACGGGCGGGTCGGCGTCTTCCGCCGGCAATTGCAGCCGCATCTCCAGCACGAAGGCCGCCACTTCCTTCGGGTCGATGTCGACGCGGATGCCATAGTAGGGTGCGGCTGCGCTCGCGCACGTCACCTGGCCGGACACGGGCATCGCGGCCCCCGCCTGCACATAACACCCGGGTCCGTAGCGCAGCACCCGCTGGCCGACGAGCATCTCCTTCTCGCCCTGCACCAGCAGGCAGACGGAGGGCGACAGGATGCCGCGCCCGGCCGGCGTCGGCGCGGGCCGGCGCATGAGCCAGAGCCAGGGCAGATCGGTGGCAAGGTCGACGACACCGGTGCCGGCGCCGCGCATCGCCTGTTCGACCAGGCCGTGCAACTGGCCGAGAAGATTGAACTCAGAGTCGTTTGTCATGGCCCATGATGGCTTTGGGTTCGAGGTACGTTTCCAGGCCGAAGACGCCGAATTCGCGCCCCAGGCCGGACTGCTTGAAGCCGCCGAACGGGGCCTCCGGTGCATCATACAATCCATTCACGAACACGCGCCCGGCCTGGATCTCCGCGGCGACGCGGTTCGCGCGCGCCAGGTCCGATCCGAACACGTAGGCATGCAGGCCGTAGGGCGTGTCGTTGGCGATGGCGATCGCGTCGTCGTCGTCGCGATAAGGGATGATGGAGAGGACCGGCCCGAAGATCTCGTCGCGGGCGATGGTCATGTCGTTGCGGACGTGACCGAACACGGTCGGCCGCACGAAATAGCCGTGCGGGAGGCCTTCCGGCCGGCCGGGACCGCCCGTCAACAACGTCGCGCCTTCCTCGATGCCCGTGCGGATATACCCCTGCACCCGCTCGTACTGCGTGCGCGTGACCATCGGCCCGACGTTCACGCGCGGGTCGCGGGTCGGTCCGACGACCAGGCCGCGGAAGGCGCGCACCGCCAGCTCGTGCGCCTCGCCGACACGGCTCTCGGGCACCAGCAGGCGCGTGCCGGCGATGCATGCCTGCCCGCTGTTCATCACGGCGGCCATCGCCGCCACCGGCATCGCCCTGGCGAAGTCCGCGTCGTCGAGGAGCACCGTCGGCGATTTGCCGCCCAGTTCCAGCGTGACCCGCTTCATCGTGTCGACGGCGCCGCGCGCGATCGCCTTGCCAACGGCCGTCGAACCGGTGAACGAGATCTTGGCGATGTCCGGATGACGCGTGAGCGCCGCGCCGACCACGTCGCCGCGGCCCGTGACGATATTGAAGACGCCCGGCGGCAGGCCGGCGCCGTGCATCACGCGGCCAATGAGTGCCGTCTGCGCCGCGCTCAATTCACTGGGTTTGATGACGGACGTGCTGCCGGCGGCGATCGCCATCGCCAGCTTGCTCGCGATGAAGCCGATGCTCGCATTCCACGGCGTGATCATACCGACGACGCCATGCGGCACCATCGTCACGCGCGCGCCGCCGACCTCGCGCTCGAACGGGTACTCGGCCAGCAGGCGGCGCGCGATCGCGAACGACGCGGCGGCGCGGCGCGCCGTGCCCGTCGCCATCGCCATCGTGCCGCCGTACTCCGCGACCATCACGTCGACGATGTCCTGTTCGGCGGCGGCGACGGCGCCGTGCAGTTGCTGGAGCCATGCCATGCGTTCCTCGCGCGTCGTGCGCGCCACGGCCGCATACGCCGCCTTCGCGGCCGCGATCGCGCGCTGCGCGTCGACGTCGTCGGCCAGGATCACGGTCGCTGTCTCGCGCTCCGTGGCCGGGTCGAGCAGGACAAGCGGCTCGCGCCCGTGCGGCGTGACGAACTGGCCGTCGATGTAGATGGTGTCGATGGTTTGCATGGCTGGACTCCTCGTGAACGATGGGTTCATCATAGGAGCCCGGGCGCGCCCGGCGGTAGCAGGATACTGACGAAGGATTGCCCGATCCTGCCGATCGCGCGCGGATCAGGCAGCCGGGGTCGCGCGCACCAGTTGCTCGAACGCCTGGGCCGCGCGGCTGCGGTAGCGCTGGCGATGGCGCAGCAGGAAGAAGTCGCGCGGCGCCAGGTTCACGCGCACCTTGGCGAGCAGGCCGGCCGCGACATACGGCGCCGCGACCAGTTCCGACAATCCCGCCACGTCGCTGCCACTCATCACGGCCGCGCGCACGGCTTCGTTGGACGGCAGCGTCAACGCGACCTGCAGCGCCGCCAGGTCGGCGCCCTGCTCCACCAGCATCTCTTCGAGCGCGGACCGCGTACCCGATCCGGGTTCGCGCATGATCCAGCGCGCGGCCTGCAAGTCGGCGGCCGTCAGCTTGCGCTTGCGCGCCCACGGATGACCGGGCGCGACGACGATCGCCATGCGGTCCTGCCCGACGCTGTCGACGACGAGCGCGGCATCGTCGACGCCGCCTTCCACGAGGCCGAGATCGGCCTCCCCTTCGCGCACGGCGTCGGCCACGGTCTGCGTATTGCCGACGTCCAGCCGCACGTCGATCTGCGGATGCGTCGCGCGAAACCGTACGAGCAGTGGCGGCAGCCAGTAGCTGGCGATGGTCTGGCTGGCCTGCAGCGCGAGCGCGCCGCGCGCCAGTCCCGCCAGTTCGACCAGCACGCGCTCGGCGCCGGCGGCGCGGGCCAGGGTGGCGCGTGCCTCGTCGAGGAAGATGCGTCCGGCCGCATTGACTTCGATGCGCCGGCCCACCCGGTCGAACAGGAGCGTGCCGTAGCGTTCTTCCAGCGCGCGGATCGAGGCGCTGACGGCGGACGGCGTCAGCGCGAGGACATCCGCCGCCTGCGTCAGGTGCTGGCGTTCGGCGACGGCGACGAAGATGCGGAGCTGGTCGAGGGTCATTGTTCGATTCCTTTGCACGATTTATGCGGAATTTTAAGATGGACCGAACAATACTGTCGAGCCGATACTGCGGGCTCGATCAAGGCATATGACATGAACAATACAATCCTCCGCCTGGTTCCGGGCATCCTGCTCAGTAGCGCCGTCACCGGCGCCGCCGTTTTACTGGAACGCGGCGAGACCGCGCTCTTCGGCCGCGCATGGCTCGAAAGCCTCGTGCTGGCCATCCTGCTGGGGAGCCTCGTGCGCACCGTCGCGCCACTCCCCGCCGCGTGCGAGGCCGGCGTGCGCTTTTCGGCCAAGGTCGTGCTGGAACTGGCGGTGATGCTGCTCGGCGCCTCCATCAGCGCCGGCGCGGTCGTCGCGCACGGCTTGCCGCTGCTGGGCGGGATCGCGCTCGCGGTGGTCCTGGCGATCGGCTTCAGCTACGCCGTCGGCCGGCTGCTGCGGCTGTCGCACCAGATGGCCGTGCTGGTCGCGTGCGGGAATTCGATCTGCGGGAACTCGGCCATCGCCGCCGTCGCTCCCGTCATCGACGCCGACGGCAAGGACGTCGCGGCCTCGATCGCCTTCACGGCCGTGCTGGGCGTCGTCGTCGTGCTCGTGCTGCCGCTGCTCGACCGGGTACTGGCACTGACACCTATTCAATACGGCGTCTTCGCCGGCATGACCGTGTATGCCGTGCCGCAGGTCCTGGCCGCGGCGGCGCCGGTGTCGCAGGCGAGCCTGCACATCGGCACGCTCGTGAAACTGGTGCGCGTGTTGATGCTCGGCCCCGTCGTGCTCGCGCTGTCGGTATGCCGGCGCGACGGCGGCCGGCGTCGGGCCCTGCCGGTCGCGCAGCTCGTCCCCTGGTTCATCGTCGGCTTCCTTGTGCTGATGGCGTTGCGGTCCGTCGGCGCGTTGCCGGCCGCGGTGCTCGAACCGGCGCACGCCGCATCCGGATGGCTGACCAGCATGTCGATGGCAGCGCTCGGCCTCGGTGTCGACGCGCGCGCGGTGCTGCGCGCGGGCGGCAAGGTGACGACGACCGTCGTCGTGTCGCTGGTCGGGCTGGGCGCGATCAGTTGGGGGTTGATCGCGCTGTTGGAGATCCGCTGACCTCACTGACCGGATAATAAGGACTTTCCGGCGGCCCGAGATAACTGGGCCGCAGCCCGCCGGCATCGACGACGAGGCGTTCCAGGACGAGGCCGGGGTCGAGCGCCCAGAACTTCACCGTGTGGCGGCCGGGCCGTGCCACCCGATGCGTGGTGACGAACTGCGCGACGCCGTCGGAGACGATCTTGCTCCAATAACGTTCGGATCCATCCGCATGAACGTTGACCACCTGCGGCGCCTCGTCGTCGATCGAAACCGCGTAGCGGAAACCTTCTCCCGGCTGGAACTTGAGCGTCGGACCGAGGACGGCATGCACTTTCAGTTCGCCGGCGGTGAACAGGTCGACGTCGTACTCGAGGCGCATGCCATCCGCAACCGACAGGGCGCGCGCCGCGACGGGCAGTGTGCTCATGCCGGAGAGCGTGCGGCCATAGCCGGGAATCCTGAGCCATTGCCGGCCGGCCGGGGCCAGCGCACGGCTGTAGTGCTCGGCCTCGATCGCCACGACGCCCCCGGTTTCCACATGGCCCTGCGCCACCGCGGGCGTCAGGTCGGCAGGCCTGTGCACGGGCACCTTGACCTCGACCAGCGCCTTGGCCGGACCGCTGATGGTCAACGACGCCATCGTAGTGCCAACGGGGACCGCGTTCCAGTCCACGTCGACGACGATGCGCTGGTCCTTGCTCACGCGCCCGGCCTTGTGGCTGAGGCGGATCCAGGGATGGCTCGTCGTGATGGCGTAGTCGAACGGCTGGGCGCTGCGGTTGAACAGCTCGACGTAACGCGGCTGTTGTTCGAACACGTCCAGCGGCGGCAATACGAGCTGGCGGATCGGGAAGACGGGCCAGGCGATGGCGTCGCCCTGTACCGCGACGCCCATCTGGTCGGAAGGATGGATGCCGTTCGGCGCCGCCAGTTGGCCAGGCGCGGGAACGCGCAATTCCGACACCGCCGGCATCACGTCCCGGTAGGGCTGGTCCCAGTTGGTGTAGCCGAAGCGCGTCTGCGACATCATGTGATTCCATTTGCCGCCGCCGATGTCGCGCTGGTAGTGATCGGCGAGATCCGCGTCGCGCTGGAACAGCTGGCGTACGCGCGCCGCCATGTCGTTCGTCGTCACGCGGCCCTGGCGCGCGTACAAGTGATTGAGGCCGGCCGAAACGACCATGTCGACGGCGTTGGCGGACGCGCGGACGGGGTATTCCACGAGCTGGAAATAGGCGTCGCGCATGTTCGCAGGCAGCGTGCGGCCGACGCGCATCGCTTCGTCGGCGAGCGCGTTATAGTCCGCGACGACGCGCCCTGCCTCATCGTAGTTGGTGAGACTGTAGGTATCGGGCTCCAGCTGCTCCGGATGACGGCGCGCGTTGTAGCGCGTGTATCGGTCGACGATGGACGCGATTTTCTCCGCGTGCGCCGCGCCGAACTCGCGGGCAGCCCAGTCGCGCAGGTACTCGGGAAGCCGCTCCGCCGGCCAGGCCTGCGGATTCCACGCATACGTCAGGAAGAACTCCGTAGGCACCTCCATCGGCTTCAGGTCGCCCACGTTCACGACCCACAGGCGGTTTGCACCGTACTCGTTCGCGAGATTCATCTGTTCCCACACCTTGGCGATCTGGGTCACGTTCAGCCATTTATAGGAGCGGGGAGCGCCGACATAGTCGAAGTGGTAGTAAATCCCGGCACCTCCGGGGCGCTTGCGTTCTTCGGCAGTGGGCAGGCGGCGGATGTTGCCCCAGTTGTCGTCGCACCAGAGCAGCAACATGTCGTCCGGGACGCGCATGCCCTTTTCGTAATACTCCTGCACTTCCTTGTACAGGGCCCACAACTGCGGCACCTTCTCCGGTTCCCGGCCGAGCTCCTTGCGGATCAGCGCGCGCTGGTCGCGGACGATCTGCTGCAGCAGGTCGACGTTCGCGCCCTCGGACATCGGCTCGTCGCCGTCGCCGCGCATCCCCATCGTGATCACCTTCTCGTAATCGCGTGTATTGCGCAGGCCCTGGGCCCAGAATTCGCGCAAGACGTCCCCGTTGCGGTGGTAATCCCACGGGCCCTTGCCGTAGCGGTGCCATTCCTGCTGCGCCCTCATCATCGGTTCGTGGTGCGAGGTGCCCATCACGATCCCCATCATGTCGGCGAGCTTGCCGTTTTCCTTGTCGTCGTCATAGAACGACGAGTACCACATGGCCGGCCAGAGGTAATTGGCGCGCATGCGGAGCATCAGTTCGAACAGCTTTTCGTAGAACTTGTGGTTGAAGCCGCCGAAGCGCTCTTTCGCCCAATTGGTCAGCGCGGGCGCTTCGTCATTCAGGAACAGGCCACGGTACTGGACGGTCGGCTTTTCGTTGATGCGCGTGCCGAGCGGCACGCTGAGCGACCGGTGATGGACGATCGGCACGTCGGCCCACCAATACCACGGCGACACGCCGATCTGTTCGGACAGTGTATAGATCCCGTAGATGGTGCCGCGCTTGTCGCTGCCGGCAATGACCAGCGCCCGGCGCACGCCGGGCATCGGGTCGGCGACGGCCTGGATGACGAACCCTTCCCACTGCCCGGCCAAGGTGCTTGTGTCGATCTTGCCCTGTTGCGCGAGACTGTCAACCAGGCCGTGCCGTCCAAGCGTCCCCACGATGATCACATCGTTCGACGCTGCCGGACGATCGACCTGCCATTGCGAGGTCTTGCCCGTCACGCTGCCGATATCGCGCTGCAGGTCGCGCGCCGCGCGCAGCACGCCGGGATACTCGTCCGTCCCCACGACGATGGGCGCCGCGCGTTCGGCCCGGACCAGCGCTACGCCGCCCTTGCCCTCCGTATCGACAAATCGCGCCGTACCGATGGCGTGCACCTGGCCCACCATCAGGAATCCCGCCACGGCCATCACAAGGCGTATCGATGCGCCGAATGGGCGCCACGAGCCGGTACTGGTACTTCGCTGCATGAATGTCTCCTCCGTTGAATGACCGACGGCCCCCAGGATGTTAAGTAACATCGCTTTATCATTATTTTGGTAGCGCAATCATGCGAGTCTACCGAGAGGCGGGGTGCAGGTCAAACGGCTGCTACATTCGTGTTTTTACGGCAATCTGTAGAACCTGCTGCAGCTGCCGGCGGGGCATCCGGTTGCGGCGCGCGCCGGCAGCGGCAGCCTCACCCCCTGAGCGCGTCCGCGGGCGGCATGCGCATGGCGCCCCAGGCATGCTGCGCGATCGCCACCAGCGCCATGCAGGCGCTGGCGAAAAACGCCAGCGCCACGTTCCAGTAGCCAAAGGGGGCACGCTCGACGAACGCGGACAGATAACGCTCGCCCACGAGCGCCCCCAACGGCAATCCGATGACGGCCCCCGCCAGCGTCAACGCGCCGAACTCGCGCAGCATGAGCAGGCCGATATCGCGCCTGCGGGCGCCGTACAGCTTGCGCAGGACGATTTCGCGCGCCCGTTTCTGGACGGCGTCGGCGGCCAGCGCATAGGTGCCGAAGGCCGCGATGGCCAGCGCGATACCGGTGGCAATGGCCATGAGCCGGGCAAGGCGCCGATCCTCGGCATAGTCGGCCGCCAGCACGGCGGTCGCGTCATGCATGGTCAACACCGAGTCCGGGAACCAGCGCGGCCACAGGGCGCGCACCGCCGCTTCGGTCGCGGGCAGCGCGCGCGCCGCCTTCACCGTCAGCGTCGAGCCGGCGATCCATAGTTCGTAGCCGATCGCGGCCGGCGCCTCGCGTAACGAATGGAAGCGCAATTCCGGCGCGACGCCGACGATCCGCTTGTGGACGACGGTGTCGTCGAAATTCGTGAAGTCCACCGTCTGGCCGATCGCCGCGGCCGGGCTGGCGAAGCCGAGCTGGCGCACGGCCACCGCGTTGACGACCAACGGTTCGCCCGCCTCGTCCGCGTCGATGCGCAGATCGAACAGTCTGCCGGCGACCGGCTTGATGCCGTACTGTTCGAAGAAGTTGACGCTGACCGATTTCATCTCGACGCGCACGTCGGCCACGCCGGGCCGGCGCAGCTCGCGCGACCAGGCGCTGTCATGGCGGCCGACCGCGTCTTCGCTGATGGCCACGCCCGCCACCGCGCGGTCGGCCTTCAGCGCCGCGATCAGGCCGCGCGCGGCGGCACTGTACTTGGCGTTCGTGCCGCCTTCCAGGTCCACGATCAGCAAGGGCGCCGGATCGAATCCGGGAGGACTCGCCAGCGCATGGCGCGTCTGCCAGGTGATCGCGAGCGTCACGCAGGTCAGGCCCATCGCCGCGCCGATCTGCAGCACCGTCATCAGCTTGCGCACCCGGCCGGCGCGGTCCGATTCGCTGTCCTGGCGTCCGCTCAACGCCCCGTGCGGGGCCACGCGCAGCGCGGTCCACACGGGATGGACCGCGCTGGCCAGGCCGAGCAACACGCCCAGCGCCAGCGCCGCGCCGAGGTTCGAGGGCGACAGCATGCCGCCGAGGTCGCGCGCCACCAGGGTCGCGAACAGGGGCAGCGCCAGCCAGGCCAGCAGCAGGCCGATGCTCGAGGCCAGCAGCGCGACCAGCAATGCCTCGGCAATGAACTGCATGGCGATCTGGCGCGGGCTCGCGCCGAGCACCTTGCGCATGGCGATCTCGCGCTGCCGCCGGACCACGCGCGCCGTCGCCAGGTTGACGTAGTTGATCGCCGCGAGCATCAGGATCAGCAGGGCGATGGCGCCCAGGCCCGCCACCACCGTGCGGTCGCCGCGCGGTCCCGGCCGCGCCAGATTGTTGGCGGCCAGGTCGCGGTCGAAATAGGCGTCGCCGAGCGGGACCAGCGCGACATCCATGACCTTGCGTCCCCCCAGGCGGGCGCGCGTCGCGGCCGGTATCTTCTGCAGCACCGCGGCATGATCGACCGCCTCCTGCAACGTGGCGCGGATCGCGTCGATCGATGCACCCGGCTTCACCCGGATCAG
>Ga0209148_1001605_pt1 | contig 10543 bp, 11 predicted proteins | sample AraplaCol_mMF_r2_2_FD_184288 | JGI IMG/M metagenome (GOLD analysis project Ga0209148, IMG submission 184288) | Arabidopsis root microbial communities from North Carolina, USA - plate scrape CL_Col_mMF_r2 (SPAdes) (version 2) | ecosystem: Host-associated > Plants > Roots > Endosphere | place...
CGATCTCCGTCAAGGTCAACCAACTACCTGCACTGAGCGCGTCGAGGGCCTGCAACATCACCGGCAGCGTCGCTGCGTGCAGATCATCGAAGACTTTGCCGAGGCATTGCGGCAACATACGGCTGGGTGGCATGAGTGCAAGTTCCGTTAGCGTAGACAACCATACGAATACCCAAACTCATCGCCGCCCGCCATCTATCTCTTTGATTTGACGCTTGTCTCTTCCACGAAAACGTGGGGATACCTCAGCCCTAGCCCTCCCCTGCACGCAGGGGAGGGGATGTATCCTGCAAAATTGAAGAAGCATGCTTAAGTTAGTGCCATCGACGCTAATTGGGCGTAACCACGAACTGCACTTGCTTGGCGTCAAACAGTGTCGCGACCAATGTTCGGCCATCCGGAAGAAAGCTCAACTCGCGCGGAAAACCCGGCGCAACCACCGACAGCAACTTCGTCTGCGCACTGCCATCCAACGGCGTAAGCCCCGCCAATTGACCGCTGCCGTGCTTGCCGAAGCGATCGGATACAGCCACCCAAACCTGCTTGCCATCGGGGCGCACGGCAATGCCAACGGGACTGTCGCCAATGGGAAAATCGCCGATGGAGGCGCGTCCCGCGTCATCCAGTTGCACTTTCAACAGCGCATTGTCACCACGTGCCGTGACCCACAGCTGCTTTCCGGACGGCGCCATGGCGACGCGCACGGGATTGCATCCCGCCGGCCACGCCGTCACCAAGGCGTGCGCAGGATCGCTCGCCGCTTTGGCAACGTCGATCTTGAAGAGCAAGCCTTGCGGGTGGACCTGCCCTTCTTTCTGCTCCGGTTTGCAGATGGCTTTCATGCTGGCGGGACCGCGCTGGCTCGTCGCATACAGCCACTGGCCATCCGGCGAGAACGCCAGCCCCACCGGCGCCGCTGCCACCGGAATGTGCCCGATCAGCGCATCTTTGCCAAAGCCATTGGCACGTGCCTTGGCGAGATCGAACACGCTGATCCGCGAGGTGTATTCATCGGCAACGAAGACCAGCTTGTCGTCCGGACTGATGGCTGCATAGACCGCGCCGTCATCCGAACCCGCCGGCAAAATGCCAAGCAAAGCTTGCGAGTCGCCTGCCTCAAGCTTTTTGACATCCAGCACGGCGGTACCGCTACCGCCCGTCACCACGAGCACTTGCCCATCGTGCGAGAGCGCTTCGCCGTAGGCATCGGTCTTCAAGGCAACCGTGTGGTCAACGCTGAAGACGCCATCTTTATCATGCAACACGACGACCGCACCCTTCTCTTTGCCGGTGCTTGCAGACACAAACAGCCAACAACCCTCCGCGTCGGGCACGGCGGAAAACGGATGGCCCGGCACGGTGACGTCAAGCGTTTGAATCGGCGGCGGGCAGCTTGTTGTTGCATGCGATCGCGAGGCCACCAACAACGCAAGGATGCCGATGCTGAAGCAAGCAAACTTCATACGTTCCCCCTGGCAAGACATATCCGTGACGATCGTTCGAACGAGCCGGATGGCAATCATGCCAGGGTGTTATTCATTGCGCACGATACGCAGAGCAAGCTAACAGGCAAGGTGAACACGGCCGGGATTGCATCGTGGCTACTAGATCACTAGTTGACAGCCACAAAGATCGGCCTAGAATCACCTACTAGGCTCATAGTAGAAGAGTGCCGCACCATGAAGATTTCGCTTACCGATCGCGAAGCCGACGTCATGCAGGTGCTGTGGGATTACGGCCCCTCTGTGGTCTCCGAAGTGCGCGAGCGCCTTAGCGATCCGCTCGCCTATACCACCGTACTGACCGTGCTGCGCACGCTCGAAGCAAAGGGCTATGTCGGCCATGACGAAGAAGGACGCGGGCACCGTTATTTCGCCAGCGTGAAACAGCAGGCCGCGCGCAAAAGCGCTCTGAAGCATCTCACCGACAAGCTGTTCAAGGGCTCGGCGGAACTGCTCTTTTCACACCTGGTGTCCGATCAGAAACTGACGCCGGAACAGATCAAGCGCATGCGGCAATTGCTGGCCAATCAAGGCAAGGACAAGCCGTGATGTTGGCCATGATCAGCTATGTGGTGATCGTCGGCGCCTTGCTGAGCATCGCGGCGCTGGTGGCCGAATACGGCGCAAAGCAGCGCGGCACGTCGAGGCGATGGATATGGATGACGACGATCATCGCCTCGCTGCTGCTGCCGTTGATCATTCCCAACGTTACGGTCCATATGCCGGATCTGATCAAACCGGCCACCAGCGATAAACCGATTGCGCTGCGTGACATGACGTCTGTGCGCGTACCTTTGGCGGTGCTTGACCTTGGCATGCCGGATACCGCAGCAAGAACCCATTGGCTCGATACCTTTTTTCACCGCATGTGGCTGGCCCTCTCCTTCGCCATGCTGGCGGCGGTGGTGCTTAGCGGCGGCCTGCTTTATTGGCGCAAGCGCCGCTGGATGCAGGGACTCCTTTGCGGCACCCCCGTGTTGATCGCACCGGATGTCGGCCCTGCCGTGGTGGGCCTGCTGCGCCCACGCATCGTGATACCGGCTTGGCTGCCGCGCGAATCGGCCGAACGCCAGCAATTCGTACTTGCGCATGAGCAATCCCATCTGGATGCTGGCGATCCGCAACTGCTCACGCTCGCGTTGTGCTTGCTGGTCGCAATGCCCTGGAACCTGTCGCTGTGGTGGCAACTCCATCGGCTGCGCCGCGCCATCGAAGTGGATTGCGACGCACGCGTGCTGCGTGGTGGCCGGGACATGACGGAATACTGCGAAACCCTGATTCAAGTTGGCCAGAACCAATCTCGTTACATCGGCGCCGTGGCTGCCATGTCGGAGTCCGGATCATTTCTCGAACAGAGGATCAAAATCATGTTGCTGAAACCAAGGAAATGGGCGCGCCTGTCGGCGCTTGCCATGATGGGTGTGTCGGTGGGCGTGGCGGCGTTTGCCGCGCAGGTGACGCCGCCAGGCACCGAGAACTTATCAGCGGAGCATGAGATAAGCGTGAGCCCCGCGATACTGATCAAGTACGTGGGCTTCTACAGATTCGGACCTTACGCGGTAATGACCGTGAAGCTGGATGGAGCACAGCTCGCGATACAACTTACAGGGCAACAGTTCGTTCCAATCTATCCGAGCAGTAATACGGAGTTCTTTGCCAAGCTCGTCAAGGCACATATGAACTTTACTACAGACGCGCAAGGCAACGTCGCAACCATGGAGTTCTATCAGAATGGTCACCACGTATCTGCCGCGCACATCAATGCTGCCACCGCGCAGAGCATTCAAGACGCGCTAGATAAACGCGTAAGCGCTCAACAACCGTACCCCGATAGCGAACAGGTTTTGAAAATCGTTCTTTCGCAAAATCCAGATGCGCCAAGACTAAGCCCTGAGCTTGCCAAACTCATTCGTGAACAAAAGCCGCTCGCCGACAACGTTCTCGGCAAACTCGGTCCGGTGACGTCCCACGAGTTCATTGGGGTCACTCCCCAAGGATGGGACAAATATCTCGTTCGCCACGAAAATGGCACGGAAGAAGTCGGCTTTGTGCTCGAACATGATGGCACCATTGCAGGCGCATTTCGTCGCCCATAATGAGCATCGCGTTACGCTGCAAAAATTAAGACGGTAATATCGACATTTGTTGCTAGTCCTTGGAGTTTCCTTGTCTACATTCTCTGACTCGAACGCCGTCGCTCGCTACGCACAAGGCCCGGTCAAGCAAGTACCGGGCTTTCACGCGCTACAACAGATGGCGTTGTTGCTTCTCGCCGAACATGTTCCTTCAAACGGGAACGTGCTTGTGCTTGGTGCAGGCGGCGGCCTGGAGTTGAAGGTCTTCGCCGAACGGCAGCCAGAATGGCGTTTTCTCGGCATCGATCCATCCGCCGAGATGCTCAAGCTTGCAGAAAATACGCTAGGTTCGCTCGCAACGCGCGTCGAACTTTTGGAAGGCTATATCGACAGCGCGCCAAACACTCGCTTCGATGGCGCAACCTGCCTGCTGACCCTGCACTTCCTCTCCGCCGAACAACGCCTGCACACGCTCAAAGAACTGTGTCGACGTCTGAAACCTGGCGCGCCACTGGTCGTCGCCCATCACAGCTTTCCGCAGAGCGAACCCGAAAAATTCCGATGGCTGTCCCGCTATGCAGCCTTTGCAACGCTATCCGGCATCCCCGAAGCCCATGCGAAATCTGGCATTGAAGCTATCGGTGCCAAGCTTCCGCTCCTCTCTCCAGAGCAGGAGATCGCGTTGCTCAGCGACGCTGGCTTCCAATCCATCGAATTGTTCTATGCAGCCTTTACGTTCAAGGGCTGGGTTGCTTACGCACCTTCCTGACTTTCGCCAAGCCAGCGCAAGCTGATGCCTTACGCTTGACATGCAAGTAATTACCTGCCGATCATTTAGGCAAGCGATTACTTGCATGTTATGGCATGGCCAAACCACCGGATTCCGACCTGCTGTTTAAAGCCCTCGCCGATCCCAGCCGGCGCAAGCTGCTGGATCTGCTGCATGCGCACGACGGTCGCACGCTCAATGAGTTGTGCGAGTACCTCGATATGACGCGGCAGGGCGTGACGCAACATCTGGACCTGCTGGAAGCGGCAAACCTGGTCACTACCGTGCGGCAAGGCCGCGAAAAGCTGCATTTCCTCAATCCGGTGCCGCTGCAGGAGATCTACGAGCGCTGGATTGCCAAATTCGAGAAGCCGCGCCTGAAGGCTCTTTCGAATCTCAAGAAGCGACTGGAGAAACCCCATGGCTAGATCGACTTATGTCTACGTCACCTACATCCGCACCACGCCGGAAAAGCTGTGGTCCGCGCTGACGGATGCGGAATTCATGCAGCAATACTGGTTCGGCATCCGTTGCGAAAGCCAGTGGACCGCGGGGTCTCCATGGAAAATGGTCGCCAGCGACGGCCAGGTTTTCGACACCGGCGAAATTGTCGAAGCCACGCCGCCGCGACGTCTGGTGATTCGCTGGCAGCATCAAAACCGTCCCGAGCTCAAGGCGGAAGGCCCTTCCCTGTGCACGATGGAACTGGAACCGGAAGGTACGGCGGTAAAACTTTCCATTACGCACAGCATCGAGTGCGAGCCGTCGAAGTTCATCGAAGCTGTCTCCGGCGGCTGGCCGAAGATCCTGTCCAACCTCAAGTCCTTGCTCGAAACAGGCTCGATCGTGCTGCCGGGGCCTTCCGGTTGTGCTGCCCGCTGATGCACAGGCGCGCCGCGTACGCATATGGCATCTGGCTTGCCAGATAGAACCTGATGCTTCGCGTGTCAGGGAGTGGTGGCAGCACGATGCGCTGGTGGCGCTGGAAGGACTGACGCCGCAACAAGCCTTGGCGTTGGGCAAGGGCGACAGGCTTGAGCGGTACCTGCTGGAAATTTTGGCGGAAGGCTGATGATGCGGCGGCAACATCGCCGCGCTGTCCATGCGGGGATTTCATCCCAGCCTACTTGGCCTGTTTGGAACGTGCGCCTGTCAACGCCGCCATCTCTGCTTTCAATTGCGCGGCGTCCTTCACATTGATCATGAGGTTGCCGTTGATCGCCGTGGCAAAAGGCCCCATATAGCTGCGATGCACACCCTGAGCGGATTTATCGGTCAACTCGACCAGCTCCTGTCCGTTCTTTCGAACCGGCCGCAAGGTGATCTCGCGTACTGATCCATCCGCCAGCGTGACTTTACGGCTGAACTCGCCCGAGAACGTTTGCGCAGGAACGAGAGCGCTGCGGATTTCGTCGACAAAAACCATGTAGGAGCGGCCGGAAGGTTCGATCGAATGGCCGCTCGGCGAGGCGAACACGAAACCTGCTGCAGATACCGCGGCGCCTGCAACAAATCCGGCCGTAACAAGAAGGAATGAACGACTGCAGATAGCCATCGTAGCCTCCTGATTGGGATGCGCGTGGGTTGTGACACGCGCTTATGTGGGTTGGTTCCCATTCGGCGGCCAATCACTACGAAGCAGGCCGTACAAAGCGGTGTCCATAACCTCGCCACCGATGATCCACCGCTCACGCAAATACCCTTCGCGTTTGAATCCCAAGCGCTCGAGCAATTGAATCGACGAACGATTGCGCGGATCAACATCCGCCTCGATGCGGCGCAAGCCGACATTGTTGAAACCATGTTCGATCAGGGCACCGGCGGCTTCGGCCATATAGCCCTTGCCCCAATACTTTCGGATGAGGCAGAAGCCGATGTCAGCGCGCTGGGAGTCGGCCACGCCGTTAAATAGCGCGCAATCGCCAAGCACTTCCCCGGTATCGGCCAGCTCGATAACGCAGGTCACGCTGCTGCCATCATTGAGGGACTGCCATTTATCCGCAACCCGAGCCCGCGCCTGCTCCATATCCTGCATCGGCAGAAACGAGAAATAGCGCATCGCTTCTGGGTCGGACCACACTTCAAAGAAAGCGGATGCGTCTTCTTGCCGAAGCGGGCGGAGACGAAGGCGCTTGGTGTCGATGCTCACGGGTTTAAACATATTCGTCTATTTTTTTGCATGTCGAAGCGGCGTAGGTTGGGGTGAGCGTATGCGACCCCCGACATGGGTGCCTGCAACGCGGCGATGTTGGGGTTCGCATACACTCACTCCAACCTACATGCGAGATGGGTATTGCGCTAAGCCCGAAAGCATTCACCCAAGCGACGGAAAAGCGGTAATGCGCAATTTCGCCCCAGCATACGGCACCAGCGTGATGGTTTGCGCCGCCTCATCGGCAGACGGCTCCGCCTTGGCCGGCACCGGGTCTGCATTGCCCTCCTCCGCCTTCCACGCTGGTACGTAGCGCCCCTGCAACGCCAATTGCACGGCGGGCGTGGTGCCGGCAAAAGGCTTTTCGCCGATGGGATGTTCGCTTGCGACAATCGACACATCAGGCTCGATGCCTAGATTCCAGCGCGAACCGGGATATACCTGCCAATCGTTGGTCAAGCCACGTTTGCGCCAGATCACCCAGTTTTCTCTGATCGGCAGCGCATAGACCAAGGCGCCACGACTGAAGCTGAGGGCACCGTTGTAACCGCGCTCGGTTTTCACTGCCGCATTGAAAGCTATTTCAACCACGTCGCCAGACGCCCAGGTGCGTTCGATGGTGGTAAAACCCGAAGCGGCCTTGATCGTTTTGCCATTGATCGTAATACGCGTGTCTTGCGACCACGCCGGCATGCGCAAACGCAACGGAAAGGCCAGCGCACGCTGCGGTTTGACGGTGATGCTGACGGTTTGCCGGAAGGGATAATCGCTGACCTGTTCGACCACCACCGGCACGTCGCGCACCACCGTATTGACCGTGCAAGGCGCGTAGCTCATCGCGGCCAAGCCGCCATCCGCCGTCGCCATCCACAAGCTGTTGGTGAACTTGGGCCAGCCTTGATGGAAATTCGCCGTGCAGCAGCGGAAATTGGGCTCCAGACCAAACAGGTTCGATTCCGGACCGTCACTGGTCCAGGGCTGGCGATGCAGGCTGCATTCCACCTGATTGGGTTGCTGGTTGTATTGATGCGCCCACATGTCATCCGTCAGCGCAGCGGGTAGCGCGTTAAAGGCAATACGTTCCAGCCGATCGCCCAGCGCAGCGTCACCGGTAATGGCCAGCGCCAGCTCCAGCGAATACATGGTCTCCACCACGGTGCATAGCTCCGTGCCTTGCGACGGACTGCGGCCGGCCAGATGCTCATCCGCGGAAAACATGCCGTTGGGCAAGCCGTGATACGTATCGAGCATCTGCAACTGGTGATGGACCGCATCGCGATCGCCCGCACTGCGGGACACGATGGACCACACCGGCGATGCCTTCAACGCCTGCGCGTTGTTGACGCCATGCACTTGCAGGCCAAGATCTTCCATAAAGACATCGGCACCACCCGCCTGCTTGCGCAGCGCATCGGCGTCCACCTTTTGCGTGAATCGAAAATGCGCGAAGGCGCCCTGCCAGTCATAACCTTGTTGCTTGAGCAGCTGCGCCAGTTCAAGCAGCTTGGGATCGTGCGTGCGCTGGTAAAGCCATAGCACCGAGACCAGTTCGTCCTGCCAGCGCATGCGGCCCCAATCGCGCAACGGGCGCGTCGGCATGGCTTGCAACTGATAGTGGAAATAGCGCGTCATCAACGGCATCACGCGCGGGTCGCCGGTCAGCTCGTGGTACTGCGTCAGCACCTTGAGCATGACCATGCGCGGCCACCAGTCGTCGTTGCTTCGGGGGCCGAACATGCCGTTGTCCCACGGATGATCCAGCGTCCAGTCGATAAAACGCATCGCCTTGGCTTTGAGCTTGGGCGAATCCAGTTGCCATGCGAGCGGCACCAGGCCGTCGAGAAAATACGGGCCGTCTTCCCACGATTCACCGTTCCCGCCCGACCAACCGCTATCCGGCCCCACAATGGGCCAGAACTCATCCAGATGACCGCCCAGGCCACCGGCCTGAATTTGCAGTTGCCGCAACAACCAGCCAGTGGGCTTGATCGAGCCGGTCGGCAACAACGCAAACGGTTGCGGCATCAAGGGCGCTTGCGGAAATAGCGGTACCTGCCCTGCACCGCCCGCGGCCGTTGTCGAACCGGCAGTTGCTGCGAGCGGACGGAATGTCAGCGCGCTCATCGCGCCTGCCAAAGCAACGCCTTGCAGAAAGCTGCGACGGCTCATCAGGGGAAGCTGGGACATGCTCTGGCCCTCGGATCGTGAGGCGCCCGAGTGTCGTTCAATCGTCCGACAAATTCAAATGCCAAAGGTAAAAGTGCCAGGAAAGGGCTCCACCCAACCACACCGCATCAACTCACCGCTGTCTTCACCAGCCTGGCGATCTTCGCTTCCTCCGCGACCGTCAGTGTCTTCAATGCAAAGGCAGTCGGCCACAGGTTGCCGTCGTCGAGCTTCGCCTTATCGCTGAAACCTAGCGTTGCATATCGCGTCTTGAATTTCTGGCCGCTTTGGAAAAAGCACACGACGTTGCCGTCCTTCGCGTAAGCCGGCATGCCGTACCAGGTTTTTGGCACGAGCGTGGGCGCATGAGCTTTGACGATGGCGTGAATTCGCTCGGCCATGCGGCGGTCGGATTCGGGCATTTGGGCGATCTTGGCGAGCACTTCGCTTTCGCCATCGGATTTGCTTGCGCTCGAGCCGCGTCGGGTGGCGGCTTTCAGCTCTTTGGAGCGCTCCTTCATCGCGGCCTTTTCTTCGGCGGTGAAGCCGGTGGATTTTTTCCGGGCCGGGATGGCAGGTTGTTTTGTGCTCTTCATTGGCATTATGTAAGTCCCTCTATTGAGCGTTATCGAGTACTTATCCGAGGCGAACGTTTTCGCTTTGGTGCTGGGATTTCATCCCAGCCTACATGGTTACCGCGCAAGCAACGGCTGCCACCGGTAATAAGGCTCATGCGCCAAAGCCAACAATGCGTGATCCTCGGGCGTGTCGCCGTAGGCAAACACACGCGAGAATTTTGAAAGCGGATAGCGCTCTTGCACAAGTCGCGCTTTTTCATCGCGCACGCACTGGCGGCCAAGGTAGCGGCCGGTGAAACGCGCGTTACGCTGCTCGAGTGCGGAGCACAGCAGCTCGATGCCGTGCTGTTGGCACCAATGGCTTAGGTATACATCCAGGCCGCCTGAAACGACCACGACGGTATCGCCGCGCTGCTTGTGCCAGGCGATGCGTTCCATCGCTTCCGGACGCAGAGTGGTGGGCAGGATGTGCTGTGCGAAATGCTTGCCGTGTGCTTCCAGTTCATGCGTGGGGATGCGCCGGAAAGCAACGCGACATAGCACCGAACGCACCACGGTGCCGGAAACGATGCCTGCCTTGTAGCCAAGGACAAAGGGCATAACGAACATCCCACCCAGCCATTTGCGATGCGGGCGAACTGCCATGCGCATGAAGTGCGGCATGGTCTCCTTGTAGGTGATCGTTCCGTCGAAATCGAACAGGGCAAGATCCATTGCTGGCTCCAAGGTTTGAGCTTTGAATCTTGCACGGTGCGTGATATCTCGCAAGATTTGTTTGTTATCCGGGCAGCGCCTGCGCGCACCCATGACTTAAGGTTTTCAATCGCCGAAAACTCTTGCTCGTCATTCCAGCGAAATCTGGAATCCAGTGTCTTTGAGCTCCTAGAGTCGCTGGATTCCAGCTTTCGCTGGAATGACGAGTTGGAGCTCTACGGCAGAAAGAAATCTTAAATTCATAACCGAAGCGAGCTTCGCGCGACAAACGCTGCCGCAAAAGCCTATCCAGGCAACACAGGTTGCACGCTAAAGCACAAGCAACCCCACCCCAGCCCCTGAGGTATCCCCACGTTTTCGTGGAAGAGACAAGCGTCAAATCAAAGAGATAGATGGCGGGCGGCGATGAGTTTGGGTATTCGTATGGTTGTCTACGCTAACGGAACTTGCACTCATGCCACCCAGCCGTATGTTGCCGCAATGCCTCGGCAAAGTCTTCGATGATCTGCACGCAGCGACGCTGCCGGTGATGTTGCAGGCCCTCGACGCGCTCAGTGCAGGTAGTTGGTTGACCTTGACGGAGATCG
>Ga0209148_1001606_pt1 | contig 10541 bp, 8 predicted proteins | sample AraplaCol_mMF_r2_2_FD_184288 | JGI IMG/M metagenome (GOLD analysis project Ga0209148, IMG submission 184288) | Arabidopsis root microbial communities from North Carolina, USA - plate scrape CL_Col_mMF_r2 (SPAdes) (version 2) | ecosystem: Host-associated > Plants > Roots > Endosphere | place: USA...
CTCGGGCATGCAGCAGCCTTACCTCATGGGCGAGAAATCCGCCGAGGCATTGTTCACCTATCTCGGTGGGGGAACGCCGGAAAAAGAGATCCTGGTGCCGATCCTGGTGGTGACAAGCAAGAATATCGACCAGCTGCTGCCGACCGTCAAAGAAACCGTTTTCGCGAACGAGGTCAAATAGCGCTTTAATCCACGCAGTCAACCGGCTCGGCTCGTCCGGGCCGGTTCCTTTCGGGACGAAAGCCGTGAACGACACATCGATTGAAAATCACCACCAGACCATGCTGACGGCTAGCGGGATCGTGAAAAGCTTCGGTCGGACGCGGGCGCTGGTCGATGCGCATTTCGAGTTGCGTGCCGGTGAGGTGCATGGTCTTTTGGGCGCCAATGGCGCTGGTAAGTCGACGCTGTCGCGCATCATCAGTTGCCATATCAAGCCTGATGCGGGCGAAGTGGTCTATCGCGGGCAAGCTCTGCAATCGCTGTCCGCCCGGGACGCGTTGCGGTCGGGCATTGCCCTGGTGAGCCAGGAGACCAGCCTTGCGCCGCACTTGTCGGTTCTCGAAAATATCTTTCTGCCGGAGCTCGGACGGCCTGGACGCCTTTCCTACGCTCGGTTGCGCAAGGTCGCGGCCGATATCCTGATACGCCTTGGCCACGAACATGCGCTGCCTCTGGATCTGGAAGTCCAGCGGCTCTCGGCGGCCCAGCGGCAACTGGTGGAGATCGCAAAGGCTTTGGCACTCGATGCCAACCTGCTGATCTTCGACGAGCCAACAGCTTCTCTCAGTCCGACCGAGGTTGAGCGCCTGTTCGACATCATGTCGAGACTGAGGGAGGATGGGCGCGGCCTGATCTTTGTCTCTCATCGCCTTGAAGAGGTCTTTGCGATTACCGATCGGGTGACGATCATGCGAGAGGGGCGTAGCGTTGCACGATCCCTGCAGACGGCCAATCTAGGTCAGTCGGACATCATCCGTTATATGGTCGGACAAGATTTCAGCACGGCTTATTCCAAGCCGGCTCATGCGGACTCTTATTCCGGCAGTGAGACTGTCCTTGAAGTCGAAAAACTGGCGGCTCGTCCAATCGTCCGAGACGTGTCGTTCTCCGTCAGACGAGGCGAAATCGTCGGGCTGGGTGGCCTGGTTGGCGCCGGTCGATCAGAGGTTGCAGAGGCGATCTTCGGATTGCGCCCACGGAGCGGTGGATCGATTAAGATTGACGGCAAGCCCATTAACCCGCGCAAGCCTAGCGAAGCGATCAGAGCCGGCATAGGCATGGTTGCGGAAGACAGGCGATATCAGAGTATCGTGCCGGATCTGACGGTCCGTGAGAACCTGCTCCTTGCTCATCTTGGGGTGCATTCCGGCTTCGGGCTCGGTTACGCGAAGCTGCAGCGCAAGTTGAACCTCTTGATTGCCAAGCTGGATCTTCCGGCGGATCGTCTTGATGCAAATCTCCTTACCTTTTCCGGTGGCATGCAGCAAAAGATCATCATCGCCCGTTGGCTGTTGCTTGAACCGAAAGTGCTCATCCTCGATGAGCCGACGAAAGGCGTTGATATAGGTACCCGGGCGTCAATCTACGACATTCTTCGGGAGATTGCCGAAACCGGTGTCGCTGTCGTTGTGATTTCCTCTGACTTCTCCGAATTGCTGTCGCTATGCTCGCGCGTGGTCGTGATCAGCGATGGCCGCAGCATTGCCAATTTGCCAACCAATGTATTGGACGAAGAGAAGCTGACGCTGCTGGCAGCACCGCGGACATCCACCACCCGGAATACTGATTTTCTGCAGCGATTGACCGCGCAATATGGCGGCGTCGGCTTTTGGGCACTGATCGAGGAGAGCGAGGTCATTTGCTTGAGTTCGGCAATGGCCGCGGGCGCAACGGATACCGGTCTCTATGCCGGGCAGGCGACGAAGATAGCCGCGACGAGAATCCCCAATGCCCTGGAGCAACGGGCGCCATTTTTTGTGCCGGACTCGGAGGCTGCATGTGCGACCATCCTCGTTCCCATGCGCAGCCAGCGTGGCCATGACCTCGGTTGGGTCGGCCTCACGCTACCGGATACGGCGACCTTGCCACCGCCGGAGACGATCCAGTCTCAGGTATCGACACTGAACATGTTGGATTGATCGATGAAAGCCGCAGCCCAGATGACCACAGGTATCAGTCCATCGAAGAATATCATCGGCGGCCTGACCCGCCGCCTTGAAGTCCGCATGCTTGGCCTTGCAATTGTCATTGCGGCGGCCCTGTCGGTGATGTCGCCCTATTTTCTCACCAGCAACAACATCTTCAACATCCTGGATCAGTCGGTGGTGATCGGCATCATTGCCGTCGGGATGACGATGGTCATCCTGATCGGCGGGATCGATCTGTCGGTCGGGTCCGTGGTGGGACTGACCGGTATCATCCTGGGGCTCTCCCTTCAGCATATGCCGATACCGGTGGCCATGCTGCTGGCCATCCTGAGTGGCGCCGGCATTGGCCTGGTCTCGGGCATCCTGACGGCCTACTTCGGGCTTGCCGCCTTTGTCGTGACACTTGGCGTTATGGCGATCGGTCGCAGCCTCGCCTATATCTTTTCCGGGCAGACGGCGATCTCCAATATCCCGGATGCGCTTTCCAACATCGTCTATGCCTCGTTCCTGGGTATTCCGAGCAACGTCCTGTTCCTGCTGGCGCTTTATCTCGCCGGCTGGGGCTACCTCACCTATACAAAAGGCGGCAGGACGATCTATGCGATTGGCTCGAACAAAGAGGCGGCAAGAGCAGCCGGCCTCAATGTCCTGTTCTACTCGGTTCTGCCGTATGTCGTTTCAGGCGCGCTCTCGGCGGTAGCCTCGACCTTTTCCATCGCGCAGCTGCTCTCAGCCGATCCCTTGATGGGCAATCAGATGGAACTCGACGCCATTGCCGCGGTCGTCATCGGCGGCGCTAGCCTATTCGGTGGCAGAGGGTCGATCATCGGGACGCTGATCGGCGTCCTCATCATGGTCATGATCCGCAACGGCCTCAACCTGCTTGGCGTCTCGCCTTTCTGGCAAGGTTCCGCCATTGGCACGATCATCATCGTTGCTCTGCTGATCGAGCGCCTGGTCAATTGGCGATCGAGCCGCTAGCCGGGAGGAAGATATATGTCTACCGAACCTTCTTTAGCGCTTCGCCTTTACGGCACCGACGAACCGGTCGAAAAGCCGCGTGTGCTTTCTGCTGGTGGACTGACCGCAGAATTCGAGTCCGGTAATCTGCGTTATATTCGATACGGTGGCGTGGAGATCATTCGTGCCATCTCCTTCATCGTACGCGACAAGGATTGGGGAACCTATAATCCGGAAATTTCTAAGCTCTCGGTTGCCGAGAGTGACGGCGGATTCGTCGTGCATTACAGCGCCCTTGCGCGTGACGACAAGCAGTCCTTCCGATATGAAGCCGATATTCAGGGATCGGCAGATGGCAAACTGTCCTTTCACTGCACCGGTGAGGCGGAAGCAGCCTTTCTGACCAACCGTACCGGATTCGTGATTTTGCATCCGCTTGACGGCGTCGCGGGCGCTCCGGTCGAAATAACCCATGTCGACGGCAAAGTGGTAAAGGGAAGATTTCCGGCCGAGATAGACCCCGTGCAGCCGATGATGGGGCTTCGTTCGCTCACGCATGAAGCCAGGCCCGGGCTGCGGGTGGCATGTCTTATGGAGGGCGACACCTATGAGATGGAAGATCAGCGCAACTGGACGGACGCCTCCTACAAGACCTATGTGAGGCCATTGGCATTGCCCTGGCCGTATACACTGGCTGCCGGCGAGACAATTGACCAGCGTATTACGCTCAACGTGATCGGCGGGGTGCCTGCTGAGGCAGGTGACGATAAGATCGGAGTCAGGATCGGGGAGCAGATCGGAACCGTGCCGCCGCTTGGCATCGGTCTGGATCCGGACGATGTCGAGCAATCAGGTGAGGCTGTCGCTACACTGCGCCAGGTGGTACCTCATCATCTCATCTGCCATTACGACCCCCGCCGCGGCCATGACGCGGACAGTCTGCGGCAACAGCAGGAGGTGGCGCGCGAACTCGGTGCGGAACCCTGGCTGGAAGCTATCATCGTGTCGGTCGACAAATTTGCCGATGAGATTGCGAGGCTCGGTGACATCGTCGGTGGGCTTGATATGCCGTTCGAGACCGTGCTGGTATCTCCGGCAGCCGATCTCAAATGCACCTTGCCGGGCAGCCCCTGGCCGCCGTGTCCGCCATTTGATGCGCTTTATCATGCCGCGCGAGCCGCTTTCCCGCAAGCGCGCCTTGGGGGCGGCATGTTCAGCTATTTTACCGAGCTGAACCGCAAGCGTCCGCCGGTCGATCTGCTTGACCTGGTGAGCTTTACGACCTCGGCAATGGTGCATGCTGGGGATGATCGGTCGATGACCGAAAGCCTGCAGTCCTTGCCGGCCATAGCGAAGACCGCCGGAACGATCGCATCGACCCGTCCCTATTCGGTCGGACCTTCGGCCATTGGCATGCGCGCCAATCCCTATGGCGATCAGCCGAAATCCAATCCCCGAAATATCCGCCAGGCGATGAACTGGAACGATCCGCGGCAACGCGGGCAACTGGGAGCTGCCTGGAATCTCGGCTACTTCGCTCGTTTTGCCTATGGCGGCGCGTCGGCTATTGCTCTCGGGGGCCTGACGGGCCCATTTGGCGTCCTCCATAGCCCGGCTCCATATCCGCAGCCTTGGTACGATGATCAGGGCGGAATGTTCCCGGTGTTCCATATCCTGCGGGGTCTCGCGGCGCTGCGTGGGGCGGCGCTGCGTCGCATCGATATTTCACGTCCCGATAGCGTCCTGGGACTTGCTGCGGAGAGTCCGGCGGCAACCGAAGTCTGGCTCGCAAATCTGACCGAGAAAGAAGAGCTTGTTCACTTCGACGCCGGCGATTTCGAGATCGCCTACCTCAATGCCGATAATTTCGTTCAGGCGAGCCATATGCCGGATCTGCTCGATCGATTTGCGGCATCGCCACGAGGTCAGGAAATCTGGCTTTCGTCTTATGCCATCGCTCGGATTCGGATACATTGATGTAATCGCTCTATCAAAGGGGCTTCCTTAAATGCACGTTTTGATCATTGGTGCGGCAGGCATGCTGGGGCGCAAACTTGCAGAGCGTCTCGTCAGCCAAGGCGTGATAAATGGCGTGGCGACTGACCGCCTGACGCTGGTCGATGTGGTCGAGCCATCAATTCCGGCCAAATCATTACTCGATCGGATAGAAGTTCTTACAGCTGACCTGTCCAGTCCAGGAGAGGCGGAGAAACTGGTCGCCAGGAGGCCAGACATCATCTTTCATCTGGCTGCGATTGTCTCCGGTGAGGCCGAAACGGATTTTGAGAAGGGCTACCGAATTAATCTTGATGGTACACGTTACCTGTTCGAGGCCATTCGGGCGGAAGGCAAACGAGATAGCTACAAACCAAGACTGGTCTTCACATCATCGATCGCGGTGTTCGGGGCTCCTTTCCCCACACGGATCGACGACTCTTTCCTGACCGCGCCTCTGACGAGCTATGGCACGCAGAAGGCCATATGTGAACTTCTTCTATCAGACTATTCGCGCCGTGGCATATTCGACGGCGTAGGTATTCGCTTGCCAACGATCTGTATACGGCCGGGCAAGCCGAACAAGGCCGCATCGGGTTTCTTTTCGAATATCTTGCGAGAACCACTTTCGGGTAAAGAGGCGATACTGCCGGTATCGGAAGAGGTACGGCATTGGCATGCAAGCCCACGGGCGGCGGTTGGCTTTCTTCTTCAGGCGGCGGCACTGGACACGGCTCAGATCGGCCCACGTCGCAACCTTTCTCTTCCCGGTTTGTCGGCTACAGTTGGCGAACAGATTGATGCCTTGCGACGGATCGCCGGCGAAAAAGCGGTCCGCCTCATCCGTCGTGAGCGTGATCCCGCGATCGAAACGATTGTGGCAGGGTGGCCGGCCGACTTTGAGCCTACGCGGGCATTGAAATTAGGCTTCCGCGCGGAAACATCGTTCGATGAGATTATCAAAGTGTATGTCGAAGATGAGTTGGGAGGCACAGTTCAATAGTTGAGTGGCCGGCCTTTGGCATAGACGCGACACCATTGGAAAGGTGTTGTTTTGCGATCTCTGCCATCTTGGGGAAGGCCCAGGGACCGATGGCGGGCGCTCTTCGTCAGCCAACAGGTACCACTCGATTGCGTCGACATATTCTGCGCCTGGCTCACCCAGGCGGGGCAGAGAGCAGGCACGGATAGATGCTATCGAAGCGGTTCTTGATTTCGCTCGCGCCATTAGACGTCAGTTGCGCGAGTACCATCCGTTGTCATAGCTAATCGCCCGTAGCCAACGTCCTTATGAAGTCAATCTTGAGTCAGTAATTTACCCACGGCATCGAATAGGTAGAGATTCATTGTATCAGCGGTCAGGCGCAAGGTGCTGCCGCGCTTAAGTGTGAGGCCGCCCGGCAGCTTGGCGATAAGTGGTCGATCGCCGGGACCAATGTCGATATAGGCAAGCTGTACCTCGCCTAGCTGTTCGATGAAATGGAGCTTGCCCTCGAATAGCACGCTGCCATCGGTGTCCCCGGCAAGCCGCAGGTCTTCCGGCCTGACACCAAAGCTGACTGCGGCACCAGTGGCTGTTACTGATGTCTCGACCGGCACTTGTGCCACGTCACCGCTATCGAGTCTTACTGTGGTCGGGTTGCCGGCACGTTCGATTTTACCCGGCAGAATATTCATCGCCGGTGAGCCGATGAACTGCGCAACGAAGAGATTGGCGGGCCGCTTGTAAAGCTCGATCGGGGTGCCGACCTGCTCGATCCGGCCATCTTTCAGAACGACGATGCGATCGGCCAAGGTCATCGCCTCGACCTGGTCATGGGTCACATAGATCATGGTCGTCGACGGCATCGCTTCCTTGAGTTTGGCGATCTCCATGCGGGTCGCCACGCGCAAGGCGGCATCGAGATTGGAGAGCGGTTCGTCGAACAGGAAGACCTTCGGATTGCGCACGATGGCGCGGCCGATGGCGACACGCTGGCGCTGGCCGCCGGACAGGGCCTTGGGCACGCGGTCGAGATACTGCGTGAGCTGCAGAACCTCGGCTGCCTGGCGGACACGCCGGTCGATCTCCGCCTTGCTCTCACGGGCGATCTTCATGCCGAAGGCCATGTTGTCGTAGACCGTCATATGCGGATAAAGTGCGTAAGACTGGAACACCATGGCGATGCCGCGCTGTGACGGCGGCACATGATTGACGACATCTCCGGCGATGCTGATCTCGCCATCGGTGATGTCTTCAAGTCCGGCGATCAGGCGCAGCAGGGTTGACTTGCCGCAGCCAGATGGCCCGACGAAGACGACGAACTCACCCGATCGGATCTCAAGATCGATGCCATGGAGGATGTTCATCCCGCCGAAAGACTTCCGGACCTGGGTAAGGGTTAAATCAGCCATCTCTATTCCCCTGTTGTCCTGGCATTGCCGCAGCCTTCGGGGCGCGACCTTCGTGCGACGTGATGATCATGTCTATTCCACACGGCTGCCCGGTGTCAGGCCGGCGAGCCAGTTGGTGAACGCATCCGCGCGCTGATTGCGGATCTCGATATCGTTCTTGCGCCGGATCGCCGCTCGTACCAGCCGGCCGCCGAGATAGCGGAACGGCTCCGGCGGCAGCGTCATGCGCCGCTTCAGTCCGACCAGGCCACTGGTACTCCAGCGGTCCTTGCGTTCAAGGACAAGGCTCGCGAGAATCCGCCCGCCGATCGGCGTCTGGGCGATGCCGGTGCCGTTGAAGCCCATCCCGAAAAAGATGTTCGGGTGGCCCTGCAGATGATCGAAGACCGGCACATGTTCCGGCACGCAATCGATCGGCCCAGCCCAATCATAGTCGATCCGCACGTCCTGCAGGGCTGGATAGACGCGCTGCAACTCTCGACGATTGTCGCGGCCATGTTCCGGGCTGCGGTTGAAGCTGGCGCCGAAATCGCCGTTGAAGGCGATATGGCCGCTGCCCCGGCCGAAAATCACCCGGCCTTTCGGCGTGCGCTGGTAATAGAGGACATGGGCTTGCGCATCGCAGATCGAGGCGCCGTTGCGCCAGCCGATCTTATCGAGGAGATCGGGTACCTCCGCAGTGGCGATGACCTGGCTGGAGACGACATAGAGGTGCCGGCGCAATTCCGGCAAAGCCGACAACCAGGCATTGGCCGCCAGCACGACCTTTTCCGCCTGCAATGTCCCGCTTGCGGTGCGCAGGGTGCAGATCCGGCCCGGCGTGATATCGAGGACCGGGCTCTGTTCATGAATGATGATACCCCGGCCGATCGCCAGGTCGCGGAGGCCCGTGGCGAGCTTGGCCGGATGCACGGTACCGGCATTGGCTTCGATGACACCGGCATAGGAGGCGGAAGAACCGGTGCGTTCCACGATCTCGGCGGCGTCGAGGGCGCGGAAGCGATTGGCGCCCGCCGCTTCGGTCATGGCTACCGCGCGGTCCCAGGCTCCTTCCTGGGCCTTCGAGCTCGCCGTCCACAGCCAGCCATCGAGCCGCAGGTCCATCTGGATGGTGCCGTCCCGCTGCAGCTGCTCCAGCTCGCCGATGGCATCGACTGTCTCGGCGCAGAGCTGGCGGGCTTCCTCGGCGCCGACCACGGTGCTGATCTGATCCAGTTCGGCGAACCAGGAATGCACCTGCCCGCCATTGCGGCCGGAAGCGCCAGAGCCGCAGAGATCCGCCTCTAGGATGACGATACGCATCTCCGGCGCCTGTGCGCGGATTCTGAGCGCCGCCCAGAGGCCAGTGAAGCCGCCACCGACAATGGCGACATCGGCGCGCTCATGACCTTGCAGTGGCGCGCCGGCCGCGGCGGCATGCACATCCTGCAGCCAGAAGGATCGATCGGCGAAAGCGGCGACAGAAGGCTGCCGCAGGCGAAGCGTGGTCACGTTCAGTTTCCTTTGGCCGGGCCGGTCTTGGGCGGCGTGATATAGGCGGCGTATTTGGTTAGCAGCCAGACCGGGATATGTCGCGTCTCCTGGGGAAAGCCGCCGACATGCCGGCAGGTTTCCGCCGCCGCCGCGGCTGCCCTGTCGAGCGCTTCGGCCGCGCCGCGCTGCTCGCAGATGAAGGCCGTCAGGAAGGAGGCGATGAAACTGTCGCCGGCGCCGCAGGTATCGACGACCTCCACCGGCCTGGCGGCAACATGCAGCGGCGCATCGCCATCGCTGAAATAGGCGCCCCGGCTGCCGCAGGTGACGACGATCTGCCGCGCGCCGATGCCTCTCAAGGCGGCGAAGATCGGCTCTACCGGTATATCGGCTTCATCCGGTCCCGAGGCAAAGACCAGCGGCACGCCTTGCAGCGGCAAGGCGAAATGCGATGTCGAGACATCGACGCTGAACGGAATGCCGTCGGCGATCAGGCGCCGCACCAGTTCCTTGTTGGCATTGGTGCCGAGATGGACCCAGCCGGCCTTCCGGGCGATCTCATAGCGGTCGGCGGAAGGCATGTAATTGTCGCCGATGCCGAGCGATTCCAGCAGGATCTTGCGGTCGCCGTTTTCCTCGCGCAGCAGCGTGACGGCGGTTTCGCCGGGGCGGCGTTCCACGTCATCCGGGTTGAGACCGGCCGTGGCGACTTCCGTTACCAGGACATCCGCTTCGGGATCGGCGCCGACGGCGCCGAAATAGCGGGCGCCCCAGCCATTGCGATGCCATTGCACGGCGACATTGAGGGCGTTGCCGCCCGTTGTCATCAGGTCTTTGGTGACATAGACATCGAGGCAGTTGTCGCCAATGGCGACCAGCGTCGATGAAGGAATGCGGGTCATGCGGGCCCCATCATGCTTTTGCCGTGGTGCGATCGAGATAGGGCTCGATCGCGGCGAAGTTGCGTTTCCAGGTGGCGATCGGGTCGAGGGCGTAGGAGCCGTTGCCGAAGGGTTCGAAGCTCACTTTCCCGGTATAGCCATGCGCGGCCAGCTCGCTGACATAATGGTCAAGCGGCAGATTGCCGTCGCCGGTTGCATGGACGAGGTCCAGATGCTGGGCACCCCCCCAGAGTTCGATCTCCGTCATCCCGAAATCACGCAGCGCCGCCGCGACTCGTTCCAGCGGATAGTGCTGGAAGCTGAAATGGGCGCCGATCACCTGGCTGGACGCGAGCTTTTGCATGAAATCTCCCCGCGCCTTGCCTATTTACCGATACCGTCGGACAGGCCGCGGATGAAGTAGCGCTGCGCCGCGAAGAAGACGATGACGATCGGTAAGGCCGAGATGGTCATGGCGGCGAAGACCTCGGCGTAATTGGTACCATGCTTCGCCATGATCGAGGTCAGGCCGACAGGCAAGGTCTGCGAGTTGGGGTCGCTGGAGAAGATCATAGCGAAGAGATATTCGTTCCAGGCGAAGAGCACATGCAGGATGATGCAGGAGACGATGATCGGGCGGCAGAGCGGCAGGATGATGCGCCAGAAGATCTGCCCCTCGCTGGCCCCG
>Ga0209148_1001608_pt1 | contig 10532 bp, 7 predicted proteins | sample AraplaCol_mMF_r2_2_FD_184288 | JGI IMG/M metagenome (GOLD analysis project Ga0209148, IMG submission 184288) | Arabidopsis root microbial communities from North Carolina, USA - plate scrape CL_Col_mMF_r2 (SPAdes) (version 2) | ecosystem: Host-associated > Plants > Roots > Endosphere | place: USA...
GGCCCACCGCCTGCCACGCCACCATGATCCGGGAGCCGCGCAGCAGCTCGTTGGTGTCCTCGAAGCTGCTGACGCCGGCGAAGCGGTCCGCTTCGGCCACCCGCACGCCGGTGAAGACGATATCCGCGTTCTGCACGGTCCGCAGCGCGATCTTGTTCTCGATCCGGCTGCGGCTCACCCCGGGAAGGGTGGCGTCGACGATGAAGCCGCGGATGGCGCCGTCGGCCTCGTCGCGGGCCCAGACAAGCATGTAGTCGCAGAAGGTGCCGTTGCCGATCCAGCGCTTGGCGCCGTTGAGCACCCAGTGATCGCCCTCGTCCCCGCCGGAGACGCGCCGGGCGCTGGTTTCCATGCCGCCGGCGACGTCGGAGCCGTGGTCCGGTTCGGTCAGGGCAAAGGCGCCGGTGGTGCGCAGGCTGGCCGCGTCCGCCAGCAGCCGGGAACGCTGGTCCTCGGAACCGAACTCGTAGAGCGACTCGACGAACAGGTCGTGGTGGACCAGGAAGAAGGTTGCCAGCGAGGTGTCCACCCGGGTGATCTCGGCGATCACGATCCCGGCGAAGAGGTTGCTGTAGCCGCGCTGGACCGGCGTGCTGAGCTCCAGGGCGGCGAGCTTGGGCAGGATGTGCGCGGGGAATTCGGCGCGGTTCCACCAGTCCTCCGCGTAGGGCGCCACCTCGCGGGCCAGGAAGCCGCGCAGTTCGGCCAGCTTGGCGCGTTCGACGTCGCTGAGCAGCGCCTCGTAGCCGAAGAAATCCGCGCCGGGCAGGTCCGGAAGCCCGCCGGCGGCCTCGGAAACAGCAGCCTCCTGCGCCCGGCCCGCCTGCGCCTGCTCTCCTTGCACCCGGTCCATCGCGAGCGTCACTTCGGGCCCATCCGGATGGCGCCGTCCAGCCGGATGGTCTCGCCGTTGAGCATGGCGTTGTCCACGATGTGCGCGGCGAGGTTGGCGTACTCCGCGGGCCGACCCAGCCGGGACGGGTGCGGCACCTGGTGGCCCAGGGAATCCTGCGCCTCCTGCGGCAGCCCGGCCATCATGGGAGTCTCAAAGATGCCCGGCGCGATGGTCACCACGCGGATCAGCGAGCGCGCCAGTTCGCGGGCGATCGGCAGCGTCATGGCGGCGACGGCGCCCTTGGAGGCCGCATAGGCGGGCTGGCCGATCTGGCCGTCGAAGGCCGCGACGGAGGCGGTGTTGATGATGACGCCGCGTTCGGGGCCGCCGAGCACCGTGGCCACCGGCTCGGTGGCGGCCATCGCGGCGGCGGCCAGCCGGATGACGTTGAAGGTGCCCACCAGATTGACCTGGATGACGCGGTTGAAGGCCTCCAGCGGCAGGACGCCGTCGCGGCCCAGGACCTTGCCCGGGGTGCCGATCCCGGCGCAGTTCACCACGATGCGCAGCGGGCCCAGCTCCGCGGCGGCGTCGACGGCGGCCTGCACCTGCTCCTCGTTGGTGACGTCCGCGGGCACGAACACGGCCCGGTTCCCGGCGGCACCCTCCATCCCGTTCAGTTCGGCGGCGAGGCTCTCCCCCGCGGCGCCGGGCAGGTCCACCAGGACCACCGAGGCCCCGGCGTCGAAGAGCCTGCGTGCGGTGGCGGCGCCCAGCCCGGACGCGCCGCCCGTGATCAGTGCGACGGTACCCAAGACGTCCATACATCCTCCTTGATGTGGAAACCCCTGCCCGGCCGCACAAGGCCGGCCGGGCCGCGGCGTCCGGAAACGTTAGTTAGTACACGTTAACTGGAATTGACACAGAGCGCACCCATTCGTGGAGATTCCGCGCCGCGGGCACCCCCGCCACTACTCTGGGACCATGACCGCAGCCGCCGCCCATACCCCTGCCCCGAACTGGTCCTTCCGCGCCGACGAAGCCGCGCGTTCGGTGACCCGGCTGTTCGGCCAGCGCCTCTTCTTCCTCCCCGGCACCCACATCGGCGCCATCGTCCGCCCCTCAAGCCGGCTGAAGAACCTCTCCCGGCCTTGGCACTACTGGTGGCAGGCGCATTACGTGGACTGCCTGGTCGACGCCGGGCGGCGGGAACTCGGCGTCGCGGGCCACACCCCGGCGCACTTCGACGGCAAGAACCTGCCCAGCGCCGGCAAGCTGGCCTCCCGCCTGCTCAACGGCATACGGGTGCGGAACCTCTTCACCGTGGTCAACAGCTACTACGACGACATGGCCTGGCTGGCCCTGGCCACCCGGCGGCTGGAACTCCTGGCCCAGGACGGCCGCAAGAGCGCCGGCCGCCGCCGCAACGCCCGGGTCCTCACCCGGCTGGGGGCACAGTTCGACGCCGCCTCCACCGACGACCTGGGCGGGGGCACCTTCTGGAGCAAGAAGCGGGACTTCAAGAACACCCCGGCGACCGGGCCGGTGGCGCTGCACTACGCCCGGACCGGCCAGGCGGCGCGGGCCCAGTCGCTGCTGGACTGGCTGGACGCCAAGCTGCTGGATCCGGAGCAGGGCCTCTACCGGGACGGCCTGCGAATTGTGCCGGAGGGGGAACCCCGGCTCGAAGAGGCCGTCTACACCTACAACCAGGGCCCGGTGCTGGGGGCCCTGCTGGAGCTCGGCGGCGAGGGGAACCTGGCACGGGCGCAGGAACTGATCACCGCGGTCCGCGAGCACCTGACCGTGGACGCACCCCTGCTGGGCCGCCGCGGCGAAGTGGTCCGCGGCGAGGGAACGGGCGACGGCGGCCTCTTCAGCGGGATTCTGGTGCGCTACCTGGCACTCGCCGCGGTGGACGAGCGGCTCCCGGAGGAGACCCGGGCGACGGCGGCGCGGCTGGTCACGGACACGGCGGAGGCCTTCTGGGAGGGCCGGCGCGTGGTCGGCGCGAACGAGCCGCTGGCCCGCAACGGCGCCCGGCTGGTCTTCTCCGCCCGGCCCGAGCTCCCCGCGCGCCGCACCTACCCGGCAGGCGCCGACGTCGAACTCTCCACCCAGCTGCAGGCCTGGATGGTCCTTGAAGCCGCGGCCTCGATCGCGCCCCGCCTGCCCGCGATCGTCGACGCCGCCGACGCGGAGCAGCCGGCGGAAGGACAGCCGGACGAGGGACAAACGGGCGCAGCGGCGCAGCCGGAAACGCCCGCCGATCCCGCGTCGGCCGCCGTCGACGCCACGGCCCCGCGGGAACACGAAACCAATTAAGTCACGCAATAGTTTCGTAATTCGTGTGATCTCCCTCACTTAAGGCGCTCTCGGCTTGGTTGCTTAGGTTTGGCTAACCTACAGTTTTTTGTAGTGAGCATGCCCTAACCTCCCGCTCACGGAGGCGGGTTCCTACGACCTTTTCCTTGCAGAAAGCAGCCCCATGAAGATCCGCAAGAACGCGCTGGCAGGCGTCGCCCTCGCCGCCACCGCCGCGCTCGGCCTCGCAGCCTGTGGCTCCGGTTCGTCCTCCTCCGGCAGCAGCGCCGGCGCCGACGGCAAGCCCTCCGGTGAGATCACGGTCTACAACGCCCAGCACGAATCCCTCACCAAGGAGTGGGTGGACGAGTTCACCGCCGAGACCGGCGTGAAGGTGACGCTCCGCCAGGGTTCGGACACCGAGATGTCCAACCAGATCATCCAGGAGGGCCAGGCCACCCGCGCCGACGTCTTCCTGACCGAGAACTCCCCGGCCATGGCCCAGGTGGAGAACGCCGGCCTCTTCGCCGATGTGGACCCGGCCACCGTCGGCCAGGTCCCCGCCGAGTTCCGCCCGTCCACCAACAAGTGGACCGGCATCGCCGCCCGCTCCACCGTCCTGGTCTACGACAAGACCAAGATCAGCGAAGACAAGCTGCCCAAGTCCATGCTGGACCTGGCCAACCCGGAGTGGAAGGGCAAGTGGGCCGCGTCGCCGTCGGGCGCCGACTTCCAGGCGATCGTCTCCGCGCTGCTCGAACTCAAGGGTGAGGCCGCCACGGAGGCCTGGCTCAAGGGCATGAAGGACAATTTCAAGTCCTACAAGGGCAACAGCACGGCCATGAAGGCCGTCAACGCCGGCGAGGTGGACGCCGCCCTGATCTACCACTACTACTACTACGGCGACCAGGCGAAGACCGGCGAGAACTCGAACAAGGTCACGCCGTACTTCTTCAAGAACCAGGACCCGGGCGCGTTCCTCTCCGTCTCCGGCGGCGGCGTGCTGAAGTCCTCGAAGAATGCCGGCGCGGCCCAGGCCTTCCTGAAGTTCATCACCGGGAAGAAGGGCCAGGAGATCCTGCAGAAGGGCACCTCCTTCGAGTATGCAATCGCCTCCGATGTGCCGTCGAATGACAAGCTGGTCCCGATCAAGGACCTGCAGGCACCCAAGGTCGATCCGGCCAAGCTCAACTCCGCCAAGGTCACCGATCTGATGACCAAGGCAGGACTGCTCTAAACCAGTGACCAAGACGCTGGCGGCTCCCGGGACCACCGGAAGCACGACGACGGCGGGCCGGGGCAAGAGCCCCCGCCCGCCGTTCGGCGTGTCCGTGGTGGCCATCCTGGCGGTCCTGATCGCCCTGTTCTCCCTCCTCCCCCTGGGCTACGTGGCGGTGATGACCGTCGCCACCGGCTGGGACACCGCCGTCAGCCTGATCTTCCGGGCGCGGGTGGGTGAGCTGCTGCTGAACACCGTGCTGCTGATGGTCTTCACCGTCCCGCTCTGCCTGGTGATCGGCGTCGGCGGGGCGTGGCTGGTGGAACGGACCACGCTCAAGGGCCGCCGGGGGTGGGCCGTGCTGCTGGCCGCTCCCCTGGCCATCCCGGCGTTCGTCAACAGCTACGCCTGGGTCTCGGCCGTCCCGTCGCTGGGCGGCCTGTGGTCCGGGGTCCTGATCGCCACGCTGTCCTACTTCCCGCTGGTCTACATTCCGGCCGCGGCCACCCTCAGCCGGCTGGACCCGGCCATCGAACAGTCCGCGGCCTCCCTGGGGCTGGGAGCGTGGCGGGCGTTTTTCCGGGTGGTGCTGCCGCAGCTGAGGATCGCGATGACCGGCGGGGCGCTGCTGGTGGCGCTACACCTGCTGGCCGAGTACGGGGCCTTTGCGATGATCCGCTTCGACACCTTCACCACCGCGATCATGGTCCAGTACCAGTCCACCTTCAACGGGGCCGCCGGCAACATGCTGGCCAGCGTGCTGGTGTTCTTCTGCCTGATCCTGCTGCTGGTGGAGGTCCGCGGCCGCGGCACCGCCCGCTACGCCCGGGTGGGCTCCGGGGCCCAGGCGAGGGCCCTGCGGCTGCCGCTGCGCTTCTACCAGGCACCCGCCCAGCTGTTCCTGCTGGCCGTCACCGCGCTGGCGTTCGGCCTGCCGCTGACCTTCGTGGTGCGCTGGATCGTCGCCGGCGGCGCGGACATCTGGTCCGCCGATGAGTTCCTGCCCGCGCTGCTACAGACCCTGGGCTACGGGCTGGCCGGGGCCGCCGCCACCACCGTCGTCGCGTTCCCGATGGCCTACCTCGCGGTGCGCCGGCCCAGCTGGTTCAGCAAGGCCCTGGAGCTCTCGAACTACGTCACCAGCTCGATGCCCGGGATCGTCGTCGGCCTGGCCTTCGTAACCGTCAGCATCCGGGTGGCGCCGGACCTGTACCAGACCACCACGCTGCTGATCGCCGCCTACGTGCTGTTGTTCCTGCCCCGGGCGCTGGTGAACCTCCGCTCCGGGCTGGCCCAGGCACCCAAGGAACTGGACGAGGCCGCCCAGGCCCTGGGCAAGCCGCCGCTGCTGGCGTTCCTGCGCGTCACCCTGCGGCTGACCGCCCCGGCGGCGGCCGGCGGTGCCGCGCTGGTGTTCCTGGCGATCGTGAACGAATTGACGGCCACGCTGCTGCTCTCCCCGAATGGCACGCGCACCCTGGCCACCGAATTCTGGAGCAAGAGCAGCGAGATCGACTACGCCGGCGCCGCACCGTATGCGCTGCTGATGATCCTGCTCTCCGCCCCGATGACCTACCTCCTCTTCCAGCAGTCCAAGAAAGCAGCGGGACAGTGACCGAACAACACCCCTCCCGGCTTCCGGAGCCCCGGATCGCCGCCTCCGTGGCCCCCAGCACCAACAGCCACCTGGAGGTCGCGGCCGTTACCAAGAACTTCGGCTCCCAGGCCGTGCTGAAGGGCGTCAACCTCTCCGTGGCCCGCGGCGGCACGACGGCGATCGTGGGCCCATCCGGGTCCGGCAAGACCACCCTGCTGCGGCTGATCGCCGGGTTCGAACACCCGGACACCGGCAGCATCTCCCTCGGCGGGCAGAAAGTGGCCGGCGACGGCGTCTGGGTCCCGGCGCACAAGCGGCAGGTGGGCTACGTGGCGCAGGACGGCGCGCTCTTCCCGCACCTGACCGTGGGCCAGAACGTCGCGTTCGGGCTCGACGCCGGCAAGCTCCCGGGCGGGCACCGCGGCGTCAAGGCGCGGGTGGCCGAGCTGCTGGAGATGGTGGCGCTGGACCCGGCCATGGCCAGGCGCCGGCCGCACCAGCTCTCCGGCGGCCAGCAGCAGCGCGTGGCGCTGGCCCGCGCCCTGGCCCGCGAACCGGAGCTGATGCTCCTGGACGAGCCGTTCTCCGCCCTCGACGCCGGCCTGCGGGTGGCCACCCGCCGCACCGTGGGCAAGGTCCTCCAGGACGCCGGGGTCACCACCATCCTGGTCACCCACGACCAGGCCGAGGCGCTCTCCTTCGCAGACCAGGTGGCCGTGATGCGCGGCGGCAAGCTCGCCCAGATCGGCAACCCGTTCGTGGTCTACACCCGCCCCGCGGACCGGGCGACGGCGGAGTTCCTGGGCGACGCTGTCATCCTGGACGCCTGGATGGAGGGGTCCCTGGCCACCTGCTCGCTCGGCGGCATCCCGGTCCGCCGCCCGCCGGCGCAGGGACGGGTCCAGCTGATGCTGCGGCCCGAACAGATCCGGATCGCCGAGGACGGCCCCATCCGCGGCACCGTCGTGGACACCGACTACTTCGGGCCCGAAACCACGGTCCGGCTCCAGCTCCCGGTCCCGGCGAAGCTGGCCGAGGGCGACGTGGCGGACCACCGCTATCCCGGCGGCGGCGAAATCATCACCATCCGGCACTGGAACGCCTCGATCGCCCGGCCCGGTACCGAGCTGTGCCTGCGTGTTGTGGGCGAGGCCGTGGCCTTCCCGGTCGAGGACACCCCGCAGGCCTAGGACCCTCCCGGGACCTCCGGGTCCTAGGCTGGTCGGATGAGCGTACAACCAGCCCTGCACCGCCAGCACTGTTCCGTGGCCGCCCCCACCCAGCTCTGGCTGGACGCCGAGGGCCGGCTGGCCGACGGCGGCGGCTGGTTCACCGGCCTGCTCCACGGGGACACCCGGATGCTGAGCCGGGCCGAGACCACGGTCAACGGCTTCGCCCCCGAACCGGCCACGGTGGAGCCGGCGCCCGGCGGGGTGCTCACCGTGCGCGGCCTGGTCCGCGGCATCGAGGGCCCCACCGAGGATCCCGCCGTCGAACTCGTCCAGACCTGGACCGTGACCCCCGGCGCCGTCCGCGTCTCGCTCCGGCTGGCCACCTCGCTGCCGCAGCTGGACGCCGAGGTCCGGGTCCGGCTGGCGGCCGACTTCACGGACATGGCCGCCATCCGGCTGGGCCGCTTCCGCGAGCCGCTGGAGCCCGTGTCCGCGGATGGGTCCTCGCTGCGGTGGGCCGAGGAGGGCAAGACCCTGACCGTCGCCGCGCCGGACCGGGTGGAGGACGGTTGCCTGGTCTGGCGCGGCACAGCGTCCGCCGGGCGCCCGATGGAGGCCGAGTGGCAGGCCACCCTGACCGACACCGGCGACGCCGTCGTCCCCGCACACGTCCCGGCGGCCCGGTCCGTCCGCGACCGCCCGGCCGGGCCGCTGGGCGCCCTGCTGGATAACTCCCTCGACGAGCTGGACGGGCTGCGGCTGGCCACCCGCACGGCCCCTGACGCCCCGTTCCTCGCCGCCGGCGCCCCCTGGTACTTCACCCTGTTCGGCCGGGACTCGCTCTGGGCCGCGCGGCTGCTGCTGCCCTTGGACGCGGCCCTCGCCGCGGGGACCCTGCGTGCCCTCGCCGCCTACCAGGGCACGAAGACGGACCCCGCCGCGGCGGAGGAGCCCGGCAAGATCCTGCACGAGTTGCGGGCCAAGGAACTGATTCTCGAGAGCCAGGCGCTGCGGCTGCCGCCGGTGTACTTCGGCGCCGTGGACTCCACGCCGCTGTGGCTGTGCCTGCTGGGCGAGCTCGGCCGCGCCGGCACCGACGACGCAGCGGTCCGCTCCCTCCTGCCCAACGCCGCGCGCGCCGCGGACTGGCTGCTGGCGGCGGGGGCGGCGGGGCGCAACGCCGGCAACGGCGGGTTCCTCAGCTACCAGGACACCTCCGGCCACGGGCTGAGCAACCAGGGCTGGAAGGACTCCCGCGACGCCATGCAGTTCCGCGACGGGCTTCAGGCGGACGGGCCGATCGCCCTCGCCGAGGTCCAGGGGTACGCCTACCAGGCCGCCCTGGAGGCCGCGGACCTCTTCGACGCCTACGGCGAACCGGGCGCCGCGGAGCTGCGGGACTTCGCCGCGGGGCTCAGGGATGCCTTCCGCGAGCGCTTCTGGGTGGAGGACGACGGCGGCCGGTTCCCCGCCATGGCACTGGACGGCCACGGCACCCCGCTGGATGTTCCCGGCTCGAACATGGGCCACCTGCTCGGCACCGGGATCCTCGACCCCGCCGAGTCCCGGCTGGTGGCGGACCGGCTGCTGAGCCCGGAGCTGTTCTCCGGTTACGGCCTGCACACCCTCTCCCGCCGGGCCACCGGGTTCTGGCCGTTCAGCTACCACTGCGGATCGGTCTGGAGCCACGACACGGCCATTGCGGTGCGCGGACTCCTGGCCGAGGGATTCACCGAGGAGGCGCGGGTGCTGGCCGAGGGGCTGCTGGCGGCGTCCGCGGCCTTCGGCCACCGCCTCCCGGAGCTCTTCGCCGGCGTGAGTGCGGCGGAGTCGCGCACGGCGGTGCCGTATCCGGCCTCGTGCCACCCGCAGGCGTGGTCCTCGGCCTCGGCAGTGGTCCTGGCGCAGGCCCTCGGGGTGGCCTTCTAGGCGTCCGGCGACGTGCGCCGGGCGCTGCGGAGCCCGTCGACCAGGACCGCGACGCCGGCGAGCGCCACCGCCAGGCCCAGCGAGGCCACCACGTCGGTCAGCCAGTGGTAGCCCAGGTAGAGCCGGCTGAAGCCGACCACCAGCGTTCCCAGCACGGCACCGGCCAAGGCCAGGGCCGCCGTCGAACGCCGTGCCGGGCGGGCGGCCGCGCTGCCGAGCAGCAGGTACCCGAGGACCAGCAGGAACACCCCAGCGCCGAGCGTGTGGCCGGAGGGGAAGGACAGCGCGTCGTCCGGGCCCATCAGGAAGTCAGAGGCGGACGGCCGGGCGCGGGAGACCATCTGCTTGACCAGGGTGGTGGCACCGGCCGCGGCCAGCACCGCCGCCAGGAGCAGTCCGGGGCGCCAGAGTTCGCGCCGGAGCAGCGCCCAGCCGAGGGCCAGCAGGCCGCCGACTACCGTGAGCACGGCCGGCGCGGTGACGGTGCTCACCGCACTGAGGACGGCGGTGGCAAGCGGGGACCGGTGGTCCACCAGGGCGTCGTGGATCCCGCCGTCGAATACGGCCAGCCCGGAGTTGGTCTGAATGCTGGCTACCATCAGCCAGAAGACGGCCTCCCCGGCCACCAGCAGGGCCGCGGCGGAGAAGAACACCATTCGCTGCGAGGGCGGGGTCCGGAGGGCTCCGCGCTGCCGCTGGCGTTCGGTAATAGGCACTGGTCCACCTTGCCACATCCGGCTGTCCGCCCTCCGTGCGGTTACCGGGAACTCCCCGGGCCCGAATCCTCCGGGTCTTGGCTCGCAGGGCGCTGATTCTCCGGGCCGCGGGGTTTGCGCGCCTGCGGGTGCGGGGTCTCGTGACGGGCCAGCATCTCGACGAACCCGGCGATCTTCCGCTCCCGCGTGGCGGCCTGCTTCACGGCGTTGGTCCGGTAGATCAGCGCGTACCGGTTGACGGAGGTGAGGACCTCGAACATGGCCTGCGCCCGCGGGTCCGCCGCGATCGCCGCGGCAAGGTCCGCCGGCATCTCGGCGGTTGCCTGACTCTCGTAGGCGGCCTCCCAGCGGCCGTCCGCCTTGGCGCTCTCGACGGCGGCGCGTCCCGCGGGGGCCATCCGCCCCTCCGCCTCGAGCCGCGCGATCCGGTCCACGTTCCGGGCCGACCACACACTCTTCGGACCCCGGCGGGTCATCCGCTGGAACGAGCTCTCCTCGTCCCGGCGCCGGCCCTGCCCGTCGATCCAGCCGAAGCAGAGTGCCTCCTGCAGGGCGGCCTCGTAGTCCAGCTCGGTGACCGAGCCGCCCTTCTTGTGCAGCACCAGCCACACGCCGGGGCTGGTCCCGTGGTGGTCCTGCAGCCATGCCCGCCATGCGGCGGCGTCCTTCACCAGCAGTTCCATCAGCTCAACAGCCATGGCACTATTGTGCTCCCGGCCCACACCCACGAGGGAGACCCCCATGCTGCGCGTCCGTCCCA
>Ga0209148_1001612_pt1 | contig 10520 bp, 8 predicted proteins | sample AraplaCol_mMF_r2_2_FD_184288 | JGI IMG/M metagenome (GOLD analysis project Ga0209148, IMG submission 184288) | Arabidopsis root microbial communities from North Carolina, USA - plate scrape CL_Col_mMF_r2 (SPAdes) (version 2) | ecosystem: Host-associated > Plants > Roots > Endosphere | place: USA...
ATGCGTGCAGACGATCGCATCCGGCTGGAACTGTGCGATGGCGGCACGCAGCCGTCGCGTATGCAGCCGCTCGATGGTGCGGCGCATGCGCTGGGTCACGGCTTCGGGCCGGGTGTCGTCGGTGATCCGGTAGAGCATGCCCCACAACTGCGGATGCCGCGTGATGAGGCGCAGATAGAAGTCGGCATAGACGCGCCGGAAGCTCGAGGGCACATAGTCCATCACGTCGAGATGCCGAACCTCGATGTCGGCACCTTGCGCGGCGAGCGCACTCACCGTCGCATCGAGTGCCTCCGCCGCGCGCACATGCCCCGCGCCGGCCGACACAGACAGCAGGAGAATCCGCCGCGTCATCCGCTGTAGGCCACGAGCAGCGCCTGCTGCGCGTTGTGCGGTGCCTCGCCCTTGGCAGGGTGGCTGCGCGTATAGCGTCCGTCGCTGCGCAGAAGCCAGGCCTGCGTGTTGTCGCGGAGGTAGTTGTCCAGGGTTTCGTCGTAAACGCGCTTCGCCAGGGCGGGATCGAGGATCGGCACGCCGATCTCGATACGGCGCATGAGGTTGCGTTCCATCCAATCGGCACTGGCGCAGTACAGTTCCGGTTCGCCGTCGTTGCCGAACCAGTAGACGCGGCTGTGCTCGAGGAAACGTCCGACGATGGAGCGCACGCGGATGTTCTCGGAGATCCCGGGGATGCCGGGGCGCAACGTGCATGCGCCGCGGATGATGAGGTCGATCTGGACGCCCGCCATCGAGGCACGATACAGCGCCTCCACCACGTGGGCCTCATTCAGTGCGTTGAGCTTGGCGACGATGCGCCCGGGGCGGCCGTTGCGCGCATGCTCGGTTTCCCGCTCGATCTTGCCCATCACGCTGGAGTAGAGCGTGAACGGCGAATGCAGAAGACGCTTGAGCTGGATCATCGGGCCCAGCCCCGAGAGTTGCTGGAACACCTTGTGGATGTCCTCGCCGATCTCGGGATCGGCCGTCATCAGTCCGATGTCGGTATAGCCGCGGCTGTTGCCTTGGTGATAGTTGCCGGTGGACAGGTGCACGTAGCGGCGCAGTCCGCCGTTCTCGCGGCGAACGATCAACAGCATCTTGGCGTGCGTCTTGTAGCCCACCACGCCATAGACCACCTGCACGCCGGCTTCCTGCAATCGGTTTGCAAGCCCGATGTTCGCTTCCTCGTCGAAGCGCGCACGCAGCTCGACGACCACGGTCACGTCCTTGCCGTTGCGCGCTGCCTCGACCAGGATGTCGACCAGTGGCGAATCCTTGCCCGCACGATACAGGGTCTGTTTGATCGCCAGCACACCGGGATCCTGCGACGCCCGGCGCAGCAGATCCACCACGGAAACGAACGATTCGTAAGGATGGTGCAACAGCACGTCGCGCGTTCCCAGCACGTCGAACTCGTTCGTGCCTTTCTCGAAGACGGGCGGCAGGCGTGGCGTGAAACGCGGGAACTTGAGTTCGGGCCGATCGAGCTGATCGTAGATGACGCCCGCCCGGATGATGTTCACCGGGCCCTCGCAGCGATAGACGTCCGTTTCCTCGAGTTGGAAGTTCGCGATCAACATCTCCGTGATCGCGCGCGGACAGTCCTCGCCCACCTCAAGGCGCACCGGGCGCGCATAGCCACGGCCCGCCAGCTCTTCGCTCAAGGCGCGGGCCAGGTTCTCCACGTCGGCTTCCTCGACGGTCAGCTCGCTGTTGCGCGTGACGCGGAACTGGTACGCCGCGCATACCTGGAAGCCGGGGAAGATCTCGTCGGCGAAGGCCTGGAGCACTTCGGCGAGGAAGACGAAGTCGCCTTCGCCGCCGGACACTTCGGCAGGCAGGTGGATGATGCGCGGCAGCGAACGCGGTGCGCGGACCAGCGCCATGTGGCCTTCGCGACCGAAGGCGTCGCGGCCCTTCAGCACCACGGCCAGGTTCAGCGTCTTGTTGAGGATGCGCGGGAACGGATGGGCGGGATCGAGACCGAGCGGCGATAGCACCGGCATGATCTCGTTCTGGAAATACCCTTGCAGCCAGCGGCGCTGCTTGTCGCTCCAGTCGTCACGCGTCAGGAAGCGGATGTCCTCCTCGGCCAGCGCGGGAAGCAGTTCGTTGCGCCAGATGGCGAACAACTCGGAGAACAGCTCCAGCGCGCGTTCGCGGATGCGCGTGAGGATCTCGGTGGACGAAAGACCATCGGCGCCCGGTATGGCCGCGCCCAGCGCATGCTTGTGCTTGAGCACCGCCACGCGCACCTCGAAGTATTCGTCGAGATTGTTGCTGACGATGGTCAGGTAGCGCAGCCGCTCAAGCACCGGAACATCGGGATCGCGTGCCTGCGCCAGTACGCGGAAGTTGAATTCCAGCGCGGCCAGTTCACGGTTGATGTAGAGCTCGGGGGCACCGAGGTCGATAGGCTGGATCATGCGTTCCGGGGGTCCGTTCATGGCGCGATGGTGGCTCATCCGTGATCATGCCGAAAAGCGGCGATGCAGCAACCTGTGCTGCATCGGCTGGCGCGGCGCGGCGGCTGTCAAGGATGCAGCCCGGCCACTTCCTGCACCCGCGTGCCGTCGAGCAAGCGCTCGCTGCTGAAAATGCAGGCAAAGGTGGAGCCCTTGCCCGGTTCGCTTTCGATGGAAAGACGCGCCTGATGCAGGTTGAGCACGTGCTTTACGATCGACAGGCCCAGGCCCGTACCGCCCGAGTCGCGCGAGCGGCTGGACGAAACGCGGTAGAAGCGCTCGGTCAGGCGAGCGATGTGCGCAGCGGGGATGCCGAAGCCGGAATCCTGCACGGAGAACTGCGCGCCATCCTCGGCTTCGGTCCAGCGGATGGCGATGCGTCCACCCGTCGGTGTGTAGCGAACGGCGTTGCTCACGAGGTTGGAGAAGGCGCTGTGCAGGTCCTTCGGCGAGCCGAGCAGGTCGTAGGAAGTGGCGATGTCGAGCGAGACGGTGTGCCGGCCCTGGCTGAGCGCCTCGGCTTCCTTGCGCAGGCTGGCCAGCAGCGGTGCCATCTGTACTTGCTCGTCGGCCACGTGCTCCTGCGTTTCGAGACGCGACAGCGTCAGGAGGTCTTCCACGATCTGGCCCATGCGCTTTGACTGCGCGCGCATCTCGTCGAGTACGGGCGCGAGCTCGGGCACGTCTTCGGGATCGAGCAGTTCGAGGTAGCCGTGGATCACCGTCAGCGGTGTGCGCAGTTCATGCGACACGTTGGCGACGAAGTCGCGACGGATCTGCTCCAGCCGCGTGAGATGGCTGGTATCGCGCGCCAGAAGCAGCCGCTGCCGACTGCCGAAGGGCAGCAGCGTGGCCGTGACGTGGCGATTGGGATGGCCCGGGGCCGTCACATCGTTCAGCGGTTCGCGGGCCCCATCGGCCAGCCAGTCCGCGAGTTCCGTGTTGCGAAACAGGTCGGCTAGCGTCCGCCCGCGATCCCGCGGCCGCTTCAGGCCCAGGAGTTCTTCCGCGGCATGGTTGAACCAGCGCACGTGCAGCGAGTGGTCGAGCAGGACCACGGCGTCGGGAAGGGTCCCGGCCGCACTGCGCAGGTCGCGCAGGCGGGATGCGATTCGGCGGGTGCGAGTCATCAGACGGTCATGCTCAGGGTGGGGCGTGGCGGACGATTGCAACATTGGCCCCGACTTGTGACGGAACAGCGACAGCAGGACGACGATTTCCGCCAGCGCGACGATCGTCACGCCAAGCCAAGGCGTGCCGGCGAGCGCACCCACGCCGCCGCCTGCCAGGAGCAGTGCGGCGCACGCGGCGGGCAACCGCCAGGTGGAAAGAAAACGATCAGGCATGGACACGGCCGGTAACGGTCTGGTGAGTCGCACCATAGCGCGGCTGGCCCGCCGATACCTACTGGCCCGCCAATAACTAGGTGTTGGACGAGAACCGGTAGCCCGCGCCACGAACGGTCTGCACCATGTCGTCGAGCTTCCATGGCTCCAGCGTCTTACGCAGGCGTCGGATGTGCACGTCCACAGTCCGCTCTTCGACGTAGACGCTGCCGCCCCAGACATGGTCGAGCAGCTGGGCGCGCGAGTAGACCCGCTCGGGGTGGGTCATGAAGAAGAACAGCAGGCGATATTCGGTGGGACCGATAGGCACCGCCTCTTCGCCCGCGAACACGCGGTGCGCCGGGCCGTCGATACGCAGGCCGCCGAGTTCGACCACGCCGGAGCCGTCGTCGCCCTGGCTGCGGCGAAGCACGGCCTTGATGCGGGCGATCAGTTCGCGGGTGGAGAACGGCTTGATGACGTAGTCGTCGACGCCGGCCTCCAGGCCGTTGACGCGATCCATCTCCTCGCCGCGCGCGGTGAGCATGATGATGGGGATCTCGCGCGAGAGTTCCTCGCGGCGCAGGCGACGGGCCAGTTCGAGCCCGCTGGTGCCCGGAAGCATCCAGTCGAGCAGGATCAGGTCCGGCACGCGCTCGGAGATGGCCATTTGCGCGGCACGGGCGTCGGCGGCGTGCGCCGCGTCCATACCCGCCTTGCGAAGCGCGAAGGCGACCATGTCGCGAATCGAAGCTTCGTCTTCCACGATGAGAATGCGTTTGTGCACGCTGGGACCGCTCGGATGGCCTGTGACCGTCATATTGCAGCCCTGCCGTGTTACACGGCAATGACAATCGTCACAATGGCGTGCCGGAAGCCCGTGTCCGGGCCCGATTACTGGCTTCGGCCGTCCGGATTGTCGTCGGTCGTGATGCGGCGCTTGCGCAGTTCCATCAGCAGCGGGGTCAGGTCGCTGATGCGGGCCTGGATGCGCGAGCGCTGGTAATAATCGAGATCGTCGCGCTTGAGCAGCCGGCGCAGTTGCTCCATCGCGTCGAACGGGCGGCCGGAGAGATACGCGCTGTCCGCGTAGGCTTCCGCGGCACGGACCGAATCGCCCGAGCGCTCGCTGGCGCGGGCGAAAGTGCGGAAGATTTCCGGGTCGTCGCTGTCGTCGAGCATGGGGCGCAGCATCGTGGCCGCGGTGCGGGCATCCTCCGCCCGGCCGCTGTTGGCGAGGGCCTTGGCATAGCCCAGCGCCACCGCACGATTGCGCGGCGAGTTGTCGTGCAGGGCCTTGTAGATGGCCATGGCGTCGCCGTGCCGGCCAGCGTCCTCGTAGGCATCCGCCAAAGCAAGGCGGACCACGACGTTCCCCGGCTGGCTCGCCAGGAGCGGCTGGAGCTGATCCACCGCCTGTGCGCCGTGGCCGGTGCGGATGAGGGTCAGGGCGTATCCGTAGCGGTTGGCTGCGGTGTCGAAATCCTTGCGCTTGAGATTGGTGGCGTAATAGGTCGCCAGGCGCTGGGCGTCGCCCGAGAGCACCCGCACCCGCTCGCGCATCAGGGCATAGGTGTCGCCGACGCTGTCTTTCGCCACCTTGCCGGTCGTGCCGACCAGGGCGGTGGGATCCTTCACGAACAGGACGGGCGCGGTGCTTTTCTCCCAGGTGGCCTTGTCGATCGTGGAGAGGCGCGGCTTGTTCGCCTGACGTTCTTCGAGCACGCGGGCCCGCGCCTTGGCATCGCTGATGCGCGCCAGGGTCACCGGGTGGGTCTGGAGCAGGGCGGGCAGGGCTTCCTCGCCTTCGCCCACGCGCATGGTGTCCTGCATGCGGCCGAAGAAGTCGGCCATGGCGTCCGGATCGTAGCCGGCGTTGGCGAGGGTCTGGATGCCCACGCGGTCGGCTTCGATTTCGTCTTTTCGTGTGAAATTGATCTGCCGCTGGAGCAGCAGGCCCTGACCGCCCATCAGCACCGCGGGGGCGGCATCGCCCGCACCGCCGCCCGCGCCAGCGGCAATGGCGCCGAGCAGCACCAGGGCCATCAGCGGGGCGTTCTTCTTCGAGTCTTCGAAGGCCCGGTACAGGTGGTTCTGGGTGATGTGGCCGATTTCGTGGGCGATCACGCCCGCCAGCTCGCTTTCGCTTTCCGTGATGTTGATCAGGCCGGCATTGACGCCGATGTAGCCACCGGGTGCGGCGAACGCGTTGATCTGGGTGTCGCGGACGATGAAGAAGGAAAAATGGTCCTTCGGACGGTCGCTGGCGGCGACCAGACGGTAGCCCAGGTCGTTGATGTACTGGTCGAGCAGGGCGTCGTCGACCGTCAGATCGAGCGCGTGCATCTGGCGCAGCATCATCGCGCCGTACTCGTCCGCTTCGCGCGGGCTGATCAAGGCATTGGCGGAACTGCCCAGGTCTGGCAGGCGAATGGCGTCCTGGGCCCCGGCGACCAGGGTCGCGAGGGTGGCGGCGGCGAGGACGGCGAGACGGGGGAGGGACGGGCGCATAGGTCGAAGGACGATACCATCACCAAATGAAGAGATGCCTTCCACGCGGAACGCGTTGGGATGGCTTCGACCGCGAACACGGAGCGGGGTTCGTCACCTCCTTGTAAAATTCGCTTTCGGCCGTCATCTTCCCGCCATTCGGCCTCTCCGAGATCTCCGCCATGTCCACACCCGACATCACCATCTATTCCACCGCCGTCTGCCCTTACTGCGTCGCTGCCAAGAACCTCCTGAAGGCCAAGGGCCTGGCTTGGAACGAGGTGCGCATCGACACCGATCCGACCCAGCGCGACGTCATGCTGGAGAAGAGCGGTGGCCGCCGCACCGTGCCGCAGATCTTCATCAACGGCACCCACGTGGGCGGCTTCGACGACCTCGCCGCGGCCGACCGCAGCGGGCGTCTTGCCGAGATCCTCGAGGCGACGCACTGATGGCCGGCGATCGCGTGGAGGAGTTCACCGCATTCCGCAAGCGGATGAACGAGCGCATCCTGAGCGAGGACAACCAGGTCGTGAAGCGCTTCTTCGCGCTCGACACGCAGACCTACCGTCCCGGCGCGCTGGACGTAAAGACGAAGGAAATGCTGGGCCTGGTGGCCTCCATGGTGCTCCGCTGCGACGATTGCATCAGCTACCACGTGGCCCAGTGCAAGGAAGCGGGCGTGCAGCGCGACGAGTTCTTCGAGGTGTTCAGCGTCGGGCTCGTGGTGGGCGGATCGATCGTGATCCCGCACCTGCGCCGCGCCGTGGACTTCCTCGATTCGCTGGAAGCCGACGCCCCGGCCGACGCTGCCGCGTGCGCGGATCATCCCGCCGCGTGACCCGCCCGCGCCGCTGCAGTGGCGCAAACCTTGAAGGAAGCGGGCCGGATCGCCGATAATTGGGCGATTTTCTTCCCCTCGCGTGTCTTTCGGCGCGCACCGCGTCCCGCTTCCCTTCAGGAGTTTTTCCCATGAGCAAGACCATTGCCGTGATCCCCGGCGACGGCATCGGCCCCGAGATCATGGACGCAACGATCCGCGTTCTCGACGCGCTCGACTGCGGCCTTACCTACGACTACGTGGATGCGGGGGTGGTGGCGCTCGAAAAGCACGGCGACCTGCTTCCCCAGGCCACGCTCGACGCCATCGAGAAGCACAAGGTGGCCTTGAAGGGCCCGCTGACCACGCCGATCGGCGGTGGCTTCACTTCGATCAACGTCACGCTGCGCCGCAAGTTCGATCTCTACGCCAACGTCCGCCCGGCAATCAGCTTCCCGGGTACCAAGGCGCGCTACGAGAACATCGACATCATCACGGTGCGCGAGAACACCATGGGCGCGTACATGGCCGAAGGCCAGACGCGCGAGGGTGAGGGCGAGAACGAGGTGGCCGTCTCGGTCATCCGCAACACTCGCCCGGGCATGGAGCGCATCTGCCGCTACGGTTTCGAAATGGCGCGCAAGAAGGGCCGCAAGAAGGTCACGGCCGTGCACAAGGCCAACATCATGAAGACCTCGTCGGGCCTGTTCCTCGACGTGGCGCGTGAAGTCGCCAAGGACTACGTCGACCTCGAATTCAGCGAGATGATCGTCGACAACGCCTGCATGCAGCTGGTGATGAACCCGTACCAGTTCGACGTGATCGTTACCACCAACCTGTTCGGCGACATCCTTTCCGACCTCTGCGCCGGTCTCGTCGGCGGTCTCGGCCTCGCGCCGGGCGCCAACATCGGCAAGGACGCGGCCATCTTCGAAGCCGTGCACGGTTCCGCACCGGACATCGCCGGTCAGAAGAAGGCCAATCCCTGCGCGCTGCTGCTTGCCGCTGCCGACATGCTCGACCACCTCGACATGGTGGCGAAGGCGACCCGTCTGCGCAGCGCCATCCGCGATGTGATGGACGCCCGCGACCGCACCACGCCCGACGTCGGTGGCACCGGCACCACCGACACGTTCGGTGACGCCATTGTCGAGCGAATCCGCACGACGGCCTGATCCCTCGTTGCAAACGATATGTGAATAATTTTTTCCACGTATCGTCACAAAAGTGCTTGCAAGAATCTGGCCACGTCCATATACTTGCTGACTCTGATGCGGGGTGGAGCAGTCTGGCAGCTCGTCGGGCTCATAACCCGAAGGTCGCAGGTTCGAATCCTGCCCCCGCTACCAGTTTCAACTTTAACGGCGCGATCTCTCGTAGATCGCGCCGTTTCTTTTTGGGTGCTTGCCTGACGCCGGGCTTGGTCGCCCAACGTTCGGCACTGTCTGCCGGACCCGCGCCCCTCTAGCTTTGGCACTACCAAGACAAGGAGCGATACATGAGAGCGATCGGGAACATCATCTGGTTCGTATTCGGTGGGTTGGTCATGGGCCTCGGCTGGTGGTTGGCGGGGCTGGTGGCACTCGTCACCATCGTCGGCATTCCCTGGGCGCGCTCGTGCTTCGTCATCGGCCAGTTCGCGTTCTTTCCATTCGGCAAGGAAGCGATCGATCGCCGTGAGCTTTCAGGGCGGGGCGACATCGGCACCAGTCCGCTGGGCACGATTGGCAACATCGTCTGGTTCGTGTTCGCCGGGATCTGGCTGGCGATTGGGCACGTGTGTTCCGCCATCGCGTGCTGCGTGACGATCATCGGCATTCCGTTCGGCGTGCAGCATCTGAAGCTGGCGGGTATTGCGCTGGCGCCGATCGGGAAGACGATCGTCAGCACCGACGTCGCCTCCGCATCGCGGCGGATGAATGCGGAAGCCGCGGTGCTGAGGTCGCGCGGGATCGCCTGACGCGGACGCTTACTGCGTCGCGGTGCCGAAAACGGGGTCTTTCAGCCCGGCGATCGCATGCGAGCCGCCGGGCTGCATCTCCAGCACGACCACGTCGTTGCGACCTTTGCGCAACCACGACGCCGGCACATAAAGGGTCTGCTGCGGGCCAATGTTCCAGAAGCGGCCGAGATGGTGGCCGTTGATCCACACGTTGCCCTTGTGCCAGCCGCGCATGTCGAGAAAGGTGCCGGCAACGTGGGCGATCGTGAAACTGCCGCGCCAGAAAGCCGGGTCATTCGGTGTGGCGTCAGCTTTGAAGACCAGGCCGGAGAGATCGTCGAGGGGCAGGGGATAGACCGTCCATCCGGTGAGGTCCATGCCATCGACCTGCACCGCGGACGTGATCCCCTTGTTGTCGTCTTCCATGCCCGGGCCGATATTGATGCGGCCCATGTTCTCTACCAGCAGATCGAGCGTGCTGCCCGCGGGAAGATCGACCGGCATCGCGTGTTCCTGCTTCACGCGATCCAACGTGCCCAGTGGACGGCCATCCGCAAGCACGGTGGCGTAGTCGTGCACATCGCTGACGTCTAGTGTCCCCTTGGTATCGGCGTCCAGGCGCTTGCGATAAAGGATCAGTCCGTAGTTCTGCCCGAACGCTTCCATGCCGTGCGGCACGAGGCTGGTCTGCGGTTTGGACAGCGACGGGAGCGCATCGAGCAGCGATACGGCTTCGTGCAACTCGAAGCGCGGTATCGCCATGGTCGGCGAGGACGTCGGCGGTTCGGGGAGTCGTTCGCTTTTGGGCAGATGCGCTTGAATCACCTTGCGCAGCGCCGTGTATTTCGGCGTGAGTCGGCCCGCCTCGTCGATGGGCGAGTCGTAGTCGTAGCTCGTGGTGACAGGCAGGTACTTGGCGTCGTCGTTGTTCGCGCCGTTCATCCAACCGAAGTTCGTGCCGCCGTCGATCATGTACAGGTTGAACGAGATGCCGCGATCGAGCATCCAGCCGACGGCGCCGGTGACTTCCTCGGTGCTGCGCGTCTTGTGCGGCTCGCTCCAACGGTCGTACCAGCCGCTCCAGTACTCGCCGGCCATCTTCGGCATGTCCTGCATCATCGGCGCCGAGCGCAGGAAGGCGCGCTCGGTCTTCTTCGCGTCACCGGTGAAGTTGATGACGGAGACGAGACCGGGCAGGGCGCCGCGGCTCATCCAGGTCGGTCCGGGGCCGTTCGACATGAACAGAGGGACGTCGAAGCCGGCGTCGATCATCTGCTTGCGGATCGCTTCCATGTAGTCGCGATCGTTGCCGACGTAACCGTACTCGTTCTCCACCTGCATCATCAGGATGGGGCCGCCGCGCGTGCTGAGCAGTGGCGCCAGTTCCTGACCGAGGCGCTTGAACCATGCGGCGCTGGCGGCCAGGAAGCGCGGGTCGTATGAACGCGCTCGAAGGCCCGGCGTACGTAGCAGCCATG
>Ga0209148_1001615_pt1 | contig 10503 bp, 10 predicted proteins | sample AraplaCol_mMF_r2_2_FD_184288 | JGI IMG/M metagenome (GOLD analysis project Ga0209148, IMG submission 184288) | Arabidopsis root microbial communities from North Carolina, USA - plate scrape CL_Col_mMF_r2 (SPAdes) (version 2) | ecosystem: Host-associated > Plants > Roots > Endosphere | place...
CAACAATGTCTGCAACGATTTCAGCATCGGCCCGGACAAAGCGCTGTATATTTCGGACACCAGCAACGGCCGGATCTATCGCCTCCCGCCGGGTGCGCGATCGGCTGAGCTGTTCCTGGAGCATCGCGTGCTGACTGGGATCGACGGCATCACCTTCCTCGACGGCGTGCTCTATGTGAACAACGTCTGGTTCAATAAATTGTACCGCATTCCGGTCGATGCTGCGGGCAAGGCCGGGACGCCGGTCGACATCTGGATGGACGCGCCGGTCAAGGGCCCGGACGGAATGCGCGCGGCGGGCGGCAAATTGTTCCTGGCGGAGAACGGCGCGGGCAGAGTGGATGCGCTGACGATTCGCGGCGATACCGCGCACGTGACCGTGCTGAAGGACGGCCTCAATGCGCCTACGGGTGTCGAACCCGCCGGCGACATTTTGTGGTTCACCGAACGCGGCGCGGGAAAGGTGTGGTCGGTTTGCCTGCCGAAATAAGAGGCAGGCAACCGTGGAAGTCTCGTTACTATCCCTTCCGCCTGGCGGCGAGAATTCGGCGGATCATGCGGCGCGGATAAGGCGATTCCTTTGAATTGCCGCAGGTGTCGATCGTCCATTGCCAGCCGATCGGTGGGTCGAACTTCTCCCTGGATACGAACGCCACCAGCTTGCCGCCCTTTGAAAGCCAGAAACGCGCGGTCGAATTCTCGCTGAACAGCCGGATCGTGTGTGGCGGGTGGCCCTTGAAAGACTTAGTCACCTGCACGGTGTAAAAGGCGCCCATATAGGGGTCGAAGCCCCATGGCCGGGAAGCGCCATCCTGAAAAGGTGGCTGCAACCTCTTTGGCTTTCCGTCGTCGCCGATCCAGCTTTCACGCAGGACGCGGGCTTCGACCACGAAATCCGAACGGCGAAATTCCTGCGCGACCGAATAAAAGTCCGGCCGATAACCCGACCAGCTTTTGTCATAACCGACGCAATAAGCGTGAAGCGTGGTAGGCAATCCCGCCATCGCCAGCACAATTCCAAGCCAGGCGAGACGGAATGTCATGCGCTGCTAATTCAGCATCATCCGGCTGTTGCCGCGCGCGATCAGGCGGCCGATCGCGTCGAAGAGCTTGTTCATCGCCACCGGCTTCAGGATCACCTCGTCCGCGCCCTGATCGATACAGTCGCGGCAGATGTCGAGCGCGGTATCGGCGGTGACCACGATCACCGGCACGCTTGCCTTGTCGTCGGTGCGGGCGCGGATGTGCTTGATCGCGGTTAGCCCGTCCATGCCGGGCATGCGCAAATCCATCAGCACGATGTCGTACTGACGCTCGTCGATCATCTGCAAGCCGCTCTCCGCGTCATGCGCCTCGTCCATGGTCGCGCCTGCAACCGTCAGCATGTCGCGTACGACCCGGCGGTTCATCGCGTCATCCTCGACGAACAATATGTTCATCTCACTGCTTCTCCGCCCCGTTCATCACGCCGCAATGTTCCTGCTCGTGATTGGTTCGCCATAGACTTTATTCATTTCGGAGAGAAGCTCGGGCGCACTGATTGGCTTGGCAACCACATGGCTCACGCCTTCTTCCGCAAATTGGGCCAGCAACTCCGGCGTGGGCTCGCGCCACAGCAAGGTGAAGCGCGCCTTGGCATCGGCGCAGGCCGCCGCCAACGTGCCCGCGGTGACAGGGTCCAGCCCCAGACCGGTACCCTCGGCCAGGACATGGTCGATCGCCCCCGTGTTGAGCGCATCGAGCGCCTGACTGATCTCGGTCACGAACTGCACGCTCGCGCATTCGCCCGCCAGCAAGGCACGCATGATTCCCTGGCCGAGCGGATTGGGCTCGATCATCAACAGGTTGGCGGTGGCGAGACTGGTCGCTGCGATCCGATCCGCCGGGGCGACGTCGGCAGCGCCGCGCTCGAGCGGCAGCGTCAGCGTGAAGGTCGATCCCGCGCCTAGCGTCGAGACCACGGTCACGTCGCCGCCCATCGCGCGCGCCAGGTTACGGCAGATGGCAAGGCCAAGCCCGGTGCCGCCGTGACGGCGGGTGACACCGCCGTCGACCTGGCGGAAGCTCTCGAAAATCTCTTCCACCCGGTCCTGTGGGATACCGATGCCGCTATCGGCGACGCGAATCACCAGGCCTTCGGCCCCGCTCTCCTCGTCCGTTTCGGAGAAGCAGGCGAGCCGGACCTGGCCGCGATCGGTGAATTTGATCGCGTTGGACATCAGGTTGAAGATGATCTGCCGCAGCCGCACCTCGTCCGCCATGATCTTGCCGGGACAATGGTCGAGATCGAATTCGATCCCGATCCGCTTGGTCTCGGCCTGGCCGGTCCAGACCGTGACCGCATCCTCCAGCAAGCGCTTCAGGTCCATCTCGGCGGTCTGGATGCGGAGTTCGCCCGTCTCCATCTTGGCGACGTCGAGGATGTCGTCGACCAGGGCCTTCATCGTTTCGCCCGCGCCCTGCACCAGCTCGATCCGGCCGCGCAACGTGGGGTCGAGCGCGCGGCCCGACAGGATCACCTGCGTCATGCCGAGGATGCCGTTCAGCGGCGTGCGGATCTCGTGGCTGGTGGTCGCTAGGAATTCGGTCTTGGCGGCGAGCGCCTTTTCGAGCGCGACATTCGTGGTCAACAGCGACGTATTGGCTTCGCGCACCTGGTTCCGGCTGCGCCGGATCGAGAGGAAGCCGATCAGCAACAGGGTCGAGATCACCGCCGCGGCGGACAGCAAGGCCAGCTGCATGCGGTTGCGGAAGCGAGCCGCGGCCTGTTCCCGTTCGATCCGAAGATTACGGAGCTGGAGCTCCTGATTGGTGAAGTTGAAGCGCGCGTTCATCAGGGCGGCGCTCGTGGATGCCGTAACGGCACGCGCCTGATTGTCGAGCCTTTGGAAGGCTTCGAGATGAGCGAGCGCCTTCTTGCTATCCCCAAGCTGGCTGTAAATTTCGTAGGCCGTGCGATGGAAGTCGATCATCGGCATGGCGGCATCGGTGTTCTTGGCCCCTTGGAACGCCTTCTCGATCAGCGAAGCCCCGCGATCGAGGTCGTGCTGCTTGAGCGCGACGAGTGCGCCCATGCCTTCAAGGGCAGGCCGCCATGCGGCCGCAGGGCCAGAGCTTGTGATCGCAATGCCCCGGGCAACCGAGGCGTTTGCACCTGCGAAGTTGTTCAGATTGGCCTGCGCCTTGGCCAGATTCTGCAGGATCCGCGCCTGAAGCAAGGCGCTTTTCAGCTGGTCCGCATAGGACAAGGCGCGCTGATATTCTGTTTGGGCCTCGGCGAAGCGCCCCAGTTCGAACAGCGCGTTGCCCAGATTATTATAGGCGGACAACAGCAAGAGCGGATCGCGTGAATAAACGTCGATCGACTGTTGATCATATTTTATCGCGGTGGCGTAGTCGCCTGCGTCGGCATAAATTGCAGCGATGTTCTGAAGTGCTATTGCTTGACCGCGCGGCTCGTTCGCGCGCTGGAAGACGCGGAACGCTGTCTGATTGTCGCCGAGAGAATCCTGCAATCGGCCGAGCATTTGCGCGGTGCCGCCGCGTGCCAGAATCAGCTCGCCGCGCGCGGGCGAATCCGGTTCCAGTTCGGTGATGCGTGGCAGGATCGCATCGATCACGGCGCGCGCCTCTTGCGGCTTGTCGAGATTGATAAGCGCCTCGGCCTGGAGCCATGCGGCTTTGGCGTCGGCCACCACCACCGGGTCCGACAGCTTATAGTTGGGCACGCGCCGTTGCAGCGTGCGGGCGTCCGTTAACGCCTTCTGCGGATCGGCCATGATTTCAGAATGCACCGATTCGACCGCGGCGTTGAAGTCCGCCGACTGGGCCTGCGCATGCGCGACGCCGGTGACGGTCAGGAATACCGCCACTATCCTGGCAACCAGCCTGCTCATTTGGCTCCTATCGACCCGACCGCCGGTTCGTAGCGCCAGTAAGTTAACGCTTTTCAACGCTTGTGCGCAATTCGCCTTGTTACGCCGCCGATTCCGTTCGGCGCGCGGGCAACAAAAAAGGCGCGCCCAATGGCGCGCCTTTCTAAAACCGAAAAAGCCAGAGCCTTAGGCGGGCATGACCGGACGAATATTGTCCATCGACGGGCGAACCGGGCGAATGTTGTCCATCGCAGGGTTAACCGGACGGATGTTATCCATCGAGGGCTTAACCGGACGGATGTTATCCATCGACGGCCGGACCGGACGGATATTGTCCATCGAGAAGGCCGGGGCTGCAGCCACCATCGCCATGCCAATAGCAGCGGTGATGCCGAGAACCTTGGTCGCCTTGAACATAACGTCTCCAGTCGCGTGCAGCAGGCAAAATGCCCCTGCGTCTTGGAGACGGTTACCGAAACCTTAACGTTATTTCAAGTATTATTAATGCGTTGTTAACCATTTAGCGGCAACTGTTTAGACGAGTGTTGCGCTACCATCACCCCACACGGCCAGCGCGGCCTAACCAATTGAATCCTAACGAAGCTTCCGGCGTCGCATCCTCGCGTGCATCGAGGAAGGAGCGCAGATCACTCATCGCCATCGGCATTGCGATCAGGAATCCCTGGATCACGTCGCAGCCCATAACCTTGAGCAAAGCGAGCGCCGCGGGCGAATCGACTCCCTCGGCGGTAACTTCCATGTCGAGCGCATGGGCGAGGTCGATCGTCGAGCGCACCAGCAGCGGGTCGCGATGGCTCGACGACAGGCCGGAAATGAACATCCGGTCGATCTTGAGCTCATGCGCCGGGAGCTGCTTGAGGTACGCAAGCGAGGACAGACCCGCGCCATAATCGTCGATCGCGATCTTGATGCCGGCGTCGGCGAAGAGGTGGAGATTGCGGAGCGCGCCTTCCGGATCCGCGATCATCGCGGTTTCGGTGATCTCGAACCCGATCGGGCCCGACGCCGCACTTACGGTGGCCAGCGCCCATTCGGCGAAATCGCGATCGGGGAGCACGCGCGCCGAGATATTGACGTTGAAGGTGAGCGCATGGCCGCAGGCGGCAAGGCTCGCTTGCTCGACGATCGTCTGGCGAATCACCCATTCGGTGATGCGGCGCATCTCGCCCCGCTCTTCGGCGAGCGCGATGAAATCGTTCGGCCCGATCAGGCCGCGGGTCGGATGACGCCAGCGGATCAGCGTCTCGACCGCATGCACCTCGCCCGAACGGGCGCGCATCTTGGGCTGGTGGACGAGGAAGAATTCGTTGCGATTGACCGCTTCGCTCAGATCATCGGCAAGGGACGAGATGGCCGGCGGCAGCGGCGTCTTGCTTTCCTTTGTCGCGCCCGCGCGGGGTGCGGCCTGGCGGCGCCAGAGCAACGCGGCGGCGATACCCGAGATCGCGGCGATCATGGCGAGCCCGCCAAAGGCGAGACCGAAGGGAAGCATCAAGGCGATCATCGAAGCCACGTTGGCACTTATCCACAAGACTATAAACAGATTGTTAAGGCTGTTCCGAAGGACTCTGGCAACTCAAAAGCACTGGCGCCGCGCGATCTTTGACGATTTGTTACCATAACCGCCACTCAATCGTTAATTATCCGCGACAGGTTGAGGAACCCGTCCCGCACGTGGTTGATGTCCGGGAAAGGCTGTTACCCGCACGCGAAGGGAAAGAGGATGCGTAAATTGCCGCTGGCATTGATGATGCTTCTTATGGGTGCGAGCGTGCCGGCTTCAGCGCGCACGTCGCTGCAGGAGCAGGGCGAGGCCGCCCTTGCCAAGGAACTCGTGGGACGGGTGCCGGGCAAGCCGGTGCACTGCCTCTCGCTGGATCGGATCGATGGATCGACGATCATCGACGGCACCGCGATCGTCTATCGCGGCCTTGGCGGCACGGTGTGGGTCAATCGTCCGCGCGGAGCCGACATGCTGCGCGAGGACGACGTGGTGGTCGAAGAGGTTTACGGATCGCAGCTCTGCAATCTCGATCAGATCAAATTGGTCGATCGCGATACCCGGATGCAGCGTGGCTTTGTCGGCCTCAATGACTTCGTGCCATATACCAAGGCGGCCAAGGTCGCGCGCTAGCCCGCATTTACGCGATTTTGCATCCGATGCCGCTTTCACGCGGCTTTCAGGCTGACTGTCACAAGGATTCGACGGAAGCGCTCCTAAGGTTCGCTCGAATCGACACCGTCATTTGCTACGGTGGAGGGAGCGGGCATGGGTTACGTTCAGACCGAGCAGGCTTTGTGGCTGGCTGCGCAGGCGCCAACGCATGAAATCTGCCTGGGCGATGTAGAGCGGCAGGTGATCCTGCGCGCGCGGCGCGATCTGCAAGCTCGCCGCCCCGGCACGAGGATCGACGATCCGCGGCTGGAAGCGCTCCGGCTCTATGCGATGCTCGGCCGCTATCGGCGCGACGCGGTGCGACCATTGCTGGCGGCGGGCTTTTCACCGGCCGAGCGGCGCGTGGTCGATGCGATGCTCGACGCGCTGCCCATGCGCGCCAGCAGGGTGAACCCTACAACCGGACGGATGATCTGCGCGCTTCTGATCCTGCTGCCTTTGTTGATTGCGGCCTGCACCTATGGCTGGGCAAGCATCTATCTGAAGGATCGGTTGATCGCGATGGTGCTTGGCGGCCTGGCGCTGCTGCTCATCACGCCGCTGGCGAACATGCTCGCGCCGAACCGGCGCCCCCCCGCCTAACCCAGGAAGTAACGCACCCGCACGGCGACGTGCTGCGTCGCGGTGCCATGATCGAACCCCGCGACAGAAAAGCGCGGGTAGGTCAGGTGCGCCATCGCGTCGTTGGAAAAACCCACGCCTTCGCGCGGCATGCCGATCCAGTTGCGCGCGAGCTTGCCGTCGCCGTCCGCGTCATGGAAGGCCTGCACCGCATAGCGGCCGGGCGGGATGCCCGGTACGGTCACGCTGACATCGCCGGCGCGCGCGGGGGCGGACGCGAACCACGGGCAATCGCCCAGGAATTGCTTGCGCGGGCAGACGCTGACCCGGACCAGTCCCTGGTCCGAGCGCACGCCCGAGACATCGACGATGATCGAGCCCTCGGGCGGGGCGGGTGCGGCACCGATCAGCAGGGGCGCGAGCGGCACCAGCCAGATTCTCACCCTGCGACGCCCACCCCGATATCGTTATGGCGCAGCGCCGCCAGCACCGTCGCGACCATGCCGTCCGCGTCGAGCCCGGCTTCGGCATATTGGCGCTCGGGCTTGTCCTGATCCTGAAAGAAATCGGGCAGGCGCAAGGTGCGCAGTTTGAGTCCGGCGTCGATCAGTCCCTCGTCGGAGGCGAGCGTGAGCACATGCGCGCCGAAACCGCCGACCGCCCCCTCCTCGACCGTGATCGCGACCTCGTGGGCCGTGAGCAATTTGCGGACCAGCGCCTCGTCGAGCGGCTTGGCGAAGCGCAGGTCGGCGACCGTGGTCGACAGGCCCTGCGCCTCCAGCCGGTCGGCGGCCTTGAGCGCCTCTTCAAGCCGCGTGCCGAGCGAGAGGATCGCGACCGCCTTGCCTTCGCGCACAACGCGGCCCTTGCCGATCTCCAGCAACTGGGGTTCGCTTGGGATCGCCACACCGGTGCCGCTGCCACGCGGGTAACGCACCGCGCTCGGGCCCTTGTCATGGGCCGCCATGGTGTGGACCATGTGCGTGAGCTCGGCCTCGTCGGCCGCAGCCATCACCACCATGTTGGGCAGGGTACAAAGATAAGCGAGATCGAACGATCCCGCATGGGTCGCACCGTCCGCCCCGACCAGCCCGGCGCGATCCATCGCGAAGCGCACCGGCAGATTCTGGATCGCGACGTCATGGACGACCTGGTCGTAAGCGCGCTGCAGGAAGGTCGAATAAATCGCGCAGAAGGGCTTCATCCCTTGTGCGGCGAGGCCCGCGGCGAAAGTGACCGCATGCTGCTCGGCGATGCCGACGTCGAAGGTGCGGTCGGGAAAGGCCAAAGCGAAGCGGTCGATGCCCGTGCCGGATGGCATGGCGGCGGTGATCGCGCAGATACGTTCGTCGGTCTGTGCTTCGCGGATCAGCTGATCGGCGAAGACATTCTGATAGGATGGCGGGCCGGCAGGGCCCTTGTCCTGCTTGCCCGAGACGACGTCGAATTTCTGCACGCCATGATATTTGTCGGACGCGGCCTCGGCCGGGGCATAACCCTTGCCCTTCTTGGTCACGACATGGATCAGGCACGGGCCTTCGGACGCGTCGCGCACATTTTCGAGCACCGGGATCAGATGGTCGAGATTATGGCCATCGATCGGGCCGACATAATAGAAACCGAGCTGTTCGAAGAGCGTGCCGCCCATCGCCATGCCGCGCGCGAACTCGTCGCTCTTGCGCGCGGCGTCGTGAAGCGGTCGCGGCAATTTCCGCGCGATCCTTTTGGCGATGTCGCGGATCGACAGGAACGGCTTCGACGAAACCAGCCAGGCGAGATAGGCTGACAGTCCGCCCACCGGCGGCGCGATCGACATGTCGTTGTCGTTGAGGATCACGACCAGCCGATTGCCCGCGGCCTCGGCATTGTTCATCGCCTCATAGGCCATGCCCGCCGACATCGCGCCGTCGCCGATGATGGCGACCGCCTTGCCGGGCTTGCCCGCAATCTTGTTGGCCACCGCGAAGCCCAATGCGGCCGAGATCGAGGTCGACGAATGCGCCGCGCCGAACGGGTCATATTCGCTCTCGCTGCGCTTGGTGAAGCCGCTCAAGCCGCCACCCTGGCGCAGCGTGCGGATGCGGTCGCGTCGGCCGGTCAGGATCTTGTGGGGGTAGGCCTGGTGGCCGACGTCCCAGATCAGCACGTCGTTGGGCGTGTCGAACACATAATGGACGGCGGTGGTCAGCTCGACCACGCCCAGCCCCGCGCCGAGATGGCCGCCCGTGGAAGATACCGCCGAGATCGTTTCGGCGCGCAATTCGTCCGCCACCTGGCGCAACTGCTCCGGCCGCAGGCGGCGGAGGTCGGCGGGCGCGTGAATCGTGTCGAGCAGGGGGGTCGCGGGACGATCAGACATCGGCCCGGTTTAGGCCTTTGTCGCGCGAAGGCAAAGCCGCAGCACTTGGGTTTCGCGTCGTGTCGCCGTCAATTTTCGGTGCAGTTGGCGCAACGGCCGGTGACTTCGATCACCGGACGCACGGGCGTGAAGCCCGCAGCGTCGGCGGCCTTGCGCACGCGATCGGTCAGCGCGTCGTCGTCGATATGCGTAGTCTGGCCACAGGCGTCGCACACCAGGAAGATACAATCGTGACGACAAGCGGGATGTGCGTTGACGACGTAGGCGTTGGCCGTCTCGACCCGCTGTGCGAGGTTCTTGGCCACGAACAGATCGAGGATGCGGTAGACGCTATTGGCCGCGACGCGCCGGTCTTCCGATTTGGAGATCGAATCGGCGATGTCGTAGGCCGACGCCGGCCGGTCGAATCCCGCGAGCGCGGAAAAAACGGTGGCGCGCATCGGCGTCCACTGTTCGCCCTGGCCCTCCAGCGTGGCCTGCGCCTCCGCTTCGAGCTCCGCGCCGTCGGCGAGCTTGTGCTCGTGATGTTCGTGCGCATGCGCCATGAACGGGAAAGTAGGCTTGTGGAACCGATGCGGCAAGGCGCGCACAAGCGTTAAAGGATGCGCCTCCTTCATCAGGGAGCCAATTTTGTACCTGTTCGACCGCCTGTTCCGCACGATGGTCCGCGCCGGTCCGTTGACCGTGATCGCGGCCGACGGGCGCAAAATGCTCTACGGCCTGCCCTCATCCGAGGTGCGGCCGGTCACGATCCGTTTTGCCGACGAGGCGACGCCGCGCCGGATCGCGCGCAATCCGGCGATGGGCGCGGCCGAAGCCTATATGGACGGACGGCTGGTGATCGAGGACGGCGACATCCGCAGCTTCCTCGATCTGATCGGCTACAATCTGCGCTGGGACGCGGACAATCCGGTGCGTACCCGCTTGTGGCGGCCGCAGCGGATCGCGGCCTTGCTCGACAGCTGGAACTGGGAACGGCGCTCGAAGCGCAATGTCGCGCATCATTACGATTTGTCGGCCGCGCTCTACGATCTCTTCCTCGACGTCGATCGCCAATATAGCTGCGCTTACTTCGCCGACGGACCAACCGACCTCGACCAGGCGCAGGCCGACAAGAAGGCGCATATCGCCGCCAAGCTCGCGCTCAAGCCGGGGCAGAAGGTGCTCGATATCGGCTGCGGCTGGGGCGGAATGGCGCTCTATCTGAATCGCGTCGCAGACGTGGACGTGCTCGGCATCACCTTGTCCGAAGAACAATTGAAGATCGCGCGAGAGCGCGCTGCGGCGGCCGGCGTGAGCGACCGGGTGCAATTCGAACTGCTCGACTATCGCCAGATCGAAGGCGAATTCGACCGGATCGTCTCGGTCGGCATGTTCGAACATGTCGGGCCGCCGCATTACCGCACCTTCTTCGAGAAGTGCCGCGACCTGCTCAACCCCGATGGTGTGATGCTGCTCCACACGATCGGCCGCGCCGACGGACCGGGCGCGACCGACCCCTTCATCGCCAA
>Ga0209148_1001616_pt1 | contig 10469 bp, 10 predicted proteins | sample AraplaCol_mMF_r2_2_FD_184288 | JGI IMG/M metagenome (GOLD analysis project Ga0209148, IMG submission 184288) | Arabidopsis root microbial communities from North Carolina, USA - plate scrape CL_Col_mMF_r2 (SPAdes) (version 2) | ecosystem: Host-associated > Plants > Roots > Endosphere | place...
GAGGCGAACGGGGATCATGCCCGAAGTTTACACCGCCCCCTGAAACAGCCACGTTGCAGCGCGACAGGCGAGGAAAACAGCGGCCCCGCGTATCGCCTGACAGATGAACAAGGCACCATAGCCGCCAACCTCAACGACCCGCGAACCATGATCCGACTGGACGACGTGCAGGTTTTCGTACTGGCGGCCGATGCCGGAAGCTTCTCGGCGGCCGCCCGCCTTGCGGATAGCACGCCCGCCATGGTGAGCCACGCTGTGCAACGTCTGGAGCGGGAACTCGGTGCCCGGCTGTTCGTGCGCTCCACGCGCAGCATGCGGCTATCCGACGATGGCGAGCGCTATCTGCCGCATGCGAGGGCGCTGCTCGACGCGCTCACGAGCGGCTCGCGCGCCTTGGCCGAAGGACGTGGCGACATCGCGGGACCGTTGCGGCTCGCCGTGCCGTCCGACCTGGGGCGCCATCTCCTGCTGCCCTGGCTGGATGCGTTTCAAGCCGAACACCCGGGCCTTTCCCTGCAATTGCGCATCAGCGATCGTTCGGCCGACCTGCATCGGCATCCGCTGGACGCCGCCGTGCGCTACGGCACCCTCGACGATTCCGGCCTCGTAGCCTTGCCGCTCGCGCCCGACAACCTTCGCGTGCTCTGCGCCGCGCCCGAATACATCGCGCGCCACGGCGCACCCACGCATCCCGACGAACTGCGCGAGCACAATTGCCTCTGCTTCGTCTGGGGCGACCAGATCCACGACCGCTGGACCTTCGCACTGCCGCGCGGCCCGCACACGGTGAAGGTGACCGGCAACCGGATCAGCGACGATGCGGAAGTCGTCCGTCGGTGGGGTCTGGCGGGCCACGGGATCATGTACAAGTCGCATGTCGACGTGGTCGGCGATCTCGCCGCCGGACGCCTGGTCGACCTCCTCCCCGGTATGGGTGAACGTGCGCCGCTGAACCTCGTGAGTGCACACCGCTCGCAACTGACGCCCGCCGTGCAGAGACTCAAGGACTTCCTGCGCGCGCGGTTGGACGAACTGCTTCGCTGATCAAAGTCCGCATCGTTTCGCACGGCGCGCAGCGTCCGCGTGTCCGTTCAGGCGATGTCCGCGGACGCAAGATCTCCACTCGAAAGCTCTTGCGAATCGCGTCGACGCGTACTGCGATGCGGGCCTATCGCGATGTCATCACCGTTGGCACGAGCGTTGCTCCCTTCTCTCCAAGAAAGGGAATCGCCACGTGATCACATCGGCAGACCTGAGGCCAGCAGCCCGCGCCTTCCAGCGCCTTCCTTGGAAGGTGCAGATGTTCGTCGTGTTCTATCTGCGGGCGAATCGTTACGCGTGCACGGAAGAAGAACGCGACTTGGCCGCCGAACTCGTGGAAGAGCGCATCGCCGAACATCCCGTCGAACACCGCGATCTCACGGCGATACTCGATCGGCGCTTTCCAAGGGAACGGCTCTAGTCGCGTAAGCCTAAGAGGATGCTGTCGAATCTGGCCATCTCACCAATGATGAGACGGCAACAACCGGTGGGTATCGTACCGGCCAGAAGAATCATTCAGCGAGATCAAATACTTATCGCATAAAGCAAAAAGCCGGCTATCGCCGGCTTTTGAGAACTCAGCGGGAAGCTGACTAGCCGCCCTGCGTATCGTTGTCGCGGAACATGGTCGTACTCCCTCTGGTGTGGGTGGACTATAGCTCAAAATTTGGCGCGGAAGGTGACTGGTACCGAAGGCTTCAGATTCACTGTGGCAAATACTTCCGCCGAATCACCGGACGTCAAGGTGTGCTGGCCAGTGATGTTGACGAACTTCGGTCGCTTCGGGTCGGGATGAGGTTCGATACTCAAGATCTGGCCCACAAGGTTGGTCACAACAATGCTGAATTTCTCAGCGAATCGATTCGTACCTGTCCAGAAGTTGTCGACCGCCTTCACCCATCCTTCGTATTCGTACTCATACCTGAGTTCCCCATGCGGCGGGATTTCAAGCTGGACGGAGCCGTCATACCTATGTCCACCGACAAGTGGCACGGGATGTGCGAGGTGGGATTTCTTCGGCCCATGATGACCGAAGCTGTCACAAGCGACCGTCTCGACTCGGATCAAGTTGCCTACATGGGAAGAATGACCGGGCACCGGATCGAACAGGACCCGTACCGGCATCGTCTGCCGATACTCATCCCATTTCATCATGTTCACGATGGTCATTGAGATAAGTACGTTTACCCTGACCACACCGTTGACGGTGTCAAACTCGACGAAACTGTACTGAGACTCCGCGCTGCGGATCACGGAACCGAGAAGCATCAACTCTTCAGTGAGATAGTCTCGCGTCGCCTCGTTGTCCTCCAGGCGCGCTGAGTACAAATAAGCGATACGGTCAGCGATCGCGTCTTCATCTGGCTTCCGCAACGAACCTAGATAGGCGAATGCACCGAGCAGCGCAAACCCTACGACGCCTGCCAGCAGCGAATCCACGAACGATGAGACTCGAGCCGCCGAGAAGTGCGCAGCTTCCGGGTACAGTTTCCAAACAGCCCCGTAGCAAACGAGGACCGCGCCCAGCGAAAGAAGCATTGCCCACGCAACACTTTTCAATCCCCGGCGGACCGCGGGGGATACCCCCGGCGAAGAAGCGAATTCGAAGTCCCATGCCCAAGCATCCGTTGCCTAGTTCTTGACTGCTCCAAGCAGCTCAACTGATTGCTCAAGCGCAGACTAATAATGTTGCTGGTGCCGGCACCCGGATTCGAACTGGGGACCTACCGCTTACAAGGCGGTTGCTCTACCAACTGAGCTATGCCGGCGAAGGCGGGGAGTTTATCAGAAGCACCCGGTGGTTCGCGCCGTTATGCCTGGAGTACGGATGCCACGGCGGATGTCGGCGCTGGCTTCATCAGGGACGACCACGTCGAGCCACCAGACAGGGGTGGTTTCAGTACGTTCGCTCATACGGGCAGGAAAGCCGGCGGCGACTACCTCGTCGCGCCGTTTGCGCGCATTGGCGGGGTCGTGGAAGAGGCCGAGCGCGACAGAGTTCTGCAGTTCGCCCTGCGCGGTGACCACGAAGTAATCCTTGATGCCCTTGGCGTCGAGGCGGCGTGCCTGGGCCAGCGCCTGCTCGCGCGTCGCCAGCGCAGGAAGGAATACGCGCCAGCCGCGCGATTCGCTGGTCTGCTCCTGGCGCTGCCGGCTGCGCACGGTGCGCGGCGCGAGCGCGCTGCGGGCCGCACGCAGGTCGACCTGATTGGCGAAAGGCCCCAGCGCCAGGCAGCGATAGCTGCGGCGTGCGCTGGTGGGTGCTGCCGACGTGGCGGCGGCTAGGGGGTCCGACGGTGCGGCGATGTTCTTCGCTGGCGGCTTGGCTGCGGGAGCGGAGGCCGTGGCAGCGGGTGTCGGCGCGGACGGCTGACCGGGCGTGCTGGCAGCGGCGGAAGGCTTGCCGACCGATGAGGCGCTGGCGACCGCCGCCGTAGTGGCAGGAGCCGGCGACGCGGTGCTGCCTGGCGGCACGGGCAGTTCGGTCAGCAGTTTCAGTTTCGGCACGCCGCCGTCGGTGGGATCGACCGCGTGCGTACCGGAATCGCCCAGCAGCAGCCATGCGGCTACCGCGATGTTGAGGGCAATCAGCAGAACGAACAGCAAACGCAGCAGCATGGGGGCCTTGGAAGTCCGGTTGGGCCTGCGCGCGTTCCCCTGTAAGAACCGGCGGCTTCGGGATTCTAGGGGATATTCTTCTCGGTCTGGGCATGGGTGGTCGCCCATACGGCCAAACCGCGCAAGACGGCATCCGGCACGAGCGTCACCTCGTGATCGAGCAAGGGCGCGAGAAGATTGGCGTCCCCGCCACCGAGCGTTACCGCAGGGCGACCGCCGAGCAGCGGGGTCGCACGATCCACGAAACGCTCCACCAGCGCAGCACAGGCCTGCCAGCAACCCGACGCGAGGCCATCCGCGGTGTTGTCGGCGAGATCGCGCACGGTGCCTGCGCCATCCGGGCGCACCTGCACGGTGGCACCGAGTACGGATTGCTGCATCAGCAGTGGCCCCGGCGCGATCCACCCACCCAGATGCCGGCCATCGGCCGACAGCGCGTCGAGCGTGAGTGCCGTGCCGACGCTGGCGAGTACGCACGGTGCACGGCCAGCGGCGAAGGCATCGACCATCGCCAGGAAGCGATCGACGCCCAGGCGATGCGGCTCCGCGTAGGCGTTGGCGACGCCATTGGACGACGCAGGCGTACGCACCCAGAACGGGCTGTGACCGAATGCCTTGCCGGCCGCCACGGCGACGGCCGTCTCACGCGCGCCATCCACCACCGACGCGCCGACGATGCGTTCGGGCGTGGGCCAATCGGCCCACAGCGTGGCGAGCTCGTGCGCGATGTCGGCATCCCAGCCGAATGCGCCGCGATGAGTGAACTCGCCCTCGTGCAGCAAGGCGAACTTGAGTCGGGTATTGCCCAGGTCGAGCAGCAGGATCATGGGGCGTTCCGGCGCACGGAAACCTCGGCGCTGTCGACGGTGACCCGCACACCATCGGGGCTACGCACGCATAAGGCACCGCGATCGTCGACGCCTTCGCCCACGGCTTCGTACTCCCCCCGCGGATCGAGAATGCGCAGCGGCTCGCCACGAAGCAGGTCGCTCGCCGCGTACTCGTCGGCGAAGGCGGCGAAACCGTGGCGCTCGAAGGTACGCAGGCCTTCGGTCAACTCGGTCACCACCGCAGCGGCGATCCGGTTGCGGCCCGGCGGATCGCCGCCGAGCAAGGCGGCGAGGTCGGTAATCGGTTGTCCCGCACGCTCGTGCAACGTATCCGGCAGGCGAATGTTGAGGCCGACGCCGATCACGGCAGCGCACGGACCCGAGTATTCGCCGGACAGTTCCACCAGGATGCCGCCGAGTTTCGCGTTGCCGGCCAACAGATCGTTCGGCCACTTGAGGCCCGCGGTGCGGATGCCCAGTTCGCCCAGCGCGCGGACCAGCATCACGCCCACGGCGAGGGACAATCCGGACAAGGCCGCGAAACCGCCATCGAAACGCTTCAGCGCCGAAAGGTACAGATTCATGCCCGGTGGCGACAACCAGGTGCGGCCGCGACGGCCGCGCCCCGCGGATTGCGCCTCGGCGATCACGAACGACAGGTCGTCGAGCACCGGGATACGCCGCGCCAGTTCGCTCGACGTGGAATCGATGTCCCAATGCACTTCGAGCATGCCCACGTGGGCGGCTATGCCAGGATCGAGGGCAGCGCGGATGCGCATGCTCTCCAGCAGCTCGGTGGTCCAGGGCAGCCGGTAACCGCCGCCGACCTTCGCCTCGATCGGCACGCCCTTCAGGCGCAAGGCTTCGATCTGCTTCCAGACGGCGGCGCGGGTGACGCCCGCCTTCCTGGCCAGGGCCGCGCCGGACACGGCTTCGCCACCGGCGAGGGCTTCGAGAAGATCGCGTGCAAGCATGGGCGCCGGGCCGTCAGGCGGCCGCTGTCGAGGGACGGGAAAGCCGAAACATCCGGCGATTCTAGGGGATTTCGCCTCGCATGGCGCCGGGGCTTGCGCCGACACACCTCCAGCACTGGCACCGTCGTGAATTTTCTGCGAGGATCGGTCGTCCCCCTCCACGTCCCGAGGGGCCTCAGGGTAGACCGATGAACGCCAGACCCTACATCCTCGGATGTCTGTGCCTCGTCGGTGCCGCCGGCACCGCCGCCGCTTCCGACATCGACCCGACAAGTGGTCTGCTCTCCATGGGCGGATCTTCTGCGTCGTCGTCGTTCGAAGGCGCTTCGCGATCGTCGCAGGGCAACCATGATGGCGGTGGTGGCGGTTATTCCATCTCAATCCGCCCGGCCGCAAGCCCGCAGCGAACTGCGCCACCCGCGCCGGTCTCGTCGCCGGTCGATGCTGGCGATGGTATGCATGACGACGCCCTGCCCCTTCGCGGCAGCGCGCCGAGCTGGCAGTCCCTGCTCCCCGGCTCCATGCTCTGATCTCGTCCGGCTGTCCTTCGTGGGTTTCGTCCAGTCGTTGATCGCGCGTTTTCGCGCGCCCGTACCACCGATCGACGAGGCCTCCTGGCGCCAGGCCGTGGAGCGTGTGCCGCTGGCCCGCGCTCTGGATGCGCCGCGACAGCACTACCTGCGCCAACTCGCAGCCATCTTCCTGCACACGAAGCGCTTCCACGCGATGGGCGACGCCGTACTGGACGATTTCTGGCGCCTGGCCATCGCCATCCAGGCAAGCCTCCCTGCCCTGCCGCACGGCCCGAAAGCCTTCAAAGGCTGGACGAACGTGCTGGTCTATCCGGGCGAGTTCAACGTGCGGCGCAGCCACTACGACGCACGGAGCGGCGTGGTAACCGACAGCGACGACACGCTGATCGGCGAAGCGTGGGAGCGCGGCCCGATGATCCTCTCGCTGGCCGACGTCGCGCTCGACCTCGAGGCGCCGTGGGACGGCTACAACGTCGTGATCCACGAAATGGCACACAAGCTCGACATGCTGGCCGGGACCGCGAGCGGTGTGCCGCCGCTGCCGGCGTCCATGAATCGGCGGCAGTGGATCGAGACGATGCAGCGTGCGTTCGACCGGCTTACCAAGTCGGTGGAGCGCGGTCGGCGCACCGCCATCGACCCGTATGCGGCCGAAGCACCGGAGGAATACTTTGCGGTGACGAGCGAACTGCACTTTTCAAAGCCAGCGCTCTTACGCGAAGCCGAACCGGATGTGGCGACGTTGCTGGATGCGTTCTACGGTCCGTCGCCCGCGCCTGGTGCCTAGGGCGGAGGCAGCTTCACGCAGAAACGTGCGCCGCCGAGTTCTTCCGAACGATCCACATTGAGTTCGCCCTGGTAGGCCTTGACGATGTCCTGCACGATCGACAGGCCGATGCCGTGGCCCTGCACGCGTTCGTCGCCGCGCACGCCGCGTTGGAGAATCTTCTCGACCTTGTCCTCGGGGATGCCGGGACCGTCATCCTCCACGATCAATTCGAGGCCGCTGCGACCGCCCATCTTGCCCACCGAGCGCGCCGTGAGCAGCACGCGATGCGACGCCCACTTGAACGCGTTCTCGACGAGGTTGCCCATGAGTTCGAGCAAATCGCCCTGCTCGCCGGGAAAAGTCACGCCTTCTTCGATCTCGAACTCGCATAGCACGTTCTTCGCCGCGTAGACCTTTTCCAGGCTTTGCACGAGGTCTTCCGCGTGTCCGGCAATCGGCTCCACCGACGCGATGGTGCGACGCCCGGATGTAGCGGCACGCGACAGCTGGTACGCCACGAGCTCGTCCATTCGGCGCACCTGATCGAGAATGTCACCGCGCAGGTTCGTCGCGTCGCCACCGGTTTCGAGCTGCGAACGAATCACCGCCAGCGGCGTCTTGAGGCTGTGCGCGAGATCGGCCAGCGTGTCGCGATAGCGCGAGCGCTGCTCGCGTTCGCTGTCGATGAAGGCATTGAGGCGCCGCGTGAGCACCGTCAGCTCCACTGGATAAGGACCATCCAGATGGTCACGCGTGCCGCGCTCGATATGCGCCAGATCACTGGACACGCGACGCAGCGGCAGCAGACTCCAGCGCAGCAGGAACAGCTGCAGCAGCATGAGCATCATGCCGAGCATGGCCAGCCACAGGAACTGCGTGCGCCGATAGGTCGCGACCTGGCGTTCGAACTGGTCCTCGGTCTGCGCGACCGCGAAGGTCAACGGCACGCTGCGTTTTTCGGTGCTGTCGAGCGACACGCCGTAGCTGAAGACGTAGAGCTTGCCACTACGGGTTTCGACCGGCTCGAACGCCGTCTCGCCCGGCGAGAGCATGCGCACGAAGTCGAAGTCACGACCCAGTGCAGAAGAGGACTCCCAACGAAACCCATCGTTTCCGACGATGATCGCGTAGAGCCCCGAGCCCGGGCGCGAAAAGTCGGGATTGGGCTGACTGTCGGGCGTGGTGACCTTGCCGGCGCGCGTGATGTCCGTGCCGGTGATGTACGCAATGGCGTAGTTGTGCAGCCGGTCGTGCATGGCCGACAGCTCGGACGCGTAGTTGGCCTTGTTCTGCGCCAGACCGGTCAGACCAAGAAATGCGGCAAGTGCGAAGCCCGTAGCGAGGGCCGCACGTGCGGCCAGCGAGAGGGGGCGCCGTTTCGTTGAAGCGTTGTCCATGCTTCGAGCCTACCTCACGGGCGGCGTGCCTCGATGGCCCGCCGCCCGCCGGGGTCAGTCCTCGTCCGCTTCGTTGCGGGGGATGGCGAAGCGATAGCCGCGACCGCGAACGGTCTCGATCGGCTTCAGCGCGCTTTCGGGATCGAGCTTGCGGCGCAGGCGGCCGATGAAGACCTCCAGCACGTTCGAGTCGCGATCGAAATCCTGCTGATAGATGTGCTCGGTGAGGTCGGCCTTGGAGACCAGCTCGCCCGCGTGCAGCATCAGGTATTCCAGCACCTTGTATTCGTAGCTGGTGAGGTCGACCTGACGGCCTTCCACGGTCACGGTCTGTGCCGTGGTGTCGAGCTTGATCGGGCCGCACGCAAGCACCGGCTTGGACCAGCCGCTGGCGCGACGGACCAGCGCGTTGATGCGTGCCAGCAGTTCCTCGACGTGGAACGGCTTGACCAGGTAATCGTCGGCACCGTACTTCAGGCCTTCGACCTTATCCTGCCAACTACCACGCGCGGTGAGGATGAGGATCGGGTAACGCTGGCCGTGCTCACGCAGGGCCTTTACCAGATCCATACCGGACAGCTTGGGCAGACCCAGGTCGATGATCGCCAGGTCGAAGGGCACCTCGCGGCCGAGGTACAGGCCCTCTTCGCCGTCCTGGGCGGCATCGACAGCGAAGCCATCACGCTTCAGGCGCGCCGCGAGAGTCTCGCGCAGCGGGGCTTCGTCCTCTACGAGCAGGATTCGCATCAATGTTTCTCCTTGTTGTCCCCGGCACTCATGTCCAGGGGCTTGGCGGTCTCGGTACGCACCGGCACGACCTTTACGTGGCCGTCCAGGGTGAGCACCTTGACCCGGTATTCGGTGATCCGGCCTCGTTCGACCAGCCGCGTGTCCGCTGACAGCACTTTCCCCCCGGTCTCCTTCTGCACCTTGCTGACCGCCTGCTCGAGCGTGAGCGACTGATCCGCCAGGGCGGCGACGGGCAAGGCGAGGCAAAGCGCGGCGAAAAATAGCGGACGAAACGTGATTTTCATGTGGGGCACGGAGCGGCCGGTATGGCTAGTCGGGCGATCATGCCGAGGCCCGCCCCGCCCGAAGCTGAACGAAAACCGGATTGGAGACCATCCTGGGGGCCGGCCAGCTGCCGGCTTTGCCCTCCCGCCCTCCGGCGACCGTCCGCTCCGGCAGGAAGGAAGGCCCCGATCAGGGAGCGCGCTCGAAGAGCGTCATCGGCTTGTCGCGATACGTTGCCTGGCGGAACGGACGGTAGCCGAGTCGCTCGCCCATGCGCACCGAGGGCCGGTTCTCCGGATCGATGAGGCACACGGCCCGGCCCTTTCCACGCTGCGCGAAGAACCAGGCATGCACCGCCTCGAGGGCCTCGGTGCCGTAACCCTTGCCGTGTGCCGCGCTCGCCAGGGCCCACGCGCCCTCCGGGAAATCGTCGAAGTCGTCGCCGAGCCCACGACGGAAATGGGCCAGCCCGCCCTCGCCGACAAAGCGGCCGCCGTCCTTTTCCCGAAGGGTGAAGAGTCCATAGCCGAACGCCGTCCAGTGACCGACGTTGCGCAGGAGCCGGATCCAGGTGTCCTCTGCCGAGGCGACGCCGCCGATGAAATGCATGACCTCAGGGTCGGTCCTCATGGCGTTGCAGTCGTCGAAGTCCGAGATGGCGCTCGGGGTGAGGACCAGACGTTCGGTCACGATCATGCAGTACCTCGTTCTTCGAACCGATGGGGATCAGGCGGCGTGGCGAAAGGCGGACAATGCGCTTTCGATGAGGCGCCAGTCTGCGCCGGGAAGGTGAGCGCCCTCCGACAACTGGCGGCGGAAACCCCGAGCGCCCGGCTCGCCCTGGTAGAGACCGAGGATATGCCGGGTGATGTGCTTCAACTGCGTGCCTCGCGCCAGCTCCGCGTCGATATAGATGCGCATCCGTTCCAGCACGTCGGCTCGCTCGGGCACCGCTGTGCCGTAAAGATCGGCTTCGATACGCGCGAGCACGTAGGGATCGTGATACGCCGCGCGGCCCAGCATCACGCCATCCACCCGGGCCAGATGCTCACGCACGGCGTCGACCGTGGTGATGCCACCGTTGATCACCACGACAAGCTCGGGAAACTCGCGCTTCAGCCGGTAGACGCGCTCGTAGTCGAGCGGCGGGATCTCACGGTTTTCCTTCGGGCTCAGCCCCTCGAGCCAAGCCTTGCGCGCATGGACGATGAGGATACGCACGCCGGCTTCCAGCATCGTCGTGGTGAAGCGCTGCAGGTCGGCGTATTCGTCCTGGTCGTCGACACCGATGC
>Ga0209148_1001617_pt1 | contig 10460 bp, 10 predicted proteins | sample AraplaCol_mMF_r2_2_FD_184288 | JGI IMG/M metagenome (GOLD analysis project Ga0209148, IMG submission 184288) | Arabidopsis root microbial communities from North Carolina, USA - plate scrape CL_Col_mMF_r2 (SPAdes) (version 2) | ecosystem: Host-associated > Plants > Roots > Endosphere | place...
AACCGTTATTGCCCATCAGCGGCCCTTGCCACAACCGACGGAAAAATCGGATATCCGGCATCTCGCCGGCCTCGACCTGATGGCTTGGTGCCGGCTCGACGATGTGGAGGTAAGCAAGGTTGAACTTATTAAGTTCGTTGACGATGGTGGCGAACGTCGCCGCAGGATTGCTGTCGGCAATGTCATTGAATGGGTTGGTCGGTGACAGTCTCACACCAACCTGGTCGGGACCCCATTCGCCGACGATTGCTTCGGTCGCTTCAATCAGCAGACGCGCCCGGTTCGCAGCGCTGCCGCCATATTTGTCGTCACGGTGATTAGTGCGATCACGCAAGAACTGATCGATCAGATACCCGTTGGCCGCATGCAGCTCAACGCCATCGAAATTTGCGGCTTTAGCATTTGCCGCGGCGCGGCGATAATCCTCCACAATGGCGGCTATCTCATTCGTCGCCAAAGCCCGCGGCGTCACGAATGGCTGCATTCCCTCGAGCGTATAGACCTCCCCCGCCGGTCGAATTGCCGAAGGCGCAATCGGCAGTGAACCACCAGGCTGGAGCGAAGGATGCGAGATGCGGCCGACATGCCAAAGCTGGGAAAACATCCGACCGCCCGCCTTGTGGACAGCATCCGTGACCGTCTTCCAGCCTTCCACTTGCTCGGTCGTATGAATGCCGGGTGTACCGGGATATCCAATGCCCTGCTGGGAGATTTGGGTGGCTTCTGAGATGATGAGACCCGCGCTCGCGCGTTGCGCATAATAGGTCGCACTCAGCGGCGCCGGCACTTCTCCCGCCAAGGCGCGGCTGCGAGTCATCGGCGCCATGATGATGCGATTTGGCAAATGGAGAGAGCCCAGATGAAACTCGGAAAAGAGGTCGGTCATTGGCGCGCCTATGTGCGATGAAAACAGTTGATTGCACTGTTATAAGACTGTGGCGCCAATCCCATCGCTAAGATTATCGTTCTGAGAATCTTGGCCGCCGCTTTTGGACCATCCGATGCACCACGTTGGATCTCGGCGGAACTAGGCGCTTTTGGCAGGACGTTCAAAGACGCGACTAGCCAGAGCCCCACGGGTTCTCAATAACGGCCGCCCTGCCGCATCACGACGTCGATTTCGTTCTGGGATTTTTCAAGCGCTTGCGCATCGGTAAGCTCACCCCTGAGTGCTGCGAAGATATTCTCTCCCAGAATACGTTCCACTTCGCCATACTCCCTGATCGGGGGCCGTTGCCACGTGGGTAACCGGTTGTGTCGCGCCAGACGTTCGACAAGCCGCACGATCGGCGCGGTGATTGTGGCCTCGGGATCCGCCTTCACGCTGAAGCACGGCGCTATTGGAATGCCATTTTTGACGTGTTCCTTCATGGCGGATGGTGAGGCCATCCATGATATGGCGTCAAACGCCAGCTTGGCGCGATCAGGCGAGAGATTGGCAGGGATGGTCAATAAAAAACCGCCGACTGGACTGACTGTTGATCCACCAGCACCATGCGGATGCGCAAGGTACTCGACCTTGCGCTTGACCTTCGACTCTGCGTCATATTCCAAACGCGACGCCCTCATGGTCCAGCAGTAGAGCATCGATGCTTCGCCATTCATGAAGTAATCCAGTGCCCGGTTCCAATCGAGCTCCAATATGTCCGGAGGCGAATATTTGAGAAGCTGACGCATGTAGTCGAGAACTTGGCGTCCTTGTTCGCTCTGCACCCGTGGCCGGTACATATCGCGGGCCAGATGGCTATAATCGATAGCGCTGCCGGAGACCGGAACATTGATTACCGATGCGCCGCAGCATCCCATCAAAAACATGAAAGTCTGCGCGATAGGAGCGCCCTTGGCAGCATTCCAGACGATGCCGTTTAACCCGCGCTTTGGTTGATGAAGTTGACGCGCGGCATCGATAACTTTGTCGAAACTTGTGGGCATGCCCAGTCCACGATCGTCGAACAGGTCCTTTCGGACCGCGAGGGCTTCGAACGTACTGTAGATGGGGATGCCAAATTGCTCGGATCCCCAGCTGCCGGTTGCCCACACTGTCGGATGAAAGTCGAGAGGATCGATGTCACGCGACCCGAGAAACGGGTCCAAGGGCCGAATGATCTTGCGCGAAATGGCTTCGCCCAGCCACGCAATGTCGATCGCGATAATGTCGTATTCGCTAGCATTCGCGGTTTGCTTTTTGAAGAGTGTAGCGTACAGCTCCGAAAGCGGCACGAGCTGAAAATTCTGGCGCGGCGACAATTTACTTCGAAAATCGGACAACAGGTTGCGCATCGAGGCGAAGTAACTATCATCATGGAGCAGAAAGCGCAGACCCTGATGAGGTGTATGACGTTGTTCGATCAGATTTAGCGGCGGAACGGTCTGGTCTTCGAGATGGGCCGCGCCAAAGTAGTAATCCTCCGAGTTCGCACCTCCGATGCCCACCCCCCAGGTATCAGACAGTACGGCCTTTGCTTTTTTGGCGTACGTCGCGAAGCTCATCTTCAACTTGGCGCTGGGCGCCAGAAGCGTCGCCTTGCCGGTGGACTTCCTGCGGTATTGGTCGATGTCGCCATTGGCGATCAGTTGATGAATTTTACGCATTGCGCTTGGAAACGGAATCTGAGAACTCGAAGCCAACGACGACATCGTCACGCTTTCGCCGCGCAAATGGCTTTTCATCAGGGAAAGGACGATATTCCAGACGGCATCTGGGGTCGCGGATTGGACGTTCTCATCGAAAGGCGCACGCATTCGTTCGACAAAATTTATGATCCGAAGCAGCTCATAGTTTGTCATGTCACACTCGGCTGATCCGACGACGGGACATTGTCAAATGCGGCATCTCCTCGAAAAGCGGCGCCACCGCTGAATGTCGGCTCATAATACCGTAAACACTTCCACGCTCACAAGCATTGGGCGCGCACCAAAACGCCGCTCGAAACCGAACAGCGATCTGCTGCTAGGAAAGGTCATTCCGGTGGTGAGGACGGTCCAATTGTAGAACCGGCCCAAGCGGCACAATGCCGCTTGGGTTGATGGCGCGTTGGCTCTCGTAATAATGACCCTTGATGTGGTCAAAGTGAACCGTCTCGCCAAATCCCGGCGTTTGATACAGATCACATAGATATCCCGACAAAGCGGCATAATCCTTGAGCGGGCGACAATTGCATTTGAAATGTCCATAATAGACGGCGTCAAAGCGTACCAGCGTGGTGAACAGCCGAATGTCTGCCTCTGATATGCCCGTGCCGACCAAATATCGGCGACGCTTTAACCGCTCCTCCAACCAATCCAGGGTTTCAAACAGTTCCGTCACCGCCTTCTCGTAGCTGGTCTGATTTGTAGTGAAGCCGGCCTTGTAGACGCCAAGATTCACCGTCTCCTGGACACGCGAATTGACGTCATCGATTTCTGCGCGCCACTCTCGTGGATAATAACTCTGCGGATTGGCGCCAAGCCCGTCAAAGGACGAGTTGAACATCCTTACAATATCCGATGATTCATTGTTGACAATGGCCTGTAATTTCTTGTCCCATAATACCGGCACGGTGACGCGACCGCTGAAGCTCGCATCCGCTATTTGATAGAGTTGGTAGAGGGTATCGATATCGTGTAGCGGATCTGGCACAACGCCTGGACCGCGGGTGAATGTCCATCCACGATCCCCCACATGCCAGTTGACCACCGAGACCGGAATGATCGACTGCAGACCCTTTAAGGCGCGCATGATCATTGTCCGATTGGCCCATGGGCAGGCATGGGACACATAAAGGTGGTATCGGTCGACCTCGGCGCAAAACGGCGAATGGACCGAAAGGTCTGGAGTTATCCAGCTGCGGAACGGGCTGCTGAGAGAAAGCCGGTCCTCCTGCGGATTGGTATCAGCGCGCCATTGCCCTTTCACAAGCGATCCCACAATTGTCTCCGTAGCAGCCGACCCAAGTCCGCTTTTTGAACCCGACCGTATATAAGAATGGGACGCGGACGATCTGCGTGCGCGCCGATCTCGACGGATTACAGCATTTTGTGGTCAGCCCTACCGCCTGTTGAATGCCGTAATAGCAACGTTTTCCCAGATTCCGGCCGAGAAAAACGGATCGTGAGAATTGAAACGATCCACCGCCTCCCGATTGGATGCTTCCACCAACAGAAAACTTGCGATCGTGGTTTCCGCATCGTCCGTTGTCAGCGGTCCCGATATGACAATCGTCACGCCATGAACGGCGGCATTGGTCAGAAACCGTTTATGGTCGTCGCAGCTTGCCAAGCGCTTAGACATCGCGCCATCATCCCGGCTTGGCAAGGCCGGTAAACGACTCCTTCTTCCTACGCGCTCTCCGAAGAGGCTAGATTCGACGCGCAAACGTTCGTTGGCGTTCCGCACGGCTAGTGGCTCGCGATCAAACCGACGCAGATCGCGGCCAGCATGAAGGGGAGCATCATGCGCAACCATTCGCCGGTCTTGGCCAGGGAGAAAAATACGCCCACCAACACGGCCAGCCCCAGGCATGCACCGTAGAAGCTGAAGCCGGGATAAAGAAACGCCATCGCTGAGCCGGACTCTACCGCACCGACCGCGAACCTCAACCATGGCGGATATTTCCATTGCGCGAACTCGGCCTTGACGAATTCGGGTCCGGAAATATTAAGCGCTGACGAGATAAAAAAGATAATTGCCGTCGCCCACACGACCACTTCCTCAAATCCGATCATAGCTGCCTTTCCGATCTTGCCGAGCGGCTCGTGACATCTCGTTGCCGACGTTCAACATGCCGACGCACGAAAAACGGCGTTGCCGTCGCAGCCGGCGCATTGCGGCGCTAGCCAGTCGCCCGCCGCGGTTCGAATCCGCATTGCAGACTTTTTCGCGTTTCGAACGATATGCGGCACGTCCAATCCGATCAGCTTTCCGGACCGCTTGACGAGGCGGCCGCGGACCATGACGCTATCGACATTCGCAGGTGATGCCCCCATCACGACAGCCGTTTCGATATTGGCGAGCGGCGCAGTATTGAGATCGTCGGAACGAATCAAAATGATGTCGGCCTGCTTCCCCGGAGTCAATGAACCTGTCACGTCGCCGAGACCAAGGGCGATCGCTCCATTGATGGTGGCCATCTCGATCACCTCCGGCATTCCGATCGGTCCCAAATGTGATGTATCTGTTTCCTTCCAGGGAACCCCTGCATTCCAAGTAAGGCGCATGTTTTCGAACATATTGGGTGGCCCCAGTGACGTCGCGTCCGACGACAAAGAGATGCGCACGCCGGCGCCCCGCATCTTCATCAGCGCCCGCCGGGGATCGCCAGTACTGCTAAGCCGTAGTTCGGAATGGGTGCTGTAGCTGAGCGGGGTTTTGGTTCGGGCCATCGCTTCGCGATCGCTATCATCTGCTGCGATAAAGTGGCAGATGAGGAAGTTCGGTCCCAAGAATCCGCGGCGCTCGTAGTCGGCCGCGTCATCCATATTCGGCGCCTCTTGGCTGCCATGGATCGCGACTGGCAGCTTGAGCTTAAGCATCATTTCCATTTCCCGGAAGAACACATCGAGATTGCTTTGGATACCTCCACGAAGATTGACGCCAAGATGGACCAAACCGCCTAAACGCACACCGTCGTCGAACCACTCCGCGCGCACGCGCGGCAGATCATCAAAACGGTTAACCTCATCCACCGCCAGCCTATCGATGTGACCCAATGCATATCGCGCGCGGAGCCCAGAATCGCGGTGAGCTTTCAACTCGGCATCCACGTGAGCCGGGGACCGGTTGTTGTGGGACCAATTGTGAACGGTCGTCACCCCGCCATTCGCCAGTTCGGCAAGGCCGAGGCGAACGCTGTGGTAGAAATCGTCAGGGCTGTAGAGTGCGGCCGTGGCCCATTTGGCTGCAAAATATTCGTGGCCGTCGCCGATAAAGTTTCGTCCAAGCGAACTCCACATATGAAAGTGCGAGTCGATCATGCCCGGCATGACAATCATGTTCGCGGCATCAATAACCTCGACATCGTTGACTTCAATCCCGACGGCGACTTGCTCAATCAGGCCATCGCGAACCAACACATCCGCCTTCGGCATCGTGCCGAGACTTCGATCAGCAGTAATGACGGCCCCGCCCCGGATCAAGTAGCTCGTGATCGGCAGCTCAGTGACTGGCGCCATGAATGAAACTCCAAATGTCCATGTTGCGTTTCAGTCGCTTGATTCCGACCGATTTCGATCCATACCCTTGGGGGCACCAAGTATTCGAACTGACAAATAACTCTTGCGTCTTGGGCGGGATGCATGTTGCTGCTCTGAAAGACGAGTCAAGTTGAAAGATCGATCCACCTGCCTTTCACGGATTTTCTTGAAGCCCAACCGTCGTTCTGACCACCGCCAAAATCACCCATTGCTCAACGCATCCGGTATATCGTGCTGCGGTTCAATCATTAGGGCTTTAGGGCACCACGCCTATCAGAAACTTTATCAAATTGAGAATCCGGCGAAGGGCGCGGCGTGGAACGGCACGGTGCCGTGGCGGCTAGCGGATTTTAGCTCACCCGAACAAAGTCATTCTCAGAAATTTTGCATCTGCATATTCTTGCGTTTTGATTTATCGACGTGAACTTTATTGGATGAGATGGCCTCGTGCTCGACGGGGCGTGGATTCCAGTAAGGGTTTTTGACGGCGAGATCGGCCGCCTGATCGCCTTCCTTTGGAATGGCCCAGGGCACGCAGGCCGCCTTTGATTCCCAAGGGTTCGCCGCGATACTGCAAGGCACGGACCTCGTCCACAAACCGCAAACGTCGTTCCACCCACTCGAGTAAGGCCCGCACCGATGTTACTCGGCGACGTGGGCCATCGAGGTAGCACCAACAACCGTTTGGTACCGGCGCATCTTCAGCATGACTGCGAACGCCGCAACCACCGCCGGCACGGCCAGGACACCGATGATGAGTTGAAATCCCCAGCCCATGCTGAGAAGGACCCCACCCATGAAGGCGCCGAGGATGGCACCGAACCGTCCGACACCAAGCATCCAACTCACGCCCGTCGCTCGACCAAGAGTCGGATAGAAGGCCGCCGCGAGCGGCGACATCGAAGTCTGCGCACCGCTCATGAAAAACCCGGCCATGAATACCGCTGCGCCCAACGCCACAAGGCTTGTCGAGACCTGCGCGATCATAACGAGCATCGCGGCGCCGAGCACATAGGAAACGGCGATCGACAGATGCGCATTGTAACGGTCCATGCACCAGCTCACCGCAAGCGCCCCGATGGTTCCCCCAAGCTGGAACATGGCCCCGATCAATGCTGCTTTTTCGATTCCGAGGCCGGAAACACTGATCAATGTTGGCAACCAGCTTGTCAGGAGATAGATCACGATGAGGCCCATGAAGAAGGTGACCCAAAGTGCGATGGTGCCAAAAGTCAGCCGGTTATCAAACAAGACGTCCAAAGAAGGACGATGGCTCGTTTTTGCGTCGGTACTGACGAAGCGCGTGTCGTCGTCGATCTCGGCGAATGGGTCAATGCGGTGAACGATACCCGCGACGGCTCGGTTCTTGGCCTCTCCACGCGCGACAAGATATTGGATGGACTCCGGAAGCGCGAACGCCAGGATGACCGCCAGTGCGAGCGGCGCCACGCCGCCGACGACGAAGACGCTCTGCCATCCGAACTGTGGGATCAGCGCTGCGGCGACAAACCCACCGCCCGCTGACCCGAGGGTAAATCCGGAAAACATCAGGGTGATGAGAAGCGACCGGCGCGGCGCAGGGCAATACTCGGCCGTCAGCGTTGTAGCATTTGGCATCGCCGCGCCGAGACCGATTCCGGTAAGAAAACGCAGGACCGTCAATTCTGTGAGGCCGGTTGCTTGCGTGGAGATCAGGCTGAACAAGCCGAAGAGCGCAAGTGAGCCGGTCAGAACCCATTTGCGCCCGACGTGGTCAGCCAACGGACCCGCGGCTAGCGCTCCAAGTGCGAGCCCAAAAAAGCCGACAGTAAGAAGCTGCTTCAGCTCCGGCGGAGGGACACTCAACGCCTTGCTCAGCGCCGGCGCAACAAATCCGACGGCAGCGGTGTCGAAGCCGTCAAGGAATGTTACCAGAGAGCAGAGAACCAATGTGAGCCACTGGAATGAAGAGAAAGGTCGCTCGTCAATGAATTTCTGTACGTCGAATGCAGAAGTAGTCATGGCGCATCCTCAGGTCTAGCCGTGTCTTGCGGCGGAACCGCCTCGGGTTGACTCCCGGGTCGTGAATTTGCGGAGCTGAAGGATTCTAGATCGGTGTAATCACCCAGTTGCTGTTCTGGATTGTGCTGATGCCGCGCCAAGCCACTCTCGGCCTTCCCCGCAGAGCGTCTCGACTTCCCGGCCCTTGAGCCCGGGCATATCGCGCTTCACGCGATAGCCAATTTCTTCCTGGATATAGGCGAGATGGCGGTAGCCCTCGGGATATTGCTTGAGCTTGGTAGCGTCGAGCTTCAAGACCGCAGCGGGATCCACCGCGTCGAGCCGATCCTTCTCATAGATCGGTTGGCGGCGCACGATACCCCACTTGCCTTTGCGTTTTTCGACAAAGTCGAAGAAGCGACCGGTGCAGACCACGTCGCATTCCACGCCGTGGACAAGACCCCGCTGAGAGATCGTCATCTTGGTTTGCACAATGGCACGGTGAGCAACAAGGACGATGCTCATGCCGCCGAGGAAATGAAGAATGCTGACGCCTTTCTCCCATCCTTCCTTGCTAACCCGGATAAACTCGGAGGCCGGCCCCTGAAACCAGGTGGCCGACATCCATCCATCGTCGTGCCACACTGTCGCAAAACGCTCCCAATCCGCAGCGTCGCGCCACACAGCCCAGTTCTCGATTAAGTCTCGAATTTCAATTCGGTCCAGAAGATTCGAATCGCTCATGATATGCTCGCCTTGTTCCGATTCTGCTCTCGACAAATAGGTACTTCCGACCTAAGTTCACGTATGAAAACTAGTGCGCGATATGAAACCTGATCTCAGTTCATCCGTCAAGTCGGCGGACCGTGCTTTCGATATTCTGGAGTACGTCGCCGACGCTGCGGAACCGCCGTCCTTCTCACAGATGCTTGCGGACCTAGGCATTCCCCGCAGCAGTTTGTTTCACTTGCTCAACAACTTGCTTGGGCGACGCTATCTCGATCAGGATCCGTCGACGGAGCGGTATCGGCTTGGAGACAACATCCGGTTGCTGGCCAAGAAAATCTCCAACCCACCATTGGCGATTGTCGTTTTGCCCTTCCTGCGACGGTTGACCGGCGAATTGAACGAGACCTCGGGCTTATACGTGAGGGTCGGAGACGAGGTCGAAGCGATCGCGTCGGCCACCAGCAACCAGGCCCTCGCCTATACCATGAAGGTCGGAGAACGCGCGCCGCTCTATGCGGTCTCTGGCGGCAAGATCGTGCTCGCGCGGATGCCGGCGGGCGATCTCGAGGCTTATCTCCGCAGGACCAAGTTTGAAGCACTGACACCCAGCACAATTACATCGAGGCGCCGGCTAAGGGACGAGTTGTCTGCTGTTCTAGAAAGCGGCTTTGCCTATTCGCACGAAGAATTCACACCGGGAATCATTGGCATCGCAACGGCAATTGAGCACGACGGGCGCCTTCTCGGCGCATTGAATTTGGCGGTTCCGACCGTTCGCTTCAATCAGGACAGAGAGATAGTGTTCCGCCGGCAGCTTCAGTCGATGGCAGCAACCCTTGTCCAGGCGATTGCCACTCGGGCATGAGGACTATAAGTCGACCGCCGTAGAATACGGCGACGCAGTCTGCTTCCCGATCGCGAAGCACTCAAAGTTACAGATCTCGCTTCAAAACTGAATCGATTGAGTATTCACCTGCACCTTTGAAAACGATGGCGAGATAAAGCACGAACAGCAGGGCTGGAAATTCCGCGCCGCCGCCGGGCACGCTGTAAATCCATCCCTTCGAAAGACTGACAAAAAAGAAGATGATTGCGCTTTCGACCGAAAGCATAAGCGCAAGCAACCGCGTCATGAAACCCGCTGCGAGCAGGATCCCGCCGAAAATCTCCAGTGCCCCGAGAAAGTAGGCCCAATAGATCGGCGCCGGCAATCCTAGTGGTGCCAGGACGTTCTTGGCGAGTACCGGCGCGAATGTACCGAAGAGCTTGGGCACACCGTGCGGGATCAGAATAAGCCCACCCACTATCCTCAGCATTGGCCAAGCCAGCGGCCGAAGCCAATCGTACGTAGGGGCCAATGACGGCAAATACAAGCGGTTCACTCCCGTATCAGTCATTATCGGCCCCCAGGAGAGTTTGTTTGGTGTCCAACATGCAGCTACTATCAGCTGAGTTTTTATGCAGACCATAAGAGGGTGGCGGGGCGCCGATCACCGGGTTTGTGAGCGGCAACGCCGGTCCGGAACCCTTCGTCCGGGATCGAACGCGGTAGGTACCAAGCGTTCTGCCCATCTGCGCAG
>Ga0209148_1001619_pt1 | contig 10459 bp, 8 predicted proteins | sample AraplaCol_mMF_r2_2_FD_184288 | JGI IMG/M metagenome (GOLD analysis project Ga0209148, IMG submission 184288) | Arabidopsis root microbial communities from North Carolina, USA - plate scrape CL_Col_mMF_r2 (SPAdes) (version 2) | ecosystem: Host-associated > Plants > Roots > Endosphere | place: USA...
CGTCGCCCGCGCGGCCCACGAGGCCCGGAACATCCCCAACGCCGACTTCCTGGCCGTCGACGCCACCGGCGAGGGTGCCGGAGCGCAGCTCCTGGACCGGCTCGGTCCGGCGAACGTGTTTGTCCGGGGCGTCTTCCACGTGTTGGATCCCGCGCACCAGGCCGCACTGGCCGCGAACCTTCGCACGCTGGTGGCCGGCCAGGGCCAGGTGTTCCTCGCCGAAACCAACTTCCCCGGATCGAGCCTGGACTACCTCACCGCGCTCGGCGCCAGCCACCACCACGTCCCCCGGCAATTGGAGCGGGCCCTGCAGCACCTCCCCCGGCCGGGACGGTTCGGCGGGAAGGAACGGCAGCGGGCCTTCCCGGCCTCTGAGTGGGAGCTGCGTTCCGAGGGGCCGATCAACATCGAAGTCGTTCCGATGAAGCCGGAGGGGCTCCCCCAGCAGGTTCCCGGCTACTTCGCCCTGCTCAAGGGAGTGTAGGGCCGGTGCCGGCACGTGCCGAGGTGGTCCTGGTTCACGGCCTGTGGCACCAACCCCGGCACTTCGCCAAGCTCGTCGAGGAACTGCGTTCGCGGGGCCTGACGGTCCATGCGCCCCACCTTCATCGCGGCTCGCTCGCCGCCGACACGGACGCCGTCCAATCCGTCGTCGATTCCTGCGCATCCCCGCCGCTGGTCCTGGGGCACTCCTATGGCGGGTCCGTCATCACCGGGCTTGAGCGGATCAGCCACCTCCTCTACGTCGCGGCCTTCGTCCCGGCGGCGGGAGAGAGCGGCGCCTCCCTCGGCGGACGGGCGGCCCTCATCAACAGCATCGTCGAGCACCACGACGACGGGACCTCACGCCTGCGGCCGGAGTTAGCCGGAGACCTCCTTTATGCCGACTGCAGTCCCGAAGACCGAGCCAGGGCCACGTCCCTGCTCGTTCCCCAGCGTTCGGGGCACGGCCGCGGTGTCCCGGCACGGACCGCCTGGCTGACGACGCCGAGCACGTACATCGTCTGCCGGCAGGACAAGGCCCTCGACCCCACGCTCCAGTTGCGGATGGCCCGCCGGTGCACCACGTACGAGGCCCTGGATTCGGGCCACTCCCCGTTCCTTAGCCAGCCCGGCGCCGTCGCGGACGCCGTCGTCGCAATCCTCTCCTCCCACTGACTGTGCGTTCCTCGCAATTTGCCAGACTCGTCGCCTAACGTGGGGCGAAGGCCGCACCGGCGGCCGTGGGATTTGCGACGGAAGGCAGACGTGGATTACATCAAACTCGGCAACACCGGCATGGACATCTCACCGCTGGCCCTGGGCTGCATGACGTACGGGGACCCCGAGCGGGGACCGCACCCGTGGACCCTGCCCGAGGAGGAGAGCCGTCCACTGATCCGGCAGGCCGTGGACGCGGGAATCAACTTCTTCGACACGGCGAACGTCTACTCCAACGGCTCCAGCGAGGAGATCGTGGGCCGCGCCCTTGCCGAGTTCACCCGCCGCGAGGACACCGTCATCGCCACGAAGGTCCACGGCGTCATGCGCCCCGGCCCCAACGGGCGCGGACTCTCTCGCAAGGCCATCTTCGCGGAACTGGACGCCAGCCTCACCCGGCTGGGCACCGACTACATCGACCTTTACCAGATCCACCGCTGGGACCCTTCGACGCCGATCGAGGAGACGCTCGAGGCGCTGCACGACGTCGTCAAGGCCGGCAAGGTGCGCTACATCGGCGCGTCCTCGATGGCGGCCTGGCAGTTCAGCAAGGCGCTCTACCTGCAGCAGCTCAACGGCTGGACCCGGTTCGTCACCATGCAGGACCACTACAACCTGGTCTACCGCGAGGAGGAACGCGAGATGTTCCCGCTCTGCGCCGACCAGAAGATCGGGGTGCTGCCCTGGAGCCCGCTGGCCCGCGGCAAGCTCACCCGGGACTGGGACGAGAAGACCAACCGCTCGGAAAAGGATGAGTTCGGCAAGACCCTCTACAGCGCCGAGAGCAGCGACCGGGCCGTTGCCGACGCCGTGCGCACCATCGCCGAGCGCCGCGGCGTGCCCCGCGCCCAGGTTGCCCTGGCGTGGGTACGCGCCAACAGCGTGGTCAGCGCCCCGATCGTGGGCGCCAGCAAGGCCCAGCACCTGGAGGACGCCCTCGCCTCGCTGGAGCTGACGCTGACGCCGGAGGAGATGGCGGAGCTGGAGAGCCCGTACGTCCCGCACGAGGTCGCGGGCTACTAGGAACCGGCCCCGGTGCACGGGCCGCCGGACGCCAGCGGCCGGACGCCGGAACGGCCGGTGCCGGGCGCCGGGTGCCGGCCGCCGGCCGGCGGGTGCCGGGCGCCGGCCGGCGGGTGCCGGGCGCCGGGTGCAGCAGCGGGCGCGGCCCCTGGGTGCGGCCCGCCGGTGCCGCGCCCGGCCGCCGGGCTTCCCCGCGCTTAGCGTGTGGTAGGCCGGCGTGGGACAATGGAAAGGATGACTTCCTCAACTTCCCCCTCCGACGCCCCCGACCGTACCCGCGCGAAGAGCGGCGACGCCGTCGGCAGCGCACGCCCGCAGGTCCGCCCGACGGCGGAAGGCTGGGAGCAGGCGCGCACCTCGGAGGGCCGGCCGGTCCTCCAGTTTGCCTCGCCGCGGGTGAAGCAGCCGCCGGCGCACCTCGCTGACCTCACCCTTGAGGAGCGCGCCGCGAAGCTCAAGGAGATGGGTGTTCCCGCGTTCCGCGCAAAGCAGCTCTCCACGCACTACTTCCAGCACTGGACCACGGATCCGGCGGCGATGAGCGACCTGCCCAAGGCCGGCCGCGAGGAGCTCGTGGCCGAGATGTTCCCGCCGCTGCTGACCGAGGTCCGCCGCCTCCGCACGGACAACGGGGACACCATCAAGTTCCTCTGGCGGCTGTTCGACGGCGCCCTGGTCGAGTCCGTGCTGATGCGCTACCCCGGCCGGATCACGCTCTGCGTGTCCTCCCAGGCCGGCTGCGGCATGAACTGCCCGTTCTGCGCCACCGGCCAGGCGGGGCTGACCCGCAACATGTCCACCGCGGAGATCGTGGACCAGGTGGTCGCCGCCAACCGTGCCATCGCAGCGGGCGAGCTGGGCCCCAAGGAGCACGACGACGAGCGCGTCACCAACATTGTCTTCATGGGCATGGGTGAACCGCTGGCCAACTACAAGCGTGTCATGGCGGCGCTGCACCGCTTCGTGGACCCGTCCCCCGAGGGACTGGGGATGTCGGCCCGCAACATCACGGTCTCCACCGTGGGCCTGGTCCCGGCCATCCGCAAGCTGGCCGACGAGGAAATTCCGGTCACCTTCGCACTGTCACTGCACGCGCCCGACGACAAGCTCCGCGACGAGCTGATCCCGGTGAACAACCGCTGGAAGGTCGACGAGGCCATCGACGCCGCGTACGAGTACTACCGGAAGACCGGCCGGCGCGTCAGCATCGAATACGCGCTGATCAAGGACATGAACGACCACCCGTGGCGCGCCGACCTGCTGGCCAAGAAGCTGAACCAGCGCGGCCGCGGCTGGGTGCACGTCAACCCGATCCCACTGAACCCGACGCCGGGTTCCATCTGGACCGCCTCGGAGAAGCCGGTGGCCCAGGAGTTCATCGCCCGGCTGCGCGCCGCCGGGGTCCCCTGCACCCTCCGTGACACCCGCGGCAAGGAGATCGACGGCGCCTGCGGCCAGCTCGCCGCCGCCGACGAGTAGTCCCTTCGGGCCCGCAGGGGAACGGAATCGTGGAGTTCAACCGCCTGCTACAAATCCGGCGGATCTATGCCCAGCCTGCGGCGCTTGAGCTTCCCCGGGGCAGGGAGATCGTCGCACGATGGCCGGACGCCGACGTCGTCCTTATCGATAGCCACTGGAACATCCCGGAAGTCCACGGGGATGAAACGAACGTGCCCCGCTGGTCCAGGATCAAGACGGAATCGCTGGTCCTCGGCGTCAAGAAATCGCTGACCGTTAAGCCCAACGGCCGCTCGGCGGATTTCATTGCGCCCTCGACGGCGAACGGCTGCGCCATGGCGTGCGCCTACTGCTACGTCCCCCGGCACAAGGGGTACAGCAACCCGGTCACCGTGTTTGCGAACATCCACGACATCGCCCGGACGCTGGAGCGGCATGCCACGCGCCAGGGCATCAAGCTGGAGCCCAACCAGTGCGACCCGGAACTCTGGGTGTACGACATCGGCGAGAACAGCGACTGCTCCGTCGACGCCCTGATCAGCGACAACGTGGAAGAGTTGGTCACGCTTTTCCGGGACCTGCCAAACGCGAAGCTGTCTTTTGCCACAAAATAAGTGAACCCGGCGATGCTCGCGTGGGACCATGGCGGCCACACCAGGATCCGGTTCTCTTTGATGCCGGCGGCTCTGGCGAAGTCGATTGACGTCCGAACGTCCCCGGTGGCTGAACGAATGGCCGCCATCAACGACTTCGTTGAAGCCGGCTATGAGGTGCACGTGAACTTCTCCCCCGTCGTCATCACGGACACCTGGCTCGACGATTGGGAGGAACTGCTCCGTCAGCTCGACGCCACCCTGACTGGCGCCGCGAAGGCCCAACTTGCGGCGGAAGTGATCTTCCTGACGCACAACGAGGGACTCCATGAGGTAAATCTGGGCTGGCATCCGCAGGCTGAGCAGGCACTTTGGCGCCCGGACCTGCAGGAGTCAAAGGTCTCGTCGAACGGCTTCACGAACGTCCGCTACCGGTCGGGAGCCAAGGCACGCTACGTGCGGCAACTGACCCAGCTCATTGCAGACATCGCGCCCTATTGTCGTATCCGCTACGCGTTCTGAGGGAGGCTTGGAGCTGGTTGGCAGTCCCTGATCTTACGCGCCGGCGTGCTATCTCTCGCCGGTCCCGGACACGGATGGGCCTGCGTCCGGGTTTAAATGTCGGTGCTTCGCCCTAGTGTTGAGTCATGGAGAGCGGAGAGGCTTTCGATTATGGCGTCAATGCAGGCATCAGGGCGGCGGTAGCGGCCCTGATGAAGTCCGCCGCCGCGCTTGAGCGGCTGCTCTCCTGCCCCGTGGCTGGCCCTGCGCTCGGGCCCGAGGCCGATCCCGCCCGGCTGCTCGCCGACGCCTGCCTGGATGGACTGGCGGAAGTTGCGCGTCTGGAATCCCGTACGGCGGCGCTGAAGGTGCACCTGGCCGGCGAGTACGTTCGGCTCGAGGATGTGCTTGCCGGACCTGCCACAACGCCTCAGGAATGCACCGCACGGGAGATGGGCACCGTCGCGGAAATTGCCGGTGTCCTCACGATCAGTGAACGGTCTGCCGCGGCGCTAATTTCCGAAGCTTTGGCCCTGACGTCGTCGCTTCCCCTGACGCTGGGCGCGCTGCGTGCCGGCGAGGTTTCCTGGCAGCACGCCCGGATCATGGTGGACGAAGCTTCGAGTCTCTCCCCCGCCGGTGCTGCGGCTCTGGAGCAGCATTTTCTCGACCCGGACGCCTCCTCACCGGCTCGCGCCTGTTACGCGGGTGAACTCATCCCCGCACGGTTCAGGGCGAAGGCCAGAACGTGGCGCGAGCGGCACCATCCGGACTGCATCGAGGCCCGGCACACCCGCGGCACGGCCGACCGGCGGGTGGAGTTTCATCCCGACCGCGACGGCATGGCCTGGCTCAACGCCTACTTGCCGGCGGTGGAGGCGGCCGGAATCTTCGATCGGCTCACCTCCGCCTCCCGTGCTTTGCAGGGACCGGACGAGCCGCGGACACTGGCCCAGCTCCGTGCGGACGTGGCCGTTACCCTGTTGCTGGCCGACCGTTCCGATGGCTACGTCGACGGCGACGCCGGCCCTGGTCTTGAAGGGACCGCCTCCGCGTCCACCATTAGCCGGGCGCCGGTCCCGCGGGCGCAGGTGCTGGTCACCGTCCCGGTGCTATCACTACTGGGGCTGACCGATGAGCCTGCAACGCTGGATGGCTTCGGACCGATCCCGCCGTCGACGGCCAGGAGGCTGGTGGCGGACGGGGCGGACTCGTTCTACCGGGTGCTGGTGGATCCCCGGGATGGTGCGCCACTGGAGATCGGCCGCACCAGCTACCGGATCCCCAAGGCAATGCGGCAATGGCTTCGGCTGCGGGACGCCAAGTGCTCCTTCCCAGGTTGTAACAACTCATCCCTCGATACGGATGCAGATCACCTGCTGGCCTGGGCGAAGGGCGGGACCACCGGGATTAGCAACCTCGGCCAGCCCTGCCGGAAGCACCACCGACTCAGACACACCACGGCTTGGCAGCCGACGCCGGCTACGCCTCAGGAGCCGCCGGAATGGGTCTCCCCCACCGGACGCCGCTACCGCAGCGAACAGCAGGATTGGGAACCGCCGCTTTGGCCGGATTCCCTCTCAGCCCTGCCCGGATACTCCGGTGAACCGAGCCTCGAAGACGCTGCCGGCTTCTGAATGGTTTCGGTATTCCCTTCCGTCCGCGACGGGAGCAAGATTCCACTGCGCGGACCTGCGCCTCAACCAGCACTTAGGAGGGCATTCCAATGTCCAGCATCGAATCCTTCAGCGGAATTGGCGTCTACGAGATGCAAAGCGCGGCGGCCAGGGAGGTGAAGCGCATCATGGCCGAGGCCAAAGGAGACCGCCTGAGGGCCGACAAGATCGTGCTCAGCAAACTGCACGAGCTGAACTTCATCACCGAGGCAGAGCTGCCGGTACTGACCCACATCTGCGAGCTCGGCCACAAGGCCACCGGAGGCAAGCACGACGCCGCCAAGGCCTACCACGAGGTCAAAAAGGCGTACGAGGAACTCATGATGAAGGGCAACGCCAGCCCGGTCGCCCTGGCCTACGCCTCCGGCGCCGTCGGATCCTACGTCTCCGACGACGGCGGCGGCGGAGGAACCACGGTGGTCTACAAGAAGTCGGGAAGCAACTGGCAGGGCACGCTGTCCGGCGCGGGCGGAGTGATCGGCGGCTACTTCGGTGGCGCCGGTGGCGCGGCCCTGGGTGCCGCCGTCGGCAGCGTGGTCGGAAAGATCATCGACGAGTGCTGAAGCGACGCGGATATCCCCCGGTACCCCGCCGCCAACACAGAACGGCCCCGCACAGGAGGTGCGGGGCCGTTCTCAAATGCGATGCTGACTGTGGAGACTAAAAGTCCCAGTCCTCATCCTCGGTATTGACAGCCTTGCCAATGACGTACGACGAGCCCGACCCGGAGAAGAAGTCGTGGTTCTCGTCGGCGTTCGGCGACAGGGCCGAGAGGATCGCCGGGTTTACGTCGGTGACGGAGGCCGGGAACATGGCCTCGTAGCCCAGGTTCATCAGCGCCTTGTTGGCGTTGTAGTGAAGGAACTTCTTGACGTCCTCGGCCAGGCCGACGCCGTCGTAGAGGTCATGCGTGTACTGGACCTCGTTCTCGTACAGCTCGAAGAGCAGCTCGAAGGTGTAGTCCTTGATCTCCTGGCGCTTCTCTTCGGAGACCTTCTCCAGGCCCTTCTGGAACTTGTAGCCGATGTAGTAGCCGTGGACGGCCTCGTCGCGGATGATCAGGCGGATCAGGTCAGCCGTGTTCGTCAGCTTGGCTCGCGAGGACCAGTACATCGGCAGGTAGAAGCCGGAGTAGAACAGGAAGCTCTCCAGCAGGGTGGAGGCCACCTTGCGCTTCAGCGGGTCGTCGCCCTGGTAGTAGTCCATGACGATCTGGGCCTTCTTCTGAAGGTTCTCGTTCTCGGTGGACCAGCGGAACGCCTCGTCGATCTCCTTGGTGGAGGCCAGCGTGGAGAAGATCGAGGAGTAGCTCTTGGCGTGCACGGACTCCATGAACGCGATGTTCGTGTAGACGGCTTCCTCGTGCGGGGTGACCGCGTCCGGGATCAGCGAGACGGCGCCGACGGTGCCCTGGATGGTGTCCAGCAGGGTCAGGCCGGTGAACACCCGCATGGTGAGCTGCTGCTCGGCCGGCGTCAGGGTGTTCCACGACTGGACGTCGTTGGACAGCGGCACCTTCTCCGGCAGCCAGAAGTTGTTGACCAGGCGGTTCCAGACGTCCACGTCCTTGTCGTCCTGGATACGGTTCCAGTTGATCGCCTCGACGTGGCTCAGCAGCTTGACCTTCTCGGTCATGTCATCCCCTCAATGTTGGGTTGGTTCTCTAAGTTAAAGCGTACGACGGCGGGCGGGCGCCCGCCGTCGTACTCGCATGCCTCAGTCGGAGGCTAGAGCATGCAGGAGACGCAGCCCTCTACCTCGGTCCCTTCCAGCGCGAGCTGGCGGAGACGGATGTAGTAGATGGTCTTGATGCCCTTCTTCCAGGCGTAAATCTGGGCCTTGTTGATGTCACGCGTGGTGGCGGTGTCCTTGAAGAACAGCGTCAGGGACAGGCCCTGGTCCACGTGCTGCGTGGCGGCGGCGTAGGTGTCGATGACCTTCTCGTAGCCGATCTCGTACGCGTCCTGGTAGTACTCCAGGTTGTCGTTCGTCAGGTACGGCGCCGGGTAGTACACGCGGCCCAGCTTGCCTTCCTTGCGGATCTCGATCTTGGACGCCACCGGGTGGATCGAGGAGGTGGAGTTGTTGATGTAGGAGATCGAGCCGGTCGGCGGGACGGCCTGCAGGTTCTGGTTGTAGATGCCGTGCTCCATGACGGAAGCCTTCAGCTCGCGCCAGTCATCCTGGGTGGGGATGTGGATGTTCTGGAACAGCTCGGCAACCTTCGCCGTCTCCGGGACCCACTCGCGGTTGATGTACTTCTCGAAGAACTCGCCGGAGGCGTACTTGGACTTCTCGAAGCCGCCGAAGGTCTGGCCGGTCTGGATGGCCAGCTTGTTGGAGGCGCGGACCGCGTGGAACAGCACCGTGTAGAAGTAGATGTTCGTGAAGTCCAGGCCCTCTTCGGAGCCGTAGTGGACCCGCTCGCGGGCCAGGTAGCCGTGCAGGTTCATCTGGCCGAGGCCGATCGCGTGGCTCTGGTCGTTGCCGCGGGCAATCGAGGGCACCGAGGTGATGTTGGACATGTCGGAGACCGCGGAGAGGGACCGGATGGCCGTCTCGATGGTCAGGCCGAAGTCCGGCGAGTCCATGGTCTTCGCGATGTTCAGCGAGCCCAGGTTGCAGGAGATGTCCTTGCCGGTGGCGTCGTAGGACAGGTCATCGTGGTACGTCGTGGGCTGGGAGACCTGGAGGATCTCGGAGCACAGGTTGGACATGATGATCTTGCCGTCGATCGGGTTTTCCCGGTTTACGGTGTCCTCGAACATGATGTACGGGTAGCCGGATTCGAACTGGATCTCGGCGAGGGTCTGGAAGAACTCGCGCGCCTTGATCTTGGTCTTCTTGATCCGGGAGTCGTCCACCATCTCGTAGTACTTCTCAGTGACCGAGACGTCGGAGAACGGCATGCCGTAGACCTTTTCGACGTCGTACGGGGAGAACAGATACATGTCCTCGTCCCGCTTGGCGAGCTCGAAGGTGATGTCCGGGATCACGACGCCGAGGGAGAGGGTCTTGATGCGGATCTTCTCGTCCGCGTTCTCGCGCTTGGTGTCGAGGAAGCGGTAGATGTCCGGGTGGTGCGCGTGCAGGTACACGGCACCGGCACCCTGGCGGGCACCGAGCTGGTTGGCGTAGGAGAAGCTGTCTTCGAGGAGCTTCATCACGGGGATGACGCCGGAGGACTGGTTCTCGATCTGCTTGATCGGGGCGCCCACCTCGCGGATGTTGGTGAGGGCGAACGCCACGCCGCCGCCACGCTTGGACAGTTGCAGTGCGGAGTTGATGGAGCGGCCGATCGACTCCATGTTGTCTTCGATGCGGAGCAGGAAGCAGGAGACCAGCTCGCCGCGCTGCTTCTTGCCGGCGTTCAGGAACGTCGGAGTGGCCGGCTGGAAGCGGCCCTCGATGATCTCGTCGACCATCTGGGTGGCCAGCTGCTCGTCGCCGCGGGCCAGGTGCAGGGCCACCATGCAGACGCGGTCCTCGTAACGCTCCAGGAAGCGCTTTCCGTCGAACGTCTTCAGCGTGTAGGAGGTGTAGAACTTGAAGGCGCCGAGGAAGGTCTCGAAGCGGAACTTCTTCTTGTAGGCGCGGTTGAAGAGCTCGCGGATGAAGTTCATCGTGTACTGGTCGAGAGTTTCCCGCTCGTAGTACTCGTTCTTCACCAGGTAGTCGAGCTTTTCCTCGAGGTCATGGAAGAACACGGTGTTGTTGTTCACGTGCTGCAGGAAGTACTGGTGAGCGGCCTCGCGGTCGGCTTCGAACTGGATCTCGCCGTTCGGACCGTAGAGGTTCAGCATGGCGTTGAGCTCGTGGTAGCCCAGGCCCTGGTAGGCGGCCGGCAGCGCCGGCTTCTCGCCCGCCACGGTGTGCTTTTCCACGGCGTGAGCCCCGGTCACTTCGTCTGCGACAGTCGTGTCCAAAATTCTTCCAATCCTTGTTGTACTCGGCCGACGTCTTCCGGCGTCCCCATGAGTTCGAATCGATATAGGTGCGGGACGTTGC
>Ga0209148_1001623_pt1 | contig 10398 bp, 17 predicted proteins | sample AraplaCol_mMF_r2_2_FD_184288 | JGI IMG/M metagenome (GOLD analysis project Ga0209148, IMG submission 184288) | Arabidopsis root microbial communities from North Carolina, USA - plate scrape CL_Col_mMF_r2 (SPAdes) (version 2) | ecosystem: Host-associated > Plants > Roots > Endosphere | place...
GTCGAGCCGTCGTGTCAAGATAACCGGGGATCGCGTTGAGAGGTAGCCAGAGGTTGCCATGCCGACGCCTGCAAGACTGGTCGCAAGGTTGATTGCAAGACTGCTCGGACTTGTCGTCGCCCTGTCGTGGCTCGGATTGTCAGCCGCAATGGCGGCCGGCGACCCGCCGAAAAAAGTCTGGCGCGGTGCATGGACGCTCGAGATGGACCGCTACGATCGGCCATGGCTCACCTTTAACGACACGAACCACAAGACGGTGTTTCGCTTCGGCTGCGGCACGCATTACGAGCTGGATACGGTCTATCCGGGCGAGGCGCCGAAGCAGGACCACACCGAGGCCACGATCACGATCGGCAACGGCAAGACGCAGATGGATTTTGCCGGCTTCACCTACGCCGCCCCGGAAAACTTCCCGCCTGACACCTCGTGGTTCAACCAGGCGGACCTTGGCCATCCCGACTTCACCGACGACGTCTGGGGCGCGCTGGAAGACCAATTCCTGGATCTTCTCAGCTCCGGCCAGCCGCTGACGGTGTCGGCCGCGGGCAAGAGCTACGTGCTGCCGCCGACCAGGGCCTTGCGCTGGCGCGCGCGCTTCCAGAAGGTCTGCTGACGCGCCGGCCGCGAGCGGGCCGCTTTTCCTGGTTGCACTTCTTCACATTTTTATCGAATTGAGGACTCGACCATGTCGGCATGGGCGGGTCTCGACCGTCCTTGGCTGGACACGTCGCGGAAGTGCTGTAGACAAATCCCGCATACGGGCCGCGATGTCGTCACTTGAGCCGTCAAATATCGAACTGGAGCAATACCCCATGAGAATCACCGTCGAAACCAGCGTCGCCGCCCCGATCGATCAGGTCTGGCGTGCCTACACGACGCCTGCCGACATCGTGAAGTGGAACGCCGCGTCAGACGACTGGCACACAACCAAGGCGACGGTCGATTTGCGCGAAGGCGGCCTGTTCTCGTCCCGCATGGAAGCCAAGGACGGCAGCATGGGCTTTGACTTCGCCGGCACCTACACGAAGATCCTCGAGCACAAGCGGATCGAATATGCGTTCGGCGATCGCAAGGCCGAAGTCGATTTCGTGCCGGGCCCCAAAGGCGTTGTCGTCCGCGTCGCCTTCGATGGCGAAACGACGCACTCGGTCGAGCAGCAGCAAGCCGGCTGGCAGGCGATCCTCGACAGTTTTGCAAAGTACGTCGAGGCGAAGCAGAAGGCGTCGTAAGGCGCCAGAAAAGTAAGAAGACAGGAAAGAGGCTGCCGAGCACGGCTCGGCAGCCTCTTTTTCCTGTCGGGATCACAAGGTTGCGATCACGGGGCAAGCAGGTCAGCGACGGGTGGGATCGTTGCTCCTGCCCGGACGCGGATTCTGCGGCCCGCCGGCGCTGTTGCTTGCGTTGGATCCGGCGCCCGCATTGCTGCTATTGGCGCCCGCGCCGCCGCCCATGCCCGATGTGCTGCCGCTCGATCCGGTACCGGCCGCGGAGCCGGCTGCTCCGGCCCCGACGCCAGCGCCGCCTGTTCCGGCACCAGCACCCGCTCCGCCAGCGCCGCCGCCTGCCTGAGCGTGGGCCAAACCGACCGACGCTCCGGCAAGCAACGCACACATGGCAAGCGAGAGAATTGTCTTTCGCATCGTTCAACTCCATTTGACGTTGTGCTCGTCAACCGAAGCCGCATGCGGACGTTCCTAAAGCGACGGTGATCCCGCGTGATAGGTTAGGAACGATGTCGTGCATCGCCGGATTGACGCTTGCCCTTTTGGGGAACAATTCGTAAGCCATGTCCAGCCGACCGGCGACCTTGGCAGGCTCCTGCATTCTGCGGCGCGGTTCGGCTGACGTGATGGAGGATCTCATGCGAATCGCCATTCTGGTTGTCGTCATGGTGGCGGGGCTTTCGTCCGCGGCGCGCGCCGACCGTGACTATCCCTGGTGCGTCATGGGCGGAGAGCTCGGCTATTCCGGCGACTGCTCGTACGAGACGCGAGAGCAGTGTCTGGCCTCGGCATCCGGGCGATGGAACCTGTTTTGCGATATCAACCCGCGTGTGAGGTTCAGACAGCCCGCTCCGCCTCAGCCCCCGCGCCGGGCGCAACGTTCGCAGTAACACCCGGCAAGGGTTCAACAGCGGCGTCGTACGCTTGCTGCAAGCAGGATCGGAACATTCCCGGAGTGACATGATGCGCGCGCTTCCCTTTCTCCTGCTGGCCTTGTTCGCAATGTCAGCGCCCACGCCGGCCTCGGCTCAACGGTTCAACGGCAATTATCCGGTGTGCCTGCAGAAATGGGAGTGGGGCGGCGCCACCTATATTTCCTGCCAGTACAATTCGTGGGAAGAGTGCAAGGCGACCGCTGCGGGCCTCTCCGCCATGTGCTTGCTGAACCCCTATGTGCAGCAGCGGCCGCCGCAGCCGGACTACACGCGCCGCCCCCGATAGGTTCGACGACGCTCGCGCAAGCCGGCTCCGGTGCCTCGGTCCGATCAGCATCCCCGGCAAATGCCGCCGATCTTGCGGTCGATGATCGCATCCTCCTGATCGAGGAAATCCTGCGGTCCCATGGCCGTTGCGGGAACGTCCGATACGTGCGGCTGGCGATGGCCGACCGGCGCCGTCCACGGTCTGGTCGTCGTTTCCTTGCCGATCGACGACGGGTGGAAGGATTGCGCCGACACCGCGCCCAGCGTCGATACCAGCGCCAGCGCAACCAGCAGCTTCGAATTGATCATGAAGACCTCCAAATGGCATCCGCGCGCGATGCGCGGTTCTGACATCAGGATTTGCCTCGGGCGGCCGTTATTCCGCCGCTAGCGGAGGCGTGATGGCGCTGTTCGGAATCAGGTTTGTCAGACCGGCGCCTTGCGGCCGATCAGGCCGAACATGATCATGACGAGGCTGATGCCGCCGACGGCGCCGGAGACTTCGCCGACGGTCCGCATCAAGGCGACGGGATCATTGGACCACAGCGTCATGTCGCGCATCGACAGGAAGAACAGCACCGCCAGCACCAGCAGCACGGTGCCCACCGCGATCAATCGCCAGTTCCGTCGTCGCATGCGAGATGCTCCCGGTATCGCCCGTGGATGGGCAGAGTCGTTCCTCTGCAGGGGATAGTGTCGTCGAAGCCGGATCGGGTTCAATCGCAGCGGCGGTCTCGTCTGGCCCCTCAGGGTTGCGATGGCCAGCGTCCAAGTCTTCGCTTACGATCCGCACTGTCCGGATTTTGAAAGGCGCGAGAATGCAAACCATTGGCCTGATCGGGGGCATGAGCTGGGAGAGCACCGCGCTCTACTACAAGCTCATCAACGAGCGCGTCCGTGATCGCATGGGCAAGCTGCATTCGGCGCCGCTGCTGCTGTATTCCTACGACTTCCAGGGCATCAAGGAGATGCAATATGCCGGCCGCTGGGCCGAGGCGGCTGCGAGCCTGGCGCAAGTGGCCAAGCTGCTCGAAAGCGCCGGCGCCCGCGCCATCGTGCTGTGCACGAACACGATGCACAAGCTCGCACCCGAGATCACGGCCAATCTGAGCATTCCCTTCATCCACATCGGCGACGCGACCGCAGAGCGCATCCGGGCCAAGGGCTATCGCCGGGTCGGGCTCCTCGGCACCATCTTCACGATGGAGGAGGATTTCTACATCGGCCGGCTGCGCGCGCATGATCTCGATGTGCTCATTCCGCCCGCCGATGAGCGGGCAGACGTGAACCGCATCATCTACGATGAACTCTGCCTCGGAATCGTCGCCGATGCGTCGCGCCGCCGCTATCGGGAGGTGATGGCCGCGCTGGTCGGGCGCGGCGCCGACTGCATCATCCTCGGCTGCACCGAGATCACGATGCTGGTGGGGGCTGCCGATACGTCGGTCGAGACGTTCGACACCACGGCGATCCACGCCGAGACGGCGGCGGACTTTGCGATCGGCTCTTGATGAGGACCGTCGGACGGGGAGAGCAACCTGTCCGCCTTAGCTACATGCAGATCACTGCGGCAGCACGACCCCGGTGATTTGCATGACGCCAAGCTGGTCGAACAACTGAATCTGTTCACCGTTCAGCACTGGAATGTAGCAGCGACGTCTGGCATCCGAAATCACGATACAGAGCTTATCCTCCGCGACCGTCCATGTGCCGGCTGCAGGTCCCAGCGCTTCGTCCCAGTGCGGATAGGTCATCCGGCCGTCGGGTTCGAATCGCATCGTGAACGGACCGTCCCTGAGCTTGGGACCGATGCTGATCGTCTTGCCCTGGAATTTTGCGGCCAGGGTCTCGCCTGTCGGTCGTTCGCCGGTCGCTGCGGTGAGCGAGGCATCGGGCCCCGGATCATAGCCCTCGGCCTTCAGGATCAGCCAGAACAGCCTGCCGATGCTGCGAAAGGAAGGTTCGGTGAAGGGCGTGTCGCGGTCGACACGATGCACAACGACGAGGTCGAGCGCGGGCACGACCAGGGCGTATTGGCCGCCGGCGCCTTGGGCCAGAAAGCTGCCCTGCGTCAAAGTCACCGTGGGCGCAACGGCGCCGCCGAGAAAACCGATCCACCAGAGATAGCCATAGCCCGGCAGGGGCGCCGCGCGCGAATAGCTGCGCGTGCTTTCTTCCACCCACTCCCGTGGCACGATCTGGTGTCCGGCCCAATTGCCTTTGTTCAGATAGAGAAGTGCAAAACGCGCCAGGTCCCGCGCGCTCATGCGGATCTCATAGGCGGGGTGGATGGACGCTTCGCCGCGGACGTAGCTGCCATCCTGTGGCCGGTAGTCCTGCATGCCGATCGGCTTTGCGATCTTCTGGTCGAGCGCCCAAAAGATGCCGCTGCCGGTTGCGTGCTCGTAGATCGTGCCGAGCGCGTTGAAGTCCCAATTGTTGTAGTACCAGAAGGTGCCGGGCGGGTGGCTGCCGCGCGGCGGTCTCATCCTGGCCATATCAGGCGTCTCATAGAGCGCCGCGTGGTAGACCCCGGAACGCGCTTCGAGGAGTTCGCGCACCGTCGCGCCCTTCTCGATCCCGGTCAGGCCGGGCGGATTGTCGTCGATGCCGAGTTCGCCAAGCGTGCTGTCGGGGTTGATCAGGCGATCCGCCACCGCGATGCCGATCAGGGCGCTCAGCAGGCTCTTGCGGATCGAAGCGACTTCCATCGGCTTGGTCGTATTGCCCCACTCGGCCACCACCTTCCCGTGCTGAACGATCACGACCGCGCTCGAGCGAATCTGATCCGAAAAGGATCGCGCTTTCGCCAATTCGGTCTCTGACCAGCCCAATTCTGCTGGGGCGACGCGCTCCCACTCCGCTGCCGGGAAGCCATCTTCGGCTGTGGCAGGCCCGAACCGAACCAAAGCGCCAAGCAGCACGACGGCGAAGATAATCTGGCGAAGATGCATTGGATTCCACGCGCTTCCGACATATCGAATTCGCAAAGACCGGAGAGGCCGAGAGATGCAGCGCGGCCTCAACTACGGAAGTCCTTTTGTCGCGGTAAAGGGATTGAACCCACTTTCCGCGAGAGCTGCCCACGAAGCAGCGCCAAGATGGGACAATCGGAAATAGAGGCGTGGCCTGGCCGGATCGGTATCCAACATGAACCCAGTCGGCAGCGCGCGGACACTTGTGGCATAGAACCCGCCATCCGGCGACCTCTGGGATTCGATGACGGCCATCAACGACTCCGCCTTCCCGGTCCTGCCGAGCAATTTCAGCAACAGAGCCATTTGGCTCGTCCCTTCCGTCCACACACCGTCTCGGTCTTCACCGTAGGAAAAGCCCTTGTCGACACCCATTCGCCGTTCGGCGGTCGCAATTGCCGCTGCAAATTTCTTGGCCGCTCCTGACAGCGCCGTTAACGGCCAGACTTGAGCATCGAGGGCCAAGATCGGATTGCGCGTGATGCCGTCCTCAGCGGTTCCTGCGGCGAAGCAGGCGCATGCCGGATCCCACATCATCTCGACGAAGCGCTCGGCAGCTGTTGCCATATCACGCCAGCGCGAATCCCCGGTGCGGGTTGCAAGCAGGCCAAACGCGGCGGCGAGGTCAGTATTGTGTTCGGTTGATTTCCATGTCCGCAACTCGGGCATCGGCTCGTGCCCAAACGTACCGCCCGTGAAACCGCCAGTGCCGCGCGCGTCGGCCCATTGCGCGACCCAGGCGCCAAGCCGTACCGCACCATCGCGGAACCGAGAGCCGGTGTTCACATCATCAATCGCCAGCAGCGCCAGCATGGCCCATGCCATGTTACCGACATCGCTGCCCACCTGATATCGATCCTCCAACCACTTGTTCTGCGTATTGTCCCACCAACCCGGAAGCTTGGCGGAGCCACTGGCCACCGCGCCCGCGGCGTATGCGTTCCGGAGCCGCCCATCATGCCAGGTGCGGTCGTGATCGATGGCCCAGAGAATCGCCGAGCCAATTCGATACGCCTTGTCGCGCTCGCCGCAACCGACCAATGCGATGGCGGCGACGGCATTGTCATAGAGGTAGGCGGCGCCATGGAGAGGCCCCGATTCGACGGTTGGATAGCTGGGCAGGAACAACGGCCCTGACGGCGATGCCTTATCGATGAGACCAGCGAGGTATCCGCACGCTGACGCTTCCGGTACTGCTTGAGCCCGGAGCGGAGTGGCGGCCACAATGATTGTGAAAGTCGTTACGATCGATACGAAGGCTGCTATTCGGCCCACTTGCTGTTCTCCGGGGGGACGACGGTCCTGTCTATACCCATCGGGCGATGTCTTGAAGTGACGCGAACCGGTTGTATTTCCCCGCGCCGATGTATCCGTGGATCAGGTGAACGGTTGGCATATTGCTGTCCCCGAAGGGGCGGCTCATTCGGATGAGGGCGGAAAATGCCGCATCTACTCAAGGTAGCAAGGACGAAGCGTTCAAGCTAGGTTGCTGTTGCGGGATCCATAAGGGGGGCAGCCTTACGGTCGGATCGTCGGCTCACGTCACGCGGCTCCCGATGGTCATATCGCCGTGTCTCATCATCAGATGCTCCACGGGCGCGGATGCTGGCGCGCAAGCTCGGCGTCGAGATAGCCGCGCTCGTCGAGCCAATCGCTCGGACAATAGGTTGCGACATCAGGATTAACAGTGAATCCATCACGCTTGAGCGTCGTCCGCGTACCGGTGACGCCGGTCCACACGGCTTCGCCGCTGTCCGGATCCACTTCCATCACGTCGAAGACTTCGATGAAGTTCAGCATGGTCGGGACACCGGGCATCGTCTCACGCAATGTGCGTAAGATTTTCGGATTGGTCAGGCGCAACGCCTCTGCGTGCGAGCTCGGTCTCGATCATGTCGAACACATATTCCACCGGCGCGATCCAGACGTTGACCCAGTAAATGATGCAGTCACGGGCGATCAGCAGGGCCGGCGTCATGCGATCGTCCTCCGCTCCAGCCGGACAGGCCCGGGCTGGCGCTCGCCGAGCGAATGAGCCCAGGCGATCGTCGCGATCGTGATGCCCAGCAGCAGGCTCAAGGCCACGAGACTCAAGGCGATCACGACATTCAGCGATGCGACGGCGAGCCCCGGTATCGGATTTTCGCGCATCAAGGCGAACAGCAGGCTTGACATTTCCCGTCTCCTTAATAAAATACACCGTATAGTTCATATAAATCTCGCGCCGTGGCGAAGTCAAGACGAGGGCCTCACAAGCGCGTGCGCAGATCTGGCGGTCAGGTTCGCCAGCAAACCAGAGTCTTACGCAGAGAAAGGAACTGACATGACGAGATTGATGCCGGCGCTGTTGGCGGCGATCGTGGTCGCGCTTGCCGGCGCAGCAGCATCCGCACAGGAGAATCAGGGCACACCGGAGCAGAGGGCAGCGTGTGCGCCCGACGCGTTTCGCCTGTGCAGTTCCTACATTCCCGATCCGACGGGAGTCGAGGCCTGCCTGCGACAGAGGAAATCGGATCTGAGCCTTGGCTGCAAGGCGGTGTTCGAGCAGGCAAGCACCGGATCGGCGCGGAGCCGATAAGGCGCGACGTCGCTGCGGGCGCCAGTTGCAGCTTTGCCCTGATGCTTCCGCATCGACCGGCGACAGGAACGATCGATGACCACGATGTATATCCCGGCCCTGGCCGCCTTCAGCGGCTCCGCATTCGGAGCGGTCTCGACCATCTTGAGTGGATGGCTCAGCCGACGTCGCAGGCTTCGAGAGCGTCATCACGCCCGCTCGTTCTCCAAGCGCGAACGTCTGTACAGGAGCTTCATCGAGGAGGCATCCCGGCTGTATGCCGACGCGCTCGTCTCCGACAGGGCGGAAATCCCGCAGCTCGTCGGTCTCTACACGCTCGTCGGTCGCATGCGGATCCTGTCCAGCGACGATGTCGTTCACGCGGCCGAGCGGACCGGTCGCCTGATCATCGAGACTTATCTGTCGCCAGTCAGGTCAATCGTCGACCTGCCTGACTTCATTGAGGAAGTCGATCCTTTGCGCGATTTCGGCGAAGCCTGCCGCAGCGAATTGCTGAACCTTCCGGTGAGGTGAGACATGGCGCGAGAGCAGGTTGATCACCGGGCCAGGCACGTCGATGTCAGCAGCAGGATCGTCCAGGCGGCGGTCGATCTGTATTGCGAGATTGGTCACAACAAGACCACCGTCGCGGATCTTGCCCGGAGCCTGTCGATGTCCTCGGCCAACATCTATCGCTTCTTTCCCTCAAAGCGCGCGATCGAGGAAGCCGTCGTTGAGCGCATGCTCGACGACATGGTCGGCGCGGCATCTGAAGCGGCGGGTGGCAGCGGGCCGGCGCTGTGCCGCCTCGCCGCAGTCCTCAAGGCGATGGCCGACTGCAATGAATCCCGGCCGGCGAAGTACCGGAGGCTTCAGGATCTGGTGGCCCTGGCCTTTCGTCAGAACTGGCCCGTCGTTCTCGTCTACAGCGACAGAATCAGGGGATTGCTGCGACCGATTATCGGCGCCGGGCAAGCACGTGGTGAAGTGCAGGGCGGCAGCGCGATGGCGCTGACCTGCTGCCTGCTGGAAGCCATGGATGTCCATCTCGATCCCGCACGAACCGGGGCCGCGAAGCTGCGGCCGAGCTTCGATGAGATGTTGGGATTTTGCGCGGGCGCCCTGGGGCGCCCGCCATCGCGGCAGCCGGCCGAGATGACGTCGCCGGTGCATTTGAAGGCCGCCGGCTGACGCGGACGCCTTCGGGCCAACCAAATAAGGAGGACAGGCCGCCACGCTCCTACGACCAGTCCGTCTCGCACGCCGCCAGGAAAAAGCCGACGCGCTCGCGCACGAAGCCGGCAAGCTCCTTCTTCAGGTCTTTCGGCGTCTCGCCGACGAGCGAGCGAAACAGCATCGGCAGCAGAATCAGGTCGAGAAAGATCTGCGCGGTGGCGCGGCTTCGTTTGGCACTGAAAGGACCCTTGGGTGCGCGCGCGAGCTTCTGCGTCGCGTCGTCCAGCAACTGGGACACCGCGGCCTGAGAGCGATCGCGTGCGGTGTCATGAACGTTGCGGCTCAGTTCGGGAAATCGCTGCGATTCGGCGATAGTGGCACGGACCAGGTCCACCGATTCCTCCACGAACCGTTCCACGATTGCCGTCCCGAGGTTCATCAATTTATCCTCGATGGTGCGGCCTTCCGGCGAGACGCCCTTGAAATCAGTCAATCCCTCTAACGTGCGAGCCACCACCGCCGCGAACAGCGCCTCCTTGCCGGGGAAGTGGGCGTAGATCGTCGGCTTGCTCGCGGGCGCGAGCTCGGAAATGTCGTCGATGCTGGCGCTGCGGTAGCCCTTCTCCAGGAACAGCTGCTGGGCTGCATCGAGAATGCGCGCCTGCGCGTCGCCGGCAAGATCCTTGGGCGGCCTGCCTCGCTTCGTCTTCTTCATTCTTGCACCTCCGAAATCACGAGTCTGTGCGTGTCGCTTTCCCGCTTGACACGGTCTGCGAAGAAAGGCAAGAAAAAGAAAATATACGGTTTAGTTTATTAATTCGCCGGGTCAGCAGGTTTCGCAAGCCCGGCGAGCGCCCCAGGCGATCGGAGGGCGCAAAGGTGAAGCGCTCGCCCCCGATCGTTCGAGCGAGATGAGGAGAATGTCGTGACTGTTTTGAGCCCAGCCCCGTCCGGCTTGCAGGACAGCTTGCTGCTGCGTGAGCTGCATCGCAGGGTCAGCAACGGTGTCGGCTTCGCCATCGACCTGGTCTCCGCCGCCGCCATCCGGGTCGAGGGGACGGAAGCCAAGTGCGCCCTCAGCGATGTCGTCGAGTTGCTGCATGGCTACGCCGATGTGCACCGTGCCTTGGCCATGCCCGCGGGCGAAACGCTGATCCACGCCGCGACCTACATTCGCAAACTGGGCTGTGGCATGCGCCGGGCACTGCTGGGCCGGATGAACATTCAGCTGGCATTCGCGACCCAGTCCCTCGCGCTCCAGCCGG
>Ga0209148_1001625_pt1 | contig 10368 bp, 14 predicted proteins | sample AraplaCol_mMF_r2_2_FD_184288 | JGI IMG/M metagenome (GOLD analysis project Ga0209148, IMG submission 184288) | Arabidopsis root microbial communities from North Carolina, USA - plate scrape CL_Col_mMF_r2 (SPAdes) (version 2) | ecosystem: Host-associated > Plants > Roots > Endosphere | place...
TGCCGCCTCGACCAAGGCGGAGACCACGATGTCGACCGCCGACCTCCAGGCGCTCGTCACCAAGGCCGGTGTCACCGACACCGCCGTGCCGGGCTGCATCAGCGGCTTCAAGTACGCGAGTTGGGTGACCGCCGCCACACACCGCGCGACCCACGGCGGCCTGCTCAATGCCGACAAGAAGTCGCTGACGGCGACCCCGCTCGTCGTGGTCGACAAGAAGGCGTACTCGGGCAAGCTCACCGACAACGCCGCACTGACCAAGTTCGTCAGCGAGACCTTCGCGGCCAGCCAGGGCACCGGCAACGGGTCGACGGCGACGCCCACTCCGACTCCGACCCCGACCCCGTAGCCGACTGCCCAGCCGGCGCGCCAGCCGGATCTACTTCATCGCGGGCGCGGGCGGCTCGTCGTCGTCGGCCTTCACGGCCTTCTGCCCGGGAGGCAGGTTCGAGAGGTCGGGCGCGATGATCGGTGCCTGGTATCCGGAATCCGGAAGGCCGAATGCGGCGACCCGCGCGCCCTCTGCGGCCAGCACGAGGTCGGCCGACTGCCGGGGCAAGGTGCGCCCGCGGAAGAAGTCCGGCTTGATCGCCCACCAGATGAACATCAGCACCAGGCCGACCAGGATGCCTCCGACGCCGATCGCGGCATCCGCACCCAGGTGCCATCCGAACAGGTTCAACGCGAGGTTGTGGCCCTTGGAGTCCTGCTCGTAGTCGGCCGCGCCGTAGACGATCAGCCCGTAGATGAAGGCGAGGGCGAGCATCACCCCGCCCAGCAGCGGGAAGAGGAACTGCTGGATGAAGTTCTTACCGCTGCGGTAGAAGGTCCGTCGGAAGAACCAGACGCACGCGAAGCCGGTGAGCCCGTAGTAGAACGCGATCATCAGGCCGATCGAGTCGACCAGCGGCGTCAGCAAGTCGGTGCTGATGAAGCTCACGATCCCGTAGAACGCGATCGAGACGACGCCCATCGCGATCGTCGACCAGGTCGGGGTGAGGAACTTCGGATGGATGCGTGCGAACCGCTCCGGGATCGCCTTGTAGACGGCCATCGACAGCGAGGTGCGCGCGGTCGGCAGGATCGTGGTCTGCGTGGAGGCCGACGCCGAGGTCAGGATCGAGATCGTCAGCAACGTGAGCAAGATGTGCCCGATCACGCTACCGCCGAACAATGATGGCCCGAGCGACAGGAACACGTTGTCGGAGTTGGCACTGTTGGCCAGACCCGGTCCCTTGTCGCCGACGCCCGCGTACGCCACCGTGGCGGTCGTGACCACCGAGTAGGTCAGCAGCAGAAGGACGGTGCTGATGATGGCCGCGCGACCCGGAGTCTTGCCGGGATCCGCCGTCTCCTCGTTGACCGACACGGCCGTGTCCCAGCCCCAATAGATGAAGATGGCGGCCAGCAGACCCGGAGCGAGCACGCTGCCGAAGTTCAAGGTGAAGGGGTTGAACCAGTCCAGTTGGGGCAGGATCGACGTCGGCTCCCCGTTCCCCGTGTAGACCTTCACGAGCGCGAATACCGCGAAGATCACGATGATGATGACCTCGATCGACAGCAGCACCTGTTGCAGCCGTGCTGAGATTTCGATGCCGCGATAGCAGATCCAGGTCATCAGGGCGATCCAGACCACCCCGGCGCCCAGCTGCCACCAGTAGTTGCCCGACACGTCCGTGAATAGGACGTCCATGTCTTTGTAGCCGATCAGGCGGCCGAGGTTGGCCAGGAGGCCGAACGTCGTCTGGCCGGCGATCTGCGCCAGATTCGCCATGACGATCACGTCGGCGACGATGATCCCCCAGCCGCCGAGCCAGCCCATCACCGGGCCGAAGGTGCGCGACGCCCAGGTGAAGGTGGTGCCGCAATCCGGTTCGGCGCGATTGAGCTGCTGGTAGGCGACGGCGATGAAGTACATCGGCACGAAGGCGAGAAGGACGACGCCGGGCGCGTGCGTGCCGACGACCGAGCCGCCGGCACCGCTGATGACGATGAAGCCGAGGGCCGCCGCCAGGCTGTACGCCGGAGCCGTGGATGCGACGCCGACGACGACGCTCGACGCCAAGCCGAGCGCGCCCGACTTCAGTCCCTTCCCCTCTGCTGTTCCCATGGAGCCGGTCGTGGGGGCAGGTACAGTCATGAGCGTCCTCTGTGACGTGGGTCGCGCGGGGGCCGACCGGTGGCAAGAAACTACACCCCCGCGTTTTGCCCCGGATAGTGTCGCGGCATGGCAATTTTCCACGTCACGACGCGGGCCGAATGGGAGGCTGCGGAAGCCGCAGGAAGCTACCGGATGTCGACGAAGGGCGCCACGCTCGACGAGGTCGGCTTCATCCACGCCTCGTCTGCCGAGCAGTTGCCGGTGGTCGCTTCGTTCCTCTACGGCGACTCGCCCGAGCCGCTCGTCGTGCTCGAACTGGACGACGACGGAATCCGCGACTCGGGCATCCGGATTCCGTGGGAAGACGGCGGGGCGGGCGAGCTGTTCCCGCACATCTACGGGGCCGTCGACACCGCGTTCGTGACCGCGGTGCGGCCCGCCGATTTCGATGGCGAGGGCGTGCTCCGGTACTAGCGGTCGAGATTCGAACAGCGTCAACCCTCGAGAGACGCCGCCGCGTCGTGTCGATGAACGGCCGCTGGGGCCGTGCATCGAAGGGACTCACATGAACGTCCGTCGTACCCTTGCCGTTTCTGCGGCCTCCCTCGCCGTCATCCTGGGGATGTCGATCGGCGTCGCCGGTCCGGCGTCCGCATCTGACATCGTCATCCCGGACTGCGCCCACGTGCTGTCCGACCCGACCGGCTACTTCGACGCCTTCGCCTCCATCAATGGCGAACCCGCCGTCGCGTTCGCCCCGACCCCGACCCTGTATGGTTCGGCGCAACCGATCCTGAAGCGCTACCTGCATGCCTTCGGCGCGACCAACTGTTCGTGGCACCTCGCCCAGAGCGGCGTGACCAGGAATTTCACCGTGTCTGAAGCAGTCATGAACTCCACGAAAGACCGCCTGCTGCGCCGGTGGATGGCAGCCCACGGCATCGTCGGAACAGACGAGGAGCCGATCCTTGGAGGCATCGCCTACCAGGTGGGCCCGCATGAGTGGAGCCTGCTGATGCACGGCCGCGTGTGGATCTCGATCATCGAGCGCGGGACGAGCGTGTTCGGCTACACGTTGCAGTCGGCGAGCTACGAGATCGTCGACCTCAACCCCGACATCCTGGTCGGAACCCTGTAGGGCACGCCCGCGGGATGGGGGCCGCTACGGACGCCCCCGTCCCCGAGCTCCCTGCCCGGCTAGAGCTTGCCGTTGACTCCCCCGACGGTGCCGTGCTGTCTCACCCACCGCGCGTGCGCCGCCTGCGTCGCCGCCCGCAACGTCGTGTAGTAGCCGACGAGCTCGCGATCCTCGCGCTTCTCGTTCGCCGTCACCACGCGGTACCCCCGCTCCTTGGCGATCTCGATGAGCCGGATGATCGCGTACGGCTCCCCGAACTGCGCCACCATGAGCCAGACCCCGGGCTCGGTCTCGACCGCGGCCAACAGGGGATGCCACTTGCGCGAGTAGGTCAGCCGGGCGCGCGCCAGCGCGTCCAGGTGGTCTTGAACGCCGTCGTGGTGGTCCATGCTCGTTCGACAACCTTCGAACATGTGTTCGAGTGTTGTCAAACGGACCGCTAAGACGGTGGGTGCGTGACCGTCGCCGTTCTGGTCCAGGCTCCTTTCGCAAAGCGCGCCATCGGGTGCCCTCTCATCGTTGTCGCGACCCAAACTTCCCCGACGGCTGGGGGCAACTGCGGACCGTCGAACGGAAGATCGCCGAGCCCCGTGAGAATCATCTCGACGGACATGGCGGCCCCGAGACTGAGCCAAATGAAAGCGACTCCCGGAGGCCCACCGAAGATTTCAAGTTTGTGAGCCAGATCGGGCTGCTGAGCAAAGACGCGGTCGACCCAATCGTTCATCGGTATCGGCCGGTCCCAGTTGAACCAAGGCTTTGGGCTCAGCAGCAATTCGCCCACCCCGGGCATGGGGTGGAGGCTCGAAATCCCGATCGCACGCAGTTGGTCGGTCAGCCGGTAGGGATATTCCGCCATCTCCTCCCGATCCAGGACCCGGAGCAAGTCTGGAAGCAGGTTGGCGATTACGCGAATGTCGCCCCGGTGTTCCAAAGACGCGTACCAGGAGCGATCTCCCTCAGGCAGGCCGATCCGTGAACCGTGCTTCATCAAAGCTTTCCATTGACGGAGATGCAGAACATCGTTGTCCGAAACAACCTCCATGGGGACGTCACCACTCAACCCACGAATCAGTGCATCAACCTGAGCAGGAGCCGTGCCGTAGTCGTACCGCTCTACTTCCACACCAAGTTCTTCCGCGACCATTTGCCGCGCCAGACGTTCCAGCTCGCCCTCAGGACGAATCGCGCGCATCAGGGAGCGGCGGGATCGGGCTCGTTGTCCTCCCAGTCCTTCGAATAACGGTCGACCGTGCCGTGCTTCACTCGGCTCTCGCCCCAGAAGGTGCGCTTCAGGTCAGCAGGATTCGCGAACTTGCCGAAGAACCACGGCCAGTTCTCCCCCAACCTTCCGATGCGACTCATAGGGTTGCCGTTCTTCGAATCGGGCTCCACACGAGCAAATCTAGTCCCGGTGCCTGTACCCCGTTCCCCGTATTTCAAACGGCACCAATCGGGCGGAGTAGGGCGGGCGGGACTTGAACCCGCGACCCAGGGATTATGAGTCCCTTGCTCTAACCAGCTGAGCTACCGCCCCGCGCCCGCATCGGGTGCGAGCAGGCTGTCAGCCGGCCGGCTTCGATGTGGGGTCAGCAGCCAGCTCGGCCACCGGGTCCCCACGATACAGCGCCTCGAACACGTCGAGGGTGTGGCCCATCGCGTGGTGGCTGACCACCTCGAGCGAGGCCTTCTTCATCTTGTCGAGGCGCGCGGGAGTCGCGGTCAGCACATCGGTGAGGGCCGCCGCCAGGGCGTCGATGTCGCCCGGCTCGTAGAGGTGGCCGTTCACGCCCTCCTTCACCAAATGCGGCAGCGCCATGGCGTTGGCGGCCACGACCGGCAGGGCGGTGGCCATCGCCTCCATCGCCGCGATGCACTGCAACTCGGCGCGCGACGGCATGGCGAACACGGTGCCGCGGGTGAGGGTGGCGCGCAGGTCCTCGTCGCTGAGCTTGCCCCAGATGTGGATGCGGTCGCTGACTCCCAGCGACGCCGCCAGGTCGCGCAGCTTCTGCTTCATCTCGCCGCCGCCCACGATGTCGACCTGCACGTCGAGAGCGGGGTCCATGCGCGCGGCGGCCTTGATCAGCTCGTCGATGTGCTTCTCTTCGTCCAGGCGGCCGACGTAGACGATGCGGTTGTCGGCGTGCTTGCCGAAGTTGGGGGTGTACTCGCTGGTGTCGATCCCGTTCGAGATGGCGACCACGCCATCGAGCCCGGTCATCTTCTCGAAGTAGTCGGCCGAGTTCTGCGTCGGGCTGGTGATGACGTCGGCCATGCGGAAGATGCGCGCCGCCGCCTTCCATTGCACTCTCGCCAGCCAGTCGAGCATCGGCTTGGGCAGGATCGTGACGTGCTGCAGTACGTTCTCGGGCATGGTGTGGTTCGTGCCCACCAGCCGGATGCCGCGCTCCTTGGCGATGGGAGCCAGCCCGCTACCGGCGATGATGTGCGACTGGAAATGCACGGCGTCCGGATGGATGCGGTCGATGATCTTGCGCGAGTTCGCCTTCACCCGCCACGGCAGCATGAACCTCAGCCAGGGATGCGGCAGCCACCGCCAGCTGTAGACGCGGTGCACGGTCAGGGTCTGGCCGTCGTACTTCTCGGCGAAGGTGCCCACCTGGTGCTTTTGGGCCGGTGCCATCACGTGCACATCGTGGCCGCGGGCCGCGAGGCCGGTACCGAGGCGTTTGGCGAACGTAGCGGAACCGTTCAAGTCGGGGGCGAAGGTGTCGCCGCCGATCAGAATCCGCATCGGCTGCCGCGCTGGAGGCGCGTCGGTCACTCGGTGTCCTTCGGTTCGGGGCGGGGAGTTCGTCGTGCGCGCGGGAAGGCGGCGTGGACCACGCTACCTCAGGCCCGACCCAACCGGGCAGCCTCTGCCAGCTCGGCGGCGACTTGGGCGGCTCGGGTCTTGGCCAGTTGGAACACACCGTACACGGCGATCACGGCGGCGGCGATCCAGACGAACACCGTCCAGAGCGGGGCGCCGGCCGCCTCGCCGAGCACGATGATCCCGATCGAGACTGCGACCAGCGGGTCGACGACGGTGAGGCCGGCGATCACCAGATCCGGCGATCCCACCGAATACGCGGTCTGCACGAAATAGGCGCCGAGGGCGGCCGCGGCGAGCAGCGCCACGACGCATCCCACCGTCAGCCACTCGAAGGTGCCGCTGAGCAGTCGGCTGATGACCACCTTGGCCAAGGTCGCGACGAAGCCGTAGAGCACGCCCGCCGACAGGATGTAGAAGATGGCCGTGAACCGCTTGCGCAGCAGCCCGAAGGCCACCCCCAGCAGCGTCACCACGACGCCCATGATGATCAGGATGATGATCAGCTGTTTCTCTTCGATCGCGTGCTCTTGGGCGACAAACGCGGCCACCGTCACGAAGACCGCGATCCCCGCCACGCAGAAGCTGATCGCCCGGATCGCATCGCGAGTCAGCTTGGTGCGCGATGCGCGGGCGTTCACCACCGAGGTGACCACGAGGGCGACGACGCCGAGCGGCTGCACCACGATGATCGGCGCGAATCCGAGGCTGGTGAGCTGGCACAGGATGGCGAGCCCGAGCAGCAGGGTGCCCAGCGCCCACCACGGGCTGCGCACCAGGCGCCAGAGCTGCGGGATGCTGAGCCCGGCCTTGTGACCCGATCCGTGCCGCTCTTCGACGACCACCACGCCGCGGTGCTGGAACTGCGCGCCGAGCGCCAGGAAGAATCCGCCGAGCAGCGCGATCGCGATCCCGAGCGGGGTGAAGCCATGGAAGAACTGAGCCGTGTCGATCACGTTCAGCTCGGGAGGCACCCGTCGAATCTAGCCGCTGTTGCCTCGATATCCTTGGCGAATGGCCGTTCTCCCGATCCGCATCACCGGAGATCCGGTCCTCCATTCGCCCGCTTCCCGCGTCGTCAAATTCGACCAGAAGCTGGCAACTCTGGTCCGCGACATGGAGGACACCATGGCGGCGGCTCCCGGCGTCGGTCTCGCGGCCCCGCAGGTGGGCGTTCCGCTGCGCGTCTTCGTCTACAACTGGCGCGACGACGAGGGTGTGCTGCACCGCGGAACGGCCATCAATCCCGAGCTCTGGATCAGCCCCCCGACGGTCGAGGAGCTCGACGAAGAGAACGAGTCGGAGGGATGCCTCTCCATTCCCGGGGAGCGCTTCGCCCTGCGCCGCTCGGCCCGCGCCATCCTGCGATCGACCGACCTCGACGGCACCGAGTCGGAGGTGGTCGCCGAAGGCTGGCTCGCCCGCATCTTCCAGCACGAGTTCGACCACCTCGACGGCCTCCTCTATGCCGACCGCCTGGCCCATGCGGAGAGCCGCCTGATGGCAAAGGTCATCCGCAAGCGCAGCTGGGGTTCGCCCGGCCTCTCGTGGACTCCCGGAATCGACCACCTCGAGGACTGAGCTCGCCCTACGACATCCAGCCGAGAAGTCGAAGCAGCGCCGCCACGGCCGCCGCGGCGATCACCACGACGATGAACGGCGCGCGCAGGATCAGGAGCACCGCGGCCACACCCACCGCCGGCACCCGTGCGTCGATGGTGATGCCGCTGCCGTGCTGCAGCGTCTGCGTCGCAACGAGAGCCGCGAGCAGGGCGACGGTGAGCAGGGTGGCCACCCGTGACGGAGTGGGCCGCTCGATGATCGACGGCGGCACCAGGTATCCCAGCAGCTTGAGCGCGAGCACGGCCGCCGAGCTGAGCAGCACGATGTTCCACACGGTCATGCCGGGTCGCCCTTCGCCGGCCGGCGGCCGAGCCAGTTCGTGACGCCGACGACGACGGCCACCAGAGCAGCGATCAGCACCGGCAGGCCCGCGGGCAACCACGGGATGAGCACGGCGGCCACCACCGCGGCTCCGGCGGCGACCGCGATCGGCTGCCGGGAGGTCAGCCGCGGCCAGAGCAGGCCGAGGAACGCGGCGGCCGCGGCGGCGTCGAGTCCGAACATCCTGACGTCGCCGATCAGGTTGCCCAGCAGGGAGCCCAGTAGCGTCGTCAGGTTCCAGCCGACGTAGATGACGGCGGCCGTCATCCAGAACCCGATGCGCTGGCCGCGCAGGGTCGGCTGCGCGGTCGACACGGCCGTCGATTCGTCGATGGTCCAGTGGCCCGCGAGCAGGCGGCGCGCCCACCCGGCGGGCGTGGATGGCCCGCCGACGATGGGTGCCATCCGCATGGAGTAGAGCGAGTTGCGCACCCCGAGCAGAGCGGCCCCGGCGATGGCGGCCGGCCCGGCCGCGACACCGCCGCTCGCCAGCACTCCGATCACCGCGAACTGCGATCCGCCCGAGAACATGAACAGGCTGAGCACCTGGGTCTGCCAGATGTCGAGGCCGGATGCCACGGCCAACGCCCCGAACGACAGCCCGTATGCCGAGACCGCGAGCCCGACCGCGAGGCTCGCGCGCACCGCGGCCGACCGCTCAGGATCCGCGCCGCGGCGCCCGCTACTGCTCGCCACGGTAGGCCGCGGCTTCGTTCAGGGTCTCGAAGAGCGCCTCGGGGTCGACGTCTTTGTAGAGCACGGCGTAGGCACCGGCCAGCGCCGCCGCTGGGACGTGATCGTCGAGGTCGATCGCCGTCACCAGCACGATCCGAGGCGTCGGTCCGAGGGTGCGCACCTGCGCGTCGCCGCGGATCCGCTCGGCGGCGACCAGCCCGTTGACGCGTGGCATCTGGATGTCCATGAGGACCACGTCGAGCGGCTCACGTCGCGCGAGGGCGAGCGCCTGCGCGCCATCGCCCGCCTGGCCCACGACCTCGAATCCCGGCTGCGATCCGAGCAGGATGGCCCAGCCCTCGCGCTGGCTGCGCGAGTCGTCGACGATCGCGACACGCACCGGCGCGGCCGTGCGCGTGGCGGCTCGCGGACTCACGACCCGCCCAGTTTCACCCCGTGCACACCGTTGTGGTACTTCAGGGCCGGGAAGATCGCCGACACCGAGAAGCCGACGCCGGGAACGGTGCCGGCCGTGAACACGCCGCCGAACAGCTCGGTGCGCTCGCGCATCTCGGTGATGCCGCGACCGCTCGGCGACTGCGTCAGCGCGGCCAGATCGTCGTCGGCGGAGTAGCTGCGCTGCTGCGCCTCCACATTCGGGTCGAGACCGTTGCGAACCGCCTCGGCACGGATGCCGTCATCGTCGACCAGCACCTCGAGGCCCTGCTCTGTCCACTTGAAGCTCACCCGGGCCTTCGTGCCCTCGCCGCCGTGGGTGAGGGCGTTCTCGAGAGCCTCCTGCAGGATGCGGTAGACCGCGAGCTCGGCGCCCTGCTTGAGGTCGAGTCGGGCGCCGGTCTCCTGGAACTCCACCTCGAGCCCGGCGTCGCGCATCACCTTGAACAGCTCGCGGGCCGACGACAGGCTCGGCTGCGGGGCGGCATCCGCTTCTCCTGCCTTCACCACCGTCATGACGCGGCGCAGGTCGGCCAGGGTGGCGCGGGCCGCCTCGGCGATCGCGGCCGCGCTGCGGGTGGCGACATCCGGATCCGCGGTCGCGGCGTAGCGCGCGCCGTCGGCCTGGCTGATGATCACCGACACCGAGTGCACGGCGAGCTCGTGCAGCTCGCGGATGATGCGCAACCGGCTGGTCTGCTCGGCCAACGAGAGCTCGAGATCGATGCGGTCGCGCTCGAGCTCGACGCGCTCGGCCGTGGCCGCGCGCTCGGAGCGGCGGGCGCGGCGCCACAGCCCCAGCAGCACGAGACCGACCACGAGCAGCAGAACAGCCACGATGGCCAGTGCGATGACCAGGACGATCGAGTTCTCCTGAATCCAGGCGTTCACGCGAAAAGTCTCTCCTCCGGGCCTGGTTCAGCCCGAAGGAGAGACTACCGTTCGGCGAGGGGTTACTTCTGGGGTCCCATCGGGCCGGCGGGCGGCTGCGGGGCGTTGGCCCGCAGGACCTCGAGTCGGGCGCGGTACTCCTTCTCGTCGATGTCGCCCTGGGCGAAGCGCTCGGCGAGCGTGGTCTCGGCCGCGCGGGCGGCCTGCTGGCCGCCCCAGTAGCCGTGGCCGTAGCCCCACGGGCCCATGCCGTTCGCCCAGGCGCGACGACGCCAGCGCGAGCCGCGCACGATCGCGATGATGATCGCCACGATGATCAGGAACCAG
>Ga0209148_1001626_pt1 | contig 10367 bp, 8 predicted proteins | sample AraplaCol_mMF_r2_2_FD_184288 | JGI IMG/M metagenome (GOLD analysis project Ga0209148, IMG submission 184288) | Arabidopsis root microbial communities from North Carolina, USA - plate scrape CL_Col_mMF_r2 (SPAdes) (version 2) | ecosystem: Host-associated > Plants > Roots > Endosphere | place: USA...
GACACGGCGCAGTTGCTCGCGGATGCCCGGTCCGTCATCATCACGCCGGGCTTCGGCATGGCGGTGGCTCAGGCGCAGTACCCGGTGGCCGAGCTGGCGCGAGTGCTGCGCACCCGCGGCGTCGAGGTGCACTTCGGCATCCATCCCGTCGCCGGCCGCCTGCCCGGCCACATGAACGTGCTGCTCGCCGAAGCGAAGGTGCCCTACGACATCGTGCTGTCGATGGACGAGATCAACGACGACTTTCCGGGCACCAGCGTCGTGCTCGTGATCGGCGCGAACGACACGGTGAATCCGGCTGCTGCCGAAGACCCGGGGTCTCCGATCGCGGGGATGCCGGTGCTCAAGGTGTGGGAGGCCGACGAGGTCATCGTGTTCAAGCGCTCCATGGCATCCGGGTACGCGGGCGTGCAGAACCCGCTGTTCTACCGCGACAACGCACGGATGCTGTTCGGCGACGCCAAGGACCGGGTCGAAGAGATCGTGCACGAGCTCGGGCGGCTCAACCCGGCGTCGCCTGGCGCCGGCGCCGCGCACGCGTCGTCGGAGTAGGTTGGCGACACCATCTCGCTGGGCGGTGGCAATGGGCACGCGCCGCCGCACCGTCCGTGCGGTGCCGGCAAATTACTGGTGGGTGTGACCGGCAGGCTCTAGAACTTGCGTGGCAATCTGCGGTACCGCGAGTTGCCACGCAGCTTGCGGAGCATGCGCGCGGAGTCCTAGGGCGCCCCTGAGTCGGGTGGCCTAGGCCGGCATCGCCGTCGCGACCGTTGCCGTCTTGGGCGATCCCGAGCCGCGCTTGCGCACCCCGCGGAGCACGATCTGCTCGGGGCAGACGGTCGAGAGGAAGTCGCCCACCGACAGGGCCAGGCGGTCGCCGACCAGCGAATAGAGGATGCGGTTGGCATCCCGGCGCTCGGTGACCAGTCCGGCCTGGCGCAGCACGCTCAGGTGGCGCGAGATCGTCGGTCCGGAGCTCTTGAAGCGCGCGGCGATCTCGCCGGCCGCCAGTTCGCCGTCCTTGAGGTCCTGCAGGATCTGCCGACGCGTCGGGTGCGCAAGAGCCGTGAAGATATCGCTCGTCGCATCGGTCATATTTGCAATATAGCACCATAGCTAGATACAGTCGAAGTACTTAGCTACATTGCGAAATAGCGAAAGAAGTGAACATGCGCATCGCCATTACCGGGGGCACCGGATTCGTGGGAGGTCATCTGGCGGCCCGGCTCCATCCGGCCGAGACGATGGTGGTCTCGCGGCGCACCGGCGTCGACATCGAGGACGTGGATGCGCTCGCCGCCGCCTTCGCGGGGTGCGATGTGGTGGTCCACGCCGCCGGGATCAATCGCGAGATCGGCGATCAGACTTTTCAGCGCGTCCACGTCGAGGGCACCCGCACGATGATCGAGGCCGCGCGTCGGGCCGGAGTGAAGCGGATCGTCATGGTCAGCTTCCTGCGGGCCCGGCCGAACTGCGGCTCCGGCTATCACGAGACCAAATGGGCCGCCGAGGAGCTCATCCGGCACTCGGGCATCGACCACACCATCCTGAAGGCGTCCATGATCTACGGACACGGCGACCACATGGTCGACCACGTCACGCGGGCGGTGCGCACCTGGCCGGTCTTCGGAACGGTCGGTTTCCGCGGGCGCACCGTTCGCCCGATCCCGGTCGCCGACTTCGTCGACGTGATGATTGCGGCGGCGGAGGGCCGCATCCCCGATCCGACGGTCGCCGTCGTGGGCGCCGAGGAGCTTCCGCTCGCAGCGGCCGTTCGCCGAGTCGCGAAAGTGGCGGGGAAGCGACCGCTGTTCGTTCCTCTTCCGGTGTGGGCGATCCGCGTGCTGGCGCAGCTGACCGAGTGGACCATGATCGTCCCTCTGGTCGCCAAGGCTCAGGCCCAGATGCTCGCCGAAGGGGTCAGCGAGGTCGCGCCGCCCGCGCCTGAGGCGCCGGTGGGCATCCGGCCGTCGCACGGCTTCACCGAGGAGAGCATCCGGGCGGCGCTGCCCAGCGCGGGCCGATTCGGCTGGAGCGACCTGCGGGTCGCGCGGTGGCTGAGGACGCGCCGCCCCGGCCACAGTGCGCCGTCGCCGGCCTAGCCGCGCCCCAGCTCCTCCTCCGCCTGCCGCAGCAGCGGCGCGAGCCGGTAGGGCACGAGCTCGTTGATCGCGATCGAGGTCTCGGTGCGGTCGACGCCGTCGCAGGCGAGGATGCGCTCGTTGATCCGGAAGAGCTCGTCGGTGTCGACGCAGACGATCCGCACCAGCAGATCGGTCGGCCCGGTCATCCCGAACGCCTGCACGACCTCGGGGATCTTCGCGAGCTCAGAGCCGATGTGCGCGAGCTTCTGCTGGGTGGCGTAGACGGTGGTGAAGGCGGTGAGCGGACGTCCGATCGCGGTCTCGTTGATGCAGCGGTCGTAGGGCAGCAGCACGCCGGCCGCCTCGAGGCTGGTCAAGCGCGCCTGGACGGTGTTGCGCGTCACGCCGAGCCGCTGCGCCAGGGCGACGGTGGTCGCCCGCGGGTCGTCGGTGAGTTCGAGGAGCAGGCGGAGGTCGGTGCGATCCAAGGCGCGCATTCTGTCTCCCAGGGGCCGATTTTCGGTCATCCGTGACCGTCCATTGAGCATAATGCTCAATCCATCGGGAATCGGTTGCGCACTTCGAAAAGGCGAGCGTAGCCTCGACCACAGAACATCGTCGTTCTCGTGAGGGGCACCATGAAAGCCGAACTGCTCGAGGCCATCCCCGGGATCACCCCGTACGTGAGTCTGATCGACGCGGACGGTCACCGCGACAGCGCGGGCGCCTTCGCCGAGCTGGTGGCCGACGTCGGCCCCTCCGAGTTGCTGGGGCTGTACCGCGACATGGTCATCATCCGCCGTATCGACACCGAGGCGACCGCGCTGCAGCGCCAGGGCGAGCTCGGGCTGTGGCCGCCGCTTCTCGGACAGGAGGCCGCTCAGATCGGCTCGGCCCGCGCGCTCGCTGCCGACGACTTCGTGTTCTCCAGCTACCGCGAGAACGGGGTCGCGTGGGTGCGCGGCGTCCCGCCGACCGACCTGCTGGTGACCTGGCGAGGGGTCGCGCAGTCGGGGTGGGATCCCTTCATCCACCGCATGGCGACACCGCAGGTGATCATCGGCGCGCAGACCCTGCACGCCACCGGCTACGCGCTGGGGATGCAGCTGAAGCAGAGCGACTCGGTCGCCATCACCTACTTCGGCGACGGGGCGACCAGCGAGGGCGACGTGAGCGAGGCGCTGGTTTTCGCGGCGTCGTACGCGGCCCCCGTGGTGTTCTTCTGCCAGAACAACCACTGGGCCATCTCGGAGCCGGTGCGGGTGCAGAGCCGCACCGCGCTCGTCGACCGGGCGGTCGGATTCGGGATGCCGGGCATCCAGGTCGACGGCAACGACGTGCTCGCGGTCATGGCGGTGACTCGTTCGGCCCTCGATCGCGCGCGGCGCGGCGAGGGGCCGACGTTCATCGAGGCGGTGACCTACCGGATGGGACCGCACACCACGGCGGACGACCCGACCCGGTACCGTCCGCCTGCTGACCTTGCCGAGTGGGCGGCCAAGGATCCGCTGGCGCGCGTTGCCGCGTACCTCCGCGGAGCGGGCGCGCTCGACGCCGCGGCGGAGGCCGAGGTGACCGCCGCCGCCGATGCGGTCGCCGCCGAGCTGCGCGCCGGTTGCCTCGCGATGCCCGACCTGCCGCCCGACGCGCTGTTCGATCACGTGTATGCCGAACCGCATCCGCGCATCGACGAGCAGCGCGCCGCCCAGCACGCCTACCTGAGGATGTTCCAGTGAGCACCGCCTCGGGAACCGCGACCCTCACCATGGCCGGCGCGATCAACGCCGGGCTGCGCCGCGCGATGGAGGACGACGACCGGGTGGTGGTCATGGGGGAAGACGTCGGCAAGCTCGGCGGCGTGTATCGCGTGACGCAGGGGCTGCAAGAGACCTTCGGCGATCGCCGGGTGATGGACACCCCGCTCGCCGAGTCGGGCATCCTCGGCACCGCGGTCGGGCTGGCCTTCGCTGGCTACCGGCCGGTGTGCGAGATCCAGTTCGACGGGTTCATCTACCCGGCCTTCGACCAGATCGTCAGCCAGGTGGCGCGCATGCACTCGCGCACGCGCGGCGCGGTGAAGATGCCGCTGACGATCCGGGTGCCGTGGGCGGGCGGCATCGGCGCGGCCGAGCACCACTCCGACTCGCCCGAGGCGCTGTTCACGCACACCTCCGGGCTGCGTGTCGTGAGCGTGAGCGATCCGGCGGATGCCTACGTCGTCATCCGCGAGGCGATCGCCAGCGACGACCCGGTGCTCTACTTCGAGCCGAAACGCCGCTACCACGTGAAGGGCGAGGTCGACCTGGATGCGGCACCCGGCGCCGTGCGCGCGATGGACCGTGCGCGGGTGGTGGCCCCGGGCAACGACGTCACGGTCGTCGCGTACGGCGGTCTCGTGCAAACCGCCCTCGCCGCGGCGACCGCCGCGCAGTCGGAGGGCATCTCGATCGAGGTGATCGATCTGCGCTCCCTGTCGCCGATCGACTTCGACACGGTCGTGGCGTCGGTCGAGCGGACCGGCCGCCTGGTCGTCGTGCACGAGGCCTCGCAGACGGGCGGGCTCGCCGCGGAGCTCTGCACGGCAGTCACCGAGCGCTGCTTCTACAGCCTCGAGCACGCGCCGGTGCGGGTGACCGGGTACGACATCCCGTTTCCGCCGGCGAAGCTGGAGAAGTTCCACCTGCCCGATATGGACCGGATCCTCGACGGCGTGGATCGCGCGCTCGACCGGCCGAACTCGCTCCAGGATCGGGGCTGGTGACGATGGCCGTTCGCGAGTTCAAGCTGCCCGACCTCGGCGAGGGTCTCACCGAGTCGGAGATCGTGGCGTGGAAGGTGGCGCCCGGAGACCGCATCGAGCTCAACCAGGTGATCGCCGAGGTCGAGACGGCGAAGGCGGTCGTCGACCTGCCGTCGCCGTTCGCGGGCATCGTGGCGCGGTTGATGGTGGATGCCGGCGTGACCGTGTCGGTCGGCGAACCGATCATCAGCGTCGAGGTCGCGGGGGATGCGGGCGAGACGGCGGGTGCATCGGACGCGCCGCCGGACGCCGTCTCGGACGCCGCGCCGCCGAATCTCGTCGGCTACGGCGCCGTGACCGAGTCGTCGTCGGCGCGGAAGCCGCGTCGCTTCACGGACACTCCCGTTGTGTCGCCCGTTCCGTCGCAATCGGCTGCGGCGGCTTCGACGCCGCTACCGCGCACACGCGGTCGCGCGGCGCCACCGGTGCGACTGCTCGCCCGTCAGCTGGGCATTCCCCTCGACAGCGTCGAGGGCACGGGCGACCGCGGTCTCATCACCCGTGCGGACGTCGAGCGCGTCGCCGGCCCCGGGGTCGCGGGCTCGACCGCAGTCACCTCAGACGACGAGTCCACACTGATCCCGGTCACCGGGGTGCGCAAGCTGACCGCTCAGGCGATGGTCGCGAGCGCGTTCACGGCGCCGCACGTGACGGTCTTCCTGCAGGCCGACGTGACGCCGACGATCGAGCTGCTCGAGCGGCTGCGCGGCGAGGCGAGGTTCCGCGGGGCGCGGCTCACCTTCCTCACTGCGGTCGCGCGCGCCGTGTGCCTGGCGCTCGCCGCCGACCCTGCGGTCAACGCGCGCTGGGAGGAGGCCGGCATCCGGCAGTTCCGTCATGTGAACCTGGGCATCGCGGCGGCGACGCCGCGTGGGCTGCTCGTTCCCGTGATCCCGGCTGCTGACACGCTGGGATTCCGCGAACTCGACGATGCGATCGGCGAGCTGGTGCAGACCGCCCGAGCAGGCACAACGACCCCGGCCGCCATGACCGGCGGCACCTTCACGATCACCAACGTGGGGGTCTTCGGCGTCGAGGGCGGCACGCCGATCCTCGCGGACGGCCAGGCCGGCATCCTCGCGGTGGGCGCCGTCGCGCGGCGCCCGTGGGAGTTCAACGGCGAGATCGCGCTGCGCAGCGTCGTCACCCTGAGCCTGTCGTTCGACCACCGGGTCGTGGACGGGGCAGAGGGATCGCGGTTGCTGGGGGCGATCGCGGGGTTGCTCGCCGATCCAGCGCGGGCGTTCACCTTCTGACGTCGGCCTTGGTGTTGAAGCTGCGTGTAGGAAGTCCTAGCGAGCCGCGATACCGAACTTTCAGTTATCGGAACATGCGTAGGAATGCGCGGAGGGCGCCCAGCCTTTTTGGCCCAGAGCCGCCGCCGACATGCTTGAGTGACCGCTTCTTCTCTACCGCGGGCAAGCCAGCGAAGATAACGTTTCGGATCCTTGTCGGGTCCTCGCGCTTAAGAAAATCTAGGATCGACTCATTTGGCTTGCGCTGGCTGAGGAGTCGCCGGCCCGGACGAACTACCGCCAACGAGTATTCCGATATGCCGCCGTCGACATAGAGCCCGCGACGGTTCATTTTCGGCCGCTTGGAGAGGCCAGCGAGCGGGTCGACTAGAGGCGGCGACTCCTGCGAGACCTTCGTTGTGCGCGACTCAGGCAATGTGACGCAACTCCTCGATGGGGCAAGTTGAGCGGTTAAGACTCAACTTGGCGATGGCTCAATGATAGCTGGTCTTGGCCGTCCAGTAGATGAAGGCACGATAAAGCCAGAGGCATACGGTGGCAACCAAGTTGACGCTCTGCGTTCCGAGTAGCACGAGCCAGAATATGAAAATCGGGGGCAGCATCGCGAGATCGCGTGCCATGAGGTCAGACGCGTACGGGGTAGATCGGCTTGCGAGTGCGACACTGGTCAGGCCCACGAGAGCAGTGATGAGACTCACGATCGTGGACAGCCTGGCGCGGAATGACCCGCGAAGAAACCCGGCCGTCCTTCCAAATCCCAAGAAGGCAGCGATGGCTCCCGGCAAACCTAGGAGAACGGTGGCGGTTCCAAGCTGAGTGTCCTCGGTCCACTTCAGCTGGTGCCACCCGAGGAGCCAGAGACCGAAAAGGGCAGCGAAGGCCACGGCGACGGCGAGTCCGGTTGATCCCGGTGGAATCTCGTAGAAGGAATTCTGGAAGTAGAGCCCGGAATATTCCTTCCCCTCCTGGATGTACAGGTGGGAGTAGGACTGCCCGCGTCGCGCTTTGATCCTGCGGCTGGACCCATCGTTGACTCTGTCCAGGTGCTGATCGCCGAGGTACGCAACATCGGGGAGGCCCTTGCATTGGAGGTGATAGCTCTGACACCTGTCCGCGTTGTCGACTGGGATAAGTATCTCGTTGGCCTTCACGCCAAAGACCACCATGACGAGGAATCGAGCATTCAAGAACCAGCGGCGGATCCTGGGGAATCGCTTGGCCCCTGTGTCTCCAATCCAATCTCGATCCGTAAGGGCGATGTCCTGATCGACCGTGATTCGCACTAGTGAACCGATGGGGGTACTGAGGTTGGGGGTGCTCTCCGTGAGCTCAACGAGCAGCGGCACCCGCGTCCGGAGCTCGCGGAGAAACAACGCCAGGACCTGAATCCGACTGGGATCCTTTGCACGTATTGTGAGCGCATCAAGAGCGGCGATCACCTCGAGGAAGTCGACGCCGTCAACCGGCTGTTGCGCCGTCAAGATCCTGACTACTCCCGACTCGGCCGTGTCGCGGTAGGCCTCGAAGAGCGCCTGGTCGCCGGCAGCGGTTACGTAGTGGCGGCACACGGCGCCCAGGAAGCCCACTTGCTGGCGCGTAGCGACTGAAGAAGTGCGATGGCCATCGCCGTCGAAAATCTTGAGGCCATCCGTGAGGACGCCGCGGTCCTTGACCAGCACTGGGAGCATGACTCCCTTGGAAAGCAAGCCAGCTGGAAGTTCAGCGGTCAGTTTTGACGACAACAATGTGTGACCCTCCATCGGCGTCGCAGATTCCGCGATTCGGAGGAAGAACGTGGCAGGGTCGAGAATCAGGTTGCAGAACAACTCCGCCTGCTCGAGCTCGATTCTTGCGCCCCACTCGGCCACGTCTTCGAGGGCAAGCTCCTCGCTCAGAGAACGCGGCGGGTCTTCGGGGGCCCGGAATACCCTCCATTGACGGATGCCTGCGGCAACCAGGGCGAGTATCCCGCAGATGACGGCGAGACCCAGGTAGTCGACTACACCCACCACGCTCGGCCAACTAGGCCCGAGAACAATCACTAAGACAGCGCACAGCACTATGAACAGTCCGCAAAAAACCTGGAAGACGCGCCTCAGGATGCGCAAGAAGCTGTCTATGTCGAAGTCCTCGTTTTCGGGCGACAACGTGAGCCGGTCCTGCTTGGGACCTCGAAAATGTTGCTCGAAGATACCGTCCAGAGACGCATTCCTGCAATGGCCAAGTGAGGCTTTGCCACATTCGCGCTGAGTCTTCCGTTGTCACCGATCCACCGCATCGTGAGCTTGAATCGGCGATCTAGTGAACGCGACGATCGGGCCGGTTCCGCCCACGCCTTTTGGGGCAGCCTTATGGGGTGGGGGATGCCGCCGCGGGCTAGTTCTGAGTGGTGGCTCCGACGGGCGTCGATCCCGTGACCTCACGATTTTCAGTCGTGCGCTCTACCAACTGAGCTACAGAGCCGTGTGGTTTACGAAAACGGCTCCCTCCGAGGAAGGAGCCGCGTCGCATTCCGCGACCCTGACGGGACTTGAACCCGCGACCTCCGCCGTGACAGGGCGGCACGCTAACCAACTGCGCTACAGGGCCATGCTGTTGAGTTGTGTGGTTGTTCAGTGACCCCAACGGGATTCGAACCCGTGCTGCCGCCGTGAAAGGGCGGTGTCCTAGGCCACTAAACGATGGGGCCGCGACGGGTTAACCGCTGAGCAACCGAGGGTCAAGCATACGGGCGGCGCGCCGTTAATGCCAATCACGGCCGAACGGGCCCCAACCGCCGGGAACCGCCGAAACGGCCGAATGAACCGGGCTGCGAGCACCACCCGGGCTAGGTTCAACCCGTCGTCGAAGGTTGGCGGCGAGGCCCGACACGGCCGCGCCGCAGCCGAGATGATTCAGCCCTGGAACGATCCTCGGCTTGTTGCTACTGTTAATAGTGTTATCTGTGTGACTCGCGCGGCTCCGCCGCCCGGGCGCGGGATGCGGGGAGATCATGACCGGTCGGTGGGGGAGCACGCGCTCGCGCACGATGCTGCAGGCGGAACGCCGCGCCAGGATGTCGCGAACCCGCGCCGTCGCGGCATCCATCGCGCTCGCCCTGGTGCCCGTGTCGGTGGCGACCGGAGTCATCGTTCCGCCCAGCTACGCGGCGTCGAGCGACACCACACCGCCCGAGATCACCTGGGACCAGGTCGCCGCCGCTCAGGCCAGCGTCGCCGCCACGAAGAAGCTCGCCGACCAGATCAAGGCGCAGGTCGCCGCGCTCCAGGCGTCGGTCGCGGCCGCGCAGGCCGAGGCCCAGGCCAAGGGCGACGCCTACGCCAAGGCGCAGGACGCGTTCGACAACCAGGAGCTCGTCGTCCAGAAACTGCAGACGCAGGCCGACGCCGCCCGCAAAGAGGCCGACGCCGCTAAGAAGACGGCCGGGCAGCTGCTCGCCCAGTTGGCGAGGTCGGGCGGAGCCGACGGCCTCACCACCAGCCTGCTGAGTAATTCGGGGCAAGCCGACCAGCTCCTGTCGAAGGTCGGCTACATGGGCCAGGTCACCGACCGCTCCAACCAGATCTACGAGAAGGCCATCCGGCTGACGAAGGGCGCCCAGTCTCTCGCCGATCAGGCGGACGCCGCCAAGGTCATCCTGGCCAAGTACAAAGAGGCGGCACAGGCGGCATTCGAGGTGGCGCAGGCGGCCGCCGACGCGGCCGGGAAGGCGCTGACCGCGGCGCAGGCGACCTTCGCCGATCTCTCGAAGAAGCTCGACGCGCTGACCAAGCAGGCGGATCAGACGTTCGCCGCCTACCAGGACTCCCTGGTCGCCAAGTGGGGCCCTGGCGCGGCCGGAAAGGTCAGCGCCTCCGGGTGGGCCAACCCCGCGAACGGCTACCTCGGCGACCGGTTCGGTCCGCGCTGGTGGCCGTTCCCTCCCCACGGCTGGCGGCTTCACACCGGCCAGGACATCTCGGGCACCGGGTGCGGCACTCCGATCTACGCCGCACACTCCGGCACCGTCACCTACGCGGGCCCGTACAGCGACCTGGGCAACTTCATCCAGCTGGATAACGGCGGCGGGATCACCACGGGCTATGGCCACATCATCAACGGCGGTATCCTGGTGTCGATCGGGCAGCATGTCGCTCCCGGTCAGCAGATCGCCAAGGTGGGGTCGACGGGGGCGTCGCTCGGATGCCACTTGCACTTCATCGTGCGCGTCAACGGCGCGCTCACCGA
>Ga0209148_1001627_pt1 | contig 10356 bp, 9 predicted proteins | sample AraplaCol_mMF_r2_2_FD_184288 | JGI IMG/M metagenome (GOLD analysis project Ga0209148, IMG submission 184288) | Arabidopsis root microbial communities from North Carolina, USA - plate scrape CL_Col_mMF_r2 (SPAdes) (version 2) | ecosystem: Host-associated > Plants > Roots > Endosphere | place: USA...
GTCAGCATCCAGGGCCTCAACGTCGCGTTTGGCGGCGTGCCGGTCCTGCGCGGCGTCGATCTTGCGCTTGGCAAGGGCGAGGCCCTCGGCCTCGTCGGCGAGTCCGGCTCGGGCAAGTCGGTGACCTGGCTTGCGGCACTCGGACTCCTGCCACGGCACGCGCAGGTCTTGGGCTCGGTCCGGCTCGACGGACGCGAGCTGCTGGGCGCGCCGCCCTCCGAGCTCGACCAGGTCAGGGGCGGGCGCATCGCCATGATCTTTCAGGATCCGGCGAGCGCGCTCAATCCGGTGCTGACCATCCGCAAGCAGCTTTGCGAAGCGCTGGCCTTGCATCGGGATCTCTCGGGCGAGGCGGCGAAGGCCGAGGCGCTGCGACTGCTCAACCTCGTCGGCATTCCTGACGCAGGCCGGCGCCTGTCCGCCTATCCGCACGAGTTCTCAGGCGGCCAGGTCCAGCGCATCATGATCGCGATGGCGCTCGCTGGAAATCCTGACCTGCTGATCGCGGACGAGCCGACCACCGCGCTGGACGCCACCATCCAGGCGCAGATCCTGGAGCTGCTCTCCACCATCCGCCGCGAGATGAGCATGGCGATGGTGCTGATCAGCCACGATCTCGGCGTCGTCGCCGAGAACTGCGACCGGGTTGCTGTAATGTACGCCGGCCGTATCGTCGAGCAGGCCCCAGCCAACCAGCTCTTCGCCGACCCCGTGCATCCCTATGCGCAAGGCCTGATCGGCGCGCTGCCGCCGCTCGACGGGCCGCGCCGCCGCCTCACCGCCATTCTTGGTACCGTGCCCGATCCCGCGCACATGCCTGGCGGCTGCGCCTTCGCGCCACGCTGTGCGCTGGCGGCCGAGGCGTGCGGTCTGGCTGCGCCGACCCTTGCATCCATCGCCGATAATCGTGCTGTGGCCTGCATCCGTGCCGAGGCCTCGCGCCGCGCGCTGCTCGGGATCGCCGCCGAATGAGCGCGCCGCTCGTCGAGGTGTCCTCGATCTCGCGCAGCTATGCGATGCGCTCCGGAATGTTCGGCCGTGCTACGGCCGTGCATGCGGTCGACTGTGTGTCGCTGACGATTCCCAAGGGCGAAACGCTCGGCCTGGTCGGCGAGTCCGGCTCGGGCAAGTCCACGACGGGGCGCATCGTGCTCGGCCTCGAGCCTGCCGATCGCGGTGATGTCAGGTTCGACGGCAAACCGATGGCCGCACTTGGGACACAGGCATGGCGCGCGCAACGCGCCCGCATGCAGATGATCTTCCAGGATCCGCTGGGCGCGCTGGACCGGCGGCTGCCGGTCGCGGCCCAGATCCGCGAGCCGCTCGACATCCACGGCCTGGGAACGGCGGCCGAACGGGAGGACCGCGTGCGCGAATTGCTGCGCGCCGTCGAGCTGACGCCGGCGCATGGTGCGCGGTATCCCGGCGCGCTCTCCGGCGGCCAGCGACAGCGCATCGTGCTGGCGCGGGCGCTGGCGACGAAACCCGATTTCCTGGTCTGCGACGAGCCGGTCAGTGCGCTCGACGTCTCGATCCAGGCGCAGGTGGTCAACTTGCTTGGCGATCTCCAGGCCCAGCTTGGGCTCACGTTGCTGTTCATCAGCCACGATCTGCGGGTTATCAGGCAGATCAGCAACAGCGTTGCCGTGATGTATCTCGGCCGCATCGTCGAGATCGGCAGCGCCGACGATCTGTTTGCGCGCCCGGAACATCCGTACACGCAGGCGCTGGTCTCGGCTTCTCCGGCGCCCGGCCGCCGCAGCGCGGGTCGCATCGTGCTGACGGGCGATCCGCCCAACCCGGCCGCGCGTCCGCAGGGCTGCGCCTTCCACCCGCGCTGCCCGCGCGCCATCGCGCGCTGCGCGAGCGAGGTGCCCGTTCTCTCTGCCGTTGGCGGCAACAGGCAGGTGGCCTGCCATCTCGTGACGGGGCCGCAAGTCCAGACGCGGGACGCGGCGTGATGGGGCGCTTTTTCGCCATTCGGATCGGACGCGCGGCGCTCACGATCGTGCTCGTCGTGACCTTCGCCTTCGTGGTGCTGCGTCTCTCAGGCGATCCTGCGCTGATGATTTTGGGACCGGAGGCACCGCCCGAGGTCCTCGCCGCTTTCCGCAAGGCCTGGGGCCTCGATGATCCCATCTGGTTTCAGTACCTCGATTACTTCGGCGCCATCGCCAAGGGTGAGCTCGGCCGCTCCATGCGCGACGGCCGGCCGGCAATCCAGCTTGTGCTGGAGCGGATCCCGGCAACGCTCGCGCTGACGCTGCCGGCCTTCGTGTTCAAGGTCGCGCTTGGCATTCCCGCCGGCATCTACGCCGCGCTGCATCGGGGCTCGGCGATCGACCGCGCCGTGATGATGACGGCGGTTGCCGGCTTCACCGTGCCGAGCTTCGTGCTCGCGCTGCTGCTCGTGCTGGTGTTTGCCGTGCAGCTTGGCTGGTTGCCGTCGGGCGGGCAGGACAGCTGGCGCCACGCCATCCTGCCGATCGCAACGCTCAGCCTTGGCGGCGCGGCCGTGTTGGCGCGCTTCACCCGCAGCGCCATGCTGGAGGTGCTCGGCCAGCCCTATATCCGCACCGCCTCGGCCAAGGGCGTGCCGTGGCGCAAGGTGGTGACGGCGCACGCGCTGCCGAATGCGGCGATCCCGACCGTCACCATCCTTGGCTTCATGGTGGGCTCGCTGATCGCCGGCGCGGTCGTGGTTGAGAGCGTGTTTGCCTGGCCGGGAGTAGGGCGCCTGCTCGTGGTTGCCGTCGCCAACCGCGACCTCGCCGTCGTGCAATGCATCCTGCTGCTGGTGGCGCTGACCATGGTCACGTCGAACCTGATCGTCGATTTCCTTTATGGCTTCCTCGACCCGCGGCTGCGTGCCAAGGGAGCCCAGGCATGACCGACGCGACGCTGAAGGATACCAAAGCGTTTTCAAGCGAAGTGGCTCCCGGTTCGCGGGAAGAAAACGCGTCAAAACTCGAATCTCGCGTCCGCGGCCGCTCGAGCCTGCCGGCCATCCCGATGTCGGTCGCGCTGGCAATCACCTGGATCGTTGCCATGCTTGTCATCGCGGCCTTCGCTGAGAAGATCGCGCCTTATGGCTACACCCAGTTCGATCTGCGCAATCGCCTGGCTGCTCCCGGCCATGTCGCGCACTGGCTCGGCACCGACGAGCTCGGCCGCGACGTGCTGTCGCGCCTGATCGTCTCGGTCCGCATCTCGCTCCTGATCGCCTTTGGCGCGACCGCGATCTCGGCGGTTACAGGCACCGCGCTCGGCTTCCTCGCTGCGCATTTCCGCGGGACGGTCGAGCAACTGGTGCTGATGCTGACTGACTTCCAGGCCAGCATGCCGTTCCTGATCATGGCGCTCGCCGTGCTCGCCTTCTTCGGCAATTCGCTGCCGCTTCTGATCGGCCTGATGGGCCTGTTCGGCTGGGAGCGCTACGCCCGCATCGCCCGCGGCCTTGCCATCTCCGCCAATGCGCAAGGTTACGCCGCGGCTGTCCGCCAGCTCGGGGCCACGCCGGCGCGGATCTACCTCCGTCACATCCTGCCGAACATCGCTTCGACCCTGATCGTCTCGACCACGCTTGTTTTCCCCGAGGTGATCCTGATGGAGTCGGGCCTGTCCTTCCTTGGCCTCGGCGTGCAGCCGCCGATGACCAGCCTCGGCAACATGGTCGGCTATGGCCGCGAATACCTGACCCGGGCGCCCTGGATCATGCTGGCCCCGGCCACGACCATTGTGGTGACCACCCTGGCGGTCTCCGTAATCGGCGACTGGCTGCGCGACAGGCTCGATCCGACCCTGCAATAGGCTGCCCGGAGCCCGCGCCGGGAGCAGGGGAGCCCTGTCCGGTCCAAGTTCCCGTTGCACCTGAGCATCCCGTGCGCTATCCGGCCGGAAAGGCCTGAGGCGGCTCCATATTTTCCCGCCCGGCCGGTCACACCCGAGGACGGAAACCGCCATGCCAGCCTATCGCTCCCGCACCACCACACACGGCCGCAACATGGCGGGCGCCCGCGGCCTCTGGCGCGCGACGGGCATGAAGGATGGCGATTTCGGCAAGCCGATCATCGCGGTCGTCAACTCCTTCACCCAGTTCGTGCCCGGCCACGTCCACCTCAAGGACCTCGGCCAGCTGGTCGCCCGCGAGATCGAGCAGGCCGGCGGCGTCGCCAAGGAGTTCAACACCATCGCGGTCGATGACGGCATCGCCATGGGCCATGACGGCATGCTCTACAGCCTGCCGTCGCGCGAGCTGATCGCCGACAGCGTCGAATACATGGCCAACGCCCATTGTGCGGACGGCCTCGTCTGTATCTCCAACTGCGACAAGATCACGCCCGGCATGCTGATGGCCGCGCTGCGCCTCAACATCCCCGCCGTGTTCGTCTCGGGCGGCCCGATGGAAGCCGGCAAGGTCAAGCTGCAGGGCAAGACCAAGGCTGTCGACCTGATCGACGCCATGGTCGCCGCGGCCGATTCCAAGGTCAGCGACGAGGACGTCAAGGTGATCGAGCGCTCGGCGTGCCCGACCTGCGGCTCCTGCTCGGGCATGTTCACCGCCAACTCGATGAACTGCCTCACCGAGGCGCTGGGCCTCGCACTGCCCGGCAACGGCACCGTGGTCGCCACCCATGCCGACCGCAAGCGCCTGTTCGTCGAGGCTGGCCACACCATCGTCGATCTCGTCCGCCGCTACTACGAGCAGGACGATGCCTCGGTGCTCCCGCGCAACATCGCGAACTTCAAGGCGTTCGAGAACGCGATGACGCTCGACATCGCCATGGGCGGTTCGACCAACACCGTGCTGCATCTGCTGGCCGCTGCCCACGAGGGCGAGGTCAAGTTCACCATGCAGGACATCGACCGGCTCTCGCGCCGCGTGCCCGTGCTCTGCAAGGTCGCACCGTCAGTTGCCGATGTGCATGTCGAGGACGTGCACCGCGCCGGCGGCATTTTGGGCATTTTGGGCGAGCTCGACCGCGCCGGCCTGATCGACACGTCTGTTACGACCGTGCATGCGCCGACCATGAACGAAGCGCTTGAGCGCTGGGACATCAAGCGCTCCAAGAGCGAGGCTGTCAGAACCTTCTATCGCGCCTCGCCCGGCGGCATCCCGACTCAGGTTGCCTTCAGCCAGGACCGTCGCTACGACGAGCTCGATGCCGACCGCGAGAAGGGCGTGGTACGCAGCATCGAGCACGCCTTCAGCAAGGACGGCGGTCTCGCGGTGCTCTACGGCAACCTCGCGCAGGACGGCTGCATCGTGAAGACCGCAGGCGTCGATTCCTCGATCCTGAAATTCTCCGGCCCCGCGCGCGTGTTCGAGAGCCAGGACGCGGCCGTCGAAGGCATTTTGGGCGGCAAGGTCGTCGCCGGCGAGATCGTCGTCATCATCTATGAAGGCCCGCGCGGCGGCCCCGGCATGCAGGAGATGCTGTATCCGACCAGCTATCTGAAATCGATGGGCCTCGGCAAAGCCTGCGCGCTCGTCACTGACGGGCGCTTCTCGGGCGGCTCCTCAGGTCTGTCGATCGGCCATCTTTCGCCGGAAGCGGCCGAAGGCGGCAACATCGCGCTGGTGCGCACCGGCGACCGCATCGCCATCGACATTCCGAACCGCAGCATCAACCTCGAGATCTCCGATGAGGAACTCGCGAGCCGCCGCGCGGCGGAGGAGGCGAAGGGCGATGCCGCCTGGCAGCCGGCGGCACGCAAGCGCAACGTCTCGACCGCGCTGCAGGCCTACGCTGCGCTCACCACCAGCGCTGCGCGCGGCGCCGTGCGCGAAGTGAAGCGCCGCACGACGTAACGATGACTGGCGTGATCGCGACTCTCGCGCTCGCGCATGGTCAACAAGTTCTAAACGGCCGGCGAAAGCCGGCCGTTCGCATTAAGGATGCCCCGACGAACTTCGGCAGAGATGAGTTTTGCGGCGTATAATGCGGCCACCTTCGCAAATCCATTTCGGGCAATTGGGGCGCCATAGAATGTCTCGTACTCTTGCTGTTGTGTTCTCTACAGTCGTCGCCGCGATTTCGATGACATCGGCGGCCTCCGCAGGCTGCTACAATTGCTACGCGCCGCCGCAGCCGTGCCAGACCTGCTATCAGCAGCAATACGTCGCGCCGCAATATCGCACCGTCGACGAGACCGTGATGGTGTCGCCGGGTGCGACCGTCGCGCACCGCACGCCGGCGCAGTATCGCACCGTGATGGTCCCGCAGACCGTGATGGTGGCGCCGCCGGGCGTTCAGTACGAGCACATCCCGCCGCAATACGCGACGCGCCAGCGCGTCGAGATGGTCTCGCCGGGCTATTCCTATTACGCGCCGGTGCAGATGGGCTGCGCGTCCTGCGGCTACTGAGTCGACGCGGGCGATATCAAGCGCAACCAACGGACTTAGCGCGGCGTCATCAATGGCGCCGCGTTTTCGTTTGCAGCAAGCCAAACGAGGCCCGGAAATGGAGGCGAATCCAACCGGGCCTCGCGACCAGCGACGCCCTGGGCGGTGTCGCCAATGTCCGGGATGGCTGAGGGGGAAGTGCCAACGATTCACCCAAAGTGCTGCTGAGGCTAGAGGATCACCCTGACGCTCGCCTGACAGGCCGGGTTCGGCAAAAGGGAGGCTGTTCCGGCCCTCCAACTTCGCGTTGCCTTGCGCGGCCGACTACGTTAAGCGACAGCCGTTCCGGACTCGCGTTCCGGGCTTGGAAGGGTGGCCGAGTGGTTTAAGGCACCGGTCTTGAAAACCGGCGTGCCCGCAAGGGTACCGTGGGTTCGAATCCCACCCCTTCCGCCAGTATCTTGTTCTCCACCGTTCGCAATCGGTCGAATTCCACAGCAAAATCAGCGGCCTGTGCTGGGCGTTTCATGGATCGAGCGAGCTGATATAGGCGGCGAGGGCGATCATGTCGTCCTGCGACAGCTTTTCGACGGTCGGCTTCATCAGCGCGCTTGCGGCCCCGGCTCGGGTGCCGTGCTGGAATTCGTAGAGCTGGCGCATGATGTAGGTTGGCGACCTCCCTGCGATCGGCGGAACGGTGTCAACGCCCTTCAAGTCCGTTCCGTGACAGAGACCACAGGCGGCAGTCACTCCCGATCCGCCAGTCTTTGCGAGCGCTTCTCCCTTCGCCAGGCTCCCGACCGGGACGTAAGCCGTGAATGTTGCCCTGGAGTCGCGAAGCTCGAACTGATCGACGTTGTCAGGCATCTCGACGATGCGCCGGCCGAGCGGTTCGTGTCCTCCATCCGGGCTCCTGACGTAGAACAGACGCGACGGGCCTGTTTTCGGAATCGTGTCGGTTTCGACGACCTTGATGTTCGGCTTGCGCTTCAGCGCGGAGAAATACTCCGCAGCGGCACGAATGTCCGAATCCGTCATGCTCTTGACCGACGCCATCATGAATTGCGTGGAAGGCCTCTGAGGGCCGGACATCGTTCTGGCTCCGCTTTTAAAGTCGGCAATCTGCTCGACGAAATATGCGACCGGCAGACCGGCCAGGCTTGCATTTTCGGGGCCGCCCGTGCCTTCGACGCGATGGCATGATCCGCATGCGCGAATGTCGGGCTTGCGCCCGTTCGCGACAATGTCCGGCATCGCCGGATGAGCGTCCGGATGCCAGTCGAGCGCGGTGTAAAGATCGCGCGCCTGTTTCCAACTGAACGCAGCGTTGCTGCCTGGAAGCGTGTTGGGTGTGTCAGTGGGCGGCGGCACCTGGACCGTCGGGTCCCACAAGAAGGCCCACGCAGGCAGCCCATCGGACGCCGGGGTCGTGGATGAGCTGACACTACCCTGCGTGAAACCATCAGTGCTGGCGGGAATCGCGATGGCCACCAGGATCAATGCACTTAGCCAAATCCTTCCTGGGAATATCAAGATTGCCTCCTGTCGGGCGGTGCTTGCCGAAGCCTGCTCGCTCGTCCGCGGACAAAACGCACGAGCTTCTCGATGCTTTCGCCGACGATCGCGAAGAACATCATGAGCCACGTCGCGAGCGCGGCGCACCACAGGAGTGCGTCTAGCGTCTCCGGCATGCAATTCCTCCAAGAAATGACTGATTCACATACGCAAGAGGTTGTCGAGCAAAACGCCTGTTACAATCACTCTCATGAAATCATCCAGGCACCGGCAACCTAGCGGTCCCGGGCCTGATGCGTCCGGAAAACTTTGCGCACATTTTGCGAAGCCGCCGACGGGCGCGTGGCGGGGGGCCGGACGAGGGCGCAACCCGCCGGCTTGCGGCGTGATTTGCGGCCAATCCGGCCGCCACGGTCCAGCGGAATCCCGGCGTTCGGCTTGATCTGGGTCAAGTCTGCTGCACGACGTTGGTCTCTCCTCGAAAAGGCAACGCTCATGCAGACAAGGGGCCTGGCCTTGAAAACGCTTCGCCAGCTTCTCTTCGCGGACGAGGTGATCCAGCTCGTGATCCGGCTTGGATTGCTCGGACTGCTGGTCGTGTGGACCTTCCTGATCATCCAGCCGTTCGTGCCGATCCTGACCTGGAGCGCGGTGCTGGCGGTGGCGTTCTATCCGGTCTTCAGCTGGCTCGCCAAACTCCTCGGCGGCAGCCCGCGTATTGCGGCAGCTCTCCTCACGGTCGTCATGCTCGGCATCGTGATCGGGCCCGCGGCGTGGCTGGGCTTGAGTGCCGTCGAGGGGATCAGGGACATTGCAAGCCAGATCGGCTCTGGCGAACTTGCCCTTCGGGACGCACCAGAGCAGATCAAGAGCTGGCCCCTGATCGGCCCGCAGCTCTACGATCTCTGGAATCTCGCCTACACCAATATCCGTGCGGTGCTGCGCGAGGTCACACCGTATCTGAAGCCGTTGGCCGGGTACATGCTGTCATTCGTCGGCAGCGCCGGAATCGGCACGCTTCAGTTCCTGCTGTCGGTGCTGGTTGCCGGGCTGCTATTTCCCTACGGGCCGCAGCTTGCCGGCGCGATCCGCAGTTTCCTGTACCGGATCGTGCCGGAACAGAGCGAGCATTTTCTGGAGCTCTCCGGCGCAACCATCCGCGCGGTGTCGCAGGGCATCATCGGCGTTGCGATCATTCAGGCCTTGCTCGCCGGCATCGGTTTCAAGCTCGCCGCAATCCCGAGCGCGGGCCTGCTCGCCGTCATCGTTCTATTGTTGTCGATCGTGCAGATCGGCGCGGCCATCGTTCTTCTGCCCGTGGTCATCTGGATCTGGATGGACAAGGACGTGACCACGGCGCTGCCGCTGACGATCTTCTTCGTCATCGTCGGCCTGCTCGACAACATCCTGAAGCCGTTGGTGATGGGGCGGGGGTTGACCACGCCGACGCTCGTGATCCTGATCGGGGTGATCGGCGGAACGCTCGCGCATGGGATCATCGGCCTCTTCATCGGGCCGATCATCCTGGCAGTTGCCTGGGAGCTTGCGGCCGCCTGGATCCGCATCGAGCGGGTCGCGCCGGCGCCGAACGCTGTCGCTGACCGTTGACCCAGATCAATCGACGACGATTGCAGCCCCCTTGAATTGCTGTTCGGCCCCCGCGAGGATGGTCGATGCCGGACGGCCTCGCGGGCCGTCCCGGACGGCTTGTGCGTTTGAGGTCTGGTCGATCCCTATGCTGCTGCAATTGACGGTCGGCGCGCTGATCAGCGCGATCAATATCGGCATCCACGCGCTGGTCACCGTCCTCGCTGTCGGAATTGCGCGCAGCGCGGGTCTTCGAAAGGTCGAGCGGCCGCGATTGCACCTGATGGGTGTGATGATTGCGACGGCAGCGGTGCTGAACGTCGCGCACGCGCTGGAAGTCCTGGTATGGGCGTGGACCTATGCCATCGTCCAGGCCGTGGCCGCTCCCGAGAGCGACCTCGTCTATTTCGCTTTCGTCAACTACACGACGCTGGGCTACGGCGACATCACGCCGGTGCGCGAATGGCGGCTGATCGGGCCACTGACCGCGATGAACGGCGTGCTGCTGTTCGGCTGGTCAGCCGCGATCCTGTTCGAGATCTTGCGCAAGACGCTCGACCACGTCGGACTGATCAAGGACGATGTTACCAGGGGAAAAGATCAAGCGCCGTGAACGCTGTGGCGCAACGGGACCTGAGGCCAGATGTCCAATTTCGCAACATCCCGATGGGTTGCCGACTTCTTGTTCGGCTTTGGCGCGCTGTTCGCGATCATCAATCCTTACGGACTGGCTTTCATCTTCCTAGACCGGACGAGGGGCCTGTCTGAGGACGAGCGCGCGGATCTTGCGCTGCGCGTTGCGGGATATGCCTTCGCTGTCCTGTTGGTCTCGCTGTTTCTCGGCAGCCAGATCCTGAACTTCTTCGGCGTGACCATACCGGCGCTCCGGATCGGCGGAGGCCTCGTG
>Ga0209148_1001628_pt1 | contig 10329 bp, 5 predicted proteins | sample AraplaCol_mMF_r2_2_FD_184288 | JGI IMG/M metagenome (GOLD analysis project Ga0209148, IMG submission 184288) | Arabidopsis root microbial communities from North Carolina, USA - plate scrape CL_Col_mMF_r2 (SPAdes) (version 2) | ecosystem: Host-associated > Plants > Roots > Endosphere | place: USA...
GCTGCGCGACATCCGTTTCGGCGTGCGCCTGACCGACCGCGACTCGCGTAACGAGAACTCGAACCCGAGCTACAACTGGGCGGCCGTCACCCAGACCTGGCAGGTGCCGGGCACGCTCACGGGCCTGGCCTACCTGGGCGACCCGCGTTTCAACAACCAGGTGCAGGTCCACTCGTTCAACAACTTCTTCAACAACAACACCAACGTGCCCTCGCTGGTATTCCCGGCCGTGTCGCTGGCCACCGGCTATCCGGGCACCTACGCCCAGCTGCACACCTATCCGAACATGCTGTGCACCGACGGCAGCGGCAAGTGCACGTCGTGGAACCCGGCGACCTTCGGTACCGACCCGGCTGGCGTGAACGACCAGAAAGAGAAGACCGGCGCGCTGTACTCGCAACTGCGGTTCGGCTTCGACGACCTGAAATACCCGGTCGACGGCAATATCGGCGTGCGTTACGTGCGGACCGACATGACGGCGCACGGCTACACCGTGTTCACGCCGAGCACGTCGACCGGCCAGGGCATTCCCGTGTTCACCGCGTTTGCCAAGAAGCAGGACTTCAGCAACACGTACAACAACGTGCTGCCCAGCCTGAACCTGCGCCTGAAGGCGACCGACAAGCTGCAATTCCGTGCAGGCCTGTCGACCGGTATCTCGCGCCCCGATTTCACCGACCTGCAGGGTTATACGACGCTGTCGCAGAACGTGGACGGTGCCAGCGGCACTGTTTCTTACTCGGGGAGCGGCACGGGCAATCCGAACCTGCGTCCCATCCGTTCGCACCAGTTCGACGTGACGGCCGAGTGGTATTTCGCGCAGTCCGGCTCGCTGACCTTCGCGCTGTTCAACAAGCAGCTCAAGGACGTCATCATCAAGCAGTCGTACGGCTATAACGTGGCGGACAACACCGGCAAGCCTTACACGTTCACCGTGACGGGCCCCGTGAACGGTGCGGACGGCCATGCGCGCGGCGCCGAGATCGCGTATCAGCAGTACTTCGACATGCTGCCGGGCTGGCTGTCGGGCTTCGGCGTCCAGGCGAACTTCACCTTCGTCGACAGCAAGATCGACCTGCACACGCCCGTGCACGCCGTGTACTGCTCGGGCGGCAATACGGCCGACAACTACAACCTGAACCTGAACGGCTGCGACATCGACGGCAAGACGTTCGGCGACCTGCCGCTGATCGGCCTGTCGCGCCAGACGTACAACCTGGCGCTCATGTACGACAAGGGCAAGCTGTCGACCCGCCTGGCCTGGAACTGGCGCTCGAAGAACCTGCAGAACGTGAACGTCAACGGCACGCAGGGCACGGACGGCACCGATACCAACCCGGCCAGCCCGACCTTCGGCCAGCACAATGTGGCGTGGGCGCTGCCGGTGTGGTCCGACGGCTACGGCCAGCTGGACGCCTCGGTGTTCTACAACTTCTCGGATCGGCTGTCGTTCGGTGTGGAAGCGCAGAACCTGACGGATTCCAAGGCCCGCCAGCTGATGCAGCAGGGTATCGGGTTCAAGGGCCGCGCATGGTTCGTGTCGGGTCCGCGTTACACGGCCAAGATGCGCTACAGCTTCTGATCCGAACCGTAGCTTCAACCGTCGTCCCCGCGGCGGCGGGGACCCAGTTTGTACGCGGCGTCGAAATGCGTGCAGAACTTGGGCCCCCGCCTGCGCGGGGGCGACGTCTCATCTCTTGACCGGTAGCCTCGACACCGTCGTCCCCGCGGCGGCGGGGATGCAATTTGTACGCGCCGTCGAAACGCGTGCAGAACTTGGGCCCCTGCCAAGGGGGGGCGCCTAGCCCAGGGGCGACGTCTCATCTTAACCGGTAGCCTCGAGACCGTCGTCCCCGCGGAGGCGGGGACCCAATTTGTACGCGCTGTCGAAACGCGTGCAGAACTTGGGCCCCCGCCTGCGCGGGGGCGACGTTTTACATCCGCTCTACGTTCTACATCCCCTCACGTCTTACATCCCCTCACGTTTCACATCCCCTCCAACCCCAACGCTTTCGCATGCGCGCGCAGGAACGCCGTCTGCGCCGCCCGCGTGTCCGGCCCGTCGTAGGGCAGCAGGGTCCACAGCTCGGACGCCTGCATATGCCGTCCCGGCGCCAGCGTCACGTAGGGCGCATGCACTTCCATCTCCATCAAGCCCTTGTCGGGCGCGTCCGGCTGCCAGTCGTTGTACAACTCGATCTGGCCCTGGTCCGGATGGATGGCCGCGCGCGGCTGGTGCGCGAACTGGATCACCAGCACCTGGCCGTCGTGGAAGCCCGCCATCCAGCCGCCCGCGGGCTGCAGCAGCATCTTGCCGTTGCGGTGCGGCTGGCCTTTGCCGGCCGGGTAGGCGTCGAGCGAGAACAGGCCGTCGGCCAGCGTCCACGTGAGCGGCACCATGTCCGGCTTCGGCTCGATGGCCTGCTGGCGCACGTCCTCGCGGCGCGCGACCGGCACGTAGACCCGCGTGTCCGCATGGGCGCGGGTGTTGAACCAGATGTCCCAGGCGACCTGGCTCGTGCGGGTATTGGCCGCGTCGACGTCCAGGCGCAGGCTGTGCGGCTTGCCGGCGACCAGGCCGTAGCGCTTGACGAGTTGCAGGCCGTTCACCGGACTGGCCGGGCTCGCGAGCGTGATGGCGCCGGCGCGCTTGTCCTCGACCTTGTAGCGGGCGAGGCTCAGCCAGGGATCGGGCGGCCAGGGCGCGCCGGCGCGCGCCGGGTTCACGTCCTGGTGCGACCACCATTCCTTTTGCGGACCGACCCAGATCTCGTGGCCGAGATACCCGACGTTGTCGGTGGTCGCGTCGACGGGCGCGCCGGGGTCGCCGGCGTTGGTGTCGATCTTGAGGAAGTTCTGCCGGCCGGCCAGCCCGAACGACAGCAGCCGGCCGCCGATGGCGTCGGTGACGGTCGCGCGCACGCTGCCGTTGTCGAGGGTGTGGACGGGAAGGGCGGACGCCGCGTGGGCGGCGGCCATGAAGGCGCAGGGCAGGGCCAGCGCGAGGGCGGTCTTGCGTGGAGTGGGCATAGGCTGTCGGGCTGATTGAAATCGGTTTCAGACCGACAGCTTAGCAAAGAATCCGGCACTCGGGGCGGGGGCGCGGCCCAAAGTGTTTGTCGGACTTCTTTTCGCGGGCGCCACCCCCAAAAGTTTGCATGCTGCGCGACGCGACGATCCTGGGCCCCTGCCTTCGCAGGGGCGACGGTCTTACTGCTGGCGAAACAAGTCAGTCAGATGAACCCTGGCGCGCTTCTTTTTGGCAGAAGCGCCTATCGCGCTTCTTTTTGGCAGAAGCGCCTAGCGCGCTTCCGCCACCGCCAGCGCCGTCATGTTGACGATGCGGCGCACCGTCGCGCTCGGGCTCAGGATGTGCACGGACTTCGCGGCGCCCAGCAGGATCGGGCCGACCGTCACGCCCTTGCCCGACGTGACCTTGAGCACGTTGAACAGGATGTTGGCGGCGTCCAGCGACGGCATCACGAGCAGGTTGGCGCTGCCCGCGAACCCGCCTTCGGATTGATACACGCGGCGGATGTCTTCCGACAGCGCGGCGTCGCCATGGACTTCGCCCAGCACCGGCAGTTCCGGGGCCGTCCGTGCGAGCAGCGCGCGCGCGTCGCGCATGCGCTGCGCGGACGGGCGCTGGGACGAGCCGAAGATCGAGTGCGACACGAGCGCCGCCTTTGGCTCCAGGCCGAAGTGGCGCATTTCCGTCGCGGCCAGCTTCGTGATCGCCGCCAGTTCCTGCGCCGACGGATTGTCGTTGACGTAGGTGTCGGTGATGAACAGGGTCATCTTGTCGAGCACCAGCGCGTTCATCGCGGCCAGCACGTCGGCGCCCGGCGCGATGCCGATCTCGTTCTTCACGTGCGCGAGGTGGTCGTCGTAGCGGCCCTGCATGCCGCAGATCAGCGAGTCGACCGCGCCCGCGTTCAGCAGGCGCGCGCCTTGCAGCGTGGTGTCGCCCTCGGCTTCGACGAGCGTGTAGTCGACGCCCTGCCTGAGGCGCAGGCCGGACTGCTTGATCGCCTTGTCGACGTCGGACGCGCGGCCGATCAGCACGGGTTTCGCGAGGCCCTCGTCGACGACGGTCTGCACGGCGCGCAGCACGCGCGGCTCGCTGCCGTCGGCGTAGGCGACGCGTTTCGGCGCGGCCTTGGCCTTGGCGAACACGGGCTTCATGAAGAAGCCGGTGTGGTAGATCATCTCGCCCAGCTTGTCGCGGTAGGCGTCCATGTCGGCGATCGGCCGCGTGGCGACGCCCGACGCTTCCGCGGCCTTGGCGACGGCCGGTGCGATGGCGGCGATCAGGCGCGGATCGAACGGTTTCGGGATGATGTAGTCGGGGCCGAAGTTCAAGTCCTGGCCGGCGTAGGCGGCGGCGACGGCGTCGTTCGCTTCCGCCTCGGCCAGGTCGGCGATCGCGCTCACGCAGGCGAGCTTCATCTCCTCCGTGATGCGGGTGGCGCCGCAATCGAGCGCGCCGCGGAAGATGTACGGGAAGCACAGCACGTTGTTGACCTGGTTCGGATAGTCCGAGCGCCCGGTGGCGATGATGCAATCCGGACGGGCGGCCTTCGCCACTTCCGGGCGGATCTCCGGCTCCGGGTTCGCGAGGGCCAGGATGACGGGGCGGTCGGCCATCGTCTTGACCATGTCGCCCGTCAGCACGCCCGCCGTCGAGCAGCCGAGGAACACGTCGGCGCCGGCGACGATGTCGGCCAGGGTGCGCGCGGCGGTCGCCTGCGCGTAGCGCGCCTTGTTGGCTTCCATGTTCGCTTCGCGGCCCTGCCAGATCACGCCCTTCGAGTCGGCGACGAAGACGTTCTCGCGCCGGACGCCGAGGCTCACCATCATGTCGAGGCAGGCGATGGCCGCCGCGCCGGCGCCGGACGCCGCCAGCTTGACGCTGCCGATGTCCTTGCCGACGACCTTCAGCGCGTTCAGCAGCGCGGCGCTGGAGATGATGGCGGTGCCGTGCTGGTCGTCGTGGAAGACGGGGATGTTCATCCGCTCACGCAGCTTCTTCTCGATGTAGAAGCACTCGGGCGCCTTGATGTCTTCCAGGTTGATGCCGCCGACGGTCGGCTCGAGCATGGCGATGGCGTCGACCAGTTTATCGGGATCGTTCTCGGCCAGCTCCAGGTCGAACACGTCGACGCCGGCGAATTTCTTGAACAGGCAGCCTTTGCCTTCCATGACGGGCTTCGACGCCAGCGGGCCGATATTCCCGAGGCCGAGGACCGCGGTGCCGTTCGAGATCACGGCGACGAGGTTGCCCCGCGACGTGTAATCGGCGGCCGTGGCCGGGTCGGCGGCGATTTCTTCGCAGGCGTAGGCCACGCCGGGCGAATAGGCGAGCGACAGGTCGCGCTGGTTCGACAGGGGTTTCGTCGCCACGACCTCGATCTTGCCGCGCACGGGGCTGCGGTGGTATTCGAGCGCGTCGGCGCGCAACTGGGTGTCTTTAGCGTCGTTCAGGCTGCTTTCGGTACTCATTGCTTCTCCTATGCCGCTGGTCGCGGACGATGTTGTGTATTCTGTGCTGCCCGTCGCCTTGCGCGGCAGGGACCGCGGGGTGACGTGTGCCGCGACGTGCGCCGCGTGTCGAGTCGAACGCGGTACTCCGGGCGCCGCCCGTCGCCCGCACGGCGCGGGTGGCCCGGGCGGTACGCGCGCTCCTGGCGCAGGCATGGACGGGGGGCCGCGGTCGACGGCGATACGCGATCATACGTGATCGCGGGCATTGTTGCTTAGTTCGCCAGATATTCCGTATATCACGGCGGCCTGAACCTGCGGAACAGCTGCGCCGGCCCGCCGCCGCACACAGGCCGTGGCCGGCGCGCGGTTCGTGGCAATGGATGCCGTCGTTCAGCGGAACTCCCGGGTGCGGCCGACACGATACCGCATCGGCGCCCGAGGCGTTGCCGGACCGGTTATTTCAAAATTTCTGCAACTAACCGATGTGAGACGTCAACTTAACGACGAAAGGGCACGCTGTGCCCCCACTGCATCCACGCCGGCATCGCCCCGATGAACCGTAGGGTGGGCGGCCCTCCGCCCACGCGGACAACCGGCGCCTGCACCGGTCCGAACGCCGCGTCATGGCCCACAGGCTCACCCGCCAAACGCCACTTCCGGCACCCCACGTACCCCCGGCCGCACCAGCAACACCGCACCCGCGAGCGGATCGTCCTCCCGCCCCGGCTGCACGATCGACGTGACGAGCAGGGTATCGAGCGCCGGGCCGCCGAAGCACGGCATCGACGGCTTGGGGACCGGCAGCGCCAGCTCGCGGTCCAGCTTCCCGGCCGGCGTGAACCGGAGCAGGCTGCCGCCGTCGTTCCCGGCCACCCAGTAGCAGCCGTCGCTGTCCATCGTCGCGCCGTCCGGCCGGCCGGTGTACGCGGCCATGTCGGCGAACAGGCGCCGGTCGTGCGGCCTGCCTTCGTCGATGTCATAGTCGAACGCCCACACGCGGCGGCGCGTGGGATGTGAATCGGACAGGTACATCGTGCGGCCGTCGGGCGACCAGGCCAGGCCGTTCTGCGTGACGAGGCCGGAGACCAGCGGCGCCGACAGGCCGGCCGCGTCGTAGCGGTACAGCCGTCCGATCGGCAGCGCGGCGGCCATGTCCATCCACATCGTGCCGCTCCAGAAGCGGCCCTGGCGGTCGGTGCGGCCGTCGTTGAAACGCATGCCGGGCGCCAGCTCGGGCGGGGCGGCAAGACGCTCGGCGCGCACGGTGCCGTCCTCCTGCAGGTCGACGGCGAAGATGCCCGTCTCCATGCCGGCGATCAGGCCGCCGGCGGCGCGCGGCGCGATGCAGGCGACCATTTCGGCCGCCGTCCAGTGACGGGCCGCGCCGGTCGCGTGATCGAGGCGCCAGATGCGGCGCGCGGGGATGTCGACCCAGTACCAGGCTTGCTCGGCCGCGTGCCAGACGGGGCTTTCGCCGACGGCGCACTGGACGCCGTGGACGCGTTCGACGACGGCATCAAGCATGCGCCAGCTCCTCCGGCAGGCGGGCCGTCGCCTGGGTCGGCACGAGCATCTTCATGATGATCCACGCGGCCAGGTATGCCAGCGCGCAGAACGCGAACATGATCATATAGCCGGTCTGGATCTGGCCCAGGCCGCCGTAGTAATCGAACAGCCTGCCGCCGATCTTGGTGACGAGCACACCGCCGATGCCGCCTGCCAGGCCGCCGATGCCGACGACCGAGGCCACGCAATGGCGCGGGAACAGGTCGGAGGTGATCGTCAGCAGGTTGGCTGACCAGGCCTGGTGGGCCGAGGCGCCGACGCCGATCAGGATCACGGGCACCCAGTAGCCGAGGTGGCCCAGCGGCTGCGCCAGCAGCACGACCAGCGGGAAGAAGGCGATGATGAGCATGGCCTTCATGCGGCTGTCGTACGGCGCGCTGCCCGCGCGCATGAAGCGGGTCGGCAGTGCGCCGCCGCCGATGCTGCCCACCATCGTCATGCTGTACAGGACGGCCAGCGGCAGCACGAGATCGGCCGTCGCGATGCCGTATTTGTCGGTCAGGTATTTCGGCAGCCAGAACAGGAAGAACCACCACACGCCGTCGGTCAGGAATTTACCGACGACGAATGCCCACGTCTGGCGCAGGCTGAGCAGCGTGCGCCAGCCGGGCGCGGGACCGGTCGCGGCCACGGGCGCGGCGCCGCCGTCGTCGCTGCGGATATAGTCGAGTTCAGTGCGCGACAGGCGGCGCTGGCGGGCCGGTTCCTCGAACAGGAAGACCCAGAACACGACCCACAGGAAGCCGATGGCGCCGATCCAGATGAACGCGGCCTGCCAGCCCCAGATCGCGGCGAGCACGGGCACCGTCAGCGGCGCCAGGATCGCGCCGATGTTGGCGCCGGAATTGAAGATGCCGGTCGCGAACGAGCGCTCGGACTTGGGGAAGTATTCGGCGGTGGCGCGGATCGCGGCCGGGAAGTTGCCCGCCTCGCCGATCGCGAGAATGGTGCGCGCGACGATGAAGCCGATGACGGATGCCGGCACGGCGAGGCCGAGCAAGGCCTTGAGGCCCGCCCCGAGTTCGATGGAATATGCGTGCGCCACGGCGCCGGCCGACCAGATGACGATGGCGAGCGTGTACGCGGTCTTGGTGCCGAGGCGGTCGACGATCCGGCCCGCCAGCAGCAGGGCGATCGCGTACACGAACTGGAACGCGGCGGCGATGTTGGCGTAGTCGGTGTTCGACCAGCCGAATTCCTTCGACAGCGAAGGCGCGAGAAGACTCAGCACCTGGCGGTCGAGGTAGTTGACGGTGGTCGCGAAGAACAGCAGCGCGCAGATGGTCCACCGGAAGTTGCCGCCGGCGTGTGCGGCGGCGTCGCTTGTGCGATTGCGTGTCATGGTCAGGCCTTCTATCAGGTTGTGCCGACTTGTGCGCGGCCGGTGTCTCCTCCGGCCGTTTGCCGCCGCCGGACGGGCGGCGGCGGGTGGCCGGCACATCGTACCAGCCACACGGTGCTGCTAACTGTCTACGTGATGATTATTTCGCGACCTGCAGCGTGCCGTCGACCATGCGCGCGAGACCCAGCGGGTTGTCGTCGCGCAGGGCTTCCGGCAGCAGGTCGGCCGGCACGTCCTGGTAGCACACCGGACGCAGGAAGCGTTCGATGGCGGTGGCGCCCACCGACGTCGAGCGGCTGTCCGACGTGGCCGGGAACGGGCCGCCGTGCACCATGGCGTGCGACACTTCGACGCCGGTCGGGAAGCCGTTGAACAGCACGCGGCCGGCCTTGCGTTCCAGCGTCGGCAGCAGGCCGGCGGCCAGTGCGCGGTCGGCGGCGGTGGCGTGCACGGTGGCCGTCAGCTGGCCTTCCAGGTGGCGCGCCACGGCCAGCATCTCCGCTTCATCGCGGCAGGCGATCACCAGCGACGCCGGGCCGAAGATCTCTTCGTCCAGCGCCGGGCTGGCGATGTACGTGGCGGCGTCGCAGGCGTACAGCGCGGCCTGCGCGGCGCAGCCGGTGCCCTGGCTGCTGCCTTGCGCGACCAGTTCCACGCCTTGCACGCCGGCGCGGCGGCCGACGGCGTCGACGTAGGCCTGGTGGATGCCGGCCGTGAGCATCGTGCCCGCGCCCTTGGCGGCCAGGGCTTCCGCGGCGGAGGCGCGGAACGCGTCCAGGTCGGGGCCGGCCAGGGCGATCACGAGGCCCGGGTTGGTGCAGAACTGGCCCACGCCCAGCGTGAGCGAATCGACGAAGGCGCTGGCCAGTGTCGCGCCGCCGGCGGCGAGGGCGCCCGGCAGCAGGAACACCGGATTGATGCTGCTCATTTCCGCATACACGGGGATCGGCTCGTGGCGCGCGTTCGCCGTGCGCACGAGGGCGAGGCCGCCCTGGCGCGAGCCGGTGAAGCCGACGGCCTTGATGGCCGGATGCGCGGCCAGCGCCTGGCCGGCCACGCGGCCTTCGCCGATCAGCATCGAGAACACGCCGTCCGGCATGCCGCAGTCCTCGGCCGCCTGGCGCACGGCCTTGCCGACCAGTTCCGACGTGCCCAGGTGGGCGCTGTGCGCCTTCACCACGACCGGGCAGCCGGCCGCCAGCGCGGACGCCGTGTCGCCGCCGGCGACGGAAAACGCGAGCGGGAAGTTGGACGCGCCGAACACGGCGACGGGGCCCAGGCCGATCTTGCGCATGCGCAGGTCGGAGCGCGGCGGCGTGCGCTGCGGCAGGGCGGAATCCAGCGTCGCTTCCAGGAAGTGGCCGTCGCGGACGACCTTGGCGAACAGGCGCAGCTGGTTGCAGGTGCGACCGCGCTCGCCTTCCAGCCGTGCCGTCGGCAGGCCGGATTCGGCGGACGCGCGCTCGATCAGCAGCGGGCCGATGCCCATGATGCGGTCGGCGATGGTTTCCAGAAAGCGCGCGCGCTGTTCGAGCGGCAGGTTGCGGTACGGGTCGAAGGCCAGTTCGGCCTGCGCGCACGCGGCGGCGACGTCGTCTTCCGTCGCGAGGCCGAATTCCGGCTCCATCTGGGCGCGGGTCGAGGGGTTGAAGGCACGGGTCGTGCCGGCGGTGCCGCGCACGACGCGGCGGCCGATGATCATTTCACCTTGGATGCTCATGGTGTATTCCTGTCGTAACGATGGTTATTGGGCGCCCTGGGCGACGATCAGCTTGTGCAGCATGTCGGATTCTTCGTCCGTCAGGTCGGTCAGCGGTGCGCGCACCGGACCGCCGTCGTGGCCGACCAGGCGGGCACCGGCCTTGACGATCGACACGGCATAGCCGGCCTTGCGGTTGCGGATCGCCAGGTAGGGCAGGAAGAATTCGTCCAGCAGG
>Ga0209148_1001630_pt1 | contig 10309 bp, 9 predicted proteins | sample AraplaCol_mMF_r2_2_FD_184288 | JGI IMG/M metagenome (GOLD analysis project Ga0209148, IMG submission 184288) | Arabidopsis root microbial communities from North Carolina, USA - plate scrape CL_Col_mMF_r2 (SPAdes) (version 2) | ecosystem: Host-associated > Plants > Roots > Endosphere | place: USA...
GCGGTCCGACGCGCCGGAATCGGGGAAATGGCCCGTTACTCACGCCCGACGCCAACGGTCCCGGCCAGCATCGCCATGCCGATGCGGTTGACTGGGAGGTTGACAGAGTTGAGCAGTCCTTTGACGGGGTGTGGCCGCACGCTTGGTTGCTGCATGGCCGCTCGGGCGACGCCTTGCAGCGCGATTGATGGTGCCTGCCTATCGACAGCTAACGGTGAGGCCGGCCATGACAGGCGATGAAATCCTGCCACCCACCGGCAAAGGCCCGGCGACGGCAACGTCGCTAGGATTCGAATCTGCATTGCTGCGATTGACAGCAATCAGTAAGCGTTTCCCCGGCTGTCTCGCCAATGATGCGGTTGATCTGGTCATCCAGCCCGGTGAGATTCATGCGCTGCTTGGGGAGAACGGCGCCGGCAAAAGCACGCTGGTCAAGATTATCTACGGCGTCCAGCAGCCGGATCAGGGTGAGATCATCTGGCAGGGGCAGCCGGTCCGCATCGGCAATCCGGCCCAGGCCCGCCAGCTCGGCATCGGCATGGTGTTCCAGCATTTCTCGCTGTTTGAGTCGCTGACCGTGGCGGAGAATATCGCCCTTGGCATCAATGATGCGGCGTTGCGGCGTGGCCTCGCCGGACGCATTGCTGAGATTTCCGAGGCCTATGGCCTGCCGCTCGATCCGCAGCGCGCCGTGCACGATCTGTCGGTGGGCGAGAGGCAGCGCATCGAGATTGTGCGTTGCCTGCTGCAGAACCCGAAATTGCTCATCATGGATGAGCCGACCTCGGTGTTGACGCCGCAGGAAGTGGAGCGGCTTTTCACCACCTTGCGCCGTCTCGCCAGCGAAGGCTGCGCCATCCTCTATATCAGCCATAAGCTGGAGGAGATACGCAGCCTCTGCCGCCATGCGACGATCATGCGCCAGGGCCGCGTCGTCGCCGAATGCGATCCGCGCGTGGAAACCGCCGAACATCTCGCCGAACTCATGATCGGCAGCCGCGTTGCCTCGGCACGGCGCACGGCGGTTGTCGCGGGAGAAGCCGCTGCACGCCTCAAGGTCGATCATCTCTCGCTGCGCAGCGACGAGAAATTCGGCATCGATCTCAAGGATGTCAGCTTCATGGTCAAGTCTGGCGAGATCCTCGGCATCGCCGGCGTCGCCGGCAACGGGCAGGGTGAGTTGATGGCGGCTCTGTCAGGCGAAGTGCGCCTCGCCGATGCCGGTGCCATCCGCATAAACGGCACGGCGGTGGGGCTGGCGGGCCCAGCAGGTCGGCGCCGGCTGAAAGCTGCTTTCGTTCCGGAAGAACGCAATGGCCACGGTGCCGTCGGCCCGCTGCCGCTCGATGAGAACGCTTTTCTGTCCGGCTATGCCACGCGCAACCTGGCACCCGGCGGGCTGATCAACGTCACGCGCATGCGTGATTTTGCCGGTCGTATCATCGGCGCCTTCGACGTGCGTTGCCGCGGCGTGCAATCGGAAGCCCGCTCGCTCTCCGGCGGCAATCTGCAGAAATTCATCGTCGGCCGCGAGATCCTGCAGGAGCCGGACCTCCTGATCGTCGCCCAGCCGACCTGGGGCGTCGATGCCGGGGCTGCGGCCGCCATCCACCAGGCCCTGCTCGATCTTGCCGCAAAAGGGGCCGCGGTCGTGATTATCTCCCAGGACCTCGACGAGATCCTGGCGGTTTGCCACCAGATTGCGGTGATCAATCTCGGCCGTCTTTCTGTGCCGCGACCGGTGCAGTCGATATCGATCGAGGAAATCGGCCTCTTGATGGGCGGCATCCACGATAGCGCCGACCATAATAGCGCTGATAGCGCCGGCACTCTTCCGAAACCACTTGCTGAGGATGGCGAGCGTGCGGCTCAAGCTTGAATCACGCGGGCAGCATTCTGTCCTCTGGACCTTCGCCTCGCCGCTCCTGGCGATGGCACTGACCATCATCACGGCCGGTGTGATCTTCGCCCTGATGGGGCATGATCCGGGTTCTGCCCTCTATACATTCCTGGTCGCGCCACTGGTCAGCGCATCGGGGCTTTCTGAGCTGTGTGTCAAGGCGGCGCCGCTGATCCTGATCGCCGTCGGCCTGTCGCTCGGCTTCCGCGCCAACGTCTGGAATATCGGTGCCGAAGGCCAGTTCACTCTCGGCGCCATTTTTGCTGGCGGCCTGGCGCTGCATGTCGGTGATGGCGGCGGCTGGTGGGCCTTTCCGGCGATGATTCTGTTGGGTGCGCTGGGCGGTATGGTCTGGGCCGGGATACCGGCGCTGCTGCGTGTCTGTTTCAATGCCAGTGAGATTCTGACGAGCCTGATGCTGACCTATGTCGCGCAGCTGCTGCTGATCTATCTGGTGACCGGTCCCTGGAAAGATCCGGAGGGCTATGGCTTTCCGCAGACGGCGATGTTCGGCGAAGCGGCCCTGGTGCCGATCCTGGTGCCGGAGACGCGGCTGCATCTCGGTGTCCTTGCGGCCCTGGCGGTGGCCTTGCTCGGCTGGCTCATCCTCTCGAAATCGCTGCTCGGTTTTCAGTTGCGGGTGGTCGGCCTGGCGCCGCGCGCCGCGGCCTTTGCCGGCTTCAGCCAGCGCCGCCTGATCTGGCTCTCGCTGATGCTGGGCGGCGGCCTGGCGGGCCTCGCCGGCATGTTCGAGGTATCGGGCCCGATCGGCCAGCTGACCCCGGCGATCTCGCCCGGCTACGGCTTCACCGCCATCATCGTTGCCTTCCTCGGTCGCCTGCATCCGGTCGGCGTGGTGTTGGCCGGCCTGATCCTGGCGCTGTCCTATCTCGGCGGCGAGGCAGCGCAGATCGATCTCGGCCTGCCCAATGCGGTCACCGGCATCTTCCAGGGCGTGCTGCTGTTCTATCTGCTGGCGAGCGATGTGCTCATTCTCTACCGTCCGCGCATCAGCTTCGCTGGCCGGAAAGCGTCGGAGCGCAAGCTGGCCGATGGGAGTGCGGCGTGATGTCGGTCGAAAGCGTCAATATCATCCTGAGCATCATCACCGCCTCGACGCCGCTGCTGCTGGCTGCGACTGGTGAGTTGATCACCGAGAGATCCGGAGTCCTCAATCTCGGCGTCGAGGGCATGATGCTGGTGGGAGCGGTGATCGGCTTTGCCGCTTCGGTTCACAGCGGCAGCGCCCTGGTGGGCGTCGTTGCCGCGGTGGTCGCCGGCATCGCCATGGCCATGGTCTTCTCGGTACTCTCGCTGTCGTTGCTGGCGAACCAGGTGGCGACCGGCCTGGCGCTCACCATTTTCGGCACCGGGCTCAGTGCCCTGATGGGGGCCGGCTATGTCGGCACGGCCTTGCAGCCTTTGCCGAAATTGACGATTCCTGGCCTGAGCGATCTACCGTTCGTCGGCCCGATCCTGTTCCATCAGGATGCCTTGGTCTACGCCTCCTTTCTGCTGATCATCGGCACCGCCTGGTTTCTCTATCGCAGCCAGGCGGGCCTCGTCTTGCGGGCGGTGGGCGATTCCCATGACGCCGCTCATGCGATCGGCTATCCGGTCAAGCTGATCCGCTATCTGGCAGCCGGCTTCGGCGGCGGCATGTCCGGCCTCGCGGGTGCTTATATGTCACTTGCCTATAGCCCGAGCTGGTCGGAGAATATGACCGCCGGCCGCGGCTGGATCGCCCTGGCCCTGGTCGTCTTTGCTACCTGGCGGCCGGTCTGGCTGCTGATCGGCGCCTATCTCTTCGGCAGCATCATGTATTTCTCGCTCTATCTGCAGGGGCTTGGCGTGCATCTGCCGTCGCAGCTGATCTCCAGCCTGCCATATCTCGCCACCATCGTCGTGCTGGTGCTCATTTCGCGGGACAGTACCAAGATCCGCCGCAATGCGCCGGCCTGTCTCGGAAAGCCGTTCCATGCGGCGAGTTGATCCGGCGGGGCAAGTCCGCCTCGGTCCGCGAGGCAGCTGATGCAATATGCCGATTCCGTGCTGGCGACCGGCTACCGCTATTTCCTTTGTGTCGCCCAACTCGGTTCGGTCCGTGCCGCCTCCCGCCAGCTGAATGTCGCCGCCTCGGCGATCAGCCGGCAGATCCTGCTGCTGGAAGGCCAGCTCGGTATCGCGCTCTTCGAGCGGCAGGGGCGGCATCTGACCCTGACCGATGCCGGCAGCGTCCTGCTGCGCAGCCTGAAGCATCTGCAGATCGGTCATGAAGAGGCACTGACGGCGCTTACTGCCTTCAAGGACCTCAAGCGTGGCCGTGTCCGGGTTGCGACTGTCGAGAGCATCTCGGTCGCCATCCTGCCGGATCTGGTGGCCGAATTCGCCCGCATGTTTCCCGGCATCCAGATCGCTGTCACCGTGGCCGGGGCGGATACGGTGATCGAACTGGTGCGGGACCACGACGCCGATATTGGCTTCACCTTCAGCACGGCGCCGCTGGAAGGCCTCAGTGTCGAGTTCGAACGCAGCTTCCGCCTGGGCGCCACCATGTCGCCCGATCACATCCTGGCCAAACGGGAGAAGATAGCGCTTGCTGATTGCCTGGTTTTCCCCGTTGCCTGGCCCGCCCAGGGATTGAGCCTGCGGGCGATCGTCGATCAGGGACTGGCGGGGCCGGGCCAGTTCATTCCCGCTTTTGAATGCAATTCCCTGCGCCTGATGGCGTCACTGGCCCGGCGCGGTGCCTGCATCGCCTTCCAGACCCAGATCGGTATCGAGCGGGAGATCAAGGAGGGTCATCTTGTTTTCAAGCCGTTGACGGATCGCCGCCTGCCGCTCGATCATTTGAAGCTGGTGCGGCGGCAGAAGCTGACCGCTCGCTCGCCCCTGAGCGCTTTTCTCGATCTCGCCCGCCGTCGGCTGCAGCAGGCAACGGAGCCGCGCGGTGCGAAGCTAGAATCTGTGCGAAAATAGCGGACAGTCTGTGATAGAGACGCTTCTGTTTCGCACAGAGGTTTTGTGTTAACAATAAGATAGGGATGAAGAGGAACGGAAAACTGGGCTGATGGGGAAGGACACCAACCCGTCAGGCCAGGCTGCTGCTGTTCCACGGACGAGTCTGCGTGGGGGCCGGATGAGCCGCTGCTGGATCAGCGATCGTGCCGGATGAACGACTGCCGGGTGAACGACAAAGGGAGAGGCGAGTGCCGGGAAGATTGACCACGCATGTGCTGGATCTCGTAACTGGCAAGCCGGCTTCCGGGCTGGCGATTGAGCTGTGGCGCTGCGATGAGATGCCGATACTTCTCAAGGAAGTCGTCACCAATCAGGACGGGCGGGTCGATGCGCCGCTGCTGCAGGGCACGGAACTGCAGCGCGGCGTCTATGAACTGCGCTTCCAGGCCGGCCGCTATCTCCGCCATGGCAGCGAGAATGCGGGGCCGCCTTTCCTCGATGTGATCCCGATCCGCTTCGGCATCGCCGATATCGACCAGCATTACCACGTACCGTTGCTGCTCTCCACCTTCGGCTATTCCACCTATCGGGGGAGCTGAGGCATGAGCCGCAATTCTATCCGCTTCCTCCGTCGCGGCCAGGTGGTCTCGCTGACCGACATGCCGCCGACCCGTACATTACTTGATTACCTGCGCCTGCAGGAACGCGCGCGTGGCACCAAGGAAGGCTGTAACGAAGGCGATTGCGGCGCCTGTACGGTGGCACTGGGCACCTTGCGGGACGGCAAGGTCGTCTATGAGGCGGTCAATAGCTGCATCCTGCTGCTCGGCCAGGTCGACGGCAAGGAACTGGTGACGGTCGACGACTTCGCGGTGGAAGGAAAGCTGCATCCGGTACAACAGGCCATGGTCGATCACCATGCCTCGCAATGCGGCTTCTGCACGCCGGGCTTCGTCATGTCGCTGTTCACCCTCTATCATGCAGGCGCGGCGGCGGACCGGGAGACCACCGTCAATCATCTGGCGGGCAATCTCTGCCGTTGCACCGGCTACCGGCCGATCCTCGATGCTGCTCTGGCAAGCTGCAAGGGCCAGACGGATGATCCTTGGGCGCAGCGTGCAGCGGAGACGGCCAAGGCCCTGACGGCGCTTGCGGATGGCGCCGATATCCTGCTCGAGGACAATGCCGGTTTCTATGCCGCGCCGGCCTCGGCGGAAAGCCTGACTGCCTTGGCAGCGGCGCATCCCGATGCCACGCTGGTTGCTGGCGCCACTGATGTCGGGCTCTGGATCACCAAGCAGATGCGGCCCTTGCGCAAGATCATCCAGCTTTCCCGTGTCGCCGAGTTGCAGCTCATCGCGGATCGACAGGATCGCCTTATTCTGGGCGCCGCCGTCACCTATGAGCGCGCTTTCAACGCGATCGCCAGTATCGATGCCGATCTCGGCGAATTGCTGCGGCGCATCGGCTCCAAACAGGTGCGCAGCTCCGGCACCATCGGCGGCAATATCGCCAATGGTTCGCCGATCGGTGACACGCCGCCGGCGCTGATCACCCTGGGTGCCGAGATCGAGCTTCGGCATGGCACTGCAAGCCGCCGGTTGAAGCTGGAAGATTTCTTCATTGATTACGGCAAGCAGGACCGCCAGCCCGGCGAGCTGGTCTGGCAGGTGGAAATCCCCAAGCTGGCTGCCGGCGAAATCTTCCGCTGCTACAAGATCTCCAAGCGTTTCGACCAGGACATTTCCGCCGTCATGGGTGCCTTCAGGCTCCGCCTCGAAGGCCGGCGGATCGCGGAGATGCACATTGCTTATGGCGGCTTGGCGGCGATACCGAAACGCGGCAAAGCGGCGGAAGCAGCACTCATCGGCGTTTCGCTCGACACGCCGGACGGATGGGAAGCCGCCATCGCCGCGCTTGCCGAGGACTACCGGCCGATCGACGATGTGCGGGCTTCGGCCGCGTATCGCCTGACCGCCGCGCGGGCCCTGTTGCGCAAGGCTCTGATCGAAGCGGCGGGCCTCGCTACCACGGATAGCCGCATCGTCGGCCACCGGGAAAACGCGATGCGGGTGGCCTGACATGGGGCGCAAGGTCTCATCCGCATCACGCCAGCGGCAATCGGTCGGCCTCGACCTTGCCCATGACAGCGCCTTGCTGCATGTCCAGGGTTCGGCCATCTATATCGATGACATGCGCGAGCCGGAGGGCACCTTGCATGTGGCGCCCGGCTATGCGCCGGACGCCGCCCGTGGCCGAATCAAGTCGGTGGATCTTTCTGCCGTGCGCCAGGCGCCGGATGTCGTCGCCGTGCTGACGGTGGCGGATATTCCCGGCAAGAATGATTGCAGCCCAAATGCCGGCGATGACCCGATCTTCGCCGAGGGCGAGATCTTCTTCCATGGCCAGGTGGTCTTCGCTGTGGTGGCGAAAACGCGTGATGCCGCGCGGCAGGCGGCGCGGCTGGCCCGGATCGCGATCGAGCAGCAGCAACCGGCGATCACCGTCGATGATGCTGTCACTATGCGGACCGAGGACATTCTGCCGCCCTATCAATTCGGCCGCGGTGACGTGGCGGCGGCTTTGGCCGCGGCACCGCAACGGCTGGAGGAGAGCTTCCTCGTCGGTGGCCAGGAGCATTTCTACCTCGAAGGCCAGGTTGCCTTCGCCATGCCGGATGAGCAGGGCGGCATGCTGGTCTATACCTCGACCCAGCATCCGAGCGAGGTGCAGCATTGCGTCGCCAAGATGCTGCACGTGCCGGAGGCGCGGGTGACGACGGAATGCCGGCGCATGGGTGGCGGCTTCGGCGGCAAGGAAAGCCAGGCTGCGCAATGGGCGGCTCTCGCGGCCCTCGGCGCCCATGTCACCGGGCGTCCAGTGAAATGTCGGCTCGACCGCGATGACGACATGATCATGACCGGCAAGCGCCATGACATGCGGATCAATTACGCGGCCGGCTTCGACAAGAAAGGCCGGCTCTCTGCAGTCGATGTTACGTTCCTCAGCCGCTGCGGCTATTCGGCCGATCTCTCCATGGGCGTCAATGACCGCACCATGTTCCATGCCGATAACAGCTATTATTACCCGGTGGTCAACATTCTCTCGCGGCGCCTGCGCACCGATACCGTGTCGAACACCGCCTTCCGCGGCTTCGGCGGACCTCAGGGCATGGTCTTCTCGGAGCGGATGATGGAAGCGATCGCCATCCGGCTGGGGCGTGACCCGCTGGATGTGCGCAAGGCCAATCTCTACGGCCGCGGCCGCAATGTGACGCCCTACGGAATGAAGGTGCCCGACAATATCGCCCCCGAGGTGATCGCCGAATTGGAGGCGACGTCCGATTACCGCGCCCGGCGCCAGGCCATCACTGCCTTCAACGCCGGGAGCCGGGTGCTGAAGAAGGGTCTTGCTCTGACGCCGGTCAAGTTCGGCATCTCCTTCACGCTGACCCATCTCAACCAGGCCGGTGCCCTGATCCATGTTTATACCGATGGATCGGTGCATCTCAATCACGGCGGCACCGAGATGGGGCAGGGGCTCTATATCAAGGTGGCGCAGGTGGTGGCCGAGGAATTCGGCATTCCCATCGACCATGTCCGCATCACGGCGACGACTACCGGCAAGGTGCCCAACACCTCGCCGACCGCGGCATCTTCCGGCTCCGATCTCAACGGCATGGCCGCGTGCAATGCGGCCCGCGTCATCAAGGGCCGCATGATCGAGCTGATCGCCCGGGAATGGGGTGTCGACAAGGACAGTGTCCTCTTTGCCGAGAACCAGGTGGTTTCCGGCAATCATGCGATCAGCTTCCCTGATCTTGCCAAGAAAGCGCATCTCTCGCGCATCTCGCTCTCTTCGACCGGCTATTATGCGACCCCCAACATCACCTGGGACCGCACCAAGGCGACCGGCAATCCGTTCTTCTATTTCGCTTATGGCGCCTCCTGCAGTGAGGTGACGATTGACACCCTGACCGGTGAGATGCGGGTCGACCGTGTCGATGTCCTGCACGATGTCGGGCATTCGCTCAATCCGGCCATCGATATCGGCCAGATCGAGGGCGGCTTCGTCCAGGGCATGGGCTGGCTGACGACGGAAGAGCTAGTCTTCGATGCTAAGGGCCGGCTGCAGACCCATGCGCCCTCGACCTATAAGATTCCCTGTGCCTCGGATGTGCCGGCCGATTTCCGGGTCAAGCTGTTCGATGGCGGCGGCAATCGCGCCGATACGATCTATCGCTCGAAAGCCGTGGGTGAGCCGCCGCTGATGCTGCCGATCTCGGTCTGGGTGGCGGTCATGGATGCGATCGCCAGCCTGCGACCAGGCGTTGTGCCGCCGCTCGATGCGCCGGCGACGCCGGAAACGATCCTGCGCGCCGTACAGGCGTTGCAGTCATGAAAGGCGCGGCAATGGTGAGGCGCGAACCATGCTGATTTGGGCCAGTCTTCTGCAGGCGGTCGAGCGAGCCGGAAATGCTGCCCTGGTCTCCGTCGTCCGGGTCTTCGGCTCGACACCGCGTGAGGCCGGTGCCCGCATGGTGGTAACGGCGGATGAGATCACCGGTACCATCGGCGGCGGCAATCTGGAATGGGAGGCGACGCAGCTGGCCCGCGCCCGGCTTGCTGCAGCGGCAGATGCCGGCGGTCCCTTCCATCAGATGCAGATATTAGGGCCGGATCTCGGCCAATGCTGCGGCGGCCGCATCGAGATCGTGACGGAGGTCTATCGTCAGGCAGACCGCGCCAGGATCGCTGCCATGGTGGAACGCGAGGCGGCCGGCAAATTCATGCTGACCGGTCGCATCGTCGCGCCGGACTTCATCGAGCATTTCGGTGAACGGCGTGGACGACTGTATTTGTTCGGCGCCGGGCATGTCGGTCGCGCCGTCATCGCCGCTTTGGCGCCGCTGACGGAGACCTCCCTGGTTGCGGCGGCCCTGCCGCTTGACATCACCTGGGTCGATAGCCGCGCCGATTGCTTCGAGGGGATGACCTTGCCATCCAGGGTAACGGCTGTTGTTCACGACGATCCGGTAACGATCGCAGCCGCGGCCGAGCCGGACAGCTTCGTCCTCATCATGACCCATAGCCATGCCCTGGATTACGATCTGACGGCGGCGGCCTTGCGGCGGCCGGGCCTCGCTTATGTCGGCCTGATCGGCAGCGCCACCAAGCGCGCGCGATTCCTCCATCGGCTGCGTGAGGAACGCATCGATCCGGCCCGCATCGACGCCTTGGTCTGCCCGGTCGGCCTGACCGCGATCCGCTCGAAGCATCCGGCAGCGATCGCCGCCGGCATTGCCGCGCAGCTGCTGATCCGGACCGAGGAAATGCGGGCAACGGGTAGCGTTGATGGATCAATCATTCAATTTCAACAGAAGGTCAGGGACCGGGCCGGATGACGTCGTTTCTTGTCGATTGGCTCAATCTGCTGATCCGGTGGGGA
>Ga0209148_1001632_pt1 | contig 10293 bp, 7 predicted proteins | sample AraplaCol_mMF_r2_2_FD_184288 | JGI IMG/M metagenome (GOLD analysis project Ga0209148, IMG submission 184288) | Arabidopsis root microbial communities from North Carolina, USA - plate scrape CL_Col_mMF_r2 (SPAdes) (version 2) | ecosystem: Host-associated > Plants > Roots > Endosphere | place: USA...
CGGAAGCGGTCGGCTTGGCCGGAGCTGCGGCCGGCTTGGCGCCTGCGCCGTCATTGATCTGTCCGAGCAGCGCGCCGACGGCCACCGTCTCACCGTCCTTGGCGACGATCTCACCCATGCGGAGATAGTCGTCATGCTTGAGCTTGAAGCGCGAGATCGGGTCCTGCTCGAAGGTGTCGAGGCCGAGCGAGACCACCAGCACGTCCGGCTTATAGGCGCGGATGCGTGCCATCGCTTCCTGCAGGGCCTGCTCGTAGCGGTCCCAGGCGGTGCCCCAGGGCAGCGGCAAGTTGAGATGATAGCCCTCGCCGGGTCCCTGGCCGATCTCGTCGGCGTAGCCCAGGTAATAGGGGAATTCCTGATCCGGATCGCTATGCAGCGAGATGGTGAAGACATCGCCCCGGTCGTAGAAGATCTGCTGCGTGCCGTTGCCGTGATGGTAGTCGACATCGAGGATGGCAACACGCTGGGCGCCGGAATCGCGGAAGGCCTGGGCAGCAACGGCGGCATTGTTGAAGAAACAATAGCCGCCATAGAAATCGCTGCCGGCGTGATGTCCCGGCGGACGGCACAGCGCGAAGACCGCCCTTTCGCCGCTCGCCACCAGCTTCTGGCCGGTGAGTGCGACATCCACGGCGCCGGTGATTGCCTGCCAGGTGCCGGCGGTGATGGCCGTGCCGGCATCGATGGCGTAATGGCCCATCCGGCCATCGATCGATTTCGAAATGCGGCTGCCGCGCTTGCGGCCCGGCACCAGCAGCCCCGGCACCGGCCAGACATGCGGCAAGGCGTCGAAGTCGCGGCCGCTCTTCAGCCAGTCGCTCCAGGCATCGCGCAGGAAATGCACGAAGCCCTCGTCATGCACCTTGAGGATCGGATCGAGGCCGAATTCCTGCGGCGGCAGGATGGCGCCGAGGCCGATTGCCTTGACGCGGTCGAGCACGATATCGGCGCGGCGCGGCATTTCATGCGCCTTCACCAGCTTGCCTTCGATCAGTTCGTTGTCGGCATCCTGAAAGCGGTGGCTCTCGCTATAGATGGTGCGCATCTCTCGCGCTCTCCTGCATCTGGGTCGTTGTCATCAATCAGGCCAATTCATAGATCGGGCTGGTTATAAATCAGGCCGGCGCCGGCTGTTGGTATACCAGCCGCCGATGGCAGTTTCATAGGCAAGACCGGCGCGGAACACATCTGCGTCGCTATAGGTGCGGCCAACGATCTGCATGCCGGTCGGCACGCCATTGTTCGCGCGGCCGGTCGGTACCGACAGCACCGGGCAGCGGCTCAGCGTATTGAAGGGTGTCGTCATGCACCAGCCCAGCATCGGATGCAGATCTGAGGCCTTGCCATTGACCCGGAAGCCCTCGGCGGTATCGTAATCCGCCTTCACGGCCGGCAGGGCATTGGTCGGGCAGATGAAGACGTCATATTGCTCCATCAGCGGCCCGAAGCTGTCATACATCCTGGCGGCGATTTCCATGGTCTCCAGGAATTTCAGCGCCGAGGTGCGGGCGGCTTCGCGGGCGAAGCGTACAGCATATTTGGTCATGATCTTCCGGTGCTTGCGGGCATAGCGCACCATCACCGTGCCGAACAGATGGTTGAGGTGCTCCACGCCGGCCTTCAGCACCTCCGGCCCCCAGCCGAGATCAACTTCCTCGACCGTGGCACCGAGGCTGCGGAACACGCTCAGCGCTTTCTTGGTATTGGCGATCACATCCTTGTCGACCTCGAAGAAACCGAGATCGAGCGAATAGGCGATTTTCCAGCCCTTGATCGGCTTGTATTCGCTCGGCAGGCGCAGTTTCGGCCGCAGGCTGGCGATATCGGTCGGGCTCGGCCCGCTGATCACGTTCTGGAGGAGGATCGTGTCTTGGATGGACCGCGCCATCGGCCCGGTGTGGCAATAGGGATCGAGGTTGAAGGGCGGGTCGTCGGTGTTGCGGCCATAAGGCGGCTTGTAGCCGACCACACCGCTGGCACCGGCGGGAATGCGGATCGAGCCGCCGATATCCGAGCCCATGGCGATCTGCGCGGTGCCGGCGGCTAGCGAGGCGCCGGAGCCGCCGGAGGACCCGCCCGGCGTATAGCGCGTGTTCCAGGGATTGCGGGTGACGCCCCAGCGCCGCGAATGGGTGAAGGAGGCGCAGGAATATTCCGGCGTCGCGGTGCGGGCATGGGCGATGCCGCCCGCTTTCATGATGCGCTCGTTATTGGGCGAAGTGGTGGTGGCGACCTCGTCCTTGGAGATCAGCGAGCCGTAGGAGGTCGGCTTGCCTGCGATCCAGCTCTCATCCTTGATGCCGATCGCTAGGCCCTCGAGGGCGCCGATGCGGTTGCTGCGCGACATGTATTTCGCTTCCGCCGCCCGGGCCTGGTCCATGGCCTCGTCGAAATAAGTGAAGGTGAAGGCATTGATGCGGCGATCGACCGTCTCGGCGCGGCGGATCACCGCTTCCATCAACTCGACCGGCGACAGCTTGCGCTTGCGGAACAGATTGAGCGCCTCGGCGGCGCTGAGATAACAGAGATCGATATCGCTCATCCCCTATGTCCCTTCCCCATTGCGGAAGGAGCGGCATGGGCGTTCGACCCATGCCGCCCTGCCGTCTTTTGTTACTTCAGCACATTGTTCCAGATCTTGGCATGCAAGGTCGCGACTTCCTGCGGGCAGGCCGGCACGAAATTGTATTTGAAGCCGGCCGGCGGGGTCAGTTCCGGCGCGCCGATCATGTCCTTCGGCAGGAACTTGTCACTGCCGGTGACGCCGTTGTCATAGCCGGCGAAGGCCGACATCATGGCCGCGTTTTCCGGGTCCATGATGAAGTTGACGAACAGCTTGGCGTTCTCGAGATTGCGGGCTTCCTTCAGGACGACGACATTATCCATCCAGGTCTGCATGCCTTCGCGCGGATAGCCGTATTTCAGCGAGGCAAGCTGGCGCTTCGCCCGCAGGGCCGAGCCGTTATAGTCGATGGTCGCCAGGAAGTTCTTCGCGGTCAGGTTCTCGATCGTGCTGTAATTCATCGCGCGCCAGTCTTTCTTGGCCTTCAGCAGCAGATCGCTCAGCTTCTTCATATCGTCCTTGCTGGCGCTGCAGGGATCCTGGCCGAGATAGTAGCTGGCGGCACTCATCGTATCGGTCATTTCCGGCAACGCATTGACCATGCCCTTCAGCTCGGCCGGCGTGTCGAAGACGATTTTCCAGGTATCGATGTCGCCCTTATAGGCGTCGGTGTTGACCGTCACGCCTGTCGTGCCCCACAGCCAGGGCACCGAATAATGCCGGCCCTGGTCCCAATAGACATCGACGAATTCCGGCCGCACATTCTTGAAATTCGGCATTTGATCCGGCTCGATCTGAGCCAGCAGGCCTTCCTTGATCATCGACGGCACGGCATAGCTCGACGGTACGACGATGTCATAGCCGGAGCCGCCGGCCTTCACCTTCGAGATCATCTCGTCATTGCTGTCATAGCTGTTGAGCGAGACCTTGACGTTATAGGTCTTCTCGAATTTGGCGACCATCTCCGGGCTGGTATAGTTGCCGAAATTGAAGATGTGCAACTCGCCATCGGCTTGCGCCTGGCCGGCCCCGGCCATGGCAGCGGCGCTGAGAGCCGCGATTTTCAGAATGTTCTTCATGATTTCCTTTGTTCCACGAGGTTGGTCTTTTGTTGGTCGTCATGCATCCCCGCCATCCTCACCTTCCCGGATGGCAGCGATGATGTGCCGGCCTGATCGCCGGCTGCCGGTCCTGCGAAGCTTGCTTCGCCACCGGTATCTGTGGCGGCCAGCGGCCGCTCGATGTGATGGATCGGTCTGTGGCCAAAGCACGCGGCACCCCGCCGCTTTGCCTCAGCCAAGCCCGCGTTTGCTCCCCACAAACGCGCATCAGGAAAATCCGGACGCAAGAAAGGCCCAGGTGTCGCCACCTGGGCCTTCACGCGAACCCCGACTACTTCATCAGGTTATTCCAGATCTTGGCGTGAATCGCCGTCACGTCCTGCGAGCAGGGCTTCAGGAACTCGGTCTTCACGCCGGCCGGCACGGTCAGTTCCGGCGCGCCCTGCATCTCCTTCGGCAGGTACTGCTCGGTGCCGATGATGCCATTGTCATAGTGGGCAAAGGCGGAGATCAGAGCCGCGTTCTGCGGATCCATGATGAAGTTGATGAAGAGCTTGGCGTTCTCCATGTTCTTCGCATCCTTGAGGACGACGACGTTGTCCATCCAGCTCTCGAGGCCTTCCTTCGGAAAGGCGTACTTGACAGTCGATACCTGCATGCGCGAGCGGATGGCGGCACCGTCCCAGGTCAGGGTGGCATAGGCATCCTTCGAAGTCATCTTGCCGATGGTGTCGTAATCCATCGTGCGCCAGCTTTTCTTCGCCTCGATCAGCGTATCGTTGAGCTTCTTCAGGTCTTCCTTCTTGTCCGAGCAGGAATCCTGGCCGAGATAGTAGCTAGCGGCGTTGAGGACGTCGGTCATGCCGGGCTCGACATTGACGCGGCCCTTCAGCTCGGCCGGCGGGTTGAAGATCACCGCCCAGGTATTGATGTCACCCTTATAGAATTCCGTGTTGACGGCGGGACCGGTCGTACCCCACTGCCACGGCACCGAATAGTGGCGGCCTTCGTCCCAATAAACGTTGACGAATTCCGGCCGCATATATTTGAAGTTCGACATCTGGTTCGGCTCGATCTGTGCCAGCAGACCGTCCTTGATCATTGCCGGCACCAAGAAGCTCGCCGGCACCACAACGTCATAGCCGGAACCACCCTGCTTGACCTTGGCGTACATGTCCTCGCTGGCGTCATAGGTATCGAGCGTCACCTTGACATTGTAGGTCTGCTCGAACTTCTTGATCAGCTCCGGATTGGTATAGTCACCATAGTTGTAGAAATGCAGCTCGCCGTCGGCCATGGCGGTGCCGGCGCCGAGGGCTAAAGCGGCCCCTGCCAGCAGCACTGACGCGATTGTCTTCATGATATCCTCCCAGTTGGTCCTACGTTAAGTCGAAAGACGGTTAGTTCTTTTTACGCGTCACGATGAAGAAGATCGTGACCAGCAGCACCGATGCCAACAGGAACAGGGTCGACATGGCATTCACTTCCGGCGTCACCCCACGATGGAGCTGGCCGATGAGGTAGAGCGGCAGGGTCTGTTCACCGGGGCCGGAGACATGGACGGTGATGACCACGTCATCCATGGAAACGACGAAGGACAGCATCAAGGCGCCGATGATGCCGGGCACCATCAGGGGCAGGGTGATGCGGCGAAAGACGCGCCACGGCGTGGCATAAAGATCGGCCGCGGCGTTCTCATAGGTGAGATCCATGTCTTCGAGCCGCGCCCTGAGCGGCATATAGGCGAAGGGGATGCAGAAGACGATATGGGAGACCACCAGATAGACCACGCCGTAATAATCGGTCATGGTCCGGATCCAGGCGAAGAACACCATGGTCGCGATGGCAGTGACGATCTCCGGCACCATCAGCGGCTGATTGATGATGGCATAGACGAGCGGCATGCTGCGGAACGGCTTGACCCGTGTCGTCACCAGGGCCGCCATGGTGGCGAAGATGGTGGCGATCACCGAGGCGATGGCGGCGACCTTAAGGGACAGCAAGGCGGCGTCGCGGATCTCTGGATCGTTGATGGCGATGCCGAACCAGCGCCAGGTGAAGCCTTTCCAAATCATGACGAAATTGTTGTCATTGAAAGCATAGGTCACCAGCACGGCCATCGGCGTATAGAGCATGGCGAGACAGAAAATGGCGACCAGCCAGAAGCCGCTCTGCCGCTTGACGTCGAAACGCGGCGCGCGACGGGATGGAGCGGATATAGTCGGTGCAGCAGCGATATCCGTCATGATTCAGCCCGTCCCACGGCTTTCTTTGCATAGATGAGAAGCGCAATCATGACCAGCGCCATGAGGCCCAGCGATAATGCCGAACCCTGCGGCCAGTTGCGGGCGGTGAGGAACTGCTGCGAGATCAGGCTGCCGAACATCATGGTCGTGCCGCCGCCGAGCTGGGTGGTGATGACGTAGTCGCCGATCGCCGGAATAAAGACCAGGATGCTGCCGGCGACGATGCCGGGCTTGACCAGCGGAATGATCAAGCGCCGCAGTACTTGAAATCGAGTGGCGTAGAGATCGTAGCCGGCTTCGATCAGGCGAAAGTCGAGCTTCTCCATGCTGGCATAGAGCGGCAACACCATATAGGGAAGATAGGCGTAAGAGAGGCCGTAGCTGATGGCGATATTGGTATACATCAGCTGCAGCGGCTGATCGATGATGCCGAGCTTCATCAGGATCTTGTTGAGGACGCCCTGGTCCTGCAGCACCATGATGATCGAATAGGTGCGGATGAGCAGGTTGGTCCAGAACGGGATGGTGATCAGGAACAGCATCAGGTTGCGCAGCTTCGGGCTGCGGGTGGCGATGAAATAGGCAGTCGGGAATCCGACGCCCAATGCCAGCGCCGTGGTGAACAACGCCATCAGGATCGAACGGGCGAAGATGATGTAATAGGCGTAGTTCGGCGCCATCGCGTCGGAGAACATGTCCTGTTCGAAGAACAGGTTGATCCAGGCATCCGGCACGATCTTGCAACAGATGACGCCGGCATAATCACCCGGCTTCATCAGCGAATAAGCGAGAATGATGAAGAGCGGCGCCAGGCCGCAGACCAGGATGGTAATCAGGGCCGGGCTCAGCATCAGCCAGCGCGTCCAGACGGTCCTGGATGCTGCCTTGCGGGCGGCAACCTGGGCGCGGCCGTTATCGGCTAATGCGTCGGTCACCGTATCGGAAGTGGCCGCCATGGCGTCAGTCCCTCAGCACTTGCAGGGCGTCGGATTCGACCTTCAGGCCGACGCGGTCACCGATCTGCAGCACCGATTGGTGGCCCCAACGGTTCTGCATGCGTACCGTCATCTCGCCGGCATTCTCGACATCGAGATGATAGGTGGTATCCGTGCCGAAATAGACGATGTTCCGCACCGTGCCGGCGAACTGGCAGCTCTCGTCGAGCGGGGCAAGCTCAATGCGTTCGGGCCGCACGACCATGCTGACCTTCTGGCCGGTGGTCGGATGATTGGCATGGGGATGGAAGATTTCGGCGCCGGAAGCCAGGCGCAGGCGTCCGCCATCGCCATTCTGTTCGACCAGGTCCGCCTCGATGAAATTGGTCTCGCCGATGAAATGAGCGACGAAGCGATCGGCGGGATGCTCGTAGATCTCCGTCGGCGAGCCGACCTGCAGGATCTTGCCCTTGCTCATGACGGCGATGCGGTCCGACATGGTCAGCGCTTCTTCCTGGTCATGGGTGACGAAGATGAAGGTGATGCCGGTTTCCATCTGCAGACGCTTCAGCTCGATCTGCATGCCCTTGCGCAGCTTGAGATCGAGCGCGGAGAGCGGCTCGTCCAGCAGCAGCACCTTGGGATGCGGCGCCAAGGCCCGGGCCAGAGCGACACGCTGCTGCTGACCGCCAGAAATCTGGTTGGTCTTACGGTTGCGCATCGGCTCCATCTGCACCAGCTTCAGCATCTTGGTGACCTGGCTCTCGATCTCGCTCTTTGGCCGACCGAGCATTTCCAGGCCGAAGGCGATGTTCTCAGCCACGGTCAGATGCGGGAACAGGGCGTAAGACTGGAAGACGGTATTCACTTGCCGTTTGAACGGCGGCAGATGCGCGACCGGCTGGCCGTCGAGCAGGATATCGCCTGAGGTCGGCAGCTCGAAGCCGGCGATCATACGCAAGAGCGTGGTCTTGCCGCAGCCGGAGGGTCCAAGGAGTGTGAAAAATTCGTTTTGACGAATGGTGACTGAGACGTTGTCGAGGGCGCGAAACGCCTCCGAGCCGGTGCCGAATGTCTTGATGACGTTGCGTGCTTCGATCGCTGTTGCGCCAGCCACCTTTGCCCCCTGCCAGAAATCGGATGATTTGAAGTTCGTGAATTTTTTTTCAGCATAGGCAAGCGCCGGGACGCCGACAATAGTGCGGCGCAAAATTCCGCATAAAAACTTATGATCCCACGCGAAGCATTTCGCGATACCGAAAGCTTGCGGCGGTGACGGTGTTGCTGCCGTAGATTGGCAGCGATGTCATTGGCGCGCTGCATCACCATCCGCCGCCCGTTCCTACTTGCACCATGCTTGCCTCCTTCCGTCATGGCCCCTCCGCCATGCAGCGGGCGGCGAGCGCGCTCGGCGCAATTAGCACTGGTGGTATGGCTGCCGCTCTTCTACAGCTAGGAGATTAATCCGTCATTCCGAAGCCAGATCGTGTCCGAGAACAGCCAAGCCCTTCCCGCCGATATGCCCGCCATCCGTCCAGCCGATGCGGGACCAGTTGATACCGGGCCGGCCGATCCCCAGAAGGCGGCAAAGCGGCAGGACCGCCCGATCCGCGCCATTCTGCTGATGAACGGCGCTGTCCTGATCTTCACGATCATGGATGCGATCGTGAAAAGCGTTTCGGGTCATTATCCAACCGGTCAGATTATTTTCTTTCGCAACTTCTTTGCCTTTCCACCAATCCTGTTGTTCCTGTGGTGGACCGGCGGTCTCGCATTCCGCACTGCACAACCATGGAGCCATGTGCTGCGCGGCGTCTTCGGTGTCGGCTCGATGTATTGCTATTTCCTCAGCTACAAGCTGCTGCCGCTCTCGGATGCGGTGGCGCTCAGCCTGTCCAGCCCGATCTTCATGACGGTGATGGCGATCCCGCTGCTCGGCGAGAAAGTCGGGCCGCGGCGCTGGGCGGCGGTCGGGGTCGGCTTCGTCGGCGTCCTGATCATGACCCGGCCGGGGGCGGGCGTCTTTGAGATCGCGGCCATGGTGCCGCTGATTGCCGCCGTTTTCTATGATCTTGCCATGGTCACGGTGCGCAAGATGACGGCCGAGCGCAGCGGTACCGTTGCCTTTTATTTCACGGTGATCGCCTGCCTGGCCGGGTTGGCGACCATTCCTTTCGGCCGGGCCGACCTGGCGGGCTATGGTCTCGGGGCCTGGAGCTGGCCGGACGGCGAGGATCTCCTCGTCCTTGTCATTATCGGCACGATGGGCGGCGTCGGCCAGATTCTGCTCACCAATGCCTTCCGCATGGCGCCGATGTCGGTGGTGGCGCCGTTCGACTACACCGCCTTGGTCTATGCCTTCATCCTCGGCTATTTCTGCTTCAACGAGGTGCCGGACGCCTATCTCATCACTGGTGGTCTGACCGTGGTCGGCAGCGGTCTCTATATCGTCCACCGCGAGGCGGTGACCGCCCGTCAGCGTCGTCGCGCCGAAATCACCACGCCGGTGCCCATGGGGCAACAGTAGGGGGCTGGAGTAACGTCAGCGCAAAGGCGGGCGGCAGCAGGGATCACAGCCGCGCTTCGATCGCGTCCCAGATCTTGTCTTCGAGGATGGTGCCGTCGAAGCGGTTGACCTCCTGCAGGCCGGTCGGTGAGGTGACATTGATTTCGGTGAGATAATCGCCGATCACGTCGATGCCGACGAAGATCAGGCCGCGGTCCTTGAGCGCCGGGCCGAGCGCCTCGCAGATCTCGCGGTCGCGCTTGGTGAGCTCGACCTTCATTGCCTTGCCGCCGACATGCATGTTGGAGCGGGCCTCGCCCTCACTCGGCACCCTGTTGATGGCACCAACCGCCTCGCCGTCGATCAGGATGATGCGCTTGTCGCCCTGGCGCACCGCCGGCAGGTAACGCTGCACCATGACCGGCTCGCGAAAGAGCTGGGTGAAGAGCTCCAGCAGCGCCGTCAGGTTTTCGTCATCCGGGCGGATATGGAAGACGCCGGCGCCGCCATTGCCGAACAGCGGCTTGACGATGATGTCCTTGTGCTCGGCGCGGAAGGCGAGGATCTCGCGCTTGTCCGAGGTGATCAAAGTCGGCGGCATCAGGCCCGGAAAATGCGTCGCGAAGATCTTCTCCGGCGCGTTGCGCACATGCACGGGATCGTTCACCACCAGGGTCTTCGGGTGGATGTGCTCGAGGATATGCGTCGCTGTGATATAGGCCATGTCGAAGGGCGGGTCCTGGCGCATCAGCACCACATCGACGGTGGAAAGATCGAGCTTCTCGACCGCGCCAGCGGTGAAGTGATTGCCCTTCTCGCGACGGAAGGTCACCGGCCGCGCCCAGGCCGTCACCTTGCCATCCTGCAGCGACAGGTCGCGCGGGTGATAGTGATACAGCTTGTGGCCGCGCCGCTCCGCCGAAAGGCCCATGACGAAACTGGAATCGCCATCGATATTGATGCTTTCCAGGGGATCCAT
>Ga0209148_1001634_pt1 | contig 10288 bp, 9 predicted proteins | sample AraplaCol_mMF_r2_2_FD_184288 | JGI IMG/M metagenome (GOLD analysis project Ga0209148, IMG submission 184288) | Arabidopsis root microbial communities from North Carolina, USA - plate scrape CL_Col_mMF_r2 (SPAdes) (version 2) | ecosystem: Host-associated > Plants > Roots > Endosphere | place: USA...
GGAAGCCGTGTTCCCGTTCGTGAAGTTCCCGGGCGTCGACACGATCCTCGGCCCCGAGATGAAGTCGACGGGCGAAGTGATGGGCGTGGGCATGACGTTCGGCGAAGCCTTCGTCAAGTCGCAGCTGGCGGCCGGCATCAACCTGCCGACGTCGGGCCGCGTGTTCCTGTCCGTGAAGGGCTCGGACAAGCCGCGCACCGTGAAGGTGGCGCGCGACCTCGTCGACCTGGGCTTCGCGCTCGTCGCGACGAAGGGCACCGCGGCCGTCATCGCCGCCGCCGGCATCCCGGTCACCCCGGTCAACAAGGTGATCGAGGGCCGTCCGCACGTCGTCGACATGATCAAGAACCGCGAGATCGCGATGGTCGTGAACACGGTGGAAGAGAAGCGCAGCGCCATCGCCGACTCGCGTACGATCCGCACGTCGGCACTGCAGGCGCACGTGGTCACCTACACGACCATCGCCGGCGCCGAGGCGGCCGTGCAGGGCATGCGTCACCTGGACGAGTTGCGGGTGTACGATTTACAAGGCCTGCATAAAACCTTAAACTAAGCGCAATGCAGTAAGATTGCTGTAACGCTTAGCAGTACCTAAGACCACAGAGTTCGCGCGGCTCGCGCCGTGCGGCTCTGTGGTTTTCACTTGGTACGTCCGCAAACAACACAGAACAGATACCATGAACACTCCATTGACCAAATTCGGCGCCGAGAAGTTGAAGGAAGAGCTGCACCAGCTCAAGACCAAGGAGCGCCGCAACGTGATCGATGCGATCGCCGAGGCGCGTTCGCATGGTGACCTGTCCGAAAACGCCGAATACGACGCCGCCAAGGAGCGCCAGGCGTTCGTCGAAGGCCGCATCGCCGAGCTGGAACAGAAACTGTCGACCGCGCAGATCATCGACCCGTCCACGCTGGACGCCGAAGGCCGTGTCGTGTTCGCGTCCACCGTCGACCTGGAAGACCTCGACAACGGCCAGAAAGTCACGTACCAGATCGTCGGCATGGACGAAGCCGACCTCAAGGAGAACAAGGTCTCCGTCACGTCCCCGATCGCGCGCGCGCTGATCGGCAAATACGCCGGCGACGTGGTCGAAGTGCAGGCCCCGTCCGGTCCGCGCGAATACGAGATCCTGGAAGTCCGCTACATCTGATCCCCGCAATGCTTGCCAACGCGCGCTTGTTGCTGGCTGCCCTGTGGGCCGGCAGCGTGTGGGCGGTCAGCTACCTGGCCGCGCCGAGCGCGTTTGTCGTTCTCGACAGCACGCAGGCGGGCAACGTCGTGGGCATGATGCTGACGCGCTCGGCCTGGCTTGCCATCGCGCTGGCCGTGCTGCTGGCGTTGTTGACGGCACGCTCGCCGGACCTCGATGGGCGCCGGCGGCGCTGGGTGTATGGCGTGGTCGGCGGGATGCTGGCGTGCAGCCTGATCGTCTACCTGGGGCTGCAGCCGATGATGGCGGCGATCCGCGCGGCGGCCGGACCCGGCGGCGTGCGGGCGTCACCGCAATGGGGGATGTTCGCGGCGCTGCATGGGGTGTCGCAGGTGTTGTACCTGGTCGAGAGCATCCTTGGCGCCGTGTTGGTGGTGCAGGCGCGGTGATGCGCGCCCACCATGCATGCCGCCAACGCGAAAAAAAACCGGGGCATCGGCCCCGGTTAATTTTTTTGAACACGGATTATTTCAGGACCGTCTTCTTGGTGCTGGCCTGGCGCGGCTTGGCCCGTTTGATGTTGCCGCCCTGGGTGACGCGCTCGTTCCCTTTCAGCAGGACCTTGGTCACGGTCGGCTTCTTGGTGCCGCTCGGGCTCGGCTTGACGATGGTGACTTCGCGCAGGCCCTTGCCGGATTTGGTCGAACGTTCCTTGGCCTCGTCCTTCTTCGGGCGGTACAGCACGAGCAGCTTGCCGATGTGCTGGACCGGGGCGGCGTCGAGTTCCGCGCTGATCCGTTCGTAGATCGCGACGCGCGCTTCGCGGTCGTCGCCGAATACGCGTACCTTGATGAGGCCGTGCGCATCGAGGCTGGACGAGATTTCCTTCAAGACCGATTCGCTCAGGCCGGCTTCGCCGATCATGACGACGGGATTGAGTCCGTGGGCTTCCGCACGCAGCGCGGCACGCTCGACCGGTGTAAGTTTGATCATGATGTTATTTTGAGATACCTATTAAAAGCAGTATTTTACGCGAATGGCCAAGAACAAATTCAATAAAAACTGGATCCACGATCACATCAACGATCCCTATGTCAAATTGGCACAGAAAGAGGGCTACCGGGCACGTGCGGCCTACAAGCTGAAAGAAATCGACGAAAGCGAAAAGCTCATCAAGCCGGGCCAGGTGATCGTCGACCTCGGTTGCACCCCGGGCAGCTGGGGCCAGTACACCCGGCGCAAGCTGGCCGGCGGGGGGGAGGGCGGCATCAAGGGCACGATGATCGGCCTCGACATGCTGCCCATGGAGCCGATCGCCGATATGCATTTTATCCAAGGTGATTTTCGCGAGGAAAGTGTGCTCGACGAGTTGGCCGGCGTGCTCGAGGGTCGCATGGCCGACCTCGTGCTGTCCGACATGGCGCCGAATTTGTCCGGCATTCCCTCCGCGGATGCGGCGCGCATGGAGGATTTGATCGATCTCGCTATTGAGTTCTCTCAAATGCACCTCAAACCGTCCGGCGCACTGTTAGTGAAATGCTTCAAGGACATGGGGTTTACGCAAATCCTTGAGAAGTTCCGCACTGAATTCAAGGCCGTCAAACAGATCAAACCCAAGGCCAGCCGCGACAAATCATCGGAAATTTTCCTGCTCGGACGCGGTCTGAAGAATCCGGCGGGCTGAATCTGCGAAAATCGACGGATTTGCCCTTGATTTTCAGGAGCGCAACCGCACATCAGCAAAGGACAGCCACACCCACGTTCGTCATGGGATGGAATGTTCATGATGCCTGCGCAACGGAAATAAAAACCGTTTATAGTGGCGTATAGGCAGAACGGGAGGGCGTGCGTGGCACGGCCTGCTGAATGCGGTAGAATCTGCCTTTGAAAAAATGGGAAAAGATGCGTTCGCATCAGAGGAGTCTTCGTGAATAATATGTTTTCCAAATCCGCCATCTGGGTGGTCGTCGCGCTGCTGTTGTTCATGCTGTTCAAGCAGTTCGACAACCATAGCGTCGCGGGCGGCAGCAAGACCATTGCTTATTCCGAGCTGCTCGATGACGTCAAGGCGAAACGCATCAAGGACGTCGTGATCGAAGGGTCGAGCATCACCGCGACCCGTAACGACGACACGAAGGTGCGCACCACCGCGACCATGCTCGACCGCGGCCTGATCGGCGACCTGCGCGACAACAACGTCCGTTTCGACGTCAAGCCGCCCGAGGAACCGTCGTTCCTCCAGCAAGTCTTCATTTCCTGGTTCCCGATGCTGCTGCTGATCGGGGTCTGGGTGTTCTTCATGCGCCAGATGCAGGGCGGCGGCAAGGGCGGCGCATTCTCGTTCGGCAAGTCGAAGGCGCGCATGATGGATGAAACGAACAACACCGTCACGTTCGCCGACGTCGCCGGCTGCGACGAAGCGAAGGAAGAAGTGGGCGAGATCGTCGACTTCCTCAAGGACCCGACCAAGTTCCAGAAACTGGGCGGCCGCATCCCGCGCGGCGTGCTGATGGTCGGTCCCCCGGGCACCGGCAAGACGCTGCTGGCGCGCGCCATCGCGGGCGAAGCCAAGGTCCCGTTCTTCTCGATCTCCGGTTCCGACTTCGTCGAGATGTTCGTCGGCGTGGGCGCGTCCCGCGTACGCGACATGTTCGAGAACGCGAAAAAACATTCGCCCTGCATCATCTTCATCGACGAGATCGACGCCGTCGGCCGCCACCGCGGCGCCGGCATGGGCGGCGGCAACGACGAGCGCGAACAGACGCTGAACCAGTTGCTGGTCGAGATGGACGGCTTCGAGGCGTCGTCGGGCGTCATCGTGATCGCCGCGACCAACCGCGCCGACGTGCTGGACAAGGCGCTGCTGCGTCCGGGCCGTTTCGACCGCCAGGTCATGGTGGGCCTGCCGGACATCCGCGGCCGCGAGCAGATCCTGAACGTGCACATGCGTAAAGTGCCGATCGGCACCGACGTGAAGGCCGACATCCTGGCCCGCGGCACCCCGGGCTTCTCCGGCGCCGACCTGGCCAACCTCGTCAACGAAGCGGCGCTGTTCGCCGCCCGCCGCAACAAGCGCCTCGTCGAGATGAACGATTTCGAGGATGCCAAGGACAAGATCTTCATGGGTCCGGAGCGCAAGTCGATGGTCATGCGCGAGGAAGAGCGCCGCAACACCGCGTACCACGAGTCGGGCCACGCCGTGATCGCCAAGCTGCTGCCGAAGGCCGATCCGGTGCACAAGGTCACGATCATGCCGCGCGGTTACGCCCTCGGCCTGACCTGGCAGTTGCCCGAGCACGACGCCCTGTCCGGCTACAAGGACAAGATGCTGGAAGAAATCTCCATCCTGTTCGGCGGCCGCATTGCCGAGGAAATCTTCGTCGGCCAGATGTCCACCGGCGCGTCGAACGATTTCGCCCGCGCCACCAAGGTGGCCCGGTCGATGGTCACGCGCTTCGGCATGTCGGAAAGCATGGGCGTGATGGTCTACGAGGACGACGCGAACGAAGGCTTCTTCGGCGGCTCCGTGAAGACGATTTCCGAAGCCACGCAGCAGAAAGTCGATGCCGAGATCCGCAACATCCTCGACTCGCAGTACGCGCTGGCGCGCCGCCTGCTGGAAGAAAACCGCGACAAGGTCGAAGCGATGACGAAGGCGCTGCTCGAATGGGAAACCATCGATGCCGACCAGATCAACGACATCATGGCCGGCCGCGAGCCGCGTTCGCCGAAGTCGGTGGTACTGACCAAGCGCTCGCCGCCGAGCGACAACGGTGGTGTCGCCCCGAACGCGACCGCACCGGCCTGACCGCCGATCGGCGGCACCGGGTCATTTCACGAAAAGGCACCCCGAGCGGGTGCCTTTTTATTATTCATTGAGTTGATTTTTCGTCATGCGTCAATACTTGCAGTGTGGCCGTTTCGGCTACAACCTTGCCCAGCGGCCTCTGGTCATGGGCATCCTCAACGTCACCCCCGATTCCTTTTCCGACGGCGGCCGCTACCAGGCCCTTGAATTCGCCGTGGAGCGGGCCGAGCAGATGATCAAGGACGGTGTCGACATCATCGACATCGGCGGCGAATCCACGCGTCCCGGCTCGCCCAGCGTGCCCGTCGACGAAGAACTGCGCCGCGTCATGCCGGCGATTTATGCGCTGCGCGAACTGGGTCATGCCTTGTCGATCGACACCTGCAAGCCCGAAGTGATGCGCGAGGCCATCATCGCGGGCGCCGACCTGATCAACGACATCAATGGCTTCCGGGCGCCGGGCGCCATCGAGGCCGTGAAGGACAGCGACTGCGCCCTGTGCGTGATGCATATGCAGGGTACGCCCCAGGACATGCAGGCACAGCCCGTGTACGGCGACGTCGTGTCCGACGTGATCGCCTTCCTGCGCGAGCGGGTCGATGCGCTGCTGGCGGCCGGCGTGGAGCGCGAGCGCATCACGATCGATCCCGGATTTGGTTTTGGGAAGAGTGTCGAGCATAATTACGCTTTGCTTCGTAGCATAAGCCGCATGGAAAGGGAATTGGGCCTGCCCGTACTGGCAGGGTTGTCGCGGAAATCGATGATCGGCGCGGTGACGGGCCGAGGCGTGGAGCAGCGGCTGGCCGGGAGCCTGGGTGGTGCGCTCGCTGCGGTAGCGCAGGGCGCCCGGATCGTTCGGGTCCATGATGTGGCAGAGACGGTGGACGCGCTGAAGGTCTGGCAAGCTGCCAACACGAATAATCAATAGATAAAGAGAATTTAATTAATGGCACGCAAATATTTCGGTACCGATGGCGTACGCGGCCTGGTCGGCAAATCGCCCATCACCCCTGACTTCGTGATGCGGTTGGGTTATGCGGCCGGCAAGGTGCTGGCCAAGGAAAAAGCAGGCACGAGCGACCGTCCGACGGTCCTGATCGGCAAGGACACGCGCATTTCCGGCTACATGCTGGAAGCCGCGCTGGAAGCCGGTTTCTCGGCGGCCGGCGTCGACGTCATGCTGGCCGGTCCGATGCCGACGCCGGCCATCGCCTACCTGACGCGCGCGCTGCGCCTGCAGGCCGGCGTGGTCATTTCGGCGTCGCACAATCCATTCCAGGACAACGGCATCAAATTCTTCTCCGGGCACGGCACCAAGCTGCCGGACGCCGTCGAGCTCGAGATCGAAGAGGTGGTCGACCAGCCGATGGGCTGCGTGGCGTCGGAAAAACTGGGTCGTGCCACGCGCCTGCGCGACGCCCAGGGCCGCTACATCGAATTCTGCAAGAGCACGTTCCCGAACGAACTCGACCTGCGCGGCCTCAAGATCGTCGTCGACTGCGCCCACGGTGCCGCCTACAACATCGCCCCGCACGTATTCCATGAGCTGGGCGCGGAAGTCGTGGAACTGGGCACCAAGCCGGACGGCTTCAACATCAACGACGGCGTCGGCGCCACGTCGCCCAGGGCGATGGCCGCGGCCGTCGTCGAGCACAAGGCCGACCTCGGCATCGCGCTCGACGGCGACGCCGACCGCCTGATCATGTGCGACGCCGCCGGCCGCCTGTACAACGGCGACGAGCTGCTGTACGTGATGGTGCGGGCACGCATGGCGACCGGTCCGGTGGCCGGCGCCGTCGGCACCCTGATGACCAATATGGCGCTCGAAGTGGCGTTCAAGGACATGGGCATCGGCTTCGCGCGCGCGAAGGTCGGCGACCGCTACGTGCTGGAAATGATGCAGGAGCGGGGCTGGCTGCTGGGCGGCGAAGGCTCCGGCCACCTGCTGGCGCTGGACAAGCACACGACCGGCGACGGCATCGTCTCGGCACTGCAGGTCCTGACCGCGCTCAAGCGTTCCGGCAAGGGCCTGGCTGATTGCTGCAGCGACTTGATGCTGTATCCGCAGACGCTGATCAACGTCCGCGTGCAGCCCGGCACGGACTGGACGAAGAACCCGGCTGTCGTGGCCGAGAAGGACCACGTCGAGCGCGAGCTGGGCGACAATGGCCGCGTCCTGATCCGCCCGTCCGGGACGGAGCCGCTCGTGCGCGTCATGGTGGAAGCGAAGAGCGCGGCACTGGCGGAGACGATGGCCAAGCGCATCGCGGCGCGCTTCGAAGTCTGACCGTCTGGTAGGGGGAGCGTTCATTGACGCTTCCCGCCCGGCGGGGTATGATCGTCCCAATCGGAGTGTAGCGCAGCCCGGTAGCGCACCTGCTTTGGGAGCAGGGGGTCCAAGGTTCGAATCCTTGTACTCCGACCACCGTGTAGTCAACGGGCTGTCGCCGACGGCCCGTTTTCATTTGTGCAGCCGTACCTGTCGTACGCGCTCAGACTGCCCATAGCTCAGTTGGATAGAGCATCAGCCTTCTAAGCTGAGGGTCGCAGGTTCGATTCCTGCTGGGCAGGCCAATAAAATCAATGACTTACTGAATACTGGTCCGCAGTCTGCTGGGTGCCGGGTTACGTCTGGGTTACGTTTCGTTGTAATTTCTCGAAGTCGAGTCCTTCTTGGTCGCCCGCATCTGGTGTGCTCGCGAATGGAATGCATTCCCGCTCGTTTGGGCACCCTAATTTTCGCTCACGTCAGAACGTGCGTAGACCAAATATATCGCTACAGAAAAATTGCGTTTTATAAATAATGAGTTATAGTCAACATTTGAGTTGTCTAAATCAATCTAGTTGAAAAGAGGAAGCGTTTGGGCTTTTTTACTGAACAGGAAACCGGCTCCCTGACAATCGAAAGCATGATTTTGCATGTGGTCGGTGGAGAAACATTTACTCCCGAAAGCGAACGCGACGTTGAGCACGCCCAGTTCTTCATCGATAGAATTCTCGAAACAGATGTTGTCGCTGTTTATTCGTTCGACCCACTCTCCAGGACCAAGGATCAACTAGAACAGATCGCTACGAGGGCGATCACTTTTGAGGCTGGTGCGCAGGCCCTTTCTCAAGAGTTTTCTCGGTTGCACGTCGGCGGTAGTATTGACGGGGCGCTCTTCATTTTTGAACTTGGGTGCGCCGATCCTGGAGTCAAGCTCTACAGTCTTATTAAATATGACTATAGCGAAGCGATTGAGCAGTCCGGGGAAGACGGCGCCAGCTTGCTTCGTAAGATCGTCCACGCTTTTGTTGCCGACAAAAAAGCGATTCAAAAAGCGGCTATCGTTCGCGTCACCAATGGCGTTGCCGATCTGCTAGTGGCAACTAAAGATCGCGCTAAACCAGCCCCGGCGATTAGCGACTACTTTGCGACCTTTCTTCACGTCGCCCGGACGCTGAGCGATATTGAGCTAACCGAAAAGGCTATCCATACGCTTAAATTAGCGGTCACAGAGAGCAAAGAACACTTGCCGAATCAAGACGTGCCGCGGGCGTTTCGACGAGCTAAGGCAGCTCTACGAGATCGCCAAGAAATCAGCGGTGATGCTATTGTGGAGGCGGTCTTGGCAGCAGCCGACGATCCGGCTGACGAGGCAGTGCGCACAAAAATAACAAACATTGCACTTAGAAAAATTAAACTGTCGCGGCTTTCCGGGCTAGTCTTCCGACCTGATCGTCAACAGTTGCGACGTCCGCCACTTCGCCGAATTAAAACGATCGAAGGTGTTACGCTGATTTACCCTGACGCACTTGAAACCGCGTCCGTTGAACGGACGGTTTCCCCCAGCGGTGGGGAGGTCATTACAATAACAACTCAACGCATCTTGGAGGATGTAGTTGTCGCAGATTCGTCTCGCTGAACTGGTTGATGGTTTAAGCGCGACTGACGGAGCATTCATCGTCGAGTCCGCTGAACGCGTCACCGTTTCCAATCTCTCGGTCGAGGCTGCACAGAGTGTGCTTAGACATGTCGAGGCTATGGGATGGCCCCGCGCGGCGTTCGATACCGAAGGTACTCCATGGGACGTCGATAACCTGTCGGAGGCGTTTGCTCCTTTCAGGGTCACGTTCGATAAGCCTCAAAGGGCGGACGGGTCCCTAATTATTCTTACCAACTCAGGTTTTGCGACCTTCCTACGATCTAGTCATCCTGCAAATAATTGGCGGGTGGCCCGAATTGGCGTGACTTTACACACTCGCGGCCGAACGTTCATGTCATGGGACGCGCAAGATACTTGTACGGTGGGAGCAGTGACGAAAAGTCCTCGCGCCCTGGTACGTGAGACTGCCGCGCAGCGGCAGGCGCCGGAGGACATTCGTCCATGGATAGTAGTTGATGAAACCTATGCATTCAATGATGCCGCTTCACGAACTTGGGCAGACGCATGTGTTATAGCAAATCTTAACGCCGTTCCGGACGAGATCGAATCCAACACTGGCAACCTAAAATTTAAAGGCCCGCCGCGCCTGTCGCTAAGCTGCAATGATGCTGCTGATGGGCCGTTCGCGCAGCTTGGCTTAGAAGCATTTCGTAAGCTTCAACAGGTTGTGAATTGGATTTATGAAAATGAGCGGGAAGCGGAAGTTCGCCACTTGTTATTCTCCGCTGAGATTGCGCGGTCTGGCGGCGGAATAGATGACGCTTTTGTTCGCTTGAAACGAGACTGCTCAGCTGCGTTCGATGGTGCGAAAATCGCTTATCAAATGTCGATTTCAGATCTCGGCAAGGACACACTGAAGGCATTGAGCGACCTTAAGAAATCAGTGACCGAAGACACGTCTAAAATAGCGGACGCGACGAGGCAAACCGTAACCGCCGTGGCCAGCGCGCTTGCCGTTGGCTTTGGTCTATTAGCGGCACGCGTAGCAAGTGCCGCTTCGCCCTGGCTAGTCTTCGGCGTGATGATAATTGTCGCCCTATATGTTGGCGCAATTGTTTATTCAGGCTACTCATTTATTCTTCTTCAGCGCAAGCTCCGCGTTGACTGGCAACCGCGACTTTATCGATTTCTTTCCGACGAGGACTTCATGCGGATGGTGAAAACCCCGTCAGCCGACGCTGAAACGGTGTTTTTTTGGACAGCCAAGATCGGCATAGCTGCGATAATACTGCTACTGATCGCATTCGGCTGCGTGGCTGCGTTTGTCGAAAGTCCAGCAATCAAGACTTCCACGGCAACCGAGACTAAGTAGTCTCGCAATTTTTGCAGTCAAAGTCGAATAGGCAATGCTGCAGAGGTTGAGATGAAACGTTTGGAACTGTCGGAAGATGAACGGAGGACGC
>Ga0209148_1001636_pt1 | contig 10261 bp, 8 predicted proteins | sample AraplaCol_mMF_r2_2_FD_184288 | JGI IMG/M metagenome (GOLD analysis project Ga0209148, IMG submission 184288) | Arabidopsis root microbial communities from North Carolina, USA - plate scrape CL_Col_mMF_r2 (SPAdes) (version 2) | ecosystem: Host-associated > Plants > Roots > Endosphere | place: USA...
AGCTCGTCTTCGTGGGCGCCGGCGATCTCGGTTTCCGCCATCGCCTCCTCGATCCAGCGCGCGACGGCCGGATGCGCCAGCACGCGCTCGCAATACGCCTGCAGCGCGGGGGCGAGCGCCACGCCATACGTCCGGAAGCGGGTGACGACCGGCGCATAAAAGGCGTCGGCAATGGAAAAGTCGCCGAACAGGAAGTGATGGTGGCCGAAGCGGGACAGGCACTCTTCCCAGATCTCGCAGATGCGGCCGATGTCGGCCTGGGCGCCCGGCGTGCGGCCGCGGCCCGGCAGGCGCGCCTTGACGTTCATCGTCATGGCGCTGCGCAGGTCGGTAAAGCCAGAATGCATCTCGGCGACGACGGAACGGGCCAGCGCGCGCGCCGCCACGTCCTGCGGCCACAGATGCTTGTCGGGAAATTGCTCGGCCAGGTATTCGCAGATCGCCAGGCTGTCCCAGATCGTCATCTCGCCGGCCAGCAGCACCGGCACGCGGCCGGCGGCCGAATAGTGCGCGATGTTCGTGGCCGTGTCCGGCTGGTCGAGCAGGACGCGGACTTCCGTGAACGGGATGCCGGCGGCCGTGGCGGCCACCCAGGGGCGCATGGACCACGAAGAATAATTCTTGTTGCCGATGACCAGCGTCAGGCCGGCCTGGCGTGCGTTGTCGAGGGTCTGCGTCAAAGTCGGATCGAGTTCGAGAGTCTGCATGGGATGGCGTGATCGTTGAGGTCAGCGCCCGGCACGGGCGCGCAGGACGTCGAGTCCGCCGGGCGGTGCCAGGTACTGCGGCGCGACGGCCTCGAGCGCCGTGAGCTTGATTCCCAGCGCCGCTGTTGTCAAGACTTTATTGTCCACGGACGGGTGGATGACGTTGTCGACCTTCATCGAATCGAGGTTGTCGCGCGTGATGACGGGCTCGCCGGGCAGCAGCTCGAAGAACATCGCCTGCAGCCGCGCCAGCGCATCCGGCAAGGCGACGACCTTGCGCTCGTGGCCGGCATAGCGGCCCGCCAGCCGCACCAGTTCGCCCAGTTCGTAGACCTGCGGCCCACCCAGTTCATAGGTGAGGCCGGCCGTATGCGGATCGAGCAGCGCCCGCACGAATGCCTCGGCCACGTCGCCCACGTACACGGGCTGGAAACGCACATGGCAGCCCGCGAGCGGGACGATGGGCAGGTGGCGCTGCAGCCGCGCGAACATGTTGAGGAAATGGTCTTCCGGACCGAACACGACGGACGGCCGGAAGATCGTCGCCGCGACGCCAGGCTGGCTCGCCGCGGCCGCTTCGCCATCGGCCTTCGAGCGCTGGTACATCGACGGGCCGTGGCGGTCGGCGCCCAACGCGCTCATGTGCAGGTAGCGCGGCACGCCTTCGGCCGCGCAGGCGGCGGCGATACGATGCGGCAGGTCGACGTGGACGCGGCGGAAGTCCGGGCCGTACGGATCCCCGCGGCGCGAATGCAGGATGCCGACCAGGTTGATGACGGCGGTGCGCCCCGCCACGAGGCGGCGCAAGGCCGCATCGTCATGGAGGTCGGCCTGCACGATGTCGACGCCCAGCGGCATCAGGTGCATCGCGTGACTTTCGTGCCGCGTGGGCACGACGATGGACACGGCGTGCTCGGACAGCCTGGCGGCCAGGTGGCTGCCGATGAACCCTGTCCCGCCGAACAACACTACCGACTGCTCTTGCATGCTGCCTCCCCGATGGGTGTCCGGCGTGCCGCGGTCACGGCAGGCCGATGCCGCTTGCGCGCGGCGTGATCGTTCCCAGGCGCGCCTTGAGCGATTGCGGGCGCTTCTCGAACAAGGCGGCATAGTTCGTCGCGTTCGACATCACGTTGCGCACGTAGTTGCGCGTTTCGTCGAACGGGATGGTCTCGACGAATACGGCCCCTTCCATCGGCGCCGCCAGCAGGCCGCGCCACGTGCGCGCCCGTCCCGGACCGGCATTGTAGGCGGCCGTCGCGAGCACCTGCGACCCGTCGGCATTGTTCAGCACCATGTTCAGGTAATTGGTGCCGAGCACGATGTTCGTCCGGATATCGCTGAGCATGCCGTGGCCATAGTCCGTCAGGCCGATCTTTTCCGCCACCCACTTGCCGGTCGACGGCATGACCTGCATCAGGCCGGACGCGCCGACGCCGGACTGGGCATCGCTGACGAAGCGCGATTCCTGGCGGATGAGGCCGTAGACCCAGGCCTGGTCCAGGCCGAGGCCCTGCGCCGTCGGATGCAGGATGTCGTTGTGCGGCGCCGGGAAGCGCTGGGTGTAATCGAACTCGGTGCGCGTGCGTTCGGACGTGGCCAGCATGCGGTCGAGGATGTCGTTCTGGCGCGCGAACTCGGCGGCGGCCAGCAACTGGCGTTCCGTAAAACCGTTCAATGCCCAGTTCCACTCGCGCGTGCCCTCGAAGCGCATGCGCATCGCAAAGAATTTCAAGGCGCGCTTGAAACCCGGGTTGGCGGCCACCTGCGCCAGCTCGGCCGGCGTGGGCGGTGCCGCGCTCGGCGGAATGCTGATCTGCATGCCCAGCTCTTCCATCGCCAACTGGCCATAGAAACTGTTCTGGTCGGCGATGCGGCGGAACAGCGCCTGCCCATCCTCGCCCCGGTTTTCGGCCTGCAGGGCGCGGCCCAGCCAATAGGTCCAGACGGGCTCGTCGTGCTGCTGCGTGGGCATCGCCTCGATCGTCGTGCGCACCGTCTTCCAGTCGCCGCGGCGCAGCGCGATGCGGGTCTTCCATTCCAGCTGGTTCCACGTCAGCGGCGCCCCGGCCGCTTTTTTCCAATTGTCGCCCGCCTCGGGCGCCAGGGCCAGCGAAGCGGCCAGCGCGATGTTCGCCCAGCCGACCGCCCTTTCCTCGGCATTCAATCTGGACGCGTTCCGGTTCAAGGCCACCGTCGCCAGTTTCAGGCTCGTGCGCGCCATGCGGCCGATGGCGACGAGGTAGATCTCGTGCTCGGCGCGCGTCTTGCCGATGCCGCGCGCCATCGCCACGGCCGGCAGGTCGACGGCCTGGGCGGCACGGGTGTCGGACGCGCCCAGCAGCAAGGCCGTGCGGCGCGACGGTCCCGTCGCGTGCATCTCGCCGGCCAGGCGCAACTGGGCCAGCAGATCGTCGTTCGTGAACTGGCCGGACTGGACGAGCTGGTTGACGAGCGCGGCACAGGCTTCGCCGTACGCGGGCGGATTATCGAGCTGCAGGCGTGCCTCGGCCGCGACGTTCTGGCCCTTCGCGGCACGCGACAGCAAGGCGTAGCATTTGACCTGGTAGTCGTCGTTCTTGACGAACAGCGGCAGTTCGCGGTCGAAGTTGGTCCAGTCGCGCTTGCGGCCGAGTTCCAGCAGCCAGTCGTTGCGCAGGCGGTCGGCGATGGCGCTGCCGTCGTAGCGCTTCAGGAAATCCTGGATTTCCTCGTTGGCAGTGTCGCGCAGGCGCGGTTTGAGCCGATAATAGTCGACGTAGGACGGAATCGCGTAGTTCGGCAGGCGTGCCGCCAGCGCCGTGGCCTTGTCGGCATCGTTCTTGCGGGCGGCGTCGCGCAACTGCATGAAGATCTCGTCCTGCTCGCGCATGGCATCCGACTGCGGCACGGGCGCGGGCGCGACGACGGGCGGGGTGGGCGCGAGCACGCCCGGCGCAGGCACGGCTGTCGGCGCCACGGGCGCGGGCTGTGTCATGCCGGGCGAGGCGGCCTGGGCCGCGACGCCGGGCGACGCGAAGAAGAGCAGGCTGGACGCGGCGAAAACAGCGCCGGCAAACAGTGTCTGCGACATCGATAATGCAATGTTCAATGTAGGCTTCATTTCATCCATGACCGGCGAATCAAGAATACCATGCCCCTCGAGCCCCAGCGTGGCGGACGAGAAACAGGCGGCGAAGACGGCATTGCGCAAGGTGCTCAGGACTACACGTGGGGCGCTTGATCCCGCAATCAAGGTCCAGTGGGATGCGCACATCGGCGCGCAGGTCGTCGCCTGGTGGCGCCTGCGCCAGGTCGACACGATCGGCGTGTACTGGCCGCTGGCCGGCGAGCCCGACCTGCGGGCCGCCTATTCCGAATTGCACCAGGCCGGCGTGCGCCTCGCATTGCCCGTCGTCATGGAGCGCGACGCCCCGCTGACGTTCACGGAATGGACGCCCGGCGAAGCCATGCTCCCGGACGAGGCCGGCGTGCAGGTGCCGGCCCAGTTGCGCTTCATCGAGCGCCCGCCGGCCCTGCTGATCCCCTGCCTCGGTTTCAATGCCGAGGGATATCGCCTCGGCTATGGTGGCGGCTATTACGACCGCACCCTCGAACTGCCGCCGCGTCCGCACACGCTGGGCATTGCCTACAGTAAGCAGGAAGCCGTGTTCTCGCACGCGCCGCACGACGTGCCGCTGGACGTGGTCGTCACGGAAACCAGCAACGTCACCTGATAAAAAAATGCCCGTGCGGCCAGGCGGCCGCACGGGCATCGATAGGGCGGATCGGATCAGGCTTGGATAACGCGCTGCCAGATCGCGGTCGTGGCCGCCGCCTGGTTCATGCTGTAGAAATGCAGGCCGGGCGCGCCGCCGGCGAGCAGGCGCTCGCACAGGCCGCTTACCACGTCCAGGCCGAACGCCTTGATCGACGCGGAATCGTCGCCGAAGCTGGCCAGTTTCAAACGAATCCAGCGCGGAATCTCGGCGCCGCACATGTCCGAGAAACGCATCAGCTGGGTGTAATTCGTGACCGGCATGATGCCGGCCACGATGGGCACGTCCACCCCGAGCTTGCGCGCATTGTCCACGAACTGGAAATACGCGTCCGGATTGTAGAAATACTGCGTGATCGCGGCATTCGCGCCGGCTTGCACCTTGCGGGCGAACGCCTGTAGATCGTCCTGCGGGGACCTGGCTTGTGGATGCATTTCCGGATACGCGGCCACTTCGACGTGGAACCAGTCGCCCGTTTCCTGGCGGATGAACTCGACGAGGTCGCTGGCATAGCGCAGTTCGCCCGCGCCGCCATAGCCGCTCGGCAAGTCGCCGCGCAGGGCCACGAGGCGGCGGATGCCCTTGTCCTTGAATTCCTGCAGGATCGCGCGGATCGATTCGCGCGTGCCGCCGACGCACGACAGGTGCGGCGCGGCATCATGCCCTTCGGCCAGGATCTCGAGCACGGTGGACAGCGTGCCGTGCTGGGTGCTGCCGCCGGCGCCGAACGTCACGGAGAAATATTTTGGATTCAGCTCGGCCAGCTTCTGGCGAGCCACGCGCAGCTTTTCCGCGCCCTCGGGGGTCTTGGGCGGGAAAAACTCGATACTGATGTTAGGGGTTTCCATCTTTATTGAGAAGTAAGGTAGAAAGCGCCCACGAAATGACACTGTACAGGATCGCCGCCAGGAAGGCGGACCAGAACCCGGCCACATGGAAGCCCCCGACGAGGTGCGCAACGAGCCAGAACAGCAGCGCATTGATCACCAGGATGAACAGGCCGAGCGACACGAGCGTCACGGGCAGGGTCAGCACGACGAGCACGGGACGAATCACCGTGTTCACGAGGCCCAGCACGAGCGCGGCCACGAGGGCGGCGCCGAGATTGTCGACCGATACCGAATGCATCAGGTAAGGCAAGGCCATCAGGGCTGCCGCATTGATCAGCCAGGTCAGGAGCAAACGCATGGTTGTGTCTTTCGTGAGAGGTTGTCCGGCACGTCGGCACCCGCGACGATGGAATCCGAGGGTGCGACGTCAGTTCACGGAAGAGCTTACCAGATCAATAACGGTAGTGTTCCGGCTTGTACGGCCCTTCCTTGCTCACCGTGATATAGGCGGCCTGCTCGTCCGTCAGCTCGGTCAGCTGGGCATTGAGCTTCTTGAGCTGCAGGCGGGCGACTTTCTCGTCCAGCTTTTTCGGCAGCGTGTACACGCCGACCGGGTAGGCGGCGGTGTTGGAGAACAGTTCGATCTGGGCGATCGTCTGGTTCGCGAACGACGAGCTCATCACGTACGACGGGTGACCCGTGCCGCAGCCCAGGTTCACGAGGCGGCCTTCGGCCAGCAGGATGATGCGCTTGCCGTCCGGGAAGATGATGTGGTCGACCTGCGGCTTGATGTTTTCCCACTCATACTTGCGCAGCGCGGCGACTTCGATCTCGTTGTCGAAGTGGCCGATGTTGCAGACGATCGCCTGGTCCTTCATGCGCACCATGTGCTGCTCGGTGATCACGTGGTAGTTGCCGGTGCAGGTGACGAAGATGTCGCCGTGTTCGGCGGCCATGTCCATCGTCACGACGCGGTAGCCTTCCATCGCGGCCTGCAGGGCGCAGATCGGGTCGATCTCGGTGACCCAGACCTGGGCCGACAGCGCGCGCATGGCCTGGGCCGAGCCCTTGCCCACGTCGCCATAGCCGGCGATGACGGCGATCTTGCCGGCGATCATCACGTCGGTCGCGCGCTTGATGCCGTCGACCAGCGATTCGCGGCAGCCGTACAGGTTGTCGAACTTCGACTTGGTCACGGAGTCGTTGACGTTGATCGCCGGGAAAGCCAGCTTGCCTTCCGCGTGCATCTGGTACAGGCGGTGCACGCCGGTCGTGGTCTCTTCCGTCACGCCCTTGATTTCCGGCAGGCGCTTCGAGTACCACTGCGGATCGACGGCCAGGCGGCCCTTGATCGCGTTGAACAGGCAGATCTCTTCTTCCGACCCCGGCTTGTCGAGCACCGCGATGTCCTTCTCGGCGCGCACGCCCAGGTGCAGCAGCAGCGTGGCGTCGCCGCCGTCGTCGAGGATCATGTTGGCGTGCTTGTCACCCGGCCATTCGAAGATGCGATGGGTGTATTCCCAGTACTCGTCCAGGGTTTCGCCCTTGACGGCGAACACGGGCGTGCCGACCGATGCGATGGCGGCGGCGGCGTGGTCCTGCGTCGAGTAGATGTTGCACGACGCCCAGCGCACTTGCGCGCCGAGGGCTTCCAGCGTGCGGATCAGCACGGCGGTCTGGATGGTCATGTGCAGCGAACCGGCGATGCGCGCGCCCTTCAGGGGCTGGCTGGCCGCGTATTCCTCGCGGATGGCCATCAGGCCCGGCATTTCGGTTTCGGCGATGCGGATTTCCTTTTCGCCCCACGAGGCAAGGCCGATATCGGCCACGAGGAAGTCCTGGGAAGTGTTTTTGAGTACGGCGCTCATCACGCCCTCCTTTCAAGTTAAGAAAAAAGTAACGTGAGCGCGGTGTTGATATCCGAGCCTGGCGAGATGGGAAATCTCGTCGCAACGCTCCTCGGAATTCATTAGTCTAACACGGTGCGACGAACTTGGCGTGCGGCTACTGGGGGCACCACAACGCCTCCGCGCGAATAAGGTGCATAAAGCAACACTTATACGAATCGTCGCATACGAACCGTCGCCCCCCCGGGCTAGGCCGCCTGCCTTGGCGGAGCCCAAGTATCCGACCCGTCGCCCCCGCGCAGGCGGGGGCCCAAGATACGAACCGTCGCCCCCAGGGCTAGGCCGCCCGCCTTGGCGGGGGCCCAAGTTGGGTGGCTTTACGCCAGGCCGGCTTCGGCGCGCAGCAGCGCGGCCTTGTCGGTGCGTTCCCAGCTGAATTCCGGCTCTTCGCGGCCGAAGTGACCGTAGGCGGCCGACTTGGTATAGATCGGGCGCAGCAGGTCGAGCATCTGCACGATGCCTTTCGGGCGCAGGTCGAAGTGTTCCATCACGAGTTCGGCGATCTTGTCGTCCGAAATCACGCCGGTGCCTTCCGTGTAGACCGTGATGTTGATCGGACGGGCGACGCCGATCGCGTAGCTGAGCTGCACCTGGCACTGGCGCGCCAGGCCGGCGGCCACGACGTTCTTGGCGACGTAGCGGGCGGCGTAGGCGGCCGAGCGGTCGACCTTGGACGGGTCCTTGCCGGAGAACGCGCCACCGCCGTGCGGCGCCGCGCCGCCGTAGGTGTCGACGATGATCTTGCGGCCGGTCAGGCCGCAGTCGCCCTGCGGGCCGCCGATGACGAAGCGGCCGGTCGGGTTGACCAGGTAGCGGGTATCCTGCAGCCACTCGCGCGGCAGCACGGGCTTGATGATCTCCTCGATCACCGCTTCTTCGATCTGGCTGTGGCTGACTTCCGGCGCGTGCTGGGTCGACAGCACGACGGTGTTCACGGACACCGGACGGCCATTGACGTAGCGCAGCGTGACCTGGGACTTGGCGTCCGGACGCAGCCACGGCAGGCGGCCATCCTTGCGCAGCTGCGACTGGCGCTCGACGAGGCGGTGCGCGTAATAAATTGCGGCCGGCATCAGTTCCGGGGTTTCGTCGCAGGCGTAGCCGAACATCAGGCCCTGGTCGCCGGCGCCCTGGTCGAGGTCGAGGCCGGCGCCTTCATCGACGCCCTGCGCGATGTCCGGCGACTGCTTGTCGTAGCAGACCATCACGGCACAACCTTTGTAGTCGATGCCGAAATCGGTGTTGTCGTAACCGATGCGTTTGATGGTCTGGCGCGCAACTTGAATATAATCGACGTTTGCGTGCGTCGTGATTTCCCCGGCGAGGACCACCAGACCCGTGTTGCACAGGGTTTCCGCGGCCACGCGCGCGCGCGGATCCTGCTCCAGGATGGCGTCGAGAATGGCGTCGGAAATCTGGTCGGCGACTTTGTCCGGATGGCCCTCCGAAACGGATTCGGAAGTGAAGAGGTAGTCGTTGGAAGACATTGAGGCTCCTGATACTGTTGTAAAAATTGCCGCAGCATCAAAGCCTGCGACGCTTTAGCGATATTTATATTCCGCTTCGCAAGTTGTCATTAACTCCGCGGATGCTACAAATGGTATTTTACGCTCCTCCAAAAATTCTGGCACAGCAACTCGTCGTTTCTCTACCCTAAATCAATAGATGCTTGTTCTTTTGTTTCGGATCCTGTCGCTTTTTCCGCTACGCGTTCTCCACGCGCTCGGTGCGGCGCTCGGCTGGATTGTCTATCTCTTATCGCCATCGCACCGCCGGCGCCTGCGCGACAACCTCGAGCGGGCCGGCTATCGCGGCCATTTGCGCGCGGCGATCGCCGAATCGGGCAAGGCCATCGCCGAGCTGCCATTCGTCTGGTGCGCACCGCAGGACCGCGTCACCCGCCACGTCACCATGGAAAACTGGGACCTGGTGCAGCGCCAGCTCGACGCCGGCCGCGGCATCGTCTTCCTCACGCCGCACCTGGGCTGCTTCGAGCTGACGGCACAGCAGGTCTCGCTGCGCGTCGAACTGACCGTGATGTACCGCCCGCCGCGCCAGAGCGCCCTGAAACCCCTCGTCGAGGGCGCGCGCGCGCGCCAGCACATGCATCTGGCGCCGGCCAACCTGTCCGGCGTGCGCATGCTCGTCAAGGCCCTGCGGGCCGGCCAGCCGGTCGGCGTGCTGCCCGACCAGGTGCCGCAGGAAGGCGAAGGCGTGTGGGCGCCGTTCTTCGGTCGCGATGCCTATACGATGACGCTGCCCGCCAAGCTGGCCCAGCTGGGCAAGGCCGACATCCTGACCGTGTATGCGGAACGGCTGCCGCGCGGCCGCGGATTCGCGATCCGCTTCGTGCCGTTCGAAGGGTCGCTGGAGGGCGACGCCAGCCAGCAGGCCGCCGGCATCAACCGCCAGATGGAAAAACTCATCGCCTTCTGCCCCGCCCAGTATTTCTGGAGTTACAACCGCTACAAGAAGCCGCAAGGCGTTGCAGCACCGCACACCGAGACCGTCGCATGAGGCTCCTGATTTTCCTGTTATGGCTGCTGCACTTCCTGCCGCTGCCCGTCCTCGGTCGTATCGGCAACGCCATCGGCTGGCTGATGTATTACGCGATCCCCAAGCGCCGCAAGATCGCGCTGATCAACCTGCGCCTGTGCATGCCGGACCTGAGCGAAGCGGAGCGGGCCGGCATCGCCAAACGCCACTTCATGGCCTATTCGCGCAGCATCCTGGAACGCTCGCTGATCTGGTGGGCGCCGATCGAGCGCATCCGGAGCCTGATCGACATCGTCCCGTCCGTGCCGAAAGCCCAGATGGAAAACGAACCGACCATCCTGTTCTGTCCGCATTTCGTCTGCCTGGACGTGGCCGGCGTGGCGTCGCGCGTCGTGCCGCTGTCGAGCATGTACTCGCCGCAAAAGAACAAGGCGTTCGACGACCTGTTGCGCTACGGCCGCGAACGTTACGGCCCGGTGCGCCTGTTTACCCGCACCGACGGCATCAAGCCGATCATCCGCGCACTGCGGGAAAAAATTCCGTATTTCATGCTGCCGGACATG
>Ga0209148_1001638_pt1 | contig 10255 bp, 9 predicted proteins | sample AraplaCol_mMF_r2_2_FD_184288 | JGI IMG/M metagenome (GOLD analysis project Ga0209148, IMG submission 184288) | Arabidopsis root microbial communities from North Carolina, USA - plate scrape CL_Col_mMF_r2 (SPAdes) (version 2) | ecosystem: Host-associated > Plants > Roots > Endosphere | place: USA...
GCTCCTGCTGCTGCTGTCGGGCGCGGTCCTGCTCGGTTGACGGTCATCGTGCCGTAAGATGATGCGGCGATCATCGTGCCGGTCGACCGATCGGCACGCGGGACTCGTCCGCAGGTCTTCTATAAGATATAATAGTCGGGTTGTTCTCATCCACGCCTTTGTTTCAGAAGCCGCACTATGGCCGACTCACCGCAAACCGGGAAAGGCGCCGACGAATTCTTCATTCTCGGCGTGACAAGTAAGGGCAGGCAGTTCCGCCCGAGTGACTGGGCCGAGCGTCTCTGCGGCGTCATGTCGTGCTTCCGGCCGGCCGGAAGCGGCGGACCGAACGCCCACCTCAAGTTTTCGCCCTACGTGCACCCGACCGTCGTGAACGGCGTCAAGGCGGTCGTCGTGAACAATGCCCTCAAAAGCATCGAACCGCTGGCCTACCACTTCGTGTGCAATTTCGCCAAAGACAACGACCTGCAAGTCGTCGAGGCGTGCTTCGTCCCTCCCGTAGACGAAAAAAAATCGTGACCGACGTCGTGCGGGTTTGATTTGTCACAAACCTGCACTATGCTCCAAGGATAGCGTAAGCATCTGACGTTGGAGCTGGCCATGGAAGTCGGAAAACTCTGTACGGTCGACACCGTCTTCTGCGCGCGCGACGAAAGCGTGCAGGGTGCGGCCTTTCTCATGCGCAAACATCACGTGGGCGACATCGTCGTCGTCGACGCGGCGGACACGGTGCCGACGCCCGCGGGCATCGTCACGGACCGCGACATCGTCGTTTCCGTCGTCGCCCTCGGGCTCGATCCGAACGGATTGCAGGTGGGCGACATCATGACGGACGACCTGCTTACCGCCGACGAGCACGACGACGTCACCGTCACCATCGAACGCATGCGCCTGCGCGGTATCCGCCGGGTGCCGGTGGTGGGCGAGGGCGGGCGCCTCGTCGGCATCGTCAGCGCCGACGACCTGCTCGGCTTCCTGGCCGAGGAAATGGAAGACCTGGCCCGCATCAGCCCCTACCAGCAACAGCACGAACGGCGTACGCGGCAGTGAGGGTAAGCCTGGCCTAAGTCCCCGTCTGTTACCATGTCCCACGGACAACGGTTCTTACAGACGGAGTACTATGAGCTTGACCTTTTTTCAGCGCGGCCTGGCCGCATACGTGATTGTTGGCGGCGCCAGCCTGGTTGCGGCGGGCAGCGCCTGGGCGTTCGACCTGCCCAAGGGTGTCGCGCAGGGCCCGTCCGTCGAGGGCATCACGGAATACCGCCTGCCGAACGGCTTGAAAGTCCTGCTGTTCCCCGATTCCTCGCGTCCGACCGTGACCGTCAACGTGACCTACCTCGTCGGCTCGCGCCACGAGAATTATGGCGAGACGGGCATGGCCCACCTGCTCGAGCACCTGATGTTCAAGGGCAGTCCGAAACATCCGGACATCACGCGCCAGTTCCAGGACCGCGGCATGCAGTTCAACGGCACGACGTCGCTCGACCGCACGAATTACTACGAAGTGTTCCAGGCGTCGGATGATAATCTGAACTGGGCGCTGGGCATGGAAGCGGACCGCATGACGCATTCCAACATCGCCAGGAAGGATCTCGATTCCGAGATGACGGTCGTGCGCAACGAGTACGAGAACGGCGAGAATTCGCCGGGCGCCGTCCTCATGAAGCGCATGCAGAGCGTGGCGTACGACTGGCACGCGTATGGTCGTTCCACGATCGGCAATAAGAGCGACATCGAGAACGTCAAGATCACGAATCTACAGAATTTCTATCACACGTATTACCAGCCCGATAATGCCGTGCTGCTCGTGGCGGGCAAGTTCGATCCCGCGAAGACCTTGTTGTCGATCAACCGCCTGTTCGGCGCGGTCCCGAAACCCAAGCGTACGCTGCCGGAATTCTGGACCGTCGAGCCGACGCAGGACGGCGATCGCACCTTCACCGTGCGGCGCCAGGGCGACGTGCAGATCGTCGCGCTCGGCTACAAGGTGCCGTCCGGCCTGCACGACGACAGCGACGCGCTGAGTTTCGCATCGACCATCCTCGGCGATGCGCCGACGGGCCGCCTGCACAAGCTGCTCGTCGAGACCGGCATGGCGAGCCAGGTGTTCGCGTACGGCCAGACGGGTTATGCGCCCGGCCTGCAATACTTCGGCGCCGTCGTCAAGAAGGACGCGCCGCTCGAACCCGTGCGCGCCGCGCTCACGCAGGCCGTGGAAGCGTTCGCCAAGAACCCGCCGACGCCTGAAGAAATGGAACGCACGAAACGCAGCTTCCTGAACGAATTCGAGCGCAGCCTGAATGACCCGCAGCAGGTGGGCGTCGCCTTGTCGGAAGTCATCGCACTGGGCGACTGGCGCTTGTTTTTCGTCGGCCGCGACCGCATCAACAAGATTACGTCGGAACAGATCGCCGCGGCAGCGGGCCGCTATTTCAAGCGCGACAACCGCGTGACCGGAGAATTCATCCCGGACGATAATCCGCAGCGCGCCGTGATCCCGCCCGCGCCCAGCGTGCAAAGCCTGTTGAAGGATTTCAAGCCGCAGGCTTCCACGCTGAGCGCCGAGGATTTCGATCCGAGCCAGGCCAACATCATGAAGCGCACGACGTTGACGACGGCCGGCGGCGTGAAGCTGGCATTGCTGTCGAAGAAGAACCGCGGCCAGACGGTCACCGTCGACCTGCGCCAGCACGTCGGGGACGAACAGAACCTGTTCGGCAAGGGTGCGCTGCCGGGCCTGACGTCCGCGATGCTGATGCGCGGCACGACGAAATACGACCGCGTGCACCTGGCCGACGCATTCGACAAGCTCAAGATTTCCGGCAGTCCGACGCACTTCCAGACGACGCGCGAGAATCTGCCGGAAGCGCTGAAACTCGTCGCCCACGTGCTGCGCGAGCCCAGTTTCCCCGCCAGCGAATTCGAGCAACTGCGCCAGCAGGCGATCGTCGGGCTGGAAGCCAGCCGCAGCGAGCCGACTAGCGTGGCGTCGCGCGCGCTGAATGAGCATTTCGACATTTATCCCAAGGGTGATATCCGCCACGAATCGACGTTCGACGAAGATCTCGCCGACCTCAAGGGCGCCACGCTGGAGCAGGTCAAGGCCTTCCACCACGATTATTACGGATTGGTGCCGGCGGAAATGTCCATCGTCGGCGATTTCGACGCCCACGCGGTCGTGCCGCTCATCGACCAACTGTTCGGCCATTGGAAAGCCCCGATGCACGTGGCGCCCGTGTTGCGCAAGAACGGCACCATCGCGCCCATCCACGAATTCCTGAACACGCCCGACAAGGAAAACGGCTTCTATACGGCGCGGATCAACCTGGATCTGAACGTCGACGACCCGGATTATCCGGCCCTCATGCTGGCCGACTACATCTTCGGCGGCGGCGGGCTGCGGTCGCGCCTGATGGACCGCATCCGCCAGCACGACGGCCTGTCGTACGGCGTCGGCTCGAACCTCGCGGCCGGCGACCTCGACCGTGCTGGCATGTTCGCGATCAACGCCATCGCTGCGCCGCAAAACCTGGCCAAGGTCGACGCCGCCGTACGCGAGGAACTCGTGCGCGTACTCAAGGATGGCTTCACGGAGGCGGAACTTACTGGCGCCAAGTCGGGTCTGATGCAACAGCGCATCCAGAATCGTGCCGACGACGGCGCGCTGGCGGCCGGCTGGACCTCGTACCTGTACCGCGGTCGTACGTTCGAATGGTCGGCCGAGTTCGAAAAACACCTGATGGCCGTCACGTTGCCCCAACTGAACGCGGCGTTCCGCAAGGCGGTCGACCCGGCAAAAATGTCCGTCGTCATGGCTGGAGACAAGGCAAAAGCGAAACCTGCACCCTGATTGCAACACTCGGCCGGTCATTACCCGCCGAAGTGTCGAGAAACTTGGTCAATGCCCGGCACGGGCGCTATCATGTTGCCTTAGCGCAGTATTGCTCGTAAGAAGCAAAGATTGCGTAAAGCTATTGAAAAGGAAGCATGATGAAGGGCATGACCAAGCAGTCACCGAGCGGCATTTCGTATGCGGGCAAGGTTGTGCTGGTAACCGGAGGCGCCAGCGGCATCGGCCGCGCGACCGCGCTGGCATTCGGGCGCGCGGGCGCCTGTGTCGTCATTGCCGACACGTCGGTCGACGGCGGCCACATGACTGCGGCCCTGATCGTCGAAGCGGGCGGTAAGGCGCTGTTTGTGAAAGCCAACGTAACGGTCGCGGCGGACGTCGAGGCCCTGGTCGACAAGGCGGTCGGCCATTACGGCCGCATCGACTGTGCCGTGAACGGCGCCGCCATCGAGGAAGAATACCTGCCGCTGGCCGAGGGCGACGACGAGCAGTTCGACCGCATCATGGGCGTCAACGTCAAGGGCGTCTGGCTGTGCATGAAGAGCCAGTTGCGCCAGATGCTGAAGCAGGAAGGCGGCGGCGTGATCGTCAACATCGCCGATGCAGGCGGCCTCGTCGCGGCACCGCACCGCGCCATCTATTCGGCGTCCAAGCACGCGGTCGTCGGCCTGACCAAGAGCGCGGCCGTGGAATATGCCAAGGACAATATCCGCATCAACAGCATCTGTCCGGGCGCCGTCAAGACGCCGATGCTCACGCGCATGCTCGAGCGCGAGCCGGGGCGCGACAAGAAGTTGAAATCGGCGCATCCGATGGGCCGTATCGCCGACCCGGCCGAGATCGCCAATGCGGCGCTGTGGTTGTGCTCGGACCAGGCGTCGTTCGTGACCGGTCACCAACTTGCCATCGACGGCGGTCTCACCGCCATTTAATCAGGGTGGGCACAGGGTTGCCCACCCTATGCTTGTTCGCGTTACCGCTTCTTGCGTGCGGCCCGCTGCTGCTTGGCCTGGGTGTCGACGCGCGCCTGGCGTGCCTTGTACAACGCGACGGCATCCTCCTTCGCGCGCGCCAGCGTGCGCATGTCCGGATGGTCGTCGTGCGGCGAAAAATACTCGGCGGCCTGCGCGTCGACGACGAGCTTGATGGCGGCGGCATCGTCGAGGTCGTAGAGTTCCGTCAGCAGCGTGGTGACTTCGTCCAGGTAGGCTTCGTAGGTCAGGTTATCCATTTATTTTTTGTTCAAGTTGTTTGTATCAGCCGGCGCTCAGCTCGGCCACGAAGTCGTACATGTCGCCGCGGAAATAGGAGCGGCAGAATTCCACCGCCTGCCCGTCCGGCAAGAAGCCCAGCCGTTCCACGCACAGGCCGGCATCGCCTTCCTTCGATTGCAGCAGCTTCGCCTGTTCGGCGTTCAGCAGCAGGGCGGACAGGCGCTGCAGGGCGCGCACGGGGCGCTTGCCGTTCGCTTCCAGCGCTTCGTACATCGAGACGTCCACCGCGTCCAGCGAGGGCAGGGCGATTGCCGCGATCGTCGCGTACTCCAGGCACATCGGCATATCGTCGGCGTAGCGGATGCGGTTGAAGCGGTAGACGGCGGCGCCCGGCGACAGCCGCAGCCGCAGCGCTTCTTCCGGTGTCACGGTCCCCTCCGACCGCTTGAGCCAGACGCTGCGCGGCGTGCGTCCGCGCGAGCGCATGTCTTCCGAGAACGACGTCAGCTTGGCGAAATTCTTTTCGATGCGCGTGTTGATGAAATTGCCGGACCCCGCGCGGCGCACGAGCAGGCCTTCCTCGACGAGGCCGTCGATGGCCTTGCGCACGGTGATGCGCGAGATATCCAGTTCGGTCGCCAGCTGGCGCTCGGCCGGCAGGGCTTCCGCCGGGCCGTAGACGCCGCGCTCGATCGCTTCGCGCAGCGCACGCTGCAATTGCTGGTAGAGCGGCAGGTTGCTGGTGGCGGAGAGCTGGTGCATCAACTGCGCGAGATGGGACATGCGGGACGGTCGACAGGACGGACGAAGCCTCGATAATACCAAAAAAAGACCGCCTGCCCCAGCCCCTGGCGCCTGTCCGCGCCGTCTGCACCTATTTTGGCCTTGGATTGGCCAGCGTGCGGTCCGGCTGCACCAGCTTGCCGGACCGCACGGCCGCCACGGCGGCGGACACGGCCCGCGCCACGTTGCGCACCTCTTCCTGGAACGCGGTGTCCCTGTCCAGCGCATCGTGGCTGTCCGCATACGATTCGTAATAGCCGACGTAGCGGTCGAGCCGGGCGACGGGACCGGCGTCGACCAGGCCCATCCAGTCGAGCCAGTCGGACAGCGAACGCTGCGTCGATTCGATGCCGGCCACGTCGCCATGCACGACGACGCCGTAGATGCGGCCGGCCAGGTGTTTCGGGTAAGCCCAGTCCTGTTCCAGGGCCTTGGCTTGTGCCGCGTCCTTGCCGTGGGTGGACGTCGGGTCGGGATTGCCGCCGTCCGCGCACACGAGGCGGTCGATCATCAGTTTCAGTATCGACGGCGCCTGGTACCAGTAGATGGGCGTGACGATGATGATCCCGTGCGCCAGGACCCAGCGCTCGTAGATCTCGTTCATCCAGTCGTTTTCCTGGTTCAGCGAATGGTTCGGATAGCAGCTGCAGGGCCAATGGCACAGCGGCATCGCCGTCGACACGCAGGCCTTGCACGGATGGATGTGGCGGTCGTAGTCGGAAATGATGCGCGACAGGTCGAGCAGGTCGGTCTCGACGCCTTCCGCCGCGAGCGTCGCTTCGCACAGCTTCGCGAGGCGCCACGTCTTCGAGATCTCGCCCGGGCAGCTGCCGTCGTTGCGGGCCGCGCCGTTGATCAGCAGGATGCGGCTGGGGGTGGCCGGGTCCTTCTGGCGCGCCTCGGCCGCGCGCAGGCGGTCGTGCGTCTCCTTCCATTCGACGGACAGGTCGTAGTCGGGATCAAGGAAACCGGGGCCGGCCTTGACGGTGGCCGGCGCCTTGTGCGAGTCGACGTAGTTCTTCCATGCGACCTCCTCGACGGCCGCCAATTCCCGCGCCACGGCCTGGTACGCGGGATCGTAGAAGTCGCGCGCGAACACGAGGTGGAACTCGTCGCGGTTCAGCTTCGCGGGCGCCTGTCCCTTGCGTACGATGCTCATGGCCGGCCTTTCGGAAGATGTTCCCGCGATTATCGGTCGCCGTGCCGGTTCGGCCCGTACGGTAATTCACACAGACGAAAAAAAAGCGGCGCGAACCGGAGTCCGCGCCGCCCTGTTCGCGGGGACAGCCCCGCCGGGAATTACTTGACCGCCGCCGCGCCGCTCGGATGGTTCAGCAGCAGGATCCAGTACTTGGCGGTGTCCGACAGGCCGCCGCCGGCTTTCACTTCCTGGAAGGTCGCGATGGCTTTGTCTTTCTGGCCGGCTTTCGCATAGGCCATGCCCAGGCGCAGCTTCGCTTCGTCCGGCGACTTCAGGCCGCCCTTGGCGAGGCCCTGCTGGATGAAGCCGATGCCCTTGTCGTACTGGTCCATCGTCGCATAGGCCCAGCCCAGGTTGACGAGGCCGGCGCCGGTCTTGGCCTTGGCGGCGCCCGCTTCGCCCGCCGCGATGTTCTTGGCGTCGCTTGCCGCTTCCTTGGTGGCGCGGTCGCGCAGCTGGCGGTCCTTGGCGGCGCCGCTGCCCGTGCCCAGCACGCCGGCGGCGAAGCCGGCGTCGACGACTTTCTTGGCCTCGGTCGGGAAGCCGTCCTTGAGGGCCAGCTCGGCCAGTTCCGTATAGGCGTCCGACGACATCTGCTTGACGGCCGCGAATTCCAGGCGCAGCACGTCCGGGATGCTGGCGTCGTTGAAGCCCGGCTTGCGCACGATGCCGCGGCTGATCAGGTCGGTCCAGTAATCGTCGTTCGGGTAGTAGGCGACCAGTTTTTCCAGGCCGCGCAGGTAGGCGGCGTCATCCTTGACCTTGTTCGCGGCCGACGCGTACAGGCGCAGGTCTTCCGCCGTCGGCGTCTTGCCGGCCTGTTCCGCGGCTTGCAGCACCGGTTCCTGGGCCTTCAGCGCCGACGCGTAGTCGCCGCTCAGGTAGTAGGAACGGATCAGCGCCGAGTTGACCTGGTCCGACGCCTTGCCGGAGGCCTGGACCTGCTTGTACAGCTCGATCGCCTTCGGATAGTTCTTGGCGTTGTAGTAGTAGGTTGCCAGCGCCTGCATGAAGTTCGGCTTGTCCGCTTCCGCCAGCTTGCCCGAGGCCAGGATCGCTTCCAGCGCGTCCATCGCCATCTTGTCGTTGCCGGTGGACGTGCCCAGCGACAACTTCATGCGGTTCAGCACATAGGTTTCGTACGGCGTCTTGTCCGCGAACGCTTCCGCCTGCGTGATGCGGTTCTGCACGTCGGTGTAGTTCTTCGCATCCATCAGCGGCTTGATCTGGGCCGGGTCGAGCAGCTTGTACAGCTCCGGGCGGACCGCGTCGGGCTTGGGCGCGGCGGCCGGGGCCGGAGCGTTCTTGTCCTGCGCCGACGCGCCGTGCATCAGGGCCGGCGCGGCGTTCAGGCCGAGTGCGGCCAGCATCATGGCAAGGCGGGCGAAACGGAATTGGGACATTGAAAAATCCTCTCTTAATGACGATAAAGTGGCACCGCCCAGTGGCTGGAATACATACGCCGACGGTGCCGTGTGCCGATCTCGGACAAAGCGTGCATTGTCCCACAAACTGTTGACGGGCGTGGCAATTGTGCCCCAGCCGTGTGAGGCCGGGACGCCTCGTTACAATGCGTTACCGCGCACCTCAAAAGCCCGGCACCGGGCAGCGGCCCTGCGCGTCGATGGCGCCGGCGAGCCAGGCCTGCACCGCGTCCAGCGCGGGCGGCGCGAAGCCATACGTCATCAGGGCGGGCGCCGCGAAGTCGAGGGCCTGGTACGGATTCCACAGCGCGAGGTGCAGATCCGGCGTCCACGTGGCGCGCGCGTGCGGACCGTAGCGGCGGCGCGAGGTCGAGGCGAGGATCGTGAAGCGGTCATCAATCGGCAGTGTGTTCCAGTCGAAGGCTTCGGCGTCCGCGAACGTCACGAGGTCGACGTCGAACAGCCGTTGCAGCATCGCCGCGATGGCGCCGGCTGGCACGCCCGCTTCCGAGACGCCGTCGCTGACGACGTCCTGGCGCGCCACGAGGCGCACCTTGGCGCCGGGTGCGGGGCGGCACGGATTGCCGCGCGCCGTGAGTGCCCGGCGCCAGGCGTGCGCCATCAGCGCGCGGTCCGCGTCTTCCGTTGCGTACGGCACGGCTGCCGCCGGATGCGCGTGCGCGAGGCCGTCCAGGCGGGCCAGGCGCGCCTGCACGTCGTGCAGCGGCAGGCGGCCGTCGGCGATGGCGGCGGCGATGGCCTCGATCGTCGCTTCCTGCGTGGCGCGGCTGCCGATGGCCATCACCATGTCGGCGCCGGCCAGCAGCGCGTTCACGGCGGCCTCGCCGGCGCCGTAGCGGTGCGCGATCGCGTGCATGTCCATGCCGTCCGTGATGATCACGCCGTCGTAGCGCCACTGCGTGCGCAGCAGGTCGTGCAGGATCGCGCGCGACATCGTGGCCGGATGATCGGCGTCGAGGGCGGGGTAGACGATGTGCGCCGTCATCACGGCCGGCGCGTGCGGCGCGGCCGCGCGGAACGGTGCGAATTCGAAGCGCTCCAGTTCCGGCAAGGGCTTGTCGACGGTGGGCAGGTCGCGGTGCGAATCGACGTGCGTGTCGCCGTGGCCGGGGAAGTGCTTGACGCAGCAGGCCACGCCTTCGCCGGCGCTGCCGGCCATCCACGCGAGCGCCAGCGTCGTCGCTTGCACCGGATCGGCGCCGAACGAGCGCTCGGCGATGACCGGGTTTTGCGGATTGTTGTTCAAGTCCAGCACGGGCGCGAAGTTCCAGTTGAAGCCCAGCGCGCGGATCGCCCGCGCCACGGCCGCGCCCACGTCGCGCGCGAGTGCTGCGTCCGCGGCCGCGCCCAGCGCCATCGCGGACGGCGGCGGCGGCACCCACAGCGCGCGCACGACGGCGCCGCCTTCCTGGTCGAGCGCGATCAGCGCCTCGGCGCCCATCGCGGCCTTCAGGGCGCCGGTGAAGCGTGTCAGTTGAACGGCGTCCGTCATGTTCTGGCGGAACAGGCACGCGCCGCGGATGCGGTTGGCGCGGATGAAGTCGGCCGTGTCGGCATCGAGTGCCGTGCCGAACAGCCGGATCATGATCAAGCGGCCGGCCAGTTGGCGCAAATCGTTCGTGGGCATGAGTGTGCGTCGGTGTGTGTCAGTGCGTTTTCGTGACTTTGTTCAGGTGGCGCGGCTTGTCCGGATCGAGTCCGCGCGCTTGCGACAAGCGCGCCGCCATCACGTAGAACGCGTTGATGGCGACGATCGGGT
>Ga0209148_1001639_pt1 | contig 10236 bp, 5 predicted proteins | sample AraplaCol_mMF_r2_2_FD_184288 | JGI IMG/M metagenome (GOLD analysis project Ga0209148, IMG submission 184288) | Arabidopsis root microbial communities from North Carolina, USA - plate scrape CL_Col_mMF_r2 (SPAdes) (version 2) | ecosystem: Host-associated > Plants > Roots > Endosphere | place: USA...
TTCGAGACGGCCTTCATCGTGCTGTTGTACAGCTGGCCGTAGCGCTCGGCGTCCTGTTTGGCGCGCACGAGGTTCGCCTGCGATTGCACGACCTGCGCCTGGGCAGCGGAGGCCTGCGCCCTGGCCTGCTCGACGGCGGCGTCGGCCTGCAGGATCTGCTGCTGCACGCTGGCGATCTGGGCCTGGATCTGCTCGACTTTCACGCCCTGGTCGGCCGGGTCCAGCTCGGCCAGCACGTCGCCGGCCTTGATGATCTGGTTATCGTCGAACATCACTTTCGTGACGACGCCCGGGATGCGCGACGACACCGGGTGCACGTGACCCGTGACGTAGGCATTTTCCGTCTCGACGAAATAATGGCTGCGGTACCACATGCGGCCACCCGCGGCCAGCGCGGCGGCGGCGATCAGGCCGACCACGATCAGCACGCGCTTGGGCGGCCCCTTGGCGGCGTTGGCGGGCGCGCCCTGGACTGCCGGCGGGACGACAGCGGCCGGCTTGTGGTCGACCGTGGTTTGCGTATCTGGCATGTGAACTCCGAAAAAAAATGAAATTGGTCGATCGCATTATTGGACAAGTTTTTGCCAAAGTCAAGAAATGAAACGGTTGCATTTCATTTGAGATCGGGCTACAGTGTCGACCATGGACAAACATATGCATGACGCGGCCGAATGTTCCGGCAAGGCCGCGGGCCGGCCCAAGGCCGCCGACGTCGAGGCGCGTACGCAGGAGTTGCTGCAGATCGCCGGCACGCTATTTCTCAAGAACGGTTACACGAAGACGAGTCTGGAAGCGATCGCCCGCGCGGCCCACGTGGCGGTGCGCACCATCTATGTGAAATTCGGCGGCAAGGCCGGGTTGCTGGCCGCCGTGCTGGCCGCCAAGCGCCACCGCTTCTTCCGCAGTCAGCCGATGGAGACGGACCCCCGCCCCTTGCGCGAGATCGTGGACGACTTCGCGCAGCAGATGTACGCACTCATCTCGTCGCAGGAAGCCATCGACCTGCAGCGCATCGTGCTGGCGGAGGCGCCGACCAATCCGGAACTGGCCGAAGCGTTCTGGAACGGCGGCCCGCGCAAGACGCGCGAGCTGTTGCTGCGCTTTTTCTCCCGCCCGGACGTTCGCGCCCAGATGCGCCCGGAGGTCCCGATCGACCTGCTGCCCTGCCACCTGATGAGCACGATCACCGGCGAGCTGCTCATGAACCTCATGCGCCCGCACCATGAGGTGGACCCGGACAAGGCGAAGCGCGACCTGGAAGGACGGCTCGAACTGTTCTACTACAGCATCTTGCCGCCTCGAACTTAATTCCGTTTGGAAATGTGCGTCATCGCACGGACCGGATCGGTGGGGAACGGCATCCTGTCCTCTTTGAAGGAGGATGTCATGAACAAAACAAATACTAAGAGCAAGACGGCAGGTCGCCGCAAGGAGGGTGCATGAGCAAGTCGTCCCGTTATGAATGGCGCGACCAGCAGGCCGCGCTGCACGAGCGCATGAAGGGGTTCCTCGCCAACCCGAGCAATGAACAGCTCGAGGCCGTCGTCGCCGAGATGCGTGCGTACGCGGATGCGGCCCAGTCCGGCAGTATCGAGATTCCGCAGCGCTGGACCGCTTACAGCTGATCCCCGGCTTACTCCTGTCAACGGCACGAAACGCCCGCGTTTCGTGCCGTTTTCTTTTGGCCGTGCGCCACTTGCGTCGGCTGACGGTGCTGCAGTCGGGAACCTGCCGATCCGGGCCGGCCAGCTGCGACGATGGAAACGGGCACCGCGTAAACCCGCTGAGAAATGACTGGGCGCGTTGGCGATTTTGGCAATTGAAAACAGCGCTGCCGTACGCCAATAATGGCCGAGCGCACGCAGATGCCAACGCGGCCGGCTCAGGGGATGCCGCCGACGACGACCGCAAAGCGGATTGCCACAATAACACTAATTATATATATTTTTTCTGGAGGCAACAAGTATGAGAGCATTCAGTAACAGAATTGCCTTGCTTGCCATCGGCACCGCGGCGTTCGTGGCAGCTTGCGGCGGCGAGTCCGACAGCAAGCCTGGCACGGTCACCGCGGCCACCATGGGCAGCGTCAGCAACGTGCGGGCGGCCCAGGCATCGAGTTGGACCAGCGTCAAGTGGGGCGGCGGCGGCTATGTCAGCGGCCTGATCTATCATCCAACGTCCCCGAACGTCTTGTACGCCCGGACGGACGTCGGCGGTGCCTACCGCTGGGACCAGGGCACGTCAACATGGGTGCCCATCACCGACGGCCTGGGTTTCGGCGAGGCCGAAAGCGCCTTCCACGGCATCGAAAGCATCGCCCTCGATCCTACCAACGACCAGCTCGTCTACATGGCCGCGGGCACGGGCGGCAATGGTCGCCTGTATATTTCCAGCGACCGCGGCACTACCTGGACGTGGGTCAGCCTGCCGTTCATCGTCCACGGCAACGATGCCGGCCGGGCGATCGGCGAGCGCCTGAGGCTCGATCCGACCAATCCGTCGACGATGTTCTACGGTTCGCGCAGTGCCGGCCTGTGGAAGAGCGCGGACTCGGGCCACACCTGGGCGCAGGTCACGGGCTTGTCGTCCTACACGATGAGCTCCAGCGCGGTCGGTGTCGAGCAGATCATCTTCGACAATTCGAACGTGGGCGGCGGCCAGACGACCTGGAACATGTGGGCCGCGATCGCGCCCGACTACGCCAACGCGGCGGGCCTGACGTCGACCTTCTACAGGTCCAGCGACGGCGGCTTTTCATGGACGCCGGTCGCGGTGCCGGCCGCGGTCGCCGGGTATTACATCCCGCACTTCGCGCGCGCCGCCGACGGCATGTACTACGTAGTGTTCAACAAGAACCCGGGCCCCGGCGGCGACGGCCCCGGCTACCTCTACAAGTACAGCGGTATCAATGGCGGCACCTGGACCTTGCTGAGCACCACCACCGCGGGCGGCTACGGCGGCGTGTCGGTCTATGGCAGCGGCCCGACCACCCGCGTCGCGCTGGCCGTAACCAATACCTGGGGCGATTTCGTTGGCCAGAAGATCACCCAGTTGTCCGACGACGCAGGCGGCACCTGGCGCGAAATCGAGTCCCAGATGCCCCATACGCCGACCACCTCCGCATACTGGGGCTGGAATGACGACGTCGAGATCGATCCGAACAACCGCGACCACATCATGCACCTCGACGGCCCCGGCATCTGGGAAACGAACACCGCCTCGGCGGCGACGCCGAGCTGGAACGTGAAGGTGCCCAACATCGAGGAAACGGCGACGCTGGCGGTCACCACCCCGCCGGCCGGTGCGACGTACAAGCTCATCAACAGCGGCGGCGACATCGGCACCTGGGTCCAGACGGACCTCGCGACGACGCCGACCAAAGGCCCCACCACCCAATGGAGCAATGGCAATTCGGCCGACATGAGCTGGTCCGATCCGCAATACATTGCCGGCGTCGGCGCCGCGAGCTGGCAGGGTGGCGCCGGCTTCGGGTTCTGGTCGGGCGACGGCGGCGCCACGTGGGCGAACTTCGCCACCCTGCCTGCCGGCGCCTCGGCCAATCCGGGCGACGCGTCCAACATCGTCGTCACCGCACGCAACAAGGCGATCTGGGCGCCGTCCGATTCGGTGCCGTCCTACACCACCGACAACGGCGCCAGCTGGACGGCGACGAATCTGCCCGCGCTGACGGTGTTCGGCGGCTGGTCGCGCGCCTACCGGCTCGCGGTGGACCGCAAGAACCCGAACAAGGTCTATGCCTACGATTCGGGCGGTGTATGGTGGTCGGGAACGCCGGGCAAGGTCTACGTCTCGACGGATGGCGGCCATACCTTCACGCTGAGCCAGGGCTCGGTGGCGGCAGGGCTGCGCGCCAATCCGTGGCACGCCACCTCGATGATGGTCAACCCGAACGTCGAGGGCGACGTCTGGCTGACTGACGGCGACACCGTGTACCACTCGGTCGACTCGGGCGCCACCTGGACCAAGCTCAACAACTTCGCGTCCATCTTCAGCAACGGCAACGGGTGGCCCGACGTGCAGGGTGCCAGCATCGTGACCTTGGGCAAGGCAGCCGCTGGCGCACAGTACTCCGCCGCGGTCTACGTGGCGGGCGTGATCAACGGCCAGTGGGGCGTGTGGGTTTCCGACAATGCAGGCAGTACCTGGACCCGCTTTAACGACGATGCCCACCAGTTCGGCGGCATCCGCGCGATGGCGGCCGACTGGAACACCTACGGACGGATCTACGTCAACGGCACGGGCCGCGGCCTGCTGTACTCCAACTAAGATCGCCTGATCGCGGGTGGACAGGGGCGGCTGCGGCCGCCCTTCTTATTTTGCGTCGCGGGATCGCGATGCTGGCGCGGTTGACGCCCTGGCGCACTCCGCCTGCAAGCGGCCAACGGCCCACCGGCATGGATACCGCCGTCACGTTACGCCGCTGCCGCAACGCACTCCGCCTGAATTCCGCAATGCGAAAAAGCCTTTCACGATCTGCTTCGCCTTTGCGAAAAGGTCGTGCATAATAGCGCCTGTCCTATGTCTTATATAAGACTTAGTCGCACGGAAAGATTGCTGTCACGAAACTTCCGGATGCGACGTTCGTGGCCGCCGGATCGATGTTCGACGGAGTATGATCCTCGATCTGTTCACCACCCCGGCATCCGTGGCCCGGACAGCCGATGAAATTTTAGTATTAGTATTCCAAACCCTCCCGCACATCGAGGAACAAGCGTATGAGCAGTGATCAGACCATCATCTACACCCTAACCGACGAAGCGCCCCTGCTGGCCACCCACGCCTTCCTGCCCGTCGTCGAAACGTTTGCCAAACCCGCCGGCATCCACATCGAAGAGAGCGACATCTCCGTCGCGGCGCGTATCCTCGCCGTCTTCGCCGACCGCCTGTCGGCCGACCAGCGCGTGCCGGACACCCTGTCGGAACTCGGCAAGAAGACGCTTCAGCCCGAGACCAACATCATCAAGCTGCCGAACGTCTCGGCATCGGTGGGCCAGCTGCAGGCAGCCATCAAGGAACTGCAGGGCAAGGGCTACGACCTCCCCGACTACCCGGCCGATCCCAAGACGGACGAAGAAAAAGAGATCAAGGCCCGCTACGGCAAGTGCATCGGCTCCGCCGTGAACCCGGTGCTGCGCGAAGGTAACTCGGACCGCCGCGCGCCGCGCGCCGTGAAGGAATACGCGCGCAAGAATCCGCACTCGATGGGCGAATGGTCGCAGGCGTCGCGCACCCACGTCTCGCACATGACCCACGGTGATTTCTACCATGGCGAAAAGTCGATGACGCTCGACCGCGCGCGCGACGTCAAGATGGAACTGGTCACGAAGAGCGGCGCGACGATCGTGCTGAAGCCGAAGGTCTCCCTGCTGGCCGGCGAGATCATCGACTCGATGTTCATGAGCCGCAAGGCCCTGCTCGAGTTCTACGAACAGCAGATCGAAGACGCGCACAAGACCGGCGTGATGTTCTCGCTGCACGTGAAGGCGACGATGATGAAGGTCTCGCACCCGATCGTGTTCGGCCACTGCGTCCGCACCTTCTACAAGGAAGCGTTCGAGAAGCACGGCGCCCTGCTGGACAGCCTCGGCGTGAACGTCAACAACGGCATGGCCGACCTGTACAACAAGATCGCCAAGCTGCCCGATTCGCAGCGCGAAGAAATCATCCGCGACATCCACGCCTGCCAGGAACACCGCCCGGCGCTGGCGATGGTCGACTCGGCCAAGGGCATCACCAACTTCCACTCGCCGAACGACGTGATCGTCGATGCGTCGATGCCCGCGATGATCCGCGCCGGCGGCAAGATGTACGGCGCCGACGGCCGCCTGAAGGAAGTCAAGGCCGTGATCCCGGAATCGACGTTCGCCCGCATCTACCAGGAGATCATCAACTTCTGCAAATGGCATGGCGCCTTCGACCCGCGCACGATGGGCACGGTGCCGAACGTCGGCCTGATGGCCCAGCAGGCCGAGGAATACGGCTCGCACGACAAGACCTTCGAAGTGCAGGAAGACGGCGTCGCCAACATCACCGACCTGGCCACGGGCGAAGTGCTGCTGTCGCAAAACGTCGAGAAGGGCGACATCTGGCGCATGTGCCAGGTGAAGGACGCGCCGATCCGCGACTGGGTCAAGCTGGCCGTCACGCGCGCCCGCAACTCCGGCATGCCGGCCGTGTTCTGGCTGGACCCGTACCGTCCGCACGAGAATGAACTGATCAAGAAGGTCAAGACCTACCTGAAGGATCACGATACCGAAGGCCTGGACATCCAGATCATGTCGCAGGTGCGCGCGATGCGCTTCACGCTGGAGCGCGCATGGCGCGGCCTGGACACCATCTCGGTGACCGGCAACATCCTGCGCGACTACCTGACCGACCTGTTCCCGATCCTGGAACTGGGCACCAGCGCCAAGATGCTGTCGATCGTCCCGCTGATGGCCGGCGGCGGCATGTACGAGACGGGCGCCGGCGGTTCGGCACCGAAGCACGTGCAGCAGCTGACCGAAGAAAACCACCTGCGCTGGGACTCGCTGGGCGAATTCCTCGCGCTGGCCGTCAGTCTCGAGGACCTCGGCATCAAGACCGGCAACGCGAAAGCCAAGCTGCTGGCCAAGACGCTGGACGCCGCCACCGGCAAGCTGCTGGACAACCGCAAGTCGCCGTCGCCGAAGACCGGTGAACTCGACAACCGCGGCAGCCAGTTCTACCTGTCGATGTACTGGGCCCAGGAACTGGCCGCGCAAACCGAGGACGCCGCACTGGCCGCCTACTTCGCGCCGCTGGCGAAGCAACTGGCCGCCGACGAGCAGAAGATCGTCGCCGAACTGCTGGAAATCCAGGGCAAGCCGGTCGACATCGGCGGCTACTACAAGCCGGACAATGCGAAGGTCAAGGCCGTGATGCGTCCGAGCGCGACGTTCAACAAGGCACTGGAAAGCGTCGGCGCCTGATAGTAGCGTCGTAGCGGCGCACCGCCCGGTGCGTCGGCGTGACGATCAAAACCCCGGTTCCGCGCCATGCGGGACCGGGGTTTTGTTTTATATATCGGTGGGCACGGTGCACGCCCAAGTGTTGACCGGGCCGTAGGGCGGGCATTCGAGGCCGGGGGCCTCGAATGAAACGTGCCCACCTTTTGGTCGAGCCAATTTCCGATCTGGTCCAAAAATATTTGCAGCACAATTCAATTGGCCCGACCAATTTCCATATCCTCGTGCTAACATTCCCCCAGGCAGCGACACCCTCGCCGTCCCGCCGCCATTGAGCGCCCGGCCACGAGCCGGCCTGTCGACCGTCGCGGCAAATGCCATGCAGCATCGCACCAGAGTCCGCCGCCAGCGGCCGACTTCCCTGTTTCAGCATCGCACGCAGACCGGCCTGCCGGCCTGGCACGGCTGCGGCTCTATTCGGGAATAACAATGAAAACGACTACAATTTTGGAGACCCTGGTCGCCCTCGCCCTCGCGGCCGGCCAGGCACAGGCAGCACCGCTTTCCCTGCACGACGCCAGCATCACCGCCACCTACAACGGCAGCGCGGCCGACGTCCTCGGACTCGACCACCTGTTCGTCCAGGAACCCGGCAGCAACACGAGCACGCTCGACCCGACCAACAGCGGCGTCGAATTCCTCACGGCCGACGCGCTGTTCGCCTTCGATTTCGCGGACGACGGCAAGCTCACCATCTACGAGAACATGCCGATCCCCGCCGGCGACTACCAGCTCACGTTCGACTTCGACGCGACCCTGCCCGCCGCCATCGCGAGCTTCACGCTGCTGGACGGCAGCGCGGTGGACGGCGTGCCGGGCCTCTCCGTCATCGACGGCCACACCATCGGCCTCGACCTGAGCAGCCTAGCGTGGCATGGCGACTACCTGTCGATCACCACGCAGATCGGCGCCGCCGACACGAACGTGCCCGAACCGGCCGCCCCCGCCCTGCTGCTGGCCGGTGCTTGCGGCCTGGCCCTCGGCCGCAAGCGCGGCCGCCACGCGTAAGCAACCCGCCAGGAGACATCCATGAGATACCCACGTATCAAGGCGGCGCTCGCGCTCGCGCTGGCCGCGCTGTGCATCACGGCGCACGCCGCCACCGACGCGGCCCGCGCCACCGCCCCGCTCGACGGCTGGGCGAGCCAGGGCGGCGGCACCAGCGCCGGCGCCAATGCCACCCTCGACCAGATCTACACCGTCACGAACCGCGCCCAGCTGCTGGCGGCCATCGCCAACGGCGGCACGACGCCCAAGATCATCAAGCTGTCCGGCATCGTCGACATGTCGGAAGGCCGGCCGTACACGAGTACCGCCGACCAGTCGGCCCGCGGCGCCATCCGCCTCAAGAACAACACGACGCTGATCGGCGACGGGTCGAATTCCGGTCTCGTCAACGGCCACATCATCCTGTCGAACGTCAGCCAGATCATCATCCGCAACCTCAAGATCCAGAACCCGTGCGACGTCGAACCCGTGTGGGACCCGACGGATGGCGCGACCGGCAACTGGAACGCGGCCTATGACGCCATCGGCATCTCCGGCTCGGACCACATCTGGATCGACCACAACGCCTTCACCGACGCGCCGGTCACCGACAACTACCTGCCCATCGAAAACGGCCACGTGAAGCAATGCCACGACGGCGCCGTCGACATCACCAATGCGTCCGACTACGTGACGGTGTCGTACAACGTGTTCGGTGAACACGACAAGAACAACCTGATCGGCTCCAGCCCCACGGCCACCGCGGACGAGGGCAAGCTGCGCGTCACCTTCAGCAACAACGTGTTCCGCGCGATCCAGTCGCGCGCGCCGCGCGTGCGCTTCGGCCAGGTCCACCTCTTCAACAACTACTACGTGGGCAGCAAGACGGCCGACGTGTACAAGAACAGCTACAGCGTGGGCCCGGGCGCGAACGCGAAGATCCTGTCGAACGCGAACGTGTTCGAGATCGCGGGCGCGAGCGGTTGCGACAGCGTGATCAGGAATCCGGGCGACGCCACGGCCGGCGCCTTCAAGGACACCGGCTCGCTGCTGAACGGCGCGGCGCTGGGCGCGTGCGCGGTGTCGAACGCGACGACGTGGACGCCGCCGTACGCGTACACGCCGCGCCCCGCCGCCCTCGTGAAAGCGAATGCGCTGGCGCAGGCCGGCGGCGGCAAGCTCGCGACGGCGATCACCGGCACGGGCAAGGTCACCATCGACACGGGTCCCACGCTGAACTGCCCCGCCACCGGCCTGTACTTCTGCGACGATTTTCAGAACGCCAGCACGGACAAGTGGAACCTGCTGCCCGTCGCCGGCCCGAACGGCACGTTCGGCGTGACGGATGAAGCGGCCGGCATCGCCAGCAAGGTGCTCCAGTACACGGCCGCATCGACGGGCGGCGTGCTCGCGCTCGTGAAGCCGGACGCCTTCGCGAATGTGCCCTCAAGCGACTACTACGTCGAAGCGCGCATCCGCCCGATGACCAACGGGACCACGGGCAGCAAGCTGCTGTACCTCGTCGCGCGCTACGCCGACGCGGGCAACTGGTATGGCGCGGGCCTGAACGTCCAGAGCAGCACGACGAGCACCCAGGTCGAGATCGCGCGCATGCTGAACGGGACGCTGAGCCGCCCGAAACAGGTGCGGGCGCCGATCGCGATGGACGCCCAGTTCTACACGGTCCGCTTCGAAATGATCGGCAGCACGCTCACGGTCTACCTGGACGGGAAGAACCTCGGCGCCATCACGGACACCGCGTTCGCGCAGCGCGGCCTGATCGGCCTGTACACGTCGAATAAATCGTTCCAGGTCGACGACGTGCGCGTGGGCGATCCGCGCCAGAAACCCGTGCAGCTGACGCTCGATCCGGCCGCCACCACCTACACGGCCGAAGCGGGCGACGCGCCAAAGCAAATCTCCGTCACGGCCGTCACGGCGGACGGCACGGCGGACAGCTTCACGGTCGCGTCCAGCAATCCGGCCGTGGTCGGCGCGACCGCGAGCGGCAACGCCGTCACGCTCACGCCGCTGTCCGCGGGCACGGCCAGCATCGTCTTCACGAGCGGTTCGGAGCCGAGCCTCACGCGCACGATCGCCGCGACGATCGGCGCGCAATTCGTCCAGCCGACGCAGACCTATCCGCTGCAGGGCGTCAGCAGCCCGGCCGCGCAGGCGGGCGCGGTGAACGTCGACACGGTCTTGCGGCTGACCTTCGACAGCCCGCCCACGCTGGGCGCGA
>Ga0209148_1001640_pt1 | contig 10232 bp, 10 predicted proteins | sample AraplaCol_mMF_r2_2_FD_184288 | JGI IMG/M metagenome (GOLD analysis project Ga0209148, IMG submission 184288) | Arabidopsis root microbial communities from North Carolina, USA - plate scrape CL_Col_mMF_r2 (SPAdes) (version 2) | ecosystem: Host-associated > Plants > Roots > Endosphere | place...
CGTCCAATCTGGACTGAAGCTGCCCGATGCTGGCGGCTCCATTCACGTTCCAAACGCGTTGTGCACGCATCGTCGTTCCCCTGACTTGTCTCACGTCGTTGTGAGCAGGGTTCGTGGCCGCAATGGGCGTTTCTTTTGTCCGGTCTTAGATCGCCGGGAACCGTGGCAGATTGGCAACGAAAGTTCCTGGAATGCCTGATTGCGGCAGAATTCCTTGTGGCGTCGATCCAACGGGCGCGGAATCTGCATGTGCGCGGCTTGATAGGTGCGGCGGCTCGCGTGAAATCCGGGGCGCCAATGAGGGCAAAGGCGTGGCGAGATTTTTGACTGTTGCGGCCGGCCAGCTCGGCCCGATCGCGAGAAGCGAGACGCGGACCGAGGTCGTGGCACGGCTGATGGCGTTGATGCGCCAGGCACGCGCCAACGGCTGCGATCTGATCGTCTATCCCGAGCTCGCGCTGACCACGTTCTTTCCGCGCTGGTATTTCGAGGATCAGGCCGAGATCGACGGCTTCTTTGAACGCGAGATGCCGGGTCCGGAGACGCAGGCGTTGTTCGATCTCGCGCGCGCGAGCGGCATCGGATTCTGTCTCGGCTACGCGGAGCTCACGGTCGAGGCTGGCATCGTCCATCGCTACAACACGTCGATCCTCGTCGACAAAAGCGGTGCGATCGTTGCGAAGTACCGCAAGGTCCATCTGCCCGGTCATGCCGAGCATGAGCCGTGGCGCAAGTTTCAGCATCTGGAGAAGCGCTATTTCGAGCCCGGCTCCGTCTTCGGCGTCGTTGACGCCTTCGGTGGCGTGATGGGGATGGCGATCTGCAACGATCGCCGCTGGAGCGAGACCTATCGGGTGATGGGCCTGCAGGGCGTCGAGATGGTGATGATCGGCTACAACACGCCGGTGCACAATCCGCCGGCGCCCGAGCACGACGATCTCTCGCTGTTCCACAACCATCTGGTGATGCAGTCGGGCGCCTATCAGAACGGCACCTTCGTCGTCGGCGTCGCCAAGGCCGGCGTCGAGGAGGGCGTGGACCATATCGGCGGCAGTTGCATCATCGCGCCGTCAGGCGAGATCATCGCGCGATGCACTACGAAGGCCGACGAGCTCGCCTTCGCCCGCTGCGATCTCGATCTCTGCAACTCCTATAAACGCACGACCTTCAATTTCGACGTTCACCGCCAACCGCAGGCGTATGGGATGATCGTGGAGCGCAAGGGCGTGGCGACCATGGCCGACGGGACGCCGGTAAAGCCGAAGGGGTGATCGCGCTTCGCGTATTGGGCTGCCAATCTGTCTCCTCATCGTCGTCCTGGCCTTCGCCAGGACGACGCCAGGCTTGTGGCCGTTGTCGCGTCCCCCTCAATCACAACCAAGTGTCTTTATTTGGGAACAATCATTCCCTATTATCCCGCAATGCAAAAAGCCATCCGCCAGCCTCAACCCTCTCCTCAGCCGCCCGGCCGTCCCCGGGAGTTCGACATGGACACTGCGCTGGACGGCGCCATCAGGGTGTTTTGCGAGCGTGGATATCATGCCACCTCGATCGGAGAGCTGACGGCGGCGATGCGGCTGGCAACCGGCAGCGTCTATAAGGCGTTTCGCGACAAGCATGCCGTCTTCCTTGCCGCTTTCGAGCGCTACACCGTGGTGCGCGGAGAGCAGACCCGCAGCGCGGCGGCGCGCGGGGCCAATGGCCGCGAGCGGGTGCGCAACGTGCTGCTCTCCTATGTCGAGCACTCGCAAGGCGCAGAAGGGCGCCGCGGCTGCATCGTGGTCGGCAGCGCGGTCGAGCTGGCGGCGGTCGATCCGGTGATGCGTGCGCGCGTCACGGCGCAGCTCAGGACCAACGAAAGCTTGATCGCCGGCCTCATTCGCGAGGGCCTGGCCGACGGCTCCATCTCTGATCATGTCGATGCCGACGACACCGCCCGGTTGATGATCTGCATGACGCAGGGCCTGCGCGTCGTCGGCAAGGCGCGCCTGCCGCTCGACGGCGAGCGCCTGGTTGGCGTCGCAATGAAGCTGCTTGCCTGAACTTTTGTCACGTTAGGAAATGAACGTTTCCTATATAGGAGCCTGGAGAGTTTGGAAATGACGATGAATGCCACGATCGAGACCGCGCCGGAGACGGATGCGGTGTCGCAACGACTGACCTTCGTGCTTGCCGCGGCCTGTGGCATGGTCGCCGCCAACATCTATTATGCCCAGCCGCTGATCGGCCCGATCAGCGCCGCGCTCGGCCTGTCGCATGCGGCGGCCGGCCTGATCGTGACCATGACGCAGATCGGCTACGGCACGGGATTGCTGTTTATCGTCCCGCTCGGCGATCTCGTCGAGAACCGCGCGCTGATCTGCACCGTCATCGCGCTCGGTGCCGCGGCGCTGGTCGCGGCCGGCTTTGCGACCCACGCGCTGCCGTTCCTGATCGCGGCGCTGTTCATCGGCCTCGGCTCGGTCGCGGTGCAGATCATCATTCCCTATGCCGCCCATCTCGCGCCCGAAGCCATTCGCGGCCGCGTCGTCGGCAACGTCTCGACCGGATTGATGCTCGGCATCATGCTGGCGCGGCCGGCCTCGAGCTTCGTCACCGCAGCGCTGTCGTGGCATGCGGTGTTCTTCTGCTCGGCGGCATTGATGATCGCGCTCATCATCGTGCTTCGCCTCACGCTGCCGCAGCGCAAGCCGGTGGCGCGGATGCATTACGGCGCCTTGTTGCTGTCGATGCCGCATCTGGTGCGGACCATGCCGCTGCTGCGGCGCCGCGCGCTCTACCAGGCCGGCCTGTTCGGAGCCTTCGCCCTGTTCTGGACGGTGGTGCCGCTGCAGCTTGCCAGCCAGTTCGGCTTGACCCAGAGCGGCATCGCGCTGTTCGCGCTCGCCGGCGTGTCAGGCGTGTTCGCGGCGCCGATCGCGGGGCGGCTCGCCGATCGCGGCCACAGCCGCATCGCCACGCTCGCTGCGATGCTGTTCGTCGCCCTCGGCTTCCTCGTCACGCATGTCGGTGCGGCCGGATCGGTGCTCAACCTTGCCTGTCTCGTCGTCGCTGCGATCGCGATCGATTTCGGCGTGCAGGGCAATGTCGTGCTGGGCTTCCGCGCCATCTTCGTGCTCGGGCACGAGCACCGTAGCCGCCTCAACGGCCTCTATATGGCGACGTTCTTCGCCGCCGGTGCGGCCGGATCCGGGCTCGGTGCTTGGGCATTTGCCCAAGGCGGCTGGACGCTGGCCTCGGCCATTGGCCTTGCGCTGCCGGTCGCGAGCCTGATCTATGCCACGACCGAGTAGCGGTAGGATTGTGTGCCGCGGCTGTTTACCAGCCGCGAATCGTCGGGCCCTGGAGCGCAATTTGCGCCTCGCAGATTCCCTGCAGCTGTAGTACTTTGGTCGCAAGCGGCCTGGTTAACGGCGGCAGGGGAGGCCCTATGAGGCGTGCGGGACTGGTTGGCGTACCGCGAGTACGGCCATGGTCGTGGCAGGCATTTCTGCTCGGATTTGTTTCGGTCGCAGTCTCGGCTGCGCTTCAAGGCGTCTGCGTCGCGCTCGGCGCCAAGCTCTATTTCGCAACGTTCCTGCCGAGCCTGTTCGTGCTCGGCCTGGTCGCAGGCGCGCCGGCGGCGATCTTCGCGGCTCTGCTGACAGTTCCGGTGGTGTGGTGGGCGTTCATGCCACCCGTCTTCGAGATCGCTCCGCTCACCCCTGCCGACGCGGATTCCATCAACCTGTTCTTTCTGCTTGCGGTGCTCCTGATCGGCCTTGCCGATCTCTGCCGCAAGGCCATGGCCATCAGCAGCCGCGGCGGGTTGAAATCAACGGGTGAAAGCGCGGCAACGAATTCGCAATAGATGGCGGGTGCGCGATCAGGCCGTTGCGCTCGCGCAACAGTCCGGCAACCATCCATGCAGCTCGATCGCGCCGCTAACTTTTCGAAAAAGATTTGGCCGCAATTTCTCCCGCGGGAATACGAGGGAGTTTTCGTCATGAACGGGCACGCCATTTTCGAGAACGTGCGCCGCTATCGCGGCATCGCATCGCTCTATCGCCAGACCGCGGCGTTTCGTCCGAGCCAGCGCTGGTCGCTCCTGGAGCAGGCGAGCGAGTGGGAAGCCCGCGCGCTGTCGGAGCTGGAAGCCTATTTCGCCGGCCGCGCCGATTTCGCCACGCCGCTCGCCGCCTGATCGTTAACCATCGCCAGCGCGGATGCCGGCAGGATACGTGGGCCATACGGAGTTACGCCGTCGGCCCCGTATGCTAGCAACTCGCCGAGCAATTCCATCACGACGGCAGGCCGCGAGCGATGACCACCTTCAACCGCATCTTCACGACAGAGCGCCTGCTCCAGATCATCGTCATCCTGGCGGCGACGATCGCGATGAAGCTGATGGTCTGACCGCGGCGCTATCGCTCGCCGAAATCGGGAATTTCGGGCAGATAGTTCGCGCCTTCCGAGCCCAGAAAATCGAACATCGCCTGCGCCGGCGGCAGCAGCACCTTGTCGCTGCGGCGGATCACGTACCATTGCCGGACGATCGGCAGGCCCGCGACGTCGAGCACGACGAGGCGGCCCTCGGCGAGCTCATGCGCCACGGTGTGCGCCGAGATGAAGGCGATGCCGAGCCCGGCGATGACCGCCTGCTTGATGGTCTCGTTGCTGCTCATCTCCATGCCGATGATCGGCTCCAGATCGGACTTCTGGAACATCCCCTCCATCAGCGTGCGGGTGCCCGAGCCCGGCTCTCGAGTGAGGAAGGTCTCGTGCACGAGATCGGTGAGGCTCAGGCCTGAATCCTTCGCCAGCCAGTGTCCCTTGCGTGCGACGATGATGTGCGGATTGCGCCCGAGCTGGCGCACGTCGACGCTGACATCGGCCGGTGGCCGGCCCATCACGGCGAAATCGAGCTCGTAGCCGTGCATGGCCTCGCGGATCTCCTCGCGGTTGCCAATGGTCAGCCTGATCTCGATCTTCGGCGAGCGCTTGGAGAACGCCGCGATCGCGTGGGGCACGAAATATTTCGCGGTCGAGACGGCGCCGAGATGCACCGTGCCGCCGGTCTTGCCGGCGAGCAGGTCGAGCGCGCCCTGGCAGTCGGCGATCGCGGCTTCGACGCGCTCGGCGAGCGCCAGCACCTCCCGGCCAGCCTCCGTCAGCAGCATGCCGTCGCCGGTGCGCTGGACCAGCGGCAACCCCGCAAGGTCCTGAAGCTGCCGGAGCTGCTGGGTCACCGCGGGTTGGGTCAGGCCAAGCTGGGTCGAGGCCGCCGTCACGCTGCCCTTGGCCGAGAGCGCCGCAAGCGAGCGCAACTGCCGGATCGTCAGATGCCGGAGTTGAGTCGCCGCATGGCCGGAACCATTATAAGGAAATTCTTGGGCGCTCATTATGAATAGAAATTTTCCTTATTAAGCCGGCCCTGTCAATCTCATCCTGCTGGGACAGACCGCGACCTGCCTCCCGAAGGGAGGGAACTGGATGCGGCGCCCACAAGGGGATGGACGCAGATGACCGGGCAACTCAAGCTGGACGACCACCTTCAGCGCTATTCCGAGACGGCGCCGCACGCGCTGGCCGTGGCCGCCGCCGTCGACGCCATCGCAACCGCCGCGATCGAGATCGCCGACCTCATCGCGACAGGCGATCTCGCTGATGCCTCCGGCCTGAGCACCGGCCGCAACAGCGACGGCGACATCCAGCGCGATCTCGACGTGCAGGCGGATTCGATCCTGCGCCGCTGTCTCGGCAGGCTGCCGATCGCAGCACTGGCGTCGGAGGAGATGCGCGAGCCGCTGATTTGCGACCGCGCAGCCAAGATCTGTGTCGCGATCGATCCGCTCGATGGTTCTACCAACATCGACGTCAACATGACCGTCGGCACGATCTTCTCGATCCTGCCGGCACCTGATGATCTCGGCCTCGCTTTCCATCAGCGCGGCTCGATGCAGCTTGCGGCGGGCTTCGTCACCTATGGTCCGCAGACCTCGCTGGTGCTGACGCTCGGCGACGGCGTCGACATCTTCACGCTCGATCGCAAGGTCGGCTGCTTCCGTCGCGCGCGCAGCGCCGTGCAGATCGCTGAGGCTTGCGAGGAGTTCGCGATCAACATCTCCAACCGCCGCCATTGGGATCCGCCGGTGCGCGCCTTCATCGACGAATGCCTCGCCGGCGTCGACGGACCTGCCAACCACAATTTCAACATGCGCTGGATCGGCTCGCTGGTTGCTGAAGCCTATCGCATCCTGACCCGCGGCGGCGTGTTCCTCTATCCCTCCGATGTGCGGCCCGGCTATCGCGATGGCCGTCTGCGGCTCGTCTATGAAGCACACCCAATGGCGATGATCGTCGAGCGGGCCGGCGGCTCGGCCTCCACCGGTCGCGAGCGCATTCTCGATCTCGCAGCGCAAAGTCTGCACCAGCGCGTGCCGCTGATCATGGGCTCAAGCAACGAGGTGCAGCGCATCGCCGAGCTGCATTGCGATCCGCTGCTGGTCGCCAGCGTCTCTGCACCGCTGTTCGCGCGGCGCGGCTTCTTCCGGCTGTGAGCGAGGTGACCCATGTCCAGGAAGCATCCGATCATCTCCATCACCGGCTCGTCCGGCGCCGGCACGACCTCGGTCAAGAAGACGTTTGAGCAGATCTTCTTCCGCGAGAAGGTCAACGCCGTCTACATCGAGGGCGACGCCTTCCATCGCTACGACCGCGCCGAGATGCGTGCGCAGATGACCGCGGAAGCCGAACGCGGCAACAAGCATTTCAGCCATTTCAGCCCCGAGACCAATCTGTTCGAGGAGCTTGAGCGCGCCTTCCGCGACTACGGCGAGACCGGCACGGCAGTGACGCGGCATTATGTGCACGACGCCGAGGAGTCCGCGCTGCATGGCGCCGCGCCCGGCACCTTTACCGAATGGGAGAAGCTGCCCGAGAACTCGGACCTGTTGTTCTACGAAGGCCTGCATGGCGCCGTCGTCACCGACCGGGTCAACGTCGCGAGATACGCCGACCTCAAGATCGGTGTCGTGCCCGTCATCAATCTCGAATGGATCCAGAAGCTGCATCGCGATCGCAGCGCGCGCGGCTATTCGACCGAGGCTGTCACCGATACGATCTTGCGGCGGATGCCCGACTACATCCACTACATCTGTCCGCAATTCACCGAGACCGACATCAATTTCCAGCGCGTGCCGACGGTCGACACGTCCAATCCGTTCATCGCGCGCTGGATCCCGACGCCGGATGAATCGATGGTCGTGATCCGCTTCAAGAATCCGCGCGGCATCGACTTCCCCTATCTGCTCTCGATGTTGCCGCACAGCTGGATGTCACGTGCGAACTCGATCGTCTGTCCGGGCGCGAAGCTCGATCTCGCCATGCAGCTCATCCTGACGCCGCTGATCATGCAGCTCATCGAGCGCAAGCGCGGCCTGAAGTGAAAAGGAGGATCTGATGAACATCTCGGTTCATGCCGACGCCGACCTCACGGCCGTCGCGCACAGCGATCTCGCCAACGCCGTCCGCTTCCTCGCGGTCGATGCCATCGAGACCTCGCAATCAGGTCATCCCGGCCTGCCCATGGGCATGGCCGATGTCGCGACCGTGCTGTTTTCGCGCTTCCTCAAATTCGACTCGGCGCATCCGAACTGGCCGGATCGCGACCGTTTTGTCCTCTCGGCCGGTCACGGCTCGATGCTGCTGTACGCGTTGCTGCATCTCACCGGCGGTGATGTCAGCCTCGACGACATCAAGGCCTTCAGGCAGTGGGGCTCGAAGACACCGGGGCACCCGGAATACGGCCACACGCCCGGCGTCGAGACCACGACGGGTCCGCTGGGGCAGGGGATCGCAACTGCGGTCGGCATGGCGCTGGCCGAGCGCATGGCCAATGCGCGGCATGGCGACGGTCTTGTGGATCATTTCACCTATGTGATCGCAGGCGACGGCTGCCTGATGGAAGGGATCAGCCAGGAGGCGATCTCGCTCGCGGGCCATCTCGGGCTCGGCCGCCTGATCGTGCTGTTCGACGACAATGGCATCTCGATTGACGGGCGGACCTCGCTCGCGACCTCCGACGATCAGCTCGCGCGCTTCGCCGCATCAGGCTGGTCGGTGCGTCGCGTCGATGGCCACGATCCCGAAGCTGTTGCGCAGGCGATCGCGGAAGAGCGCGAAACGGAGAAGCCCTCGCTGATCGCCTGCCGCACCATCATCGGTTACGGCGCACCGGACCGTCAGGGCACCGAAAAGGCGCATGGCGCGCCGCTCGGGACCGAGCAGACCGCGGCGGCAAGGCGGATGCTCGGCTGGGACTATCAGCCCTTCGTCGTGCCTGTCACGATCATGAAGGCGTGGCGGATGATCGGCCAGCGCGGGCAGGTCGAGCGTCTTGCCTGGCTCGATCGCTACGAAGGCGCCACGCCCGAGCAGCGGGAGCTCTTCATCGAGGGCAAGTCGGTTGCCCTGCCGAACGCCTATGCCCAAGCCTCGGCGAAATTGCGCGAGCGCTTTGCCACCGAGCGTCCCAAGCTCGCGACGCGGCAGGCTTCGCAGCAGGTGCTCGACGGTATTGCGGGGACGATCCCCGGCTTCGTCGGCGGCTCCGCAGACCTGACGCATTCGAACCTCACCCACGCCAAGGCGCAGACGCCGGTCAAGCGCGATGCGTTCGCCGGCGACTACATCCATTACGGCATCCGCGAGCACGGCATGGCCGCCGCGATGAACGGCCTTGCGCTGCACGGCGGCTTCATTCCCTATGGCGGCACCTTTCTCGCCTTCTCCGACTATAGCCGGCCGGCGATCCGCCTCGCGGCCCTGATGCGGATCCGCGTCGTCCACGTGATGACGCACGACTCCATCGGGCTCGGCGAGGACGGGCCGACGCATCAGCCCGTCGAGCATCTTGCGGCGCTGCGCGTCATCCCGAACCTGCTCGTGTTCCGTCCCGCCGACGCGGTTGAGACGCTGGAGGCCTGGGACTGCGCCCTTGCGAGCGAAGATCGTCCCTCCGTGCTGTGCCTGTCGCGGCAGGCGCTACCGACCTTCCGCAGCGATGTCCGCGGCCGAAACCGCGTCGCGCGCGGCGCTTATGTGATCGTCTCGCCTGATGGAGGCCGTGACGTGACGTTGATGGCCACAGGCTCGGAAGTCGCGATTGCGCTCGAAGCTGCACGTCTGCTTGCAACCGAGCATGTGCGTGCGGCCGTCGTCTCCGCGCCGTGCTTCGCCCTGTTCGAGGAGCAGCCGGACGATTATCGCGCCGCCGTGCTTGGCACCGCGCCGCGCGTCGGCGTCGAGGCGGCGGTCGCCGGCGATTGGCATCGCTGGATCGGCGCAGGCGGCGAGTTCGTCGGCATGCGCGGCTTCGGCGCCTCGGCGCCGGCGCAGGTGCTCTACCGCGAGTTCGGCATCACGCCGCAAAGCGTGACCGAGGCCGCCCGGCGCGCGATCGCCCGCGCAAGCAAGCCATAACAGGAGGATGTCCCGTGGCCCGTATCACGCTTCGCCAATTGCTCGACCACGCCGCGTCCCATGGCTACGCGGTGCCGGCGTTCAATATCAACAATATGGAGCAGGGCATCGCGATCATGCAGGCGGCGGCCGAGGTCGACGCGCCGGTCATCATCCAGGCCTCGCGCGGCGCGCGCAGCTATGCCGGCGATCTGATGCTCTCGCACATGATCGACGCGCTGGAGCGGACCTACCCTGACATCCCGCTCTGCATGCACCAGGACCATGGCAATGACGAGGCGACCTGCGCCTCCGCCATCGCCCACGGCTTCACATCGGTGATGATGGACGGTTCGCTGAAGGCCGATGCCAAGACGGCGGCCGACTACGACTACAATGTCGCGATCACCCGCCGCGTCGTCGATCTCGCCCATTGGGTCGGTGCTTCCGTCGAAGGCGAGCTCGGCGTGCTCGGCTCGCTCGAGCATGGCGGCGGCGAGCAGGAGGACGGCCACGGTGTCGAGGGTAAGGTCAGCCACGACCAGCTCTTGACCGACCCCGATCAGGCTGTCGATTTCGTCCGCGCCACCAAGGTCGATGCGCTGGCGATCGCGATGGGCACCTCGCACGGCGCCTACAAGTTCAGCCGCAAGCCCGACGGCGATATCCTGGCGATGCGGGTGGTCGAGGAGATTCATCGGCGGTTGCCGAACACGCATCTGGTGATGCACGGCTCGTCCTCGGTGCCACAGCCGCTCCAGGACATGTTCAACCAGTTCGGCGGCGAGATG
>Ga0209148_1001642_pt1 | contig 10220 bp, 15 predicted proteins | sample AraplaCol_mMF_r2_2_FD_184288 | JGI IMG/M metagenome (GOLD analysis project Ga0209148, IMG submission 184288) | Arabidopsis root microbial communities from North Carolina, USA - plate scrape CL_Col_mMF_r2 (SPAdes) (version 2) | ecosystem: Host-associated > Plants > Roots > Endosphere | place...
GTAGCCGCTGTCCGGATCCGCATCGCCCGCCACATCCGGCACGCCGCGTCCGCCCTTGGCCGAGCCGGCTTTCGGTACTTTTGCTGACGCCTGATAGTCGGGGCGTGGGAACAGATCGCTTACCCCGCCACCGGTGCCGCCGCCGTTGCTTTTCCACACCACCTCATCCGCGAGTTGACCACCCGACGCGTCGACGCGCGTGCCGCCGCAGCCAAGAACGTAGGGGTTGGACGAAGGGTAATCGACATGCGCTTTGCCATCGGCCTCGCCGTCGGTCGCCAGCGCGTCGCCCGACGCCGCGGTGATTGTGACGCCAAGGGTAGCAGCATCCTTGAGCGCGGCATTCATTGCGGTCAGTGCCTGGCCCGACCAGTTGGTTTCGGCCGAGCCCCAGCTGATCGAAATGACCGAAGGCTTGTGTGTATCGTCATGCACGGCCTGGCTGATCGCGTCGACGAAACCCTGGCTGGTATTGGGGGCGAAATAGACTGCGATCTTCGCGCCGCGCGCGACACCGGCCGCCACCTGAATATCGAGGGCGACTTCACCATTGGCGCCGCTGGTGTCGCCCGGGTTGTTGACGCCCTTGTCGACGCTGACGGAAATGATTTCCGGCACGTCCAGGCTCATCGCCTTGAAGGCCGCCTCATTGTCGGCTGCAGTATAGCCGCCGCCCAGCTCGATAATCGCGATGCATTGGCCTGAAGCGTCGAGGTCGCCAAATCCATAAAGCGCGGCGATCTCGGTCGGCAGAAAGCCGGGCGGCGGCGTCGGACCGCGATGCGGCACGATCTTCGGTGTCGCGATCGGGCTGGTGTCGAGGCCGAGCACGGCGTCGACTTTGTCGACGATTTCGGACGGGAGGTGGAGTGCGCCCTCGCGCCCCCGGCAGACACGGCCATTCTTCTCATAATGATGAAGCTCGGTTCCGAACGCTTTCTCGATATCGGAAGCGTTCCCCTTGAGCTGGACCAGGCGGCGCGCCGCGTCGGCATGCTCGACGCTCAGGCCGTGCGCCTCGGCAAAACTCTGCACCGCCGCAAGGTCATCGGCATGGCCTTCCTCGCGCTGCTTCCGCAGGGCCGCCCGGGAGTGGAGCGAGACCTGATTATTCGCCTCAAGTAGGGGGTCGCCGCTGCGATCCTTGAGATAGATGCTGACCGTGATCGGCTCGTCTGCGGGCACGCGTCCGACTGCCTGCATGCTGAGAGGTGCGGAATGCCGGCTGCCGGGAAGTTCGCTTCGTGACGTCATGTCCGTGCTCCTCGAAGACGCCTCGACACCAACAACGCCGCGGACGCTGTTGCGGTTCGGGCCTGGGTTGGTTTGAGAGTTGAAAATGCGACCAGCCGAGATCGATCGCCCGGCGAGTTCAGGCGCGTCGGCGGATCGACCAGATGAGATAGGACAGGCTAGTGATGATAGCGGCCAGCCCCATCAAGGCGGATGTGGGAAAGCTAATCATAAGCGACTCCATCAACGGGACTCGCTTGTTCCACATTTGTTCTCGTTTGTCAAGAAAATGTACGCGCTGGGCGTACGGCTTTTCGCTCAGCCGTGGATCAACGCCTGTACCTGTTCGGGCGTCTCCATCACATGCTGATACAGGCCTCCGACCACGATCTCGGTGCCGGGCGCATTGATCGGGGGAGCTACGCGGATGGAGGAGATGGCCGCGGCATTGAGATAAACCGCCGAACCGTTGCGCGTGGTCAGCGCGATGAAATGATCGGCGGTGCCGATCCGGGCGAGCAGCGCCGGAATGCTTTCGTGCGTAAAGAGATACCCTGCGCCATATTCGACTTCCGTCGCCGGCGGGCCATCTTCCGGAATCGACGCCCGAATGCGAATGATAGAATCGACGGTCACGTAGATCGTGCTGCCATCAAGGCCGGTCAGGCTGAACATGTGCGCTACTCCTTGCCGTCACATTGCCAGAGTATCCGCTGGAGTCAGAAAATGAAGCCATTCCGTAGCCCCTCGCTTCTGATGATCGCGTTGCTTACCGGCTGCGCCACGCCGCACCACCAGCCGATGGTCAGCCCTCAGCAAGCCGCCGTCGGAACATTGCGCATCTTGAGCTGGAACCTAGAATTTCTGGCCGAGCGTGACGGGGAGGGCTGTCATCCCCGTACCGATGCGGATTATGCCGAAATGCGCGGAATCGCGAATGGCCTTCATGCCGACGTGATCGCGTTCGAGGAGGCGGAGAACGAGGCCGCTGCGGCACGGGTCTTCGACCCATCCAAATATGTGATTGTCATGGAGCAGCGTCCGGGCAAGCCGGGTGATTTGTGCGGGAAAGAGGCGCCCGGCCAGACTTTCATTCGCCAGGCAGTCGGCTTCGCGATCGCCAAGGATTTGCCGTTCACCCGCGCGCCGGACCTGACGGCCCTTGAGATTGAGAACCCCAATCTGCGCTCCGGCGTCGATATCACGGTGCGCCCGGTCGGAGGCAGCCCGCTGCGCCTGCTGGCCGTCCATCTCAAGTCGGGCTGCTTTTCGGGGACAACGGGCAGCGCCTGCCCGCAGCTCCTCAAGCAGATACCCGTCGTCCAGCAATGGATCGATACGGCAGCGCTGGGACCCACGCGGTTTGCGGTGCTGGGTGATTGGAACCGCCGCCTGGCGCTTCCCGGTGACACCTTCTGGACGACGATTGACACCGGCAATCCGCCGGACGCGAATCTCCGGCTCGCTGACGCCGGCACCAAGCCTAAGTGCGATCCGCGCTTCGATGCCTTCATCGACCATGTCGTGCTCGACGAGCGCGCCGGGCAGGACCTGAAAGGGTTCCAGGAGACGACGTTCGCGGCTGGGCGGCACCCTTCCGACCATTGTCCGGTTTCGGTTGACCTGTCGCGCTGAGCGATGATTTCCGATCGTGAGCTGTGGGCCTGCGCATTGCAGGTGCAGCAACAGCATGGCGACGGCGCGAACCGGTTCGTAGCCGAGCGCGTCGGCGCCTTGGCTTTGTCCGGCGACGAAGAGGGCGTGACGGTGTGGAAGGAGATAGCGCGCCGCCTCGATCAGCTCCGAGACACGCCGATCCGCGGGCAATAAGTCACATTCGCTGCCTTGCATCGTCCCGTGATCGGCGCATCATGCCGCTCCCACCAAGGGAGAGTGTGTCATGAAGAAGCTGCTTATCGCTTTTACAACTTTAGCTCTCGTCGGCACCGTTGCGGATGCCGGCAAGATTGCGTGCCGAAAGGCCAACGGGCAGATTGGTAAGGGCGGGGTGGATTGCCCCGCCAAAGGCGCGACCGTGGCAGCCGCGGGTGGAAAGATCTCCGCTCCCGACGCCAAGGGGCGATGCCACGTGGACGTGCCGGCGCCGGGCACCAAGCAGAAGAAGGGGCAGTTCGTCACCTGCCCGAAGTGATCGTCCGACCAAGAGCGGTGGTCTGCCACCCCTGGCAGTGCAGACGGCTGGCCTGATACAGGGCGCGGCAAAGCGGGGATGAAGCGGGGCGGGAAGACATAGGAGAGACTCCAGTGAAACGGATATTGCAACTTCTGTCGCTCGTGATTGGACTGACCCTCGTTGCCGCGCCATCGCACGCGCGTAACTACGATTGTTCCAAGGCTGGCAACGCCAACAAGACGGTTTGCAAGAATGCAGCCCAGGCGGCTCCTGCCCCAGCTAAGCCCGCGCCCGCCACACGCCACTATGACTGCTCGAAGGCGGGGAACGCGAACAAGTCTGCCTGCAAGACCGCGGCGGCAACGCCGGCTCCGACACCCGCGGCCGCTCCTGCAGCGCCGCGCGTGACCCATGCGGCACAAGTTCGTCCCGCAGCGTCAGCGACGGTTGCCGCCACCGGCCCAAATGGGGCGAGCGCGCAGTGTAACGACGGCACATACAGCCATTCGGCACATCGGAAGGGTACGTGTTCGCACCATGGCGGCGTGAAAACCTGGTATTGAACGGTCGGGGGCGAGCCTACGCTCGCCTTCGCATCAGCCCATTGCAGGCTGTGGCATGGGAAAACGGACCCACCCCCCCACGAGACATACGAGGTTCCGGGAAGCCGTGCAGGAAGCACCGGCCGTCCGTTGCGCGGTCCGAATGCGACGACGTGAAAACGTGCACCATTGCCATGACCGAGCGATATTCGCCTTCGTGGAGTTCCAGCGCGCGCGAAAGGGGATCAGCCGTCCGCCAGCTCAATCCATGTCGGCACATGGTCGCTCGTCTTCTCCCACCCGCGCACGTGCCGGTCGACCTGCGCGTCCACGAGCCGTTCGGCGAGCGGAGGGCTCAGTAGCAGATGGTCGATCCGCAGGCCGGCATTGCGCGCGTATGCGTTCCGGAAATAGTCGAAGAAGGTAAAGATGACCTCGCGCGGGTGGATTGTGCGCAGCGCGTCGGTCCATCCTTGATCCAGCAGGCGGAAATATAGCGCGCGCACTTCCGGCGCGAATAGCGCATCGTCGAGCCAGCGCTCGGGCTTGTAGACGTCCAGCTCGGTCGGCATGACGTTAAAGTCTCCGGCCAGCATGACTGGCAGGCCGCTCTCCATCAGTCCGGCGGCATGGTCGATCAGGCGTTCGAACCATTTGAGCTTGTAATCGAACTTGGGACCGGGGCGGGGATTGCCGTTGGGCAGATAGAGGCCGCCGACGAGGATGCCGCCGACCGCCGCCTCGATGTAGCGGCTGTGCGTGTCGTCGGGATCGCCGGGAAGGCCGCGCCGCGTTTCGTGGATCTCGCCGACTCGGCTCAGGATGGCGACGCCGTTCCAGCTCTTCTGGCCGTGCCAGATCGCGTCGTAGCCCAGATCGCGGATCGCCCTCTCGGGGAACTTCTCATCCGGCGCCTTCAGCTCCTGGAGGCAGACGACGTCAGGCTGATCCTCCTGTAGCCAGCGCAGCAGGACTGGCAGCCGGCCGTTCACGCCGTTCACGTTATAGGTGGCGATCTTCATATATCGGGAAGCTCCTGATCGGCGCGACCCCAGCCGGAAAGCGCCTTGGAGCTGGCGCGGTTCAGAAGTTCCTTGGCGTTAGCGATCGTGAAGTGGTTCGGCTTGTCGATCGTCTCCATCTCGTTCCAGGTGATGGGGACCGCGACGGGCGCGTTCTCGCGCGCGCGGGTGCTGTATGGCATGACTGCGGTCGCGCCGCGCTGGTTGCGCAGATAGTCCACGAAGATCCGGCCCTTTCGCTGAGCCTTCGGTAGCGCGGCGGTGAAGTTGTCGGGATCGCTCTGCGCCACCGCCTGGGCGAGCCTGTGCGCGAAGTCCTTCACCTCCGGCCATTCGGCGCGCGGCGTCAGCGGCGCGATCACGTGCACGCCCTTGCCGCCCGTCACCATCGGAAAGGTCTCCAGCGCGATTGACTTCAGGATGTCGCGGAAGTGGAACGCTGCGGTGCGGACGGCTTCGAACGTCAGGCCTTCGTCGGGATCGAGGTCGAACACGAGCCGGTCGGCCTTCTCGACGTCCTCGATGCGCGCGCCCCAGCCGTGGAACTCGATCGTGCCCATCTGCACGCACGTCATCAGGCCGTCCGGGGTGTCGAGGTAGAGATAGGGTTCCTCGTGGCCGTCCTTCTCGAGGATGCCGACGTGATGGACCGTGTCGCCGAAGCTCCCGGCGTCGTGCTTCTGGAAGAAGCACTTCTTGGCTCTTCCCTGCGGACAGCGGACTAGACTTATCGGGCGCGAGCCACACCAAGGCAGCATGATCGGCGCGACCGCCTGGTAATAGTCGGCAAGCTGACCCTTGGTAAGGCCGCTCTCCGGATAGATCACCCGGTCCCGATTGGAGATCACCACGGAGGAAGAGGAGTCCGATGCAGCTTCGGCCACGGGCGCCTCGACCTCCAGCACGACGGCTTCGGGCGTCTTGTCCTCGCGCAGGCCGAGATAGCTCGGGTGGCGAAGCGTGCCCTCGTTGGTCATCTCTGTATAGACGATCTCGCAGACGAGCTTCGGCTTCAGCCAATGAGCGCCGCGCACCTCCGCCCTCGGCGCCTTGACCGTGGCGGTGTCCTGCTCGAGCGGTTGCATGATCTCCATCAGCCGGAAGAGCTCGGCGTTGTCGAAGCCCGTGCCAACCTTCCCTGCGTAGCGCAGCTCGCCCTTGTCATGGATGCCCAGAATGAGCGAACGGAAGGAGCGCGACTTGTCGGACGGCGTCCAGCCGACGATCACGAACTCCTGGCGTTTGATGCATTTCGTCTTGAGCCAGCCGCCGGAGCGGGATCCGACGTAGCGTCCGTCCACCTTCTTCGAGATCACGCCCTCGAGGTCTGCTGCACAGAAGCTTGCCAGCAGCTTCTCGCCGTTGCCGACGATGTGCTCGGAATAGCGCAGGCGCGGACTGCCCTCGGGAAGGATCGAGCGCAGGCGCTCCTTGCGCTCGGTGAGCGGCAGGTTGGTCAGATCCTCGCCGTTCAGTTCGAGCAGGTCGAACGCGAAATAGTCGATCGTCGCCGGCGCGCCCTTGAGCGCGCCCTGAAGCGCGTGGAAGCTCGACCGGCCGTCGGCGTCGACTACGACCGCCTCGCCGTCGATCAGCGCAGACCTGACGGGAAGCGCTCCCGCTTCGGCGAGGATGCCGTCGAACTTGTCGCTCCAGTCGAGACCGGAGCGGGTGTAGGCGTGCCCCTCGCCGCCGCCCACCGACACGAGCAGGCGGTAGCCGTCATACTTCATCTCATGCAGCCAGCGGTCCCCGGTCGGCACGGTGTCGACTAGCGTCGCGAGCTGGACTGGCCGGAAAGGGGGAGGCTTCGCGGGCGCGCCGCGAGGAGGCTTTGCCGCGCGCGCCACGATCGCTCAGGCCGCCTGGTTCTTGCGGCGCGTTTCCCAGCCCTTGCGCGCGGCGGCGGTCCGCTGTTCGGGAGAGCCCGACTTGTGCGCCTTGCCGCCCTGCTTGGAAGCGGGATGGTCGGTGTGCTTGCCACGCCCGGAGCCGGACTTCTTGCCACCGCCGTCGTTTTTGTTGACGGTCGCCCAAGCGCGGGATTCCGCCTCCTTCTTGGAGGCTCCGCGCTTCTCGTAGCTCTTCTCGATGTGCTCGGCTTCGCGCTTCTGCTTGTCGGTGTAGGCGTCCTTGTCTCCGCGGGGCATGGCATCCTCCATGTGTGTTCGGCGCGTCAACGACGGACGTCCGCACATGTTGCGATGGAGGGTTCCGACGGTCTAGCCCGCGAGCGCCGACCTCACCGCATCAGCCAGGTTGATTGCCGCGAGTTCGATGCCGGTGGCACTGGGATGGATGCGGTCGGCCAGCGCGTAGGCCGGATTTCCGAGCACGCCGGGAGGAAAGAATGGATGGGTCGCGACCCCGTGCTCCTGCGCCACGGAGGCGTAGACGGTGGAATATGCCTCCGCGAAGCTCGCAAGGAATGGGGGCGGCTCGAGGGTTGCGAGCAGTACCGGTATTCCGCAGCGCCGAAGCTCGCCGACGATCGCGGAGAGATCAGAGCACGTCTTCGCTGGCGGCACGCCGTGAATGAGGTCGTTGGCGCCGAGTTCGACGATCGCGAGGTCCGGCCTTGCATCGAGCGCCGACAGGACCCGCGGCAACCGCGCGAGCGCCGCGCCCGCAGTGTTGCCGGAAACGCCGGCGTCGTGGACGACGGCGGCGGGCATGGAGTCGCGCAGCAGATGCTGGAGGCGAGACGTGAATGAGGCTCGGCACTGTAGGCCATGTCCGGCGGTCAGGCTGTCGCCCAGTGCGAGGACGAGGGGGCGAGCTCTCGTCCCCGCCGTCGCGCGGACATCTTCGAAGGAGGCGTGCTTCATAGTGGGCAAAGACGTCGGATCGAAGGTGCCGTTCTACTTAGTGGTCGCCTCGGTCGCCCTCGCCGGGCTTCGCCTTGGTCTTCGCGTGCTGCCGCACGTCCTGCGCGAGGGACCGGCCCACGTCGTCGGATTGCTTGAACTGTCCCTCGTCGTCGCGACGGACGTATCGCTTGTCGGTTCCGGTATCGATGAGTTCGCGTTTAGACATCGTCGTCTCCGTTCTTTGCCAGCAGTGAACGATCGAGCGACTCCCCGGCTCCCAACGCTGGCTCGATCCTGTAACAATTCCACACAATTCCGGACGTTTGAGCAGCACGAGCATCGTTTAGACTTCGCGCTGTTGGACAGCGCAGCGTTTGGCGCGTCGGCAGGCAATGTTAGTCCGACCGACCTTACATTGCTCGAGGGCCGGTTCGGTATTCGCCCACGCCGGATTGCTGTGTCGCCAGGGTGCCAACGCTAACGGAGGATTAGGCATCTTCATACCAGGCTCGGATTGCATGGTGCATATCGTCGCCTTTGCAAACGAGCACCGGGCCTGCGCCTTTGTCGAGAAGTTTCCAGCTTCCGCGGACTTTCACGCCCAAGATGGTGCACGGATCTTCGGTCAGCACACCGTCGGCGCGAGCGTCGTCAACAACATCCCGCAACTGCTCAAGGCGGATCGACCATTCGACGGGCGTACCGCCGGCGTCAGTCGCATTCTGAAGCTGGATCCGCATGCCATCGAGGACGTTGGGCATCACTCGAAGCAGATTTTCGTTGATCGACTCGGGCATGGCTACCTCCTTACGAGGTAACGTGTGTTCTAGTTTTGTTCCATTAGGGTCAAGTGTCGAACCTCTCGACGATAGTGCCGACCCTATGCTGGTATTTGCACGGCGACACCTCGATCCCCCGCTCCGCGGCCAGCGCGTCGCAATGCTCATCCCCCCACATCGTGCGCGTACATATCGAGGAGTGAGTCATCGTCGGCCTGGCGCAACCTGGGCGTGCCGTCAGTCATCGGCCTTTCCGATCTCGCCAAGCCGCCTTTGACCGGCAGCGGTAACGCCCTTGTCCAGCAGCCGATTGCTTGTCTCGATGGCGGCATCCGGTGTTAAGGAAACCGCGACGCCGTCAGGGCCGTCAACCACGACCTCGCCTCGATCCGCATCCACCTTGCTCGCCTCGTCGTGGACCTTGTTCGCCATCGCATCCTCCATGTCGCCGCAATCCGACGCTCGGCTCGGGAGGGTGGGAAACATCCGGAAATTGTGTTTTGATCCCAGATCAGTCGCCTCTTACCGAGGCAGCTTGGTTCGCCAGCAGTCCGCGGAGTTGTTTGCGAAGGGTCGGCCCAGTGAGGCTCCGGTCCGGATACGGGTACCCTTCACGCTTCAACGCTGCCTCAAGTGCCTGCAGGTCGACAAAGCTACCCGCTCGCGCGAGTTCAAAGGCCCGTTCCAGAATAGGCTTGTTCGGCTCGAATGGTGTCAGCGGGCGCTTCATGCGCGCCCTCCGACTATCTCCCGACCTGCGCGGCGCTCATACTCAGCAGCCAACTTTCGATGCACGAGCGCGGCGGTCAGGTCGCCAGTCGTGGCGGCCATCTCGCGCTCTTCTCGCGCGCGATTTATCAGATAATCCAGGTCGCGGTTCCCAGCGCGCTCAGTCATGGGTTCCTCCAAAACGTGCCCCCACGCTCGGAGACCGAGCTAAGCTATTGGCCGCGCCCTTGGCATTAACATGTTCTAATTTGCGAGGGCGGTTGTATCAGGGCGAGACTCTCTCTGCAGACCGCGCAAAAAGGCGCCGCCGGGTCCGAAGATCCGACGGCGCCCTGATCCCTTTGGGGGGGAGCTTAGCTGAAGCTAACGGCAGTCTTGCGGCCACTGCGCATGGCGCCACCGACCATCCCGAAGCCGCCGACTAGCAGTGCCCATGTCGCGGGCTCGGGAACGCCACCGTAATAATAGGTGATGGTGCCATACAATTCCGAACCGGATCCCGAATACTCACCGTCCGTGAATACGGGATCGATATAGCTGCCGCTGTCTATGACGAGTGTGCCAGCCCCCTGAAATTCGCTAGGCGCGGCGAAGAGCGAGCCGGAGGCCGTGAAGTCAATGTCGCACTCGGAATATGTGCAAATCTTCGAGCCGGAAAAGTCCTTGAATGCGCTCGCCCCGTTAGCCGCGGAATGGTCGTCCTCATTGTACATGTAGAAGCCGACGCCACCCGAATATTTCTGAATGTAGGGCGTGTCGTCGGCATAGGGATCCTCGAAGCCCGTACCGACGCTGGCTGTCCAAGTGATCTTCACGGAATCGAGGATGTAGGGTCCATCGTAGAGGCTGATCTCCTGCGACCCCGTGCTGCCGTGGCTCTCATAGGTGACATAGAAGCTCTGGGTCGAACTCATCTGTTGTGCGGCGGCAGACGCCGTGCCGAACAATGCGATGGCCGCGATAAAACCTAG
>Ga0209148_1001647_pt1 | contig 10155 bp, 6 predicted proteins | sample AraplaCol_mMF_r2_2_FD_184288 | JGI IMG/M metagenome (GOLD analysis project Ga0209148, IMG submission 184288) | Arabidopsis root microbial communities from North Carolina, USA - plate scrape CL_Col_mMF_r2 (SPAdes) (version 2) | ecosystem: Host-associated > Plants > Roots > Endosphere | place: USA...
GGCGATGCGCGCGGTCGAAGACCGGCTTGCCGCCGTCTGCCGTGGCCGCCGCGGCCGCATCGAGACGCTGGGGCGTGCCGCCGCCTGCCGGTACCCGCCAGAGATCGCGCACCGGACTGCCGTCCTGCTTCAGCGCGTAATAGACCCGGTTGCCATCGACGCTCCAGTAAGCATCTTCCACCGGGGCGCCGATCCAGTCGGGATTGGCCATGATCGTTTCCATGTCCAACGGCGGCGGAGCCGCCAGCGCGGGCAGGCTGGCGAGGGCGGTAAGCAGGGCAGTGACAAGTACGCGCATCGGCATTTCCGGCGGGACAAATCGGTCGAGCATAGCGCTCGGTCACGGCCGAATCTAACCAACCGTCGGCACCGTCGCCGAGTCGCCGCCTTTGCTACCCTCGGGAATCCTCCACGGGAGTTCACCCATGCGCGTCCTCGTTCCCCGCCTTCTCGCTGCGAGCCTGCTCCTCGCCTTTGCCGCCCAAGCTGCCACGACGCCCCCTCCCGCCACACCGAAACGGGTCGTTTCCGAGACGCTGGCCGGCCAGCCGGTGAACGATCCGTACCGCTGGCTGGAAAATCCCGAAGCGGCGGACGTGAAGCAGTGGATCGACGCGCAGAACGCCTATACCGAGGCGACGATCGGTGCGATGCCACTGGGCAAGGCTCTGAGTGCCCGTATTCGCGAGCTGTCCATCACGTCCACCACGCGTTCCTCGCCCACGCTTGCCGGCGGCACCTTGTTCTACTTCGAGAACACGCCCCCGCAGCCGCAACCGGTACTCGTGGCGAAGGCCTGGCCCGATGGCCCGACGCGTACGCTGGTGGACCTCAACAAGGGCGACGGAAACACCGCCGTTACGGCGTACTGGCCTTCGCCGAGCGGCCGTTATCTTGCCTACGGCACGGCCGAAGGCGGCAGCGAACTGACCACCATCCATATTCTCGATACGACCACGGGCAAGCCGCTGGGCGACGAGTTGCCCTTCGCGGGCGGCGGTACCACGCCACAGGCGCTGGCCTGGGACGCCGACGAGAAGGGCGTGACCTATGCGCGCTTCGATGCGCCGACGCAAGGGAAACCGCTGCGCGAGTTCGACGCGTATCTCGCCCACCACGTCATCGGCCAGCCCGCCGCGAAAGACACCGTGGTCTTCGGCAAGGGCTACTCGCATGTGGCCGAATACATCCTCAAGGAAAGCCCGGGCGGCAAGGCCACGGCGTTGCTCGCGAACGAAGGCGATGGCGGTCCGGCGGAGGTCTACCTGCGCGAGGGCACCTCGGCCTTCAAGCGCGTGCTCGGTCACGAAGCCGACGTGCGCGAAGCGAGCTGGGTGGGCGACCGTCTTTACGCGGTGAGCTTTGCAGGCGCGCCGCGCGGCAAGATCGTCGCCTTGGGTGCCGACGGCAAGGCGGTCGACGTGCTACCGCAGGGCGAAGGCGCCATCCAGCACGTGACGGCGCTGGGCGATGGCTTCCTCGTCGTCCGCAGTGCCGGTCCGGACTGGTGGGCGGATCAGTACGACGCCAAGGCCGGCTTCGTGCGCCGCGTGCCGCTGCCCGCCACGGGCATCACGATTGGCGGCGTCGCGGCGGAAAAAGGCCAGGGCAAGGCGTTGATCAGCTATACCGGCTGGACCCAGCCCACGCGCTGGGTGGAATACGACGGCAGCAACGGCTCGATGAAGACGATCTTCGAGGTGAAGCCCGCCGCCGACTATTCGAAGGTGCGCGTGACGCGAGTGGACGGTACCTCGAAGGACGGCAGCAAGATTCCGGTGACGGTGATCTCGATGGATGGCGTGACGCCGAATGGCAAGCGTCCGACCATCCTCTACAGCTACGGCGGTTTCGGCATCCCCGTCACCCCGGGCTTTATCGGTGCCAATCTTGCCTGGCTGGAACGCGGCGGCGTGCTGGCGTACGCCAACATCCGCGGCGGCAACGAGTTCGGCGAGGCGTGGCACGAGCAGGGGCAGAAGACCCGCAAGCAGAACGTGTTCGATGATTTCTATGCCGCGTCGCAGGCATTGATCGACACGCATTGGACCGACACGAAGCACCTCGGCATCCTGGGCGGCAGCAATGGCGGCCTGCTGATGGGCGCCGCGCTGACGCAGCATCCGGAGCAGTACCGCGCCGTGGTCGGTGCCGTGGGCATCTATGACGTCCCGCGCCACGAGACCGCCTTTGCGAACGGTCCTTACAACGTGAGCGAATACGGCAGCGTCACCGATCCCGCCGTGGCGAAGGCGATGCTGGCCTACTCGCCTCTGCACAACGTGAAGAAGGGCACGAAGTATCCCGCTGTGCTGCTGACCACCGGCGCCAACGATCCGCGTGTGGCGCCCTGGCAGTCGCGCAAGTTCGCCGCTGCGCTGCAGGACGCGAGCACGTCGGGACAGCCCGTGCTGCTGCTCACGCGGATGAATGCCGGTCACGGCATCGGTGCGCCCTTCAGTCAGCGCGTCGGCAATGCGGCGTTGTCGATGACCTTCTTCGCCACCGAACTCGGGCTGGGCGAGTGACCGGCGTCGCGTCCGCTGCCAGGCCGCTCAGCGGCTGGCAGCGGACGCGGCCAGCATCGCGGTGATGCGTGCGTCCTTCTCGGCCCAGAGGTCGTTGACCCAGGCCTGGAAGCGCTCGCGGAACGCCGCATCGCCTTCGTAATCGCCACGCAGTGCCGGCAGGATGGGCAGGCGGCGCACATGGACGCGGATCTCGCGGATACGCCCCGCGATCATGTCCATCATGGTGCCCGAGCCGTCAGGGTAGACGATGGTGACGTCGAGCATGTGGCGGATCGCATCGCCCATGGCATCGATCACGAAGGCCACACCACCGGCTTTTGGCCGCAACAGATGTGTGTACGGGGAGCCCTGGGCATCGTGCTTGGCGCGGGTGAACCGCGTGCCCTCGGTGAAGTTCATCACCGACACCGGGAGGTGACGGAACTTCTCGCAGGCGCGCCGCGTCGCTTCGCGGTCCTTGCCACGCAGCTCCGGCCGCGCTTCCAGTTGCTGGCGCGAATGCCGCTTCATGAACGGGAAATCGAGTGCCCACCACGCCGGACCCAGCAGCGGCACCCAGATCAGCTCGCTTTTCAGGAAGAAGCGCATGAACGGGATGCGCCGGTTGAACACCTTCTGCAGGGCCGGGATATCGACCCAGCTCTGGTGGTTGCACACCACCAGATAATTCTCACGCGGGCCGAGGCCTTCGAGACCTTCCACTTGCCAGCGGGTTCGAGTGAAGGCGTCGAACAGCCATCCGTTCACGCTCAACCAGCTTTCGGCGATCCCCACCAGGGCGGCGCCGATGCCGCGCCGAATGGCTGCCACGGGAATCACGAGGCGCAGCAGCGTCAGCGCGAACAGGGGCAACACGTGGAGCAACGTATTGACCAGCAGCACGACGCAGACGAGGGGAACGCGCAGGAAAACGGGAAGGGAGGCGAACATCGGTGGCAACCCGGCGAAATCCGGTGAGTTTACAGGCTGTGCCGGCCGCCGGCCGCCATGGGACGGCGACAGACTGTCACGCGCCGAGCTTTTCACTGACCGAAGCCAGGTCCTGGCGGACCTCGTCGATGCCTTCCCAAGGGTCTTTCTTGAGGCGGGCCAGCCGCTTCGGCAGGCTGCGCAGGTCGAAGGCATTGCCGGATTTCACCTTGCCCAGCTCTTCCCAGCGCAGGGGCACGGCCACCGGGGCGCCCGGCCGCGAGCGGAGCGAATACGACGCCACGGCCGTCGCGCCCCGGCCATTTCGCAGGTAATCGACATAGATCTTGCCGCGCCGGAATCGCTTCGTGGCCGTGGCGACGAATTCCAAGGGGTGAAGCGCCGCCATGGCCTCGGCGAAGCCACGCGCGAAGGTTTTCACCGTGTCCCAGTCGGCGCCGGGGTTGAGTGGTACGACCACGTGCAGGCCCTTGCCGCCGGTGGTGCGCACGAAGGACACGAGGCCCAGTTCGTCGAGTAGACCGCGCACCATGCGCGCTGCGGCCACCACGCGCCGCCAGTCCACGTCTTCCCCGGGATCGAGGTCGAAAACCACGCGGTCGGCGATATCGGGAGAACCTACGTGCGAACCCCAGGGATGGAATTCCACTGCGCCGAACTGCACGAGTTCGATGAGACCGGCTTCGTCGCGCGGATAGAGGTATACCGCCTGCGCGCCGGTTTCCTCCTTGAGCTTGGCAGTGCCGACGTGTTCGAGTCCCGCCATGACGTGCTTCTGGAAAAAGCACGGCGAGCCTATGCCGCCAGGGCAGCGGATGGTGGACGTGGGTCGATCCGCGATCGGTGGCAGCAACCACGGCATCACGGTGCGGTAGTAATTCACCACGTCCTGCTTGGTGATGCCGTCGTCGGGGAAGACGACACGGTCGGGATGCGTGATGACCACCGCGCTCGCATTGGCGGGAGCGGCTTTTGCGGACGCCTTCGTTGCACGCGTCTTCTTTCGGGCCGAGGGGGCGGATGGCGCCCGATCCGAATCGCGAAGGTCGTCGGGCGACTTGTCGGTACGAAGGGCTTTCAGGCTGGGCTGGCGCAGCAAATCCTTGTTGCCGATGCCGCGGTAATAGACCTCCACGACCGCCGTTGGCGCTACCCAAAGCGCACCGCGTAGGGTTGGGTCCACGGCGTCGATACGCACGGTGGGCTTCTTCGAACCATGCTTCGTCAGCGTCTTGCCGAGTTCGCGCAACATCTCGTCGGTGAATCCCGTGCCGACGCGACCCACGTAGATCCAGCCATCCGTGCCATCCGGCTTCGCCAGCAGTAGCGAGCCGAATGCGAGGCGTGAACCTTTCGCGGGCGTATAGCCGACAACAGCGAACTCATCGCTTTCGAGGCGCTTTATCTTCTGCCAGTCGTCACCGCGACCGCTGCGGTAGGCACCATTCGCACGCTTGGCGATGATGCCTTCGAGCTTCTGATCCATTGCCATGGCGAACACGTCGTCACCATGGCCGACGTTGTGCGCGCTGTAGGCAAGGTGCTTCGGCGCGTGTGCCAGCAAGCGTTCCAGTAATGCCTTGCGATCGACGAGCGACGCGCGCGAGAGGTCGTAGCCTTGGAGATAGGGCACATCGAAGAGCATGTATACGAGCGGCGCCTGTGCCTCACCCGATAACGTGCGCTGCAGGGCATTGAAGTCGCTACGGCCGGATGCGTCGAGTGCGATCAGCTCGCCGTCGAGGCGCGCGCTGTCCAGGCCAAGACCCTTGATCGCTTGCACGATCTCAGGAATGCGATCGTTCCAGGGCAGGGCGTTACGCGACCAAAGCAAGACCTCCCTGTCCGCGATGCCCGTGAGAATGCGGTAGCCATCCCATTTCACTTCGTGCACCCACTCGTCGCCTTTGGGCGGCGTCTCGCGGAGGCGGGCGAGTTGCGGCGGGAAAAACGCATTATCGGCTCTCGCCTTGCGCGCCCCTGGCACGGCAGCGGCGGCCTTTGTCAGCGATGCGGCCGACATCCGTCGTGTCTTCGACGCCGGCGGCGCCTTCTTGCGCGACGTGGACTTCTTTGCTGCCGCGCGAAGTCGTGGCGTGGTCGCCGCGCGGCGCGTGCTCTCGCGCATCTTCGCGTCGAGCAAGTCGTCTGCCTCGACGTCGCCGGCATAAGCGTCTTCCGCCTTGATAAGAAACCAGGCGGGTTGGCGCTCTTTCTTCGCGCTTCGCACGAGATGCCAGCTGCCTTTCAGGCGCTCGCCGAACAACTCGAACGTGAGATGACCCTTGCGCAGTTGCGCTTCGGGATCGCCTTGCGTCGCCCACACGCCGCGATCGAAGAGATCGACGTGGCCTTTGCCGTAGCCTTCCTCGATGTCGCCTTCGAAGTTGGCATAAGACACGGGATGGTCTTCGACTTCCACGGCGAGGCGTTTCAACTTCGGGTCGTAGCTAGGCCCCTTGGGCACGGCCCAACTGCGCAACACGTCACCGACCTGAAGGCGGAAGTCGAAGTGTCGACGCGACGCATGGTGCAGTTGCACCACGAAGATCGCCCGGCCTCCCGGCCGCACCGACTTCTCCGGTGCCGGCTCCCGGGTCTTCGCGAAGTTCCGCTTGCGTCGGTAGTCCTGCAGGCTCATGGCGGGATGGTTGGCGAGGCCGGGTGAACGCGCCGTGCAGCGTAGGCGAGCGCTGTCGGGGCACTTTCAGACTGGTCGTATGGGTCGCCGCCATCGCCACGGACAAACTCGGAGCCTCCCTACCGAGAGTCCATCATGAAGCCATGCCCCGCTGCGCGCGTCGTCGCCGCCGTCCTCATGCTCGTGTCGGCATGGGCGTCTCACGGAAAGGGGTGTCTGACGCATCCGGTCATGCCAGCACCGCAGGCCGTGTCGTTCGGCGTGGTGCGAGTGCCGGCATCGGCGGCAGTGGGATCTGTGCTTGCCGAGCGATCCACTACAGGCAGCACCGGGGGGTTCACCTGCAAATACCCGACACGTACGTCCGGTCTCGACATGTTCCAGACGTCCAGCCCCCTCGGTGATCACACCTACGAGACCAATGTGCCCGGTGTGGGGGTGCGCATCCACTTTCGTTACGCCTATTACGGCGACGTTGCCGCGCCTGACAACTTCAACATCGGTTGGGTCATAAAGGACGAACTGCGAGGCGCCAGCGTGCAGTTGATCAAGACCGGCCCCATCGCCCAGGGCGGAACGCTGCGCACTGGCAGACTTGCGCACGCGGGATACGACGGCAAGGTGCAGGCATGGGTGGACCTTGCCGATGCGCGCATCGAGCCCGAACGGCCGACCTGCGTCCTTCAATCGCGCAACGTGCATTTCGATCTCGGCAAGGTCGACAGCGCAGAGCTGGCCGCCCACGGCCACAGCGCATGGGTTACCGCCCCGTTGGTTGTCACGGAGTGCCAGCACGCGACGACGCTGCAGCTCACCTTCGATGGAGAAGCGGACCTGGACGCCCCTGGTCTGTTCAGGCTGAACGGCTTCGGCGCCGCACGTGGCGTCGCCGTAGAGCTGCGAAGCACCTACCTGGACGTACCTCTCGTTCCAAACGATCCCCGCGCTATCGAACTGCGTGCATGGCAGAGCGCTCATCAGCATGAGTTTCGTGCTCGCTACAAGGTCACCAGCGGCACGTTGACCCCCGGGCCCGCGAACGCCCACATCACCGTCAACGTGGGCTATCGGTGATGCATCGCGACGACCACCACGCAACCTTCCATCCATGAGGAACACCATGCATCGAACACGCTATTCGTGCTGCGCCGCCGCGCTTCTTCTATGTGCTACGGGCTCGTCCTTCGCAAAGCAATGTTTGTCGCATCCCAGCCAAGGTGCGACCCAGACCATCTCTTTCGGCGAGGTCACTGTTCCCAAGGACGCCAAGCCGGGCACGGTCCTGGCTGAGCGAACGGGCTCTCCCAAATACACGTTTCTCGTCACGTGTTTCCATCCCACGCGTACTTCGTCCCTGCATCTCTTCACCACGCCAAGCGCGTTCGGCGATGGCGTCTACGATACCAACGTGGAAGGCATCGGCATCCGCACATTCTTCGACTACTACAACTCCGGTCAGGCGGTGGCGCCCGAGCAGCTCTATATGGGGTGGATCATCAAATCGTATGTGGGTGCGGCGAAGGTCCAACTGGTCGTCACCGGCCCCGTGGAACGGGGCGGCGACCTGCGCACCGGCCGGCTCGCGACCGCCGGCTTCGATGGCCATGAGCAGGCCGTCGTCGACCTTGTCGATGCACGCATCGCCGTGCGGCGACCGGTCTGCCCCTTCCTCTCATCCGCGTCGACGACAAGCCGCCGCAACAGCGACGCTGCGCACGCCATGCTCAAGGAGACGCCATGAACACGACGAAACGTACCCTCACCATCGCTACTCTCGCTATCGCCCTGAGCCTGGCGCTCGGTACGCCGTCGGCGACCGCTGGCACTGTGGACTTTCGCGCATCTACGGGAATTTCGTACAACTTCATTGTCGTCAAGGTGAGTGAAGGCCTGTCTTCTCGCGACGCCGTCGGTGTCCAGGACTCGATAAGCGGCAGCCTGTCGCCCGTTGCAAAGCAGCGGCTCGACGTGTTCCCTCTGTTCGGCGTTATGCACGCGGGGCAAGCGCCGACTGGGAAGCGCGATGATCCGCGGGGCCTTGGACGCTACTACCGCGTGGTGCTGCCTACGGATGCAACGTTGGACACGGATCGCATCAACACCTACATGGAAGCGCTGGCCGCGCGCGACGATGTCGATCTCGTCTACCCCGAGCTGCGCCCCGTGCCCGTCGAATCACCTCACGCGGCCGGAAGCCATCAGGCGCGCGTGCGAGACGGTCTGGCTAAGGCCGCACATCCCGCGTCTGATCTGAGCAACCGGCAGTTCTATCTCTACGCACCGGACGCGCCCATGCGGGGCTATAGGCTCGGCGGCGTCGATTTCCACTACGCGAGTCGCCTGCCCGGCGGGCAGGGCGAGAACGTCACCGTCATCACCATGGAGCCGGGTGGCTGGGACGACCGCCACCCGGACCTTCCGGATTCGGCTCGCAATTTCGGTCCCTATATGATCGATAGCGCTGGCACGGCAACGGCAGGCATCCTCGCGGCCGTCGCCGACGGACAGGGCATGATCGGTATCGCCAACAAGGCGAGGCTGGCGCATGCATCGCTGGATATCGAGAACTTTGTCGAACTCGCGCGATACCTGAATCGCGGCGACGTGCTGACCCTTTCTTACGCCGCGGCTGCCGCACCGATTGCAGGGTGTCGTGTCGAATGCAGGTTGCCGATGGAATACATGCCCGCCTGGGCGGATGCCATCAAGCATCTGACCGATCGGGGCGTAGTGGTCGTCGAGAATGTGGGCGACAGTGGTATCGATCTCGATCATGCGGATTTTGCAGGTCGATTCAGTCGCTCTCACAGCGATTCGGGCGCCATCCTCGTCGGTGGTATCTGCGCCAAGGATGGGAGGCGCTCTCCGTCGAGCAACTACGGTTCGCGTGTCGATAGTGCGAGCTGGAGCTGCCAAGACGTACTCACCGCAACGATCGGGCCTGGTGTAATCGAAGGCAAGGAGGTCGAGGGATACACCGACATCCACGGCGGCACCGTGGCGGCGGCTGCCATCGTGGGCGGCGCCGCCGCGAGCGCTTCGAGCTACGCCAAGGCGAAACATCTGCCGTTGAGCGGTACCGAAGTGCGCACCTTGCTCAGCAGCACGGGCACGAGCTTCGACAACAACGACTCGGCCGTGATCGGTACGCACCCGGACTTGAAGAAGGCCTTCGTTGCGATCGATGACTGCGTGGAGAGCATGTCGAACTAGCGCGGGGACCGCATGGAGCCCTGTCGAGAGTTGTCGCGCATCCTGACGGCTCGCTACTCTCGCAGCTCCATGCCACCGATTCCTATAGCAATGCGCGACTTCGACGAGCCGTCTCTTCTGCTACCACGCCGACGATTCGTCCAGGGACTGACGATCGCCGGCATTGGCTTGGGCCTGGGCATCGTTCGTCCCGCGCGGGCAACATCGCCGATGCCCCCGCTACAGGAAGTCGGCGGTCCCGACGCCCATCTCATGATTCGCGAGGCGACGGTCGACTTTACGGGCCGTTCGCGGCAGGCCGTGACGGTCAATGGCGGCGTGCCGGGCCCCACCCTGAGATGGCGGGAAGGCGAAACAGTCGCCCTTCATGTGCACAACCAACTCGGCACCGCTTCGTCCATCCATTGGCACGGATTGGTCGTGCCTGCGGACCAGGACGGCGTGCCAGGTATCAGCTTCGCAGGTATTCCAGCGGGCGAAACCTTCACCTATCGGTTTCCCGTTCGGCAATCGGGTACCTACTGGTATCACGCGCATAGTCGCTTCCAGGAACAGAGCGGACTCTATGGCGCCATCGTGATCGAACCCAAGGGCGGCGAGCGCCACGCCGCAGATCGCGACTACGTGCTGCTTATCAGCGATTGGAGCGACGAAGACCCCGAGCGCATCTATGCGTCGTTGCGATCACGCAGTGACGTCTACAACATGGGCCAGCCCACCCTGGCGGATCTTGTTCGCGACGTGCGTTCGAACGGTGTGACCGCTGCGATGGACAAGCGGCGCATGTGGAACCGCATGCGAATGAACCCGACGGACCTCGCGGACGTCTCGGCGGCGACC
>Ga0209148_1001653_pt1 | contig 10100 bp, 10 predicted proteins | sample AraplaCol_mMF_r2_2_FD_184288 | JGI IMG/M metagenome (GOLD analysis project Ga0209148, IMG submission 184288) | Arabidopsis root microbial communities from North Carolina, USA - plate scrape CL_Col_mMF_r2 (SPAdes) (version 2) | ecosystem: Host-associated > Plants > Roots > Endosphere | place...
CGTCATCAATGGGTCGGCCAACTCGATCTTCGATCTACGTATTCCCGGCCTTCGCCTGCGCGTTATCGCCGCGGATGGCCAGGACGTCGAACCGGTCGACGTGGACGAACTGCGCCTGTCCGCCGCTGAGACTTACGACGTGCTGGTGGAGCCGCGTGAGGATCGGGCCTATACGATCGTCGCGCAGTCGATCGATCGGTCCGGTTATGCGCGTGCCACGCTCGCGCCGCGTCTCGGCATGACGGCGCCCGTTCCCGCACTCGATCCGCGCCCAAGGTTGTCGATGCGCGACATGATGGGCGCCATGGATGGTGAAGCGGACGCCGGCCCGATGGCCATGGCCCACCACGCACGCACGGAATACGGGCCCGGAGTGGACATGCGCGTGGACATGCCGCGCACGAACCTCGACGATCCCGGCGTAGGACTGCGCGAGCGCACGCACCGCGTGCTCACTTACGCCGATCTGCGAACCCTCGGCGGCCCGCTGGACGATCGCGAACCGGGGCGGACCATCGAGCTGCATCTGACAGGCAACATGGAGCGCTACGCGTGGTCGTTCGACGGCGTGAAGTATTCATCCGCCACGCCCGTGCACTTCCGCCAGGGCGAGCGGCTGCGGATCCGCCTCGTCAACGACACGATGATGAATCACCCCATTCACCTGCACGGCATGTGGAGCGAGGTCGAATCACCCGACGGAAGCTTCCAGGTGCGCAAGCACACGGTCAACGTGCAGCCCGCGCAGCAGGTGAGTTATGCCGTCACCGCCGACAACCCGGGACATTGGGCCTTCCACTGCCACATGCTTTTCCACATGGAAGCCGGCATGTTCCGCGAAGTGGTGGTGTCGTGAACTGGCGCGCAATCATCCTCTCGCTGGCTCTTGCCGCGCCCGGTATTGCTAACGCGCAGTCGATGTCCGTTATGGATCATGCAGCCATGGGTCACGGCGACGTACCGGCTTCGCCCCCGGCGCAAGACGAACACGCTCAACCGGCGCACGCCGATGCCCACGACGACGCCCCGATGTCGATGGGCGCCATGCAGGGCGGTGCGGCGCCATCAAACGCGCGCAGTCCAGACTGGTCCGATGGCGTCGCACCGTCCAGCATGGAAGGTATGACGATGATGGACATGGACGATCGCTCGTCCGTTGCCAATCTGCTGCTCGATAACCTGGAGAGCTTCGCTGGCAAAGGCAGCCACGGTCAGTCGTGGGAGGCCGATGGCTGGTACGGCAACGACACCGACAAACTCTGGCTGCGCAGCGAAGGCGAGCGCACGGGCAGTCGCCCACAGGACGGCGACGTCGAAGCCTTCTGGAACCATGCCGTGGCGGCGTTCTGGGACACGCAGCTCGGTGTGCGCCGCGACTTCGGCGAAGGCCCGGCACGTACCTGGGCTGCCGTTGGCATTCAGGGGCTGGCACCCTACTGGTTCGAAGTCGAGGCGACGCTGTACGCCGGTGCGGACGGCCGCACGGCCGCACGAGCGCGAGTGGAGTACGAACTGCGTTTGACGCAGCGTCTGATCCTGCAGCCGGAGCTTGAGATCAACGCGTACGGCAAGGCCGATCCGTTGCGCGAGATCGGTGCGGGGCTATCCAGTGTGGATGGCGGTTTGCGTCTGCGTTATGAAATCCGTCGATCGTTCGCCCCCTATGTCGGCGTGACTTGGGAACATCTGACAGGCGGCACGGCGGATCTCGCGAGGGACGCGGGCCGACGCATCACGGATCGCCGCTGGGTGGCCGGCATTCGCCTTTGGTTCTGAACACGCAGCATCTGGCCGCAAGATGTGATGCGGCGGACAGGCGACAACGGAAGACACGCGTGCAATAGACAACGTCGCTACCGACTCGCCGCGATCGGTCGATCGGGCCGCAGGGTGGTGGCGGCAATGACGGCCGAGAGCGCGGCCAACGCGGCAGAAACCAGCATCACGACACGAAACCCCGCCACGAACGCTACGCCGATCGCTTCGCGTGCTTGTGGATCGCCGATCTGGATACCTGCCAGTTTCGCTCTCTGTGCGCCGATCTCGCGGACGACGTCGCCGGGTAAGGTGAGTGCCGCCAGTCGCGTATCGAGCGAGTCATTGAAAACCACGGTGAGGATGACGCCGAAGACAGCGATGGCGAGCAGGCCCGCGGTGCGCGAGACCGCATTGTTCACGCCGGACGCCGTGCCAGCATGTTGTGGCGGCAAAGCGTTCATCACCGTCGTCGTGAGCGGCGCGACCACGATGCTCATGCCGAGCCCCAGCACGCAACTCGCGGGGAAGAACGTCGTCCAGTAGTTGCCATCGATGCCCGGCAACGCATACAGCGCGAAGCCTGCACCCGCGACCAGCGGCCCGACCATCAGCGGCAGCCGCGCGCCGACGCGATCCACGAGCCGGCCCGTCCAGCGCGACAGCGCAAACATGATGAGGATCGTCGGAAGCAGTGAGGCGCCTGCCGCTGTGGCGCCATAGCCGTGCACCTGAATGAGATTGAGCGGAATGAAAAAGAGGCTGCCGCCGAGCGCGGCGTAGAGCAGAAGCGTCAGCGCATTGGCCGACGCGAACTCGCGATGGCGAAACAACGACAGCGGCAGCATCGGCGAGATCGACCGCCGTTCAACGACAACGAACGCGAGCAATGCCACGACGCCGCCGACTGCCGCGACCACCACCGACGGCGCCAACCACCCACGCGTCGGTGCTTCGATCAAGGCAAACACGACCCCCGCCAGACAGAGCGTCGCCAGCACCGCGCCCATGATATCGAGCTGCCCTGTCTGCGCTCCGCGGCTCTCCGGCACGCGCCACAGGCAGATGGCTACCAACGCGACGCCCAACGGCACGTTGATCAGGAACGCCCAATGCCACGACACGTGTTCCACCAGATAACCACCGATCACGGGGCCGGCCGCCGCGGTGATGCCACTGAAAGCGGACCACGTACCGATGGCCACTCCGCGGCGCGCCTTCGGGTACGCACTGCTGATAAGAGCGAGACTACCCGGCACGAGCAGCGCGGCACCCAATCCTTGCCATGCGCGAGCACCGATGAGCGCACCTGCGGAGGTTGAGACGGCACAAGCAAGCGAGGCCAGCGTGAAGACGGCCGCACCGATCACGAACACGCGACGCCGGCCGTAGCGATCGCCCAACACACCACCAACGAGCAGCAGCGCAGAGAGCAGCAGCGCATAAGCTTCCATCACCCACTGCGCGTCCGCGGTGGTCGCATCGAGTGCGCGCTGGATCGCTGGCAGCGCCACATTCACGATCGTGCCATCGACGAAGGCCATGCCCGATCCCACGATCGCTGCGACCAGCGTCCACCGCCTCGACGCCTCGCTGCAGGCAACGGCGTCGTCCTCAGCGTTCTCGCCGTGCAGGATAGGGAAGCCGGTCATGGGCCGAGGCTACTCGCTCGGGCGAACCTCTGTCTTGTACATCCGAGGCACGACGATATCGCGTTGACAGGCCAGGACCATCCGGCGACATTCGAGGATCACACGACGTGGGGAGCGGGGCATTGAATCGACGTGAATTCACGAAGGCCTTGGCGGCCGCGGGTGCTCTCGGCAGCAGCTTGTGGCCGGGGGCGCGAGCCTTTGCAGCATCATCGGCCGCACCAGCTACGCCGAAGTCGCACGTCATCGTCGATTCCGAACGGCTGTTGGCGCTACAACAGGCCTTTCTCGACCTGCGCTTCGGCATGTTCATCCACTTGAACATGGCGACTTTCGAGGAGCGCGAATGGGGCGACCCCACGTTGTCGCCGACGCTGTTCGATCCGAAACACCTCGATACCGATCAATGGGCGCGCGCGGCCAAGTCCGCCAACATGGGTTATGCCTGCCTCACCACCAAGCACCACGATGGGTTCTGCCTCTGGCCGACGAAGACGGGCAGCGCCAACGTCATGCAGTCGTCGTTTCCACACGACGTGGTGCGCCGCTATGTGGATTCCTTCCGCAAGGCCGGTCTCAAGGTGTGTCTGTACTTTTCCATTCTCGATCTGCGCCAGGACATTCGCGCGCGCACCGTCACGCCGGAGAAGATCGCCCTCATCAAGGCTCAGCTCACCGAATTGCTGACCCAGTACGGACCGCTGACGGCGCTGATCCTCGATGGCTGGAATGCCTCGTGGTCGCGCATTTCGTATGCGGAGCTTGCGTATCGCGAGATCTACGATCTGGTGAAGTCGTTGCAGCCCGATTGCTTGCTCACCGATCACAACGCGGGCAGCTACCCCGGCACAGCGCTGTACTACACGGACATCAAGCAGTACGAGCAACACGCCGGCCAGAAGATCCCTCCGAACAGCCCCGTGCCGTCGCAGTCGGGAACCACCTTGCAGAGCGACTGGTTCTGGAAGAAGGCTTATCCCACGTCGGAACTGGCATCGGCGAAGACGATCGTCGAGGAGTGGCTGAAGCCGTTCAACGATAACCACTGCAATCTCATCCTCAACGTCGCACCCAACCGCGATGGACGCTTCGACGACAACGCCGTGGCCCGGCTGGCCGAGATCGGCCAGCTCTGGAAGAACCCCGGTCCCGCGCCGAAGATTGGCCGCTCGGTCACCATCACCACGCCGGACCTCGCAGCTGGCCGCCCTGCCTGGGCCAGCGTAAGCGACGAAGCGGTCGGTCCCGACCAGGCCTTCGACGATAACTTCCGCACCTACTGGCTTGCCGATCGCGGCAAGGAAGACGCATGGATCGAGGTGCGCTTCGATGCACCCGTGTCGTTCAACACGGTGTCGATCGTAGAGCCGCTGCATGCCGAAGACTATGGCGACACGAGCCGCATTGCGTCGTACGCGGTGGAGGCGGAGCGCGATGGGCGCTGGGTGGCCCTCGTCTCCGGCGGAAAGCCGGCGCCGTACCAGTTTCATGAGCTGCCGCGCACGACGGCCCAGAGGGTCCGCCTCCGATTGAACGGCAAGCAGCCCGGTATCACGGAATTCGGGCTTTACGACGAACCTCGCGCCTGAAACACGCTGCCATCACGACTTGGGAACCCGGGACTTGCCACCATTTTCAGGTATCGGGGCAACGCCCGGGAGGTGAACCATGGCGACCGGATGGGCGGGCGACACCGCCGTACAGGATCAGATCGACGCCACCATCGAGGACGCGGTCAAGCGCGCGCGCAGCCAACTCGCCAAAGGGCCGAGCCTGGAGCGCTGCGAGGAATGCGACAAGCCGATACCGGAAGCACGGCGCAAGGCCGTGCCCGGGGTCAGGCTTTGCGTGGCCTGCCAGGAAGCGGCAGACCGCGATGCCGCCGCTTTCAGTGGCTACAACCGCCGCGGCAGCAAGGACAGCCAGCTCCGCTGATGTGCCTCGGGGTATGTTCGGCCGTCCGCGAGCGCGATGTCGATAGCGTGCCGCATAGCCGCCAGGCGGCCTCAGCCGTCGAAGCCGTTCTCCCCGATGGCCTCGACCAGATAGGACACGAACGACGCGATCCGGGCCGAGATGGCTGTATTGCGGTAGTACACCGCATTGATCGGTTGGCGGAACGCTACCGTCTGCTCCGGTAGCACCTGGACAAGCCGCTCCGCCTCACGATCGACACGCGTCATGAAGTCGGACAGGCAGACGATGCCATTCCCCTCCAGCGCGAGCTGGCGCAGGGTCTCGCCGCTGGACGAACCGATCGTCGGCTTGATGTGGACCGGTTGGCCCTGCCCATCCAGCAGAGGCCATTCGTTGAGCGAATCCGGTTCGGTGAAGCCGAGCAGGCTGTGCTTGGCCAGATCCGCCACGTGCTTCGGCGCGCCGTGGCGACGCAGGTAAGCCGGGCTGGCGAGGCAACGGATCTGGCTCGTCGCGATCGGACGCGCGTGCAGGGTGGAGTCCTTTAACCGTCCGATCCTCAGGGCCACATCGGTACGGCGCTCCAGCAGGTCGATGTAACCCTCGCTGCTTTGCAACTCCAGCGCCACATCGGGGTAGCGCTCCCGATATCCGGCAATCAACGGCACCACCACGTGCAGCATGAACGGCGATGCGGCATCGACACGAAGCCGCCCGGCAGGCCGGGCGCGTCGCGAGGCCATCTGCTCCTCGGCACTTTCCACCGCGGCCACGATGTCACGGGCGCGCTCGAGGAACACCTCACCCTCGTCGGTGAGTTCGAGGCGCCGCGTGGTGCGCCGCAGCAGCGTGGTGTTGAGCTTCTGCTCCAGCCTGCCCAATGTGCGGCTCGCCGCCGATACCGTCTGGTCGAGTTGCTGGGCAGCGCTGGTGATCGACCCCGTATCGACCACGGCAATGAAGTTCTGGATTTCGTCGAGCGTGATGTTCATCGTTGCGCACAGGCCAAGTATGTGTCGCTTATATCCCGCTTCGGGCGCAAGGATAAAGGCGAGCGCCTATTCCTAGGGTCATCACGAAAATTTCACATACGCTCGGCGTGTCCGTGAGAGGCTGGTCTGAGAGAACGATGCGGGCCAGTCGAGTGCCAGCATCCACGGGGAATTCGCCCTGGCCTCTGGTCAGATGGAGAATTCCCTATGAATACCCTGCCCCATGCACGCCGGTTCCGTGTGTCTTGCACCGACCGAACCGGTCTCGCCTTGATCGCCGAGGTAGCCGCCACTCGTGAGCCGAGCGGTTGGTTCTGGCATGCCGTTTTTCCAGGCACCGGGGTACCTCCGGCGGAGATCCTCGGCGCATCGCGGTCGTTCGAGGAGGTGGCCACCGATATCTGCAAACGCGTGAGTACGCTGCAGGCGGTGGGTGCTGTCATCGAAGAGCGTGGCGAAGCGGATCTCGATGGCGTGAGCGCGAACGGATAACGGCATCGGCGCGGTTTCGCCGCGCGCTGTTCAGCAAGGTGTAATGCCGCTCCTCGCTATCTGTACCACCTCTTGCCGGTGGTCGCGCAACGGTGTGCGCAGGTCCTCTTGGAGCGCACCCATGCGACAACTCATCCCGTCTCTGCTGGTCGTCCTGCTCGCCGCCTGCCGTGGCGGTCATACCGAATCGCCGGTGCAGGCGCCGGGTGCGGACAAGTCGACGAAGACGAAGGCACTCGAAGTCGGCGCTGCGATGTTGCAGCGAGCGCCCCCCATAGGTGCGCTCGACATGTACCTCGACGGCTTCCACTTCTACAACGGCCACCGCGATAGCCAGATGGAAGCGCATCACTATTGCTCGGCGCTCAACGAGGAAGTGAATCAGTGCGTCATCTATGACGGTAACGACAAGAACGCCAAGATCATGGGCGTGGAATACATCATCAGCGCCCGACTTTTCAGGGCGCTTCCCGATGACGAGAAGCCGCTATGGCACAGTCATGCGTACGAGGTAACCTCCGGCGAACTCGTTGCGCCGGGGCTTCCGGAGGTGGCAGAACACGCGCTGATGCAAAAGCTCGCCAGTACCTACGGCAAGACTTTCCACACTTGGCATACGGATCTCGACAAGCAACTGCCGTTGGGCGTGCCGCAACTCATGATGGGATTCACTCAGGACGGGCAGATCGATCCGGCGATGGTGCGCACACGCGATGAGCGATTTGGCGTGAACACGGCGGAGAAACGCAAGGAGCGCGCCGACATCAAACCGCCACCGGTCGAGCCGGGCGCCGATGCGTGGCAAGAAGGCGAGGTGGTGCAGTTCGCTGACCCGACAAGTGGCGCCAAGGGTCACCAGCCCTCGCGAGCCAAGTCGCAGCCCGAGAGCGAGCATTGAACCCCAGCCTCACGCCCGGCCTGCGAGCCAGAAGGCGAGATTCCTGACGTAGCGATGGGTCGAGCGTAGCGCTTCGGGATGGCGACGCATGCCATCGCCCGGCGCCTCGGAGACGAAGGAGGGGCAACCGGCCGCCGTGTCCCAGTTGTAATCGACGAAATGATGAAAGGTCGATTCCGCGATGGCGGGGCCGCCTGCGTCGGAAGGGTCGAACGCGACGGCAAGATTGAAATCCCGCCCGCTGATCTTGCTACGCCCTTTCAGAATCACGCGGCTACTCGCGTCCCCGGCCGGGGCATCGACCGCGCCCTCGTGCGGATGGGATGGCAGGAACGCAATGACGCCGGACGGCGACTCGGGATCGCGCAGCACCGGATGCACGTTGCCGACCGCGTCCACCTGCTGGAAGTCGCCGTTGGCACCGGAGTGATAGTTCGGCCAGGAAATATCGGCGGTCGCCATGTCGTCACGACAATGCCGACTCGCATCGGGATCCAGGTTGTGCGTGTGGAAGTGATGGGCCGCGCCGATGCCGGCCAGTCCGCAGATGGAGCTGCCAAGGTCCATATGGTCGCGCGTCACCATCAGCCCGCCGCCACGACGGCGGAACTCGCTCAACCCGGCGCAGTCTTCGGCGGTCAGACCGTTGCCGGTGTCGACCGCGAACAGCCACACCTGTCGAACATCGCTGTCGGGAAGCGTAGAGAGCACCGGGTCGGGCGCGCCGAGTGATGCGCGGTTTCGCGCTGTGACCCGGAAGGCCGCTGCGCCGTCCTCATCGACAAGGCTCTCCAGGAACGCTTTCAGAAGACTGAAACGACCAATGTGCCAGTCGTCCCTGTCGCCTTCGATGGTGGTTTGCAGGAGGATGTGTTGCATAACGGCCGCCCCGAGTAACGTGATCCGGTCCATCTAAGCAGGCCATCGTTTCGCTGGCTTGTACAGAGGACGCGGCGTCGCTCGGTCCATGACATCGCTCGGCTATCTCACGCTAGTCACGGTCTCCCGCGGTGCCAGGGAGCCTGGATTGCTTCCTGGCATACACCGTGTTGCAGCGCGAGCGAGCGGATCAGCGACCGCCGCCGGAGGTCGGCGTCGACGTTCCACCGGAGGTGCCGCCCGACGTGCCGCCCTGCGTGCCTCCGGACGTGCCACCGCTGGTACCGCCCGACGTCCCCGTCGACGTGCCGCCGCTCGTGTTTCCCGAACCCGACGTGCCGCTGGATGAGCCGGACCGCGTGCGGTGATGACCCGTGCCGGCGTTTCCGGCCGCGTCACTGCTGGACGACGAGCCGCCACTCTGCGTGTCCATGCCGGAGGAATCGCGGCCCTGCGAACCCATCCTCGACGAGTCGTTTTGCGCGCCGCCATTCGACGTTCCATCTTGCTGGCCGCTACCGCTGCGAGTGCGGTCCTGGGTCTGCGCTCCGTGCTTGTCCTGCGGGTCGGTGTTCTGGCCCACGGACGCCGCGGACTGTGCCATGGCGGACGTGCCGACCACGGCAAGCGAAAGGGCCAAGCCGGACATAAGGATCTTTTTCATGACGGTCTCCCGTGTGATTGCGACGCCCAAAAGTGGACGTCGCATCACCTTGCACGGACGGTGATGAAGCCACCGCAAGGCGATACCCCTTTCGGAAACACGTCGCTGAATCGAATGCGATGCGCTTTCACGCGTGTCGCTGCCGCGTCTATGCATCGGAACGTGCGCGTAACGGATCGGTCGCGGAAGCTTTCGGAAGGCCTTCCAGCGGAGCGGCGCGCGGCATGTACGTCTCACCCGCCCATCGGCGAACAGATCTCGACGACGATGCCGTTCAGGTCACGCACGTGACCGACGCGCTGGCCCCAGGGCTTTTCTTCGATGGGACGGATGACCGATGCGCCATGTTTCACTGCGTGAGCGTATGCGGCTTCGGGTGCTTCGGTGACAAAGGCGATTTCCATCGGTGGTGCGGATTTGTTCGGCGTCGCGTGATCGATGATCAGTCCATTGGCCTCGGCTATGGACTCGTGGGCGAAAGCCAGCGCAGTTGTTCCGGTTTCGAGTTCGGCGTACATGCCGGACTCGTGCAGAAAGCGGCAGTGCAGACCAAAGGCCGCTTCGTAGAAGGCGACGGCTGCCGGAACGTCAGGAACGTAAAGAATGGTGTAGCCGAAGCGCATGGCGGACTCCCTGTGAAGATCAGCCCGCATGGTAAGGGCCGCTCGACGGCGACGCTTGAATCAATCGGCCAACGATCCGAGCGGCATCGTAACGAGGGTGACGGGTGTTCGCTGGCCTGGGGTGAAGCCACCGAAGCGTTGGCATTCGCGCGTCAGGTGGGCCTGGTCGCTGTAGCCGCAGGCGGCGGCAACGTCGGCCAACATGGGGGCGGATTCCGCGCTCATGAT
>Ga0209148_1001654_pt1 | contig 10097 bp, 9 predicted proteins | sample AraplaCol_mMF_r2_2_FD_184288 | JGI IMG/M metagenome (GOLD analysis project Ga0209148, IMG submission 184288) | Arabidopsis root microbial communities from North Carolina, USA - plate scrape CL_Col_mMF_r2 (SPAdes) (version 2) | ecosystem: Host-associated > Plants > Roots > Endosphere | place: USA...
TTCTGCACGCGCGGGTCGTCCTTGTTGTCGGGGCGCGCGACGAGGAAGTTCACGTACGGTGAATCCTTGTCCTCGATCAGCAGGGCATCCTTCACCGGATTGAGCTTGGCGGCCAGCGCGTAGTTGGTGTTGATGAGGGCGAGATCGACCTCACCGAGCACGCGCGGCAACATGGCGGCTTCGAGTTCGCGGAACTTGAGCTTCTTCGGATTCGCGACGACGTCTTTCAACGTGGCGAGGCGATCGTCGGGATGCTTGAGCGTGATGAGTCCATGCCGGGCCAGAAGCAGCAGGGCGCGACTGTTGTTGCTCGGATCGTTCGGGATCACCACGTCGGCGCCATCGGGAAGCTGGTCGATGGACGTGTACTTGCGCGAGTAGGCACCGAACGGTTCGATGTGCACGCCGACGACCTTCACCAGATTGGTGCCGCGCTCGCGGTTGAAGGCGTCGAGATAAGGTTCGGTCTGGAAGAAATTGACGTCCAGTTGCTTCTGCGCGACCTGCATGTTCGGCTGCACATAGTCCGTGAACACGCGGATCTCGAGATCGACGCCTTGCTTCGCCAGCAATGGCTTGATCTCCTTGAGGATTTCCGCATGAGGCACCGGCGTAGCGGCGACGGTCAGCTTGGCGCTGGCAGCACCGCCGTCCTTGTCGCCACCACCGTTCGAACAGCCCGCCACGAGCATGGCGAGGGCGGCGGCGAAGGGAAGCAGGTACTTCTTCATGGTGGCGTCCATCGCTGTGTTGCGGTGCGACAGCATAGACGTCCATACCGCCCGATGCAAAGACGGGCGCGCGGAATCAGCGACGGCTGTAGCGCGTCACCAGACGGTCGCCAATGGACTGCAACACCTGCACGAGCACGACCAGCAGGGCGACGGTCACCAGCATGTAATCGGGTTTGTATCCGTTGTAACCATATTGATAGGCGAGGGCGCCGAGACCGCCTGCGCCCACGATGCCGCCCATGGCCGTGTAGCCGACAAGGGCCACTGCCGTGACGGTGGTGCTCGCAATAAGGCCGGCGCGCGCCTCGGGGAGCAGCACGCGCGTGACGATCTGCGCGGTGGTGGCGCCCATGGCCTGGCTTGCCTCGATGACACCGCGATCGACCTCGCGCAACGCCGTCTCGACGAGACGGGCAAAGAACGGGGCGGCGCCGATCACCAGCGGCACGATGGCGCCACGGATGCCGATGCTGACGCCTGTGATCGCCTGCGTCAGCGGAATCAGCAGAATCATGAGAATGATGAACGGAATCGAGCGGAGCACGTTCACCACGAGCGACAAGGCCGCGTAGAGCTTCGGTCGCGCATGCAGTTGACCGCGCGCGGTAAGGAACAGCCACACGCCGAGCGGAAGGCCGAGCACGAGGGTAAAGAGCAGCGAACCGCCGAGCATCAGCAGCGTGTCGACGCATGCCTGCGCGATTTCCGCCCAGTCGATGTTGGGAAACAAATTCTGCATGGGGCTCATCGGTTCACTTCCTCGATGTCGACGCCGGCGGCGCGGATCTGCGCCAATGCGTCGTCCAGGCGTTCGCCGTGCATGGCGAGGGTCAGCTGTCCGTAGGGCTCGTCCTTGATGCGATCCACGCGGCCCGACAGCAGGTTGTATTCGACGCCCGTGTCGCGGACCACGCGCGACAGCAGCGGCGAATACGTGGCGTCACCGCGGAACGACAGGCGGAACAACCGCCCTGAGACGCCGGGGAATTCCGGGCCGCGGCCTTCGCGATGGTCGGCTTCGGCCACGAAGCGACGCGTCGTCGGATGGTGCGGATGCAGGAAGACGTCGGCGACCGAGCCCATCTCCACGACATGTCCGGCATCGAGCACGGCTACGCGATCGCAGACACGGCGGATCACGTCCATCTCGTGCGTGATGAGCACGATGGTGAGGCCGAGGCGACGGTTGATGTCGGCCAGCAGTTCCAGCACCGAAGCCGTGGTCTGCGGATCGAGCGCGCTGGTGGCTTCGTCGCAGAGCAGGATGGACGGCCGCGTGGCGAGCGCACGCGCGATGCCGACGCGTTGCTTCTGGCCGCCCGAAAGCTGTGCGGGGTATTTATCCGCGTGCGCGGACAAGCCGACCAGGCCCAGCAACTCGGCGACGCGCTCGGCCACGGCGGCCTCGGTCATGCCGCCTTGCAGACGCAGCGGGAACGCCACGTTGTCGGCCACGCTGCGCGACGAAAGCAGGTTGAAGTGCTGGAAGATCATGCCGATGCCGGCGCGCAGACGGCGCAGCTCGGCGCCTTGCGCGTCGGTCACGTCACGGCCGTCGACGAACACGCGGCCCGCTGTCGGGCGTTCGAGGAGATTGATGAGCCGCAGCAGCGTGGATTTGCCGGCACCGGAATGACCGATGATGCCGAACACCTCGCCCGCCTCGATCGTGAGATCGACCGGATGCAGCGCGGGAGCGGTGGACCCGTTCACGCGATAGGACTTGGAGGCGGCGGCGAAACGAATCACGGGCAGAGGCTCTTGGCCGGAAAGACGGCCATGGTAGCCGAACCCGGCGATGCCCGGCGCCTCGCTTCCCGGCGTCGCGGCGTAGACTGTGCGACACCCTTCAGCAGGAATCCGCTCATGTCCAGTATCTACGATTTTTCAGCGCGCGATATCGACGGCAAGGAGCGCTCGCTCGCCGAGTTTCGTGGCAAGACGTTGCTGGTGGTGAACGTGGCCTCCAAGTGCGGATTCACGCCGCAGTACAAGGGGCTGGAAGAGCTCTACCGCACGTGGCACGACCGCGGCTTCGAGGTGCTGGGCTTTCCCTGCGACCAGTTCGGTCACCAGGAGCCTGGCGACGAAGACGAGATTCGCCGGTTCTGCTCGTTGACCTACGAGGTGAGCTTCCCGATGTTCGCCAAGGTCGAAGTCAACGGCGAGCACGCGCATCCGCTGTATCGCTGGCTCAAGGCAGAGAAGAAAGGCTTGCTCGGCACCGAGGCGATCAAGTGGAACTTCACCAAGTTCCTTGTCGATCGCGAAGGTCAGGTCGTGGATCGCTACGCGCCGACCGACACGCCGGAAAAGATCGGCAAGGATCTCCCGGCGGTCCTGGGCTGACGCAGGTTCAAGGCAACCAGGATGGCCGCGACTTCGCTAGGAAGGCGGAGAGGCCGTCCTGGCCCTCCGGCGAGACGCGCAGGCGGGCGATGAGCGCGGCGTTGGTCGCGTCGGTGTGCTCCATGGTCTCCGGCACCATGCCGCCCATGGAGAGTGCGAGGCGCTTCGCTTCGCGCTGAGCCACCGGGCCGCCCTTGGCGAGCAGATCCAGTACGCGGTCCACGGCGGCGTCGAGGGCATCGGTCGCCACGGTCTCGTGCACGAGGCCCATGCCGAGCGCGGCAGCGGCGTCGAAGACCTCGCCAGTGAGGAACAGGCGGCGCGCCTGGCGCAGGCCCACCGCCGCCACGACGTAGGGCGAAATCACTGCCGGCACCAGGCCCAGTTTCACTTCCGAGAGGGCGAACTTCGCTCCTTCGGACGCGATGGCGATGTCGCAGCAGGCCACGAGGCCTACGCCGCCGCCGAACGCGGCGCCGTTGACGCGGGCGATGGTGGGCTTCGACAGAAACTGCAGGGTACGCATCAGCGCCGCGAGGCGCAGCGAGTCCTCGATGTTCTCGGCTTCGCTGGCCTGTGCCATGCCGCGCATCCAGCGCATGTCGGCGCCCGCGGAAAAGCTCGCCCCCGCGCCGGTAAGCACCACGGCCCGTACGCTTTCATCGGCGTCCACCGCCACGAGTGCCGCGGTGAGGTCGGCGATCAAGCCGTCGTCGAAGGCGTTGTGAATCTCTGGACGGTTCATGACCAGATGGACGACGGCATCCCGGCGGATCGTTTCGACAGCAGACATGGCGGCACTCCTGTTTTCAGCCCGCCATCATAAGGGGCCGGTACCGGCGGTGGGAGCCAGCCTTGGGACGGTACCTGCGGTGGACCCAGCCTTAGGGACGGTACCCACGGTGGGAGCCAGCCTGCTGGCGATGGGTGCTCGCCGCAAGCACCCATCGCCAGCAGGCTGGCTCCCACCAAAGCACAACCGGTTTTGGGGCGTTGTGGGAGCCGCTACAGCGGCGAGGGAGTTGCGTCACGGCTTCATCGCTCGTTGGCTTCTCGCCGCCATGGCGGCTCCCACAGTCGCTTCGTCCGGTTGCCCCGCTGGATTGGATGCAGCCCTCCCTGTAAAGGCATATAATGCGAACAGTTCTTATTTGAGTATCCGCTGTGCGCCTCTCAGACGCGCCGAAAGGTGCCAACGCCGTGGTCCAGTCCGTTACCGATGCCCATCCTTCCGATCCGATCGCCCAGCGACTGCGCGATCTGGGTTTCGTTGCGGGTGAGCCGGTGCGCCTGGTGGCTCGCGGCCCGCTCGGGGGCGATCCGTTGCTGATCCAGATCGGTTCCACACGTTTCGCCCTGCGCAAGGCGGAGGCGGCGCGCGTCGACGTATCCGTAGGAGACGCCGCATGAGCGCCACAGCCATGCGCATCGCCCTGGTGGGCAACCCGAACTGCGGCAAGACGGCGCTGTTCAACCAGCTCACCGGCGGGCGGCAGAAGGTCGCCAATTACGCGGGTGTCACGGTCGAGCGCAAGGAAGGCCGCTTCGTGGCCCCCTCCGGACGCACGCTGCATGTGCTCGATCTGCCGGGCGCGTACAGCTTCGAAGCGACGAGTCCCGACGAAGCGATCACCCGCGATGTCTGCTATGGCCGTTACCCAGGCGAAGCCGCACCGGACCTCATCGTCTGCGTGGCGGATGCGACGAATCTCCGTCTGCACCTGCGTTTCGTGCTCGAAGTGCGCCGCCTGGGTCGCCCGGTGGTGCTTGCGCTCAACATGATGGATGCCGCGCGCCGTCGTGGCATCGTCATCGACGTCGACGCTTTGTCGCGCCGTCTCGGCGTGCCGGTGGTCGAGACGATCGCGGTCAAGCGCGGCGGCGCGCAGGCGCTGATCGAACGCATCGACGCCAGCGTGCCCAAGGTGACGCCCGCGCCGATCGACGAGGCCACCGTCGAACAACTGCATGCCGAGGTGCGTTCGATCCTGGCCGACACGGTGACGCTGCCGCGCGACACGGTTGCGCTCGACGACGCCATCGATCGCTGGGTGCTGCATCCCGTCTTTGGCCTGGCGATTCTCGCCACGCTGATGTTCCTCGTCTTCCAGGCGGTGTTCTCCTGGGCCCAGCCCGTGATGGACGCCATCCAGGCAGGCATTGCCGCACTGGGTACCACGGTCACCGGGTTCCTTCCGGAAGGCAGCGCCTTGCACAGCCTGCTCAACGACGGCCTGTTCGCGGGCCTGGGTGCGGTGCTCGTGTTCCTGCCGCAGATTCTCATCCTGTTCCTCTTCATCCTCGTGCTCGAGGAGTCGGGTTATCTGCCTCGTGCTGCCTTCCTGCTCGATCGCATGATGTTCCGCGTGGGCCTGACGGGCAGGGCATTCATTCCGCTGCTGTCGAGTTTTGCCTGCGCCATCCCCGGCATCATGGCCACACGCAGCATCCAGGACCCGCGCGACCGTCTTACCACGATCCTGGTGGCGCCGCTGATGACCTGTTCGGCGCGCCTGCCGGTCTATACCTTGCTGATCGCCGCGTTCATTCCCGATCGCACCGTGGCTGGCGTGTTCAACCTGCAGGGCATCGTGCTGTTCACGCTGTACTTCGCGGGCATTTTCAGTGCGCTGGGAGTGGCGTTCGTCATCAAGCGGCTGCGCAAGGACAAGAGCGAGCACGCGCTCATCATGGAACTGCCGTCGTATCGGCTGCCCAACGTGCGCGACATCGCGCTCGGGCTGTGGGAACGCGCCGTGATCTTCCTCAAGCGCGTGGGCGGCATCATCCTCGCGCTCACCGTGCTGCTGTGGTTCCTTTCCAGTTTTCCTGGGCCGCCGGAAGGCGCGACGCAGCCTGCCATCGACTACAGCATCGCCGGACGCCTCGGTCGGCTGCTGGAATACGTATTCGCGCCGATCGGCTTCAACTGGCAGATCTGCATCGCGCTCGTGCCGGGTCTGGCCGCGCGCGAAGTCGCCGTGGCGGCGCTCGGAACGGTGTATGCCATGTCCGGCAGCGACGATGCATTGGCATCGCAGCTGGGCCCGGTGATCTCGCACCAGTGGTCGCTGGCTACGGCGCTGTCGTTGCTCGCCTGGTACGTGTTCGCGCCGCAGTGCATGTCCACGCTGGCGGTGATCCGCCGCGAAACGAACTCCTGGCGTAACGTGGCCGTCGCTGCCGGGTATCTCTTCGGCCTGGCGTACCTGGCCTCGCTGGCCACCTACCAGATCGCGAGGGCGCTGACATGACCACGTTCGAGTGGGTCCAGGGCGTGGTCATCGGCACGATCGTTGCGGCGAGCGCCTGGATGGCGTTCCGCAAGCTGCTGCCGAAGACCTCGACGCGCGTGCTGGCGCATGTGTCCGCCAGCCTCAATCGCGATGGACGCGCGCCGTCGCTGCGTTCCCTCGGTCGACGTCTGCAACCGGCTGCGGCGACGGGAAGCTGCGGCGATGGCTGCGGTTCGTGCAACAGCTGTGGCCCTGCCGTCGCGCCGACGGAAGCTCAGCCGCTGCAGTTCAAGCCACGCCGGCCGTCCTAGCGCGGCGCATCCTGCGTCGTTGCCGCCTCGGCAGCACGCTGCCGACGCCGCCGGCGGAGGGTCCACCAACTCACCGACAGGTTCACGGCGAACCAGGCGCCGATCAACGCCAGTGGCCAGGCAATCGCTGCCGGCCAGAGCACGCCGATCACGGTGAGCACCACCGCCGTTACCGCGCCGAGCAACGGCCCGGTCTCGGTATCGCCAAGCACACGGTGCTGCGTGATCGCGGCACCCACGGTGTTGGCGATGCGCAACGAGGCGGCGGCTGCGCGGCTGGAACTGCCGCCCGCGCGGTGCGGGCGGGGCGGTCTCGGCGACCGGTAGCGCATGCGCTCATTGCGCGAGCGCCGACGCCGGCCACCGAGAAGAATTTCCGTCGCGTTTTCCAGATCCTTTTCGTACTGAGCGGCCAACTGCCCCGCGAAACCGGCATCCTCGATCGCCACGTCGATCTCGCGGTTGCCGAGCCAACTGGCGATGTTGAGATTGGACGAACCCACGCGTGCCCAACGGCCGTCCGCCACGGCGGTCTTTGCATGGAGCATCGATCCGTTCCACTCGAACACGCGAATGCCCGCCTGTAATAGCGGCCGGTAACCGGATCGCGACATGCTTGCCACCATCGGGATGTCGCTGCTGCCGGGCACCAGCAGGCGCACGTCCACGCCATCCCGCGCGGCCGCGGACAGGGCCTGCACGTACGGCGCCACACCGACGAAATACGCATCGGTCAGCCACAGCGTCTGCCGGGCCATCGCGGCCACCATCTGGTCGAGCCGGTACATGCCTGCGGTACTCGGCTGCGTCGCGATCACGCGCAGTGAGACGTCGCCGGGCATCGGCATGTCCGGAAGCGCTGCCAGCCGTTCGTCGTTGGGCAGCGGCTCGCCCGCCTGCGCCCAGCTATCCGCGAAGGCGTGTTCGATCTCCGCCACGGCCGGCCCACGCAGTGCCACGCCCGTATCGCGCCAGGGCGGCACGTTGCGGTCGGGATCGCCCAACCATTTCTCGCTGATGCATACACCCGAAAGAAAACCCACCGTGCCGTCTACCACCAACACCTTGCGGTGGTCGCGGCTCACCCAGCCGAACGAGCTGCCCAGCCGTGGTGGGTTGTAGATGCGGACCTGTCCACCTGCCTCGCGCAGCGGGTTCCAGAACGACGCGCGCGACTGCCCGAGGCAACCGCCCCAATCCGCGATGACCGCCACGAACACGCCCGCGTGCGCCCGTTCGACCAACGCGTCGCGGAACGCGCCACCCACCGCGTCGTCGCGAATGATGTAGTTCTCGAGAAACACGTGGCGACGCGCGCCTGCGATGGCGGCGAGCCAGGCGTCGAAGTGCGCGCGTGCGTCGATCAGCAACTCCACGGCATTGCCGCCGATCAGCGGCGCGCCCGCGCTGCGGCTCAGCGCCTGTTCGGCGAACAGGCGGCTGGAGAACCCGGTACTTTGCTGGAAGACGTTCATGCCGGAAGTGTATCGGGATACGGGGTCGCCGCCTTGTGCAGGCGGGTGGTCCGGGCGGCCGTCACTCGCGTGCGGCGGTCCGTCATGCCGATGCGCTAAAATCGCGGCCTATGACCGAAGACCTCTCCAGCCGCCCGCGTCCCGCGGAAGCCGGCGCACGCCGCCCCAGCGTGGGTGTCACGATCGACCGCGTTCAGGTCGGTGGTGGTGCGCCCATCGTCGTCCAGTCGATGACCAACACCGATACGGAAGACCCCGTCTCCACCGCGAAGCAGGTGGCCGAATTGGCCCGTGCCGGTTCGGAAATGGTCCGGATTACCGTGAATACGCCGGCCGCCGCTGCCGCGGTGCCGCGCATTCGCGAACGCCTGGAGATGATGGGCGTCTCGGTGCCGCTGATCGGCGATTTCCACTACAACGGCCATCAGCTGCTGGAAGGCGAGCCGGCCTGCGCCGAGGCGCTGGCCAAGTACCGGATCAACCCCGGCAACGTGGGCTTCGGCAAGAAGAAGGATGCCCAGTTCGCCTCGATCATCGAGATGGCGATCCGCTACGACAAGCCGGTTCGCATCGGCGCCAATTGGGGCTCGCTCGACCAGTCCATGGTCGCCGTGCTGATGGATGAGAACGCCGGTCGTGCGGTGCCGTGGGATGCCGGCCACGTGGCCCGTGAGGCGCTGATCCGTTCCGCGCTCGACTCCGCGGCACGGGCGGAGGATCTCGGCCTGCCGCGCGAGCGGATCATCCTGTCCTGCAAGGTCTCGGGCGTTCAGGAACTCATCGCGGTCTACCGGGATCTGGCGCGTCGTGGTGACTACGCTTTGCACCTCGGCCTGACCGAAGCGGGTATGGGCTCCAAGGGGATCACCGCATCGGCGGCTGCGCTGGCCGTGCTGCTGCAGGAAGGCATCGGCGACACCATCCGCATCTCGCTCACGCCGGAGCCTGGCCAGTCGCGCACCGCGGAGGTCATCGTCGCGCAGGAACTCCTGCAGACCATGGGCCTGCGTGCCTTCACGCCGTTGGTCACGGCATGCCCCGGGTGCGGGCGCACTACCAGCGAGTTCTTCCAGGAGCTCGCGAAGACCGTCCAGGGCCATGTGCGCGAACAGATGCCCGTGTGGCGCGTGAAGTACGACGGCGTAGAGAATCTCACGCTCGCCGTCATGGGTTGCGTCGTGAATGGCCCGGGCGAGTCGCGCCACGCCAACATCGGCATTTCGCTGCCCGGCAATGGCGAAGCTCCGTCCGCACCCGTGTTCATCGACGGCGAGAAGGCGATGACCCTGCGCGGCGACCGCATCGCCGAGGAGTTCGTGGCGATCCTCGACGAGTACGTAGAAACCCACTATGCGGCGCGCGGCGACTGAACCATCACGCCATGCATGCGGGACGATCGGTCATCATGATCGGTGGTCCTAGCAATGGAGATCATGCATGACAGAGAACGTTCCGCTTCTCACGCTCAACGATGGCAACAAGGCGCCGCAGCTCGGCTTCGGCGTCTTCCAGATTCCCGATGGCGAGACCGCCGATGCGGTCGCGGCCGCGCTGGCCGCGGGCTATCGCTCCATCGATACGGCATCGATCTACGGCAACGAACGCGGCGTGCGCGACGGCATGCAGCGCTCCGGCGTGGCGCGTGGCGACATCTTCCTTACGACCAAGCTGTGGAATGCACATCAAGGCTTCGACGAGACGCTGCGCGCCTTCGATGAAAGCATGCAGCGGCTCGGCACCGACTATCTCGACATGTACCTCATCCATTGGCCGACGCCCAAGCGCGACCGCTACATGGATACGTGGAAGGCCTTTGTCCGGTTGCAGAAGGAAGGCCGTATTCGCTCGATCGGCGTGTCGAATTTCCAGCCGGATCACCTGCAACGTCTGATCGACGAAAGCGGCGTGGTGCCGGTGGTGAATCAGATCGAACTGCACCCGTATTTCGCCCAGCGCGAACTGGTGAAAGCACACGCCCGCTGGGGCATCGTC
>Ga0209148_1001656_pt1 | contig 10082 bp, 12 predicted proteins | sample AraplaCol_mMF_r2_2_FD_184288 | JGI IMG/M metagenome (GOLD analysis project Ga0209148, IMG submission 184288) | Arabidopsis root microbial communities from North Carolina, USA - plate scrape CL_Col_mMF_r2 (SPAdes) (version 2) | ecosystem: Host-associated > Plants > Roots > Endosphere | place...
CCGGATGCCGATCCGGTGCTGCGCGCCACGTGTGAGCAGTTGAGCGCGAAGTGGGGGAGCCTGGTCGACCGCGCCATGCCGGCGCCGGTCAGGCGTCCGCTGTTGGCGCGCATCCTGGGGCAGGGCAGGCCGGCGCTGGCGACGTGAAACGGTTCAGCCGAGCCAGGCCTTCAGCGCCGCTTCGCCGTCCGCGCTGAACGCGAGCACGCGCGAATCCGGCACGCGGCGCGCCCAGCCCAGTTGCTGGAAGCGGTCCAGCAGCGCCGTCCCGAGGGCGCCGGCCAGGTGATGGCGGCGCTCGCTCCAGTCCAGGCAATGAAGGCACAGCGGGCGGCGCGCCGCCGCGGGCAGCGGATCGATGCCGAGTTGCGCGACGAGGGCGCGGCCGGCATCCGTGAGCGCGACGCCGCCGGCATCCAGCGCGAACGCGCCGCGCCGGGCCAGGCCTTCGTAGACGAGCACGCCGAGTTCGCCCGCGAGATGGTCGTAGCAGACGCGCGCCTTGCGCAGCGCCGGTTCGCGCGGGCTGGAACGCACGCGCACGGCGCCGGTGCCGAACGCGATGCCCATCATGGATTCGAGCAGGTGCGCGACGTCGGCGTCGGCGATGCGGAAATAGCGGTGCCGGCCCTGCGCCTCGACCGCCAGCAGGCCGGCGTCGCGCAGCTTGGCCAGGTGCGTGCTGATGGTCTGGCGCGTGACGCCGGCGGCGTCGGCCAGTTCCGTGGCCGTGAGCGCCATGCCGCTCATCAGCACGTTCAGCACTTCGGCGCGCGCATGGTCGCCGATCAGCGCGGCGATGTTGGCGATATTGGGTCCGTCCCTCATGCTTCGATCTTAGCCGAAGCATCGCGCAGGTGCCAGCGGCTACGATGGGCTTTTAACCGACACGAGGCGCCATCATGCCCATCACCTGTTTCATCCGCTACGAGATCGATCCCGTCCAGCGCGACGCCTTCCGCCGGTATGCCGGGAACTGGGGGCGCATCATCCCGCGCCTGGGCGGCCGCCTGCTCGGCTACTTCCTGCCGCACGAGGGGACGAATTACGAGGCGTGGGGGCTCGTCGGCTTCGACAGCCTGGCCGATTACGAAGCCTACCGGCTGCGATTAAAAGACGATGGCGAAGCCCGGGCCAACTTCGATTTCGCGCGCGAGAAACGCTTCATCCTGCGCGAGGAGCGCACGTTTACCGAGCCGGTCGAGGGCACGCTGCCATGATCGCCGTGATCTTCGAAGTGGAGCCGGCGCCCGGCCGGCGCCAGGATTACCTCGACGCGGCCGCCGCGCTGCGTCCCGAGCTGGAAGCGATCGACGGCTTCATCTCGATCGAGCGTTTCGCCTCGTTGTCCCGGCCGGATCGCATCCTGTCGCTGTCGTTCTGGCGCGACGAGGAAGCGGTCAAGCGCTGGCGCACGCTTCCCGCGCATCGCGCCATGCAGATGGCGGGCCGCGCCGGCATTTTTGCCGACTACCGCCTGCGCGTGGCCGCCGTCGTGCGCGACTACGGGATGTTCGACCGCGCCCAGGTGCCGGACGACGCGCGCGCCGTGCACGGCTGATCAGTCCTTGATCTCGGGCTCGACGAGTTGCGCGAGGAGCTGCAGCGATTCCTGCCAGCCGAGATAGCACAGCTCGGCGGGGATCGCGGCGGGGATGCCTTCCTGTGTGATTTTCACTTCGACGCCGCAGAACACGTCGCGCAGCTGCACCGTGGTCTGCATCCGTCCCGGCAGGTTCGGATCGTTGAATTCGGCCGTGTAGCGCAGGCGTGCGCCCGGTTCCAGTTCCAGGTACTCGCCACCGAACGAGTGGCCGCCGCCGGTCGTGAAATTCGTGAACGACATCTGGTAGCGCCCGCCGACGCGGGCATCCATCTCATGCACGGTGCCGGTGAAGCCGTGCGGCGGCAGCCATTTGGCCAGGGCGGCGGGTGTGACGAACGCGCGGTAGACGCGGTCGGCGGTGGATTTCAGAATGCGGTGCAGCTCGACGGTATTCGTGGACATGATCGGTCTCCTTGGCTTGAGTGGCAGAGGACATCCCTCTGATCCTACGACGAACGGGCGGCCGGCGCATCGACACGCGGCCGACATTTATTTTACCGTCCGCGAAAGCGCCGGATCGCCGCATCGACCATGCCCTCCGCGCTGCCCTGGCGTTCGTACTGCCCGCGCAGGAAGGCCGCGTCGCCGCCTTCGACGGCGGCCGCGCCCAGGTGCGGCAGCGCGTCCCGGCTGCCCAGCGCCAGCGCATGCGGTTCGATCAGGGCGAGCGTGGCGAGGATGTCGTCGCGCAGCGGGATCTGTGCGTAGGTTTTCGGATGGGTGATCACGCCGTCGAGGCCGAAGCGGCTGGCCTGGAAGCGGTTGTAGTTGTAGACGAGGTAGTCGTCTTCCAGCGGCGCGGCTTCCGTCCGCTCCAGCAGATGACGGCACAGCGCCTGCAGGTAAGCGGCCAGCGCCGCGGCCCGTTCGACCGTCAGCGGGGTGTCGCACACGCGCAGCTCGATCGTGCCGTATTCCGGCTTGGGTCGTAGGTCCCAGTAAAAATCCTTCATGCTCTTGATGATGCGCGTGCGCTCCATCTTGGCGAAGTAGACGTTGGAAAAATCGTCCCAGCTGAGCGTGAACGGGGCGCGGCCGCTGAGCGGAAAGGCCGACACGGAATTCAGGCGCGCGGAATCGAAACCGCTGTCGTGGCCCTGCACGAACGGCGACGAGGCGGACAAGGCGATGAAGTGCGGGATGTAGCGCGACAGCGCGTGCAGCAGGAACAGGGCGTCGTCGCCGCTGGCGCAGCCGATGTGCACGTGCTGGCCGAATACGGTGAACTGCTTGGCCAGGTAGCCGTACAGCGCCGACAATTCCTGGTAGCGCGGCTTGGCCGAGATGCGCTGCTCGGACCAGTGCTGGAACGGATGGGTGCCACCGCCGGCGATGCCGATGTTCAGCACGTCGCCGGCGGCGACGAGCGTGGCGCGGATGTCGAGCAGTTCGGCCAGCAGCGCGCCGTAGCCGGTCTGCACGCTCGAATTTATCTCGATCATGCTCTCCGTGATCTCGGGCGTGACGTTGCCGGGGAACGGCTTGCGCTTCAGGAGGTGCATCAGGTCGGGACTGGCCGGCGTGAGGTCGAAGTCGGACAGGCTGACGAGCTGCAGTTCCAGCTCGACCCCGAACGTCAACGGCTTCGATGTGGCGAAGGGTTCAAGCGGCATGGTTGCTCTCCGGCGCCTCGCGCGCGCCCACGAGGGCGCGCTGCAGGATGATGGGACCGAACACTTCGAGCAGCATCGTGACGGCCGCCACGGCGCGCAATTCCTCGACGACCGCGACGCCCGCGTGGCGCGCATGCTCGATCAGCAGGATCACGAACACGGACAACGGCGTCAGCGCCACGCCCGTCAGCGCGCCCTTGCGCCAGGAGATGCCGGCGAGGTGCGCGAACGCGGTCACACCGGCCGTCTTCGCCAGCAGGCGCACGAGCACGAGGGCCACGGCAAGCGCCGCGCCGGCCCACACGCGGCGCCAGTCGAGCGTCGACGCCGCGAACACGAACAGCACGACGGTGAGCAGCTCGCCCAGCGCGCCGAAATTGCGCTGCGCCTGGCTGAATGCGACGCGGCGGTGGCGCGCCGCCAGTCCGAACGCGAGCGCGGCGACGACGGGCGACAGCCCCAGCGTATACGTGATCGCCACGAGCAGGATCACGGCCAGCGCGAAGGCGACGGTGGCGTCCTGCGCCAGCTTGCCCAGCAGGCGCACGATGCCCGGCACGACGAGTCCGAACACGGCGCCGGTGAAGGCCGAGACGCCCAGCACGACGAGGCTGTTCCACAGCGCGTCGCCGACGTCCTCGGACGTGCGGAAGATCCACAGGCCGACGGCGGCGTTGAACGCGAACACGGCCAGCACGCAGTTCAGCGCGCACAGGTGCAGCGCCCGTTCCGTCACCTGGCCGGAGCTTTTCTGTTCGTTGATCACGCGGACGACGGTCGCGGGCGACGTCGCCATCGACAGCGATGCCAGCATGAGCCGGTCGATCAGGGGCGTGCCGAACGCGTTCGCGACGAAGTACACGCCGACGAAGGTGAGGCCCGCCTCGACGAGCCCAGTGACGCCGATCCACGGATTCGTGCGCAGCCAGCGCAGGTTGATGCGGTAGCCCAGCTCGAACAGGATCAGCCCGAACCCGACGTCGGCCAGCAGCAGTGCGCTGCCGGTCTCCGGCCGCGGCAGCACGCCCAGTTGCGGCGCGGCCAGCACGAAGCCGACGAGCCCATAAAAACTGATGCGCGGCAGGCCGGTCCAGCGCTGCCCGAATTCGCCGGCCAGCCAGGCCGCCGTGATCGCGAACGGCCAGGCGAGGCTGGTCAGGATCGCCAGGAATTCCGGCATGGACACTCCTTTGTCAAAACCTTACGACTTGCGGCCGATTCTACAAGAGGGATTTGTCCGCACGATTACGTGGCGATTATTTGCTGAGCAGGCGCATCGCCCGTTCCAGCCCATCCATCGTCACCGGGAACATCCGGTTTCCCATGATTCTCCGGACGATGTCAATCGACTGCCGGTACTGCCACAAATGCTCGGGCTCGGGATTCAGCCAGGCGAACTTGGGAAACGCGTGGCAGAACCGGGCCAGCCATTCGGCCCCCGCTTCGTCGTTGGCATATTCGACGGAGCCTCCCGGCGCCAGGATCTCGTAGGGGCTCATCGTCGCGTCGCCGACGAAGATCAGGCGCGTGTCGGACGGGTAGGTGCGCAGCACGTCCCACGTGGGGAAGCGCTCCGCGTGGCGGCGCCGGTTGTTCTTCCACAGGTGGTCATACACGCAGTTGTGGAAATAGTAGAACTCCATGTGCTTGAACTCGGCCTTCGCCGCCGAAAACAGTTCTTCGGTGCGCTCGACGTGGTCGTCCATCGTGCCGCCCACGTCCAGCAGCATCAGCACCTTGATGCGGTTGCGCCGCTCCGGCTGCATCTTGATGTCGAGCCAGCCGGCGTTGTTGGCGGTGGAGCGGATCGTCTCGTCCAGCGCCAGCTCGTCGGCCGCGCCCTGGCGCGCGAAGCGGCGCAGGCGGCGCAGCGCGACCTTGATGTTGCGGATGCCCAGTTCGCGTTCGCCGTCGTAGTCGCGGTAGCTGCGCTGGTCCCAGACTTTGACGGCGGACCGGTTGCCGCCGTTGCCGCCGATGCGGATACCCTCGGGATTGGTGCCGCCGTTGCCGAACGGGGAGGTGCCGCCCGTGCCGATCCATTTGTTGCCGCCTTCGTGGCGCTCCTTCTGTTCCTTCAGCAGCGCTTGCAGGCGGTCCATCAGCTTGTCGTAGCCGAGCTTTTGCAGCTGCGCCTTCTGTTCCGCCGTCAGCTCGCGTTCGAGCCGCTTGAGCAGCCAATCCAGAGGAATGTCGGCCTTGGAATCGAACACTGTCTCGATGCCTTTGAAGAAGGCGCCGAACGCGCGGTCGAACTTGTCGAAATGGGCTTCATCCTTCACCAGCGTCAGGCGCGCGAGATAATAAAACTCGTCGAGCGACGGCGCGATCACCTGCTTCTGCAGCGCTTCCAGCAGCGTGAGGAATTCCCGGATCGTGACGGGAACCTTGGCGTCGCGCAGGGTGAAGAAGAAGTCGATCAGCATGCCGCGCTCCTTACCGCGCGTGGCGCGTGAGCCGATCATGCAGGTGCGACTTGACCTCGTGCCACTCGCCGCGCACGATGCTGTACATGACCGTGTCGCGCACCGTGCCGTCACGGCGCGGCGCATGGTGACGGATCACGCCATCCTTCTTCGCGCCCAGGCGCTCGATGGCGGCCTGCGACGCGTAATTGAAGTTATCGGTGCGCAGGCCGACGACGGCGCAGCCCAGCGTGTCGAACGCGTGCGACAGCAGCAGGAGCTTGCAGCTCGTGTTGACGTGGCTGCGCTGGCGGCTCTTCGCATACCACGTGTAGCCGATTTCGACGCGGTCGATCGCGGGCATGATGTCGTGGTAGCTGGTCGTGCCGACCACGGCGTCGCTGGAAGAGTCGACGACGGCGAAGGCGACGCGGTTCGTCGTGTCCAGCGCGGTGCGGATATAGGCTTCCGTGTCCTCGGGTTCGGGCACGGACGTGATGCGCAGGTTCCACAGTTCGCCGTCCTGCGCCGCCGCGCGCAGGCCGTCCAGGTGGTGCGGCCCGAGCGGTTCCAGGCGCACGCCGTTGAATTCGAGGGTGACGGGATCGACGCGGATCATCGGTTGTGCCTCGCCATCGCCACCAGGCGCTCGAACAGACTGACGTCCTGCTCGTTCTTGAGCAGCGCGCCGGCCAGCGGCGGCACGATCGTCTTGCCGTCCTGGCTGCGCAGGACCTCGACCGGGATGTCCTCGGCCAGCAGGAGCTTCAGCCAGTCGAGGAATTCCGACGTCGACGGTTTCTTCTTGAGGCCCGGGACGTCGCGCAATTCGTAGAAGCTCTGCAGCGCGGCGGCCAGCAGGTCGGCCTTCAGCGTCGGATAGTGGACCTGCACGATGTCCGCCATCGTGTCGCGGTCGGGGAATTTGATGTAGTGGAAGAAGCAGCGGCGCAGGAAGGCGTCCGGCAGGTCCTTCTCGTTGTTCGACGTGATGATGACGAGCGGGCGGTGCCTGGCCACGACCATCTCGCGCGTCTCGTAGACGTAGAACTCCATCCGGTCCAGCTCACGCAGCAGGTCGTTGGGGAATTCGATGTCGGCCTTGTCGATCTCGTCGATCAGCAGCACCACCGGCTCGGGTGCCGTGAACGCCTGCCACAGCACGCCCTTGACGATGTAATTATGGATGTCGCGCACGCGCTCGTCGCCCAGCTGCGAATCGCGCAGGCGCGAGACGGCGTCGTATTCGTACAGGCCCTGCTGGGCTTTGGTGGTGGACTTGATGTGCCACTGCAGCAGCGGCATGTTCAGCGCGGCCGCCACTTCCTCGGCCAGCATCGTCTTGCCGGTGCCGGGTTCGCCCTTGATCAGCAGGGGCCTGGCGAGGGTGAGGGCGGCGTTGACCGCCAGTTTCAGGTCGGCGGTGGCGACATAGTTGTCGCTGCCTTCGAAGCGTCGGGATGCGTGCATGGGCCTGCGCGGTTGGTGTGGGAATGCCAATGAGTATATGACAGAACGGCGTGGCGCGAAGGCCGTCCATGCTGCGCTGCCCAATGGACTCGACCATATTCTTCGGATAGAATCGACCGGTTCGTAGCACAAATGCCAAGTGTTTTGCAGTCGCAGTACCGGGGGTCTCGAAAACCTGCTGCCGCCGCACGGGTCGCAAGGCGCCCTATCGAATCAACCTCACGATAGGTCATCCATGAAAATTTCAACAGCATTACTCGTGCTTGCCGCCGGCGCCTCGATGGCCGGCACGGCCGGCGCGGCCGACATCGTCGGCAATCCAAAAGCAGCACCCAACAAGATCGAGATGTGTATCGGCTGCCACGGCATCGCCGATTACAAGAGCAGCTTCCCCGAGGTGTATCGCGTACCCAAGATCGGCGGACAGTCGGCCAAGTACATCGAAGCCGCGCTGCATGCGTATAAAAAAGGCGACCGCAATCACCCGTCCATGGACGGCATCGCGGCCAGCCTGTCCGACCAGGACATCGCCGACATCGCCGCGTATTATTCGCAACAGACCCCGGCCAAGTAAGGAGCGCGCCATGAATAAACTGAGCATCGCGCTGGCCCTGGGCGCAGCAATCTTCGCACTGTCCGGCCAGGCCATGGCCTCGGGCGACGCCGCCAACGGCGCCGCGCTGGCGAAAAAATACAACTGCGCGTCCTGCCACGGCGCCGACTTCAAGACCCCGATCGACCCGAGCTATCCCAAGCTGGCCGGCCAGCACGCCGACTACCTGGTGCATGCGCTGACCGCGTACAAGCGCGGCAACAAGGTCGCGAATGGCCGCAGCAATCCGATCATGGCCGGCATGGCCCAGCCGCTGTCCGACCGCGACATGGCGGACATCGCCGCCTACCTGCAAAGCCTGCCCGGACCGCTCGTCACGAAGCGCTGATCCGCGCGGGCCGTTACAATGACGGCCCTTCCGGATGATCTGGAATCCCTCCTGCCGCGTGCCGGCCGGAGGGATTTGTTTTTTGGAGTGCCACCGTGCCCGCTATATCTCCCTCCCACGTCAGGACGAACGTATTGAGCGGCCTGACGGTCGCGCTGGCCCTGGTGCCGGAAGCCATCGCCTTCGCCCTCGTGGCCCACGTGGCCCCGCTCACCGGCCTGTATGCCGCCGTGCTGGTGTCCTTCATCACGTCCGCGTTCGGCGGCCGGCCGGGCATGATTTCCGGCGCGGCCGGCGCGCTGGCCGTCGTCATGGTCGCGCTGGTCGTCCAGCATGGCGTGCAATACCTGTTCGCCGCCGTCGTGCTGATGGGCGTGCTGCAGATGCTGTTCGCGGCCGCGCGGCTCGGCAAATTCATCCGCACGGTGCCGCACCCCGTGATGCTGGGCTTCGTCAACGGCCTCGCCATCGTGATCTTCGTCGCCCAGTTCGAACACTTCAAGGCGGGCGGCGGCTGGATGGCCGGCCCGCGCTTGTGGACGATGCTGGGCCTCGTCGCGCTGACGATGGCGGTCGTGTATCTCACGCCGCGCATCACGAAAGCCGTGCCGGCCACGCTGGTCGGCATCCTCGCCGTCGCGCTGCTGGCGCACTTCGCGCACATCGACACCAGGACGGTGGGCGACCTCGGCTCCATCGCCGGCGGCCTGCCGGCATTCCGCGTGCCGGACGTGCCGTTCGACCTGCAGACCTTGAAGATCGTGTTCCCGTATTCGCTCGTGCTGGCGGGCGTGGGCCTGATCGAGACCCTGCTGACGCTCACCCTGATCGACGAGATCACGGACACGCGCGGCCAGCCGAACCGCGAAAGCCTGGCGCAGGGCGTGGCGAACGTCGTCACCGGTTTCTTCGGCGGCATGGGCGGCTGCGCGATGATCGGCCAGAGCATGATCAACGTCGGCAATGGCGCGCGCGGCCGCCTGTCCGGCATCTGCGCCTCGCTGTTCCTGCTGTCGTTCATCCTGTTCGGCGCCAGCGTGATCGAGCAGATCCCGCTGGCCGCGCTGATCGGCGTGATGTTCGTCGTCTGCGAAAAAACGTTCGAATGGGGCACGTTCCGCCTGTTCGGCAAGGTGCCGCGCGCCGACGCGCTCGTGATCGTGCTGGTGGCGGGCGTGACGCTCGCCTTCAACCTGGCCACCGCGGTGCTGGTGGGCGTGGTCGTGTCGGCGCTGGTGTTCGCGTGGCAGCACGCGAAACAGATCCGCGTCACCACATCGCAGGACGCCGGCGGCTGGAAGGTCTATGAACTGGAGGGGACGCTGTTCTTCGCGTCGGTGGCCGGTTTCCAGGCGCTGTTCACGCCCAGGGACGACCCGCAGGACGTCGTGGTCGAATTCCGCCGCGCGCGCGTGGCGGACCACTCGGCGATCCAGGCCATCGACGGCCTGGCGGAACGCTACCGCGCCCTCGGCAAGCGCCTGCACCTGCGCCACCTGAGCCCGGACTGCCGCGCGCTGCTCGAGCGCGCGAAGGACATGATCGAGGTGAACCTGCCGGAAGATCCGCGTTATCGCGTCGCCGACGACAAACTAGACTAGCGCACGCGCTTGCGCACGCAGGCGACGTAGGCGTCGGTGTCCGGCTGGGTGCCGTGGCGCTGGGCCGACCAGATCATCTCGCCCAGGCATTCCATGATCTCGTGGTGCGCCTCGTGCTCGCCCACGCGCGCGGCCAGGGCCTCGAACGCGGCGCGGATCCCGCGCGGCTGGTCGATCGAGACCTGTTCCGTGATCGACAGATGCATCGACAGGTGCAGGAACGGATTCGGCTTGCCGCCTTCGACGGCGTAGTCGCGCGCCACGGCTTCATCGGCGTCCGCCAGTTCGTCGTGGTACTCGGGATGCTGCTCGATCCAGTCGGCGGCGATGGCGTCCATCGGGGTCAGGATCGCGCCCGCGCGGCGCTTGCGCAAGGCCTCGCAAAAGAAACGGCGGACGTCGTGGGAGGAGGGGGTGAACATGGCGGGGACCGTCGGAAACCTGGA
>Ga0209148_1001658_pt1 | contig 10062 bp, 8 predicted proteins | sample AraplaCol_mMF_r2_2_FD_184288 | JGI IMG/M metagenome (GOLD analysis project Ga0209148, IMG submission 184288) | Arabidopsis root microbial communities from North Carolina, USA - plate scrape CL_Col_mMF_r2 (SPAdes) (version 2) | ecosystem: Host-associated > Plants > Roots > Endosphere | place: USA...
CTTCAAGCCAGCCTCGGCTTCCTTCAAGATGCCGATGATCTGTTCTTCGGTGAATCGCTTTTTCATTGCCGTTCCTCTCTGGAACGGACTCTACACCGTCACCGTACTAAACGCGGGGAGCAGGTCACAAAATACTAGAAATCCCAGTAACACTATAACTCTCTATAGGCCAACAACCGGCAGCAAACTGAGAAATTGGCAATGGATGCAGATTAAGGCTTGCTTGCGAGGCAGACACGGGCAGACACGACTTGGTCTCCCCCTCACGGATGCCGAATGTAATCCACCAACGCCCGCGTATACTCATCCGGCCGCTTATCACACAGACTCACCACGATCGCCACCGCGAACCCCGCCGGCACGCCGAACACGCCTGAACTGATCGGCTCGATCCCGAACCACGTACGCCCGGCGAACCCAGTCAACTGCGTGAAGAACGGATAAGTCGACACGATGTAGTACACACACACCGCCAACCCCGTCACCATCCCGGCGATCGCGCCACGCGTCGTCGTGCGCTTCCAGAACACCCCCAGCACCAGCACCGGAAAGAAGCTCGACGCCGCCAGCGAAAACGCGGCGCCGACGAGAAACAGAATCTTCCCGGTATTGAGCGACGCGACATACGACGCGAACAGCGCCACCCCCAGCAGCAGCACCTTCGAGATCGTCACGCGCCGCTGGCTCGACGCATCGGGCGCGACCATGCAGTAATAGACGTCGTGCGACAGCGCATTCGCGATCGTCAGCAGCAACCCGTCCGCGGTCGACAGCGCCGCGGCCAGCGCACCGGCCGCGATCAGCCCCGACACCACGTACGGCAGCCCCGCGATCTCCGGCGCGGCCAGCACGACCATGTCCGGCTGCATCTGGATTTCCGACCAGTGCACGATGCCGTCGCGGATCACCTCGACGACACTGATCAGGTCGGGTTCGAAGTGATGCCATTGCGTGACCCACGCCGGTAATTCGGCGAACGGCCGCCCGACGAGATTCGCGAGGATCTCGTACTTGATCAGCACCGCGAGCACCGGCACGCTCAGGTAGAACAGCGCGATGAAGAACAGCGTCCAGCCGACCGAACGCCGTGCCGACGCGACCGACGTGGTCGTGTTGTAGCGCGTCAGGATGTGCGGCAGGCTCGCGGTGCCGAGCGACAGGCACAGCAGCAGCGCAAGGAAATTCCGCTCGCGCGGCTTGCGTTCGTCTTCGCTCGCGGCCGGAAACGGCTCGTGCATCGGCACGGGCGGCTCGGCCCGCGCGAGCAGGTCGTCGCGCGCCTGCGTCCACGCCACGCGCGCCGCTGCCGGATCGCGCGGGAAATCGGCCAGTTCGCGCTCGCGCTGGCTGATCTCGCGCAGCGGCCCGTTGTGACGGCGCAGGTCGGCAAGCTGGTCGACGAGATGTCGACGCGCATCCGCATAGGACGCCGGCAGCCGGTCGAGCCGCGTCTGAATAGCCGCGGCCTGCCGGCGATACGCATCGCGCACCTGCTGCTCGTCGTGCGCGTCGCGCACCTGCGCCTCGCGCGCCGCGACGCGCTCCATCAGCTTGCCGTAATTGAACTGCGGCACGGGGCCGAGCCCGTTCTTCATCGCGATCAGCGACACCGGAATCAGGATCGCGCTGATCAGGATGATGTACTGCGCGACCTGCGTCCACGTAACCGCGCGCATCCCGCCGAGAAACGAGCACACGAGAATGCCCGCGAGCCCGCAGAAGATGCCGATCGCGAAATCGACGCCGATGAAGCGCGTCGCGATCAGGCCGATCCCCTGGATCTGCGCGACCAGGTACACGAACGAACACAGGATCGCCGCGCCGGCCGCGAGCGCACGCACGGCCGTGCTCGAGAAGCGCGTGCCGAGAAAGTCGGGAATCGTGTAACGCGCGAGCTTGCGCACATACGGCGCAAGCAGGAACGCGACGAGGCAGAACCCGCCCGTCCAGCCCATCACGTACGCGAGCGCGTCGTAGCCGGTCGCGTAGAGCGAGCCGGCCAGGCCGATGAACGACGCGGCCGACAGCCAGTCGGCCGCCGTCGCCATCCCGTTGAACGCGGATGGCACGCGCCGCCCGGCCACGTAGTACTCGACGAGATCGGACGTGCGCGACAACAAGCCGATCACCGCATACACGGCGATCGGCACGAACAGGAACACGTAGCCGATCCAGACGCCCGAGCCCGTCGCGCGCTCGATCCGCCACATCAGCAGCACGAAGCCGAGAAACCCGAGCGTGTAGAGCGCGTATGCGCGTATCAGTCGATGCGTCAGCATGAATCAGCGCCCGCCGTTCGCATGGCCGGCGCGCGCCGCATGCTCGTCGTACGCGCGGCGCAGCGTGCGGTCCGCGCGTTGCATCAACCCGATGTAGACGACGATCAGCACGAGGTACACGAGTATCGCGCCCTGCGCGCCGACATAGAACGGCAGGCTGAAGCCGGCGAAGCGAACGCCGGCGAGCGCGGGCCCGAAGAACGGCACGATGAACGACACCGCGAAGCCGGTCACCATCAGCACCGCGATCAGCGCGACGTTGAAGCGCCAGTAGCGCGCATGCGCACGCGCGAGCGGTTCGGGAACGGGGGGTGGCGCGGCGGGCGCCGAACGGGTCGGAACGGTCATGCCGTTATGTAGCAAAAAGCCCCTGCGCGGGCAATCGGGATTGCCGCGCAGGGGCTCGTGCGCGAGATGCGCAGCCGGCAGGCGCTCAGCGCACTTCGGTGAGCTGCTCGAGGATGGCCGGATTCTCGAGCGTGGACGTATCCTGCGTGATCGCCTCGCCCTTCGCGAGCGAGCGCAACAGGCGCCGCATGATCTTGCCCGAGCGCGTCTTCGGCAGGTTGTCGCCGAAGCGGATGTCCTTCGGCTTCGCGATCGGCCCGATCTGCTTGCCGACCCAGTCGCGCAGCGTCTTCGCGAGCGCCGCCGCTTCCTCGCCTTCCGGACGCGAACGCTTCAGCACCACGAACGCGACCACCGCCTCGCCCGTCGTGTCGTCCGGGCGGCCGACCACCGCCGCTTCCGCAACCAGCTCGTGCGAAACCAGCGCCGACTCGATCTCCATCGTGCCGAGCCGGTGGCCCGACACGTTCAGCACGTCGTCGATGCGGCCCATGATCGTGAAGTAGCCGGTGTCCTTGTCGCGCACGGTGCCGTCGCCGGCCAGATAGAGCGTGCCGCCGAGTTCCTCGGGGTAATAGCTCTTCTTGAAGCGCTCCGGGTCGCCCCAGATCGTGCGGATCATCGAGGGCCACGGACGCTTGACGACGAGAATGCCGCCTTGCCCGTTCGGCACGTCCTGGCCGGTCTCGTCGACCACCGCGGCCATGATGCCCGGCAGCGGCAGCGTGCATGACCCCGGCACCGTCGGCGTCGCGCCCGGCAGCGGCGTGATCATGTGGCCGCCGGTTTCGGTCTGCCACCACGTGTCGACGATCGGGCAGCGCTCCTGGCCGACGTGCTTGTGGTACCACATCCACGCTTCCGGATTGATCGGTTCGCCGACCGTGCCGATGATGCGCAGGCTCGACAGGTCGTAACTCTTCGGATGAACCTTGTCGTCGGCCTCGGCGGCCTTGATCAGCGAGCGGATCGCGGTCGGCGCGGTGTAGAACACCGTGACCTTGTGATCGTTGATCATCTTCCAGAAGCGGCCGGCGTCCGGCCAGGTCGGCACGCCTTCGAACACGACCTGCGTGCCGCCGCACGCGAGCGGGCCGTAGGTGATGTACGTGTGGCCCGTGACCCAGCCGATGTCGGCCGTGCACCAGAACACGTCGGTCGGTTTCCAGTCGAAGGTCCACTTCATCGTCTGCGCGGCCCACAGCAGGTAGCCGCCGGTGCTGTGCTGCACGCCCTTCGGCTTGCCGGTCGAGCCCGACGTATAGAGGATGAACAGCGGATGCTCTGCGCCGACCCATTCCGGTGCGCACGTGTCGGGCTCGTTGTCGGCGATCTCGTGCATCCACAGGTCGCGCCCGGCGTGCCAGTCGATCTTGCCGCCGGTGCGGCGATAGACGATCACGCTCTTGACTGCTTCGCAGCCGCCCATCGCGAGCGCCTCGTCGGCGATGCTCTTGAGCGGCAGCGTCTTGCCGCCGCGCGCCTGCTCGTCGGCGGTGATGAGGGCGACCGCGCCGACGTCGACGAGCCGCTCGTTCAGCGATTTCGCGGAGAAGCCGCCGAACACGACCGAGTGCGTGGCCCCGATGCGCGCGCAGGCCTGCATCGCGACGATGCCCTCGATCGACATCGGAATATAGATGACGACGCGATCGCCCTTGCCGATTCCGCGTTTCTTCAGCGCGTTCGCGAAGCGCGATACACGTGCCAGCAGATCGGCGTAGGTGACGCGCGTGACGGTGCCGTCGTCGGCCTCGAAGATCACCGCGACGCGCTCGCCGTTGCCGGCTTCGACGTGACGGTCGAGGCAGTTGTACGAGGCGTTCAGCTCACCGTCGTCGAACCACTTGTAGAACGGCGCATTGCTCTCGTCGAGCACGCTGGTGAACGGCTTGTGCCAGCTGAGGCCCTCGCGCGCGAGACGCGCCCAGAAGCCCTCGTAATCCTGCTCGGCCTCGGCGGCAAGCGCCTGGTAGGCCGGCATGCCGGAAATGGTCGCCGCCTTCTCGAGCGCCTCGGGCGGCGCAAACTGACGGGTTTCGTGAAGAACCGATTCAATCGCAGACATCGACTACCCCTTGGTGAACATGAATCCTCTGCATGGCGGCGCGATCGTGCGCGCCGCGTCTTGGCCGGCGCTTGCGCGCCGCTGTCTCCCACTCACCCGCGCGCCCCCGAAGGCTGCGCGCGATGCTGCGCCGCACCACGTCACAAGACGATGGACGTACGGCCCGGCCCTATCCACGATAAGCGCTCGAACTTACCCGTCACTTACGCGACATCGCCGTTTCGCACGCCGCGCAGCGGCGCCTTGCAGTCTGCTTTACGCTGTTACGACCGCGACCCTACAATCCTAACTGAACTCGCCTCCCGGATTCCAGCTTGAATCGCTACGCCCTCTTCCTCATCCTGTCGATGCTGTTTGTCGGCAGCAACGTCGGTATCGGCAAATCCATCGTCGTCTTCGTCCCGGTCGCCATCCTCGCCACGCTGCGCTTCGTGATCGCGATCGCCGTGCTGTGGCCGCTGTTCAGCCCGTTGAAGATGCGTGCGGTCCGGCGCGCGGAATGGCTGAACCTGTTCCTGCAGGCATTCTTCGGCACCTTCATGTTTACGCTGCTGATGCTCAACGGCGTGCAACGCACGAGCGCGGTCGCGGCCGGCGTGATCACGAGCACCATCCCGGCCATCGTCGCGCTGTTCGCGTGGCTGATCCTGCGTGAAAAACCGAACGGCCGTGCGCTCGTGTCGATCGCGCTCGCGATCGCCGGCGTCGTGACGATCAACCTCGCCAACGGCAGCGCAGGCAGCGCGTCCGCGCACGGCGCCGGGGGCGCCTCGGCCGGCTCGCTGACCGGCAACCTGCTGATCCTTGGCGCGGTGTGCTGCGAATCGATCTACGTGATCCTGTCGCGCCGGCTCACGCAGACGCTCGCGCCGATCGACATCTGCGCGTACACGCACCTGTTCGGCCTGTGCCTGATGCTGCCGCTCGGCGCGACGGCGTTGTGGCATTTCGATTACGCGAGCGTGCCGGCCGGTACGTGGGCGCTCGTGGTCTGGTACGGGCTGTCGGCCAGCATCTTCTCGTTCTGGCTGTGGATGAAAGGGATCCGGCACGTGCCGGGCAGCCTCGCCGGCGTATTCAGCGCGGTGCTGCCGGTCGCGGCCGCCGCATACGGCATCGCGTTCCTCGGTGAACGTCCGACGCTCGCGCACGGCATCGCGCTCGCGTGCGTCGTCAGCGGGATCGTGCTCGCGAGCCTGCGCGTGAAGCGCGTGCCGGCCGTCGCGTCCTGATCCGTCCCCTGCAGCCCCGGCGCGACGCTGCAGTCGCACCGGCCGACGCGTTACAATAGCGCGCCTTTTCAAGATTACCCCCGATACCTGCGCCCAGCGCCCGACCCTCCACATGTCTGCCCCGCATTCGCCCGGCTCCATCCGTCGTCCCCTGCGCCCGCTGCCCGCGCTGATCTTCATGAGCCGCTGGCTCCAGGTTCCGCTTTATCTGGGCCTGATCGTCGCGCAGGCCGTCTATGTGTTCCTGTTCCTGAAGGAAGTCTGGCACCTGCTGTCGCATGCGACGAGCCTTGACGAGATCAGCGTGATGCTCGCGGTGCTCGGCCTGATCGACGTCGTGATGATCTCGAATCTGCTGATCATGGTGATCGTCGGCGGCTACGAGACGTTCGTGTCGCGCCTCGGCATCGAGGGCCACCCCGACGAGCCCGAGTGGCTCGACCATGTGAACGCGGGCGTGCTGAAGGTCAAGCTGTCGATGGCGCTGATCAGCATTTCGTCGATCCACCTGCTGAAGACCTTCATCAACCCCGACCAGCACACGACGCACGCGATCATGTGGCAGGTGATCATCCACGTGTCGTTCCTCGTGTCGGCGCTCGTGATGGCGTGGGTCGACCGCCTGACGACCCACACGCACCCGGCCCATTTCCACGAGCCGCACGCCCGCGACGCGCACGCGCCTGCAGCGAACGAGCCCCGCAAATCGGTCGAAGCCGCCGCCAACGCATAAACGTATTCCCCACAGTCCTCACAGAGTCTCAGCCATGACCGTCATCAAACAGGAAGACCTGATCCAGAGCATCGCGGATTCGCTGCAGTACATCAGCTACTACCATCCGCTCGACTACATCCAGGCCCTCGGCCGCGCGTACGAGCTGGAAGAGAGCCCGGCCGCGAAGGACGCGATCGCGCAGATCCTCACGAACAGCCGTATGTGCGCGGAAGGCCGTCGCCCGATCTGCCAGGACACCGGCATCGTCACGATCTTCGTGAAGGTCGGCATGGACGTGCGCTGGGACGGCGCGACGATGGGCCTCACCGACATGATCAACGAAGGCGTGCGCCGCGGTTACACGCACCCGGACAACGTGCTGCGTGCATCGATCGTCAATCCGCCGGAAGGCGCCCGCAAAAACACGAAGGACAACACGCCGGCCGTGATCCACTACGAGATCGTGCCGGGCGACAAGGTCGACGTGCAGGTCGCGGCAAAGGGCGGCGGCTCGGAGAACAAGTCGAAGTTCGTGATGCTGAACCCGTCCGACTCGATCGTCGACTGGGTACTGAAGACGGTCCCGACGATGGGCGCGGGCTGGTGCCCGCCGGGCATGCTCGGGATCGGCATCGGCGGCACTGCCGAAAAGGCGATGCTGATGGCGAAGGAATCGCTGATGGAGCCGATCGACATCCAGGAAATCATCGCGCGCGGCCCGAAGGACTGGGTCGAGGAACTGCGCGTCGAACTGCACGAGAAGGTCAACGCGCTCGGCATCGGCGCGCAGGGCCTCGGCGGCCTCGCGACCGTGCTCGACGTGAAGATCATGGCCGCGCCGACGCACGCGGCGTCGAAGCCGGTCGCACTGATCCCGAACTGCGCGGCCACGCGCCACGCGCACTTCGTGCTCGACGGCTCGGGCCCCGCGAAGCTCGAGGCGCCGTCGCTCGACGCCTGGCCGAAGGTCCAGTGGGAACCCAACACGGAAACCAGCAAGCGCGTCGACCTGAACACGCTGACCCCGGAAGAAGTCGCGAGCTGGACGCCGGGCCAGACGCTGCTGCTGTCGGGCAAGATGCTCACGGGCCGCGACGCCGCGCACAAGCGCATCGCCGACATGCTCGCGAAGGGCGAGAAGCTGCCGGTCGACTTCACGAACCGCGTGATCTACTACGTCGGCCCGGTCGATCCGGTGCGTGACGAAGTGGTCGGCCCGGCAGGCCCGACGACGGCCACGCGGATGGACAAGTTCACCGAGACGATGCTCGCCCAGACGGGTCTGATCTCGATGATCGGCAAGGCCGAGCGCGGCCCGGTCGCGATCGACGCGATCAAGAAGCACAAGGCGGCGTACCTGATGGCGGTCGGCGGTGCGGCTTACCTCGTGTCGAAGGCGATCCGCGGCGCGAAGGTGCTCGCATTCGAAGACCTCGGCATGGAAGCGATCTACGAGTTCGACGTGCAGGACATGCCGGTGACGGTCGCCGTCGATTCATCGGGCACGTCGGTGCACCAGACCGGCCCGAAGGAGTGGCAGGCGAAGATCGGCAAGATCCCGGTCGCAACCGCTTAAGCGCGCTCGCACGAAAGGCCGGACGGATGTCCGGCCTTTTTACTTCTCATTCTCGTTATTGCGCGCGGCCCGTTATCCCGGGCCGATTCTCATTACCCGCAAAAGGCAGGCCCGACAAGGCTTCGAGGCTTGGCTTTTCTCGTTCGAGCGATTATCGTTCGGTTTCTGAAGCCCCACTGAACAAGGAACAGCCATGCAAGGCGACAAGAAAGTCATTGAATACCTGAACGCCCAACTGAAGAACGAACTCACGGCGATCAACCAGTACTTCCTGCATGCGCGCATGTACAAGCACTGGGGCCTCGACAAGCTCGGCAAGCACGAATACGACGAATCGATCGGCGAAATGAAGCATGCCGACTGGCTGATCGAGCGCGTGTTCATGCTTGACGGCCTGCCGAACCTGCAGGACCTGCACAAGCTGCTGGTCGGCGAGGAAACCGAAGAGATCCTGAAGTGCGACCTGAAGCTCGAGCAGATCTCGCAGTCCACGTGCAAGGAAGCGATCGCTTACTGTGAATCGGTGCGTGACTACGTGTCGCGCGAGATCTTCGAAAAGATCCTCGACGACACCGAAGAGCACATCGACTGGCTGGAAACGCAGATCGACCTGATCGGCAAGGTCGGCCTGCAGAACTACCAGCAGACGATGATGGGTTCGCCCGAGTAATCGCCACACCCGCCACGATCGCCACCTCGCCTTCCGCATGACGACGACGAACCAACCAGCCGCTTCCGGGGTCCGCCCCGCCGCCCCCGTCGGCATCTTCGATTCGGGGCTCGGCGGCCTGTCGGTGCTGCGTGCCGCGCGCGCGCACCTGCCCGGCGAGTCGTTCGTCTATGTCGCCGATTCGCACCACGCACCGTATGGTCCGCGCGACGAGGCATTCATTACGGAACGCACGCTTGCCATCGGCGAGTGGCTAGCCCGCGAAGGCGCGAAAGCGCTCGTGATCGCGTGCAACACCGCGACGGCGCGAGCGATCGCAGCCATCCGCGAGCGCCTGTCGATACCGCTCGTGGGTGTCGAGCCGGGCATCAAGCCGGCCGCCGCGCTGTCCGCGACCGGTGTCGCGGGCGTGCTCGCCACGCAATCGACGCTGAACAGCCCGCGCTTCCAGGCGCTGCTCGACCGCTACGGCGCCGGCCGTCGCTTCATCTGCCAGCCCGGCCACGGGCTCGTCGAAGCGATCGAACGCGGCGACACGAACTCGCCCGCGTTGCGCGCGTTGCTCGAGCGTTACCTGCAGCCGATGCTCGACGACGGCGCCGATACGCTGGTGCTCGGCTGCACGCACTACCCGTTCTTCACGGAAACGATCCGTGATCTTGTCGGCGACCGGCTGACGATCGTCGATACGAGCGATGCCATCGCCCGGCAGCTCGCGCGGGTACTCGACGAACGCGGCCTGCGCGCGCCGGCCGGCACGCGCGCCGCGCCGCCACGCTTCTGCTCGACGAGCGACGGCCTGCAACTGCGCGCACTCGCATCGTCGCTGCTCGGCCTCGACGTGCCGGTCGAATCCGTCACCATTTCCTCGCCGAACGCGCGCGCCTGCGCGACCGTCTGACGCGGGCCGGCACGCCGCCGGTTCGCCCTCTCCCGCTCCGCCACCCGTTTCAAGGGTCCGATGGCCTTAAAAAAAGCCGAACCCAGGCTTGTCAACGTCCGCAAATTTAATGATAATAATTCGCATTACCGTTAGCTATCGCAACTCATCATGATCGTCTGCGTGTGCAAGTCTGTTTCCGATCGCAAGATTCGCGCGTCCCTCGCCGAGGGCGTGAACTCTTTCGATGAACTCCAGTTCGAGCTCGGCGTGGCCACGTGCTGCGGCAAGTGC
>Ga0209148_1001662_pt1 | contig 10014 bp, 7 predicted proteins | sample AraplaCol_mMF_r2_2_FD_184288 | JGI IMG/M metagenome (GOLD analysis project Ga0209148, IMG submission 184288) | Arabidopsis root microbial communities from North Carolina, USA - plate scrape CL_Col_mMF_r2 (SPAdes) (version 2) | ecosystem: Host-associated > Plants > Roots > Endosphere | place: USA...
CGGAGGTCGCGTATTTCGGGTGCATCATCGACGCCCCGGCGATCGTCGACATCGCGTACGACGGCTACCTGCTCGGGCACGCGCGCTGGTTCGGCGAACGCGACGGACGACAACTGCTCGACTGGCTGGTGCAACGCCGGCGCGCGAAGCGGGGCAGCGTGTAACGCTGCGTGCCGGACATTGTCGAGCCGGCAGTGTCGGCTGGCCGGGCTTCGTTTTTCTTCCGCGCGGCGATCGCACCGCACATTCACTGAAATCCTCCGATCTACGAAGCGGATCCTGCTGCCGCAGGACGCCGCACGTCCGCACTCCGTCGCATTCAACATGACGGAATTGTCATCTTCGGCTCATGTTCGCACTGCACCCGATCCGTAGCATCGGTGCGAACCGTTATCGCAGAACCGAACATGCTCAAGCTCACCCTCGCCGCGGCCGTCGTCTTCGCGACGGCCGCGACGGCCCATGCGCAGTCGCTGCAGGTCGCGGCGCCGGCCCAGGCCTTGGCCCCGACGGCTTCCGGTGCCGCGCCGCCGTCCGACACATCTTCTTCCCCGTCGCTGACGCTGTCCGACGCGCTCGCGGCGGCAGCCAGCAACAACCCGGCACTGCGCGGCGCGCGTGCGGACGTCGATGCATCGGCCGGCGCGCTGATGCAGGCCGGCGCACGTCCCAATCCGGAAGTGTCGTTCCTGCAGGAAGGCTTCAGCCGCGCGGAACGCACGTCGACCGCGCTGATCAACCAGACCCTCGAACTCGGGGGCAAGCGTCGCGCACGGCTCGACGTCGCATCGTACGGCCGGGAGGCCGCGAACGCGTCGCTCGACGAGCAGGTTGCCGCTGTGCGCGCCGATGTGATCGCGGCGTTCTACGGATTGCTTGCCGCGCAGCGGCAACTTCAGGTTACCGAAGAGTCGGCCGCGATCGCCGCGCGCTCGGCGGACCTCGCGGGGCGCCGCGCGCAGGCCGGCAAGGTGTCGCCGGTCGAGGCGACCAAGGCGCAGGTGGCGGCGGCCGGCGTGCAGATCGAGGTGACGACCGCGCGCGGCCGTGTCGACGTCGCGCGCGAGAAGCTGAATGCGGCGATGGGTGAAGCGCGCGGCGACCGGCGCGTCGCGCTCGGCGATCTGGAAACGGTGCCTGCGGTCGAGCCGCTGTCCGCGCTGACCGCGCAGCTCGAAGACGCGCCGCTCGCGCGCGTCGCGCGTGCGGAGATGCTGCGCTCGAACGCGGCCGTGTCGCTCGAACGCGCGCGGCGTATTCCCGACGTGACGGTCAGCGCGGGCGTGAAGCGGGTGACGACCGGCGGCGTGCCCGACAACCAGGCGGTCGTCGGCGTGTCGATTCCGATTCCGCTGTTCGACACGAATCGTGGCGCGCTGCTCGAAGCGACGCACAAGGCCGAGCGCGCAAATGCCGATCTCGACCGCGAACGTACGCGGCTGCGGCTCGAACTTGCACGGGCGTATGCGAATTTCGACGCGGCGGCGCAGGAAGCGCGGCGGCTGAAGACCGACATCCTGCCCGGCGCGCGGCGCGCGCTCGATGCGATGTCGCGCGGCTACGAGCTCGGCAAGTTCAGCTTCCTCGACGTGCTCGACGCGCAGCGCACGCTGTTCCAGGGGCAATCGCAATACGTGCGCGCGCTCGCCGACGCGCATGCGGCCCGCGCCGACATCGGCCGGCTCGTCGGCACGCCGCTCGCGGCCGGCGCGCAATAGCCGCGCTTCTTACCTGAAGGATCATCATGTCACGCAGCAGAATCTTCATCATTGCGGCGGCCGTGCTCGGCGGCGTCGGGATCGTGCTCGGCGCGCTCGCCGTCACGCGAGGCAGTGTGTCCGCCCCCGCGGGCACCGAAGCCGCACAGGCGGCCGACGGCGTTGGCACCGGCTCGCACGGTGGCGTCGTGCTCACGCGCGGCAAACTGTCCGTCGAGATCGTGATGACGGAAAAGCCCGGCGACGCGCGGCTCGTCGTCTATCCGTTCGTCGACGGCAAGCCGGTCGATAAGGGCGTTGCGGTGTCCGGCACGCTGGTGCGGTACGACCGCTCACACGAACCCATGCGTTTCGACGCGGCAGGCCAGAAGTTCGTTTCGGCGCAGTCGATCGCGAAGCCGCACGTGTTCGACGCGACGATCGACATCAAGGCGGGCAACCAGGCCGCGTCGTTCCCGTTCGCCCGCGCGGACGGCGCGATCGCGCTGACCGACGCGCAATTGCGGACGTCGAAGATCGCGCTGGCGAAGGCCGGCCCCGCGCAGATCGCCACGCCGTTCCAGCTGCCGGGCGAGATCAAATTCAACGAGGACCGCACCGCGCACGTCGTGCCGCGCGTGGCCGGCATCGTCGAACAGGTGTCGGTGTCGCTCGGGCAGAACATCGCGAAGGGGCAGGTGCTGGCCGTGATCGCGAGCACCGATCTCGCGGACCGTCGCAGCGAACTGCTGACCGCCGAACGCCGGTTGTCGGGTGCGCGCGCGACCTATGAACGCGAACGCACGCTGTGGCAGGAGCGCATCTCGGCGGAACAGGACTATCAGCAGGCGCAGGTTCAGTTGCGCGAGGCCGAGATCGCCGTGCAGAACGCGCGGCAGAAACTGGCCGCACTGAACGCGCCGGCGGGCGCGGGCGCGCTGAATCGCTATGAGTTGCGCGCGCCGTTTGCGGGCACGATCGTCGAGAAGCATGCGACGCCCGGCGAAGCGATCGCGGCCGACGCGAGCATGTTCGTGATCTCCGACCTGTCGACGGTGTGGGCCGAGATGGCCGTGCCCGCGCAGCGGCTGAACGACGTGCGTGTCGGCCGCGACGCGACCGTCAGCGCGACCGCATTCGAATCGCGCTCGAGCGGCCCGATCGCTTACGTGGGCTCGCTGCTCGGCGAACAGACGCGCACCGCGCCCGCGCGCGTCGTGCTGCCGAACCCGGACGGCGTGTGGCGGCCGGGGATGTTCGTGAACGTGTCGGTCGACGCGGGCAAGCAGGCCGTTGCGCTCGCGATCGCGAGCGACGCGCTGCAAGACGTCGACAGCGTGCCGTCGGTATTCGTGCGCTCGCCGAAGGGCTTCGTCGCACAGGCCGTCGAGACGGGGCGGCGCGACGAACGCGCGACCGAAGTGCTGAAGGGGCTCAAGCCGGGCCAGGAATATGTGGCCTCGAACAGCTTCGTGCTGAAGGCCGAGCTCGGCAAGGGGAGTGCCGAACATGAATGAACGTCACGCACCGACGGCCCACGCAGTGGCCGTTCCCCGCCTCAAGGAATCCTGCCATGTTTGAACGCCTGATCCGCTTTGCGATTGCGCACCGCTGGCTCGTGATGCTGGCGATCGCGGCCGTGGCCGCGCTGGGCGTGTTCAGCTACCAGAAGCTGCCGATCGATGCGGTGCCCGACATCACCAACGTGCAGGTGCAGATCAACACGGCCGCGCCCGGCTACTCGCCGCTCGAGGCCGAGCAGCGCATCACCTACCCGGTCGAGACGGTGATGGCCGGGCTGCCGGGCCTCGAACAGACGCGCTCGATTTCGCGCTACGGGCTGTCGCAGGTCACGGTGATCTTCAAGGACGGCACCGACATCTATTTCGCGCGGCAGCTCGTCAACGAGCGCATCCAGGAGGCGAAGGACAAGCTGCCGGCCGGCATCGCACCCGCGATGGGGCCGACGTCGACCGGCCTCGGCGAGATCTACCTGTGGACGGTCGAGGCCGACGCCAACGCACGCAAGCCCGACGGCACGCGCTATACGGCGGCCGACCTGCGCGAGCTGCAGGACTGGGTCATCCGGCCGCAGCTGCGCAACGTGCGCGGCGTGACCGAGGTGAACTCGATCGGCGGCTACGTGAAGGAATACCGCGTCGCGCCCAATCCGGCGAAGCTGATGTCGTACGGGCTGACGCTCGCCGACGTCGTGCGCGCGCTGGAGCGCAACAACGACAACGTCGGCGCCGGCTACATCGAAAAGCGCGGCGAACAGTATCTCGTGCGCGTGCCGGGCCAGGCGCGCACCGTCGACGACATCGCGAACATCGTGCTGACCAACGTCGGCGGCGTGCCGGTGCGGATGAAGGAGGTCGGGCAGGTCGACATCGGCCGCGAGCTGCGTACCGGCGCCGCGACGTCGAACGGCGAGGAGGTCGTGCTCGGCACGGTGTTCATGCTGATGGGCGAGAACAGCCGCTCCGTTGCGAAGGCCGTCGCCGCGAAGATGGAGGACGTGAACCGCACGCTGCCGGCCGGCGTGAAGGCGATTCCCGTGTACGACCGCACGGTGCTCGTCGAGAAAGCCGTCGCGACGGTGAAGAAGAACCTGCTCGAAGGCGCAGTGCTGGTGATTGCCGTGCTGTTCCTGTTCCTCGGCAACATCCGCGCGGCGCTGATCACCGCGCTCGTGATTCCGCTGTCGATGCTGATGACTTTCACCGGCATGGTCAACGCGAAGGTGAGCGCGAACCTGATGAGCCTCGGTGCGCTCGACTTCGGGATCATCGTCGACGGCGCGGTGGTGATCGTCGAGAACTGCGTGCGGCGGCTCGCGCATGCTCAGTCGGCGGCCGGGCGGCCGCTCACGCGCGACGAGCGCTTTGCGGAAGTGTTCGGCGCGTCGCAGGAAGCGCGGCGCGCGTTGATCTTCGGGCAACTGATCATCATGGTGGTGTACCTGCCGATCTTTGCGCTGACCGGGGTCGAAGGCAAGATGTTCCATCCGATGGCCGTGACCGTCGTGATGGCACTCGCGGCCGCGATGGTGCTGACCGTCACGTTCATTCCGGCGGCCGTCGCGTTGTTCATCGGCGAGCGGGTCGAGGAGAAGGAGAACCGGCTGATGGGCTGGGCGCGGCGCGCGTACGAGCCGGTGCTCGCCGCGTTCATGACGCGCCCCGCGCGCGTGATGCTCGGCGCCGGTGCGATCGTGCTGGCAACGCTCGGGCTCGCGACGCGGCTCGGCAGCGAGTTCATCCCGAGCCTGAACGAGGGCGATCTCGCGGTCGCCGCGCTGCGGATTCCCGGCACGAGCCTGTCGCAGTCGGTCGAGATGCAGAAGGCGATCGAGAAGACGTTGAAGGCGCGCTTCCCGGAAATCGAGCGCGTGTTCGCGCGCACCGGCACGGCCGAGATCGCGGCAGATCCGATGCCGCCGAACCTGTCTGACGGCTACATCATGCTGAAACCGGCCGACCAGTGGCCCGACCCGAAGAAGCCGCGCGATCAGCTCGTGCGCGAGATCGAGGCGGCGCTCGCGGAACTGCCGGGCAACGCGTACGAGTTCTCGCAGCCGATCCAGCTGCGCTTCAACGAGCTGATCTCGGGCGTGCGCAGCGACGTCGCGGTGAAGATCTTCGGCGACGACATGGCGGTGCTGAACCAGACCGGCGAGCAGATCGCGGCCGCGCTGCAGAAGGTGCCGGGCGCTTCCGAAGTGAAAGTCGAGCAGACCACCGGCCTGCCCGTGCTGACCGTCAACCTCGACCGCGACAAGCTCGCGCGCTACGGCGTGACGGTCGCCGACCTGCAGGATACGGTGGCCGCGGCCGTCGGCGGGCAGAAGGCGGGGACGCTGTTCCAGGGCGACCGGCGCTTCGACATCGTCGTGCGGCTGCCGGACGAGCTGCGCTCCGACATCGAGGCGATCAAGCGGCTGCCGATCGCGCTGCCCGCGCCGGCCGCGGGCGCCAGCGCGCCGCTCGCGCAGGCGCCGTACGTGCCGCTGGCCGAACTCGCGACGATCGAGGTCGCGCCGGGCCCGAACCAGATCAGCCGTGAGGACGGCAAGCGGCGGGTCGTCGTCAGCGCGAACGTGCGTGGCCGCGACGTCGGCTCGTTCGTCGCCGACGCGCGCGAGCAGCTGCAGCAGGACGTGCGCGTGCCGGCCGGCTACTGGGTGTCGTGGGGCGGCCAGTTCGAGCAGTTGCAGAGTGCGAGCGAGCGGCTGAAGCTCGTCGTGCCGCTCGCGCTGTTCATGGTGTTCGTGCTGCTGTTCGTGATGTTCAACAACGTGAAGGACGGGCTGCTGGTGTTCACCGGCATTCCGTTCGCGCTGAGCGGCGGCGTGGTGTCGCTGTGGCTGCGCGGGATTCCGCTGTCGATCACAGCCGCGGTCGGCTTCATCGCGCTGTCGGGCGTTGCCGTGCTCAACGGCCTCGTGATGATCTCGTTCATCCGCAACCTGCGCGACGAAGGGATGCCGCTCGACGCGGCCGTGCGCGAAGGCGCGCTCACGCGGCTGCGGCCCGTGCTGATGACCGCGCTCGTCGCGTCGCTCGGCTTCCTGCCGATGGCGTTCGCGACCGGCACCGGCGCCGAGGTGCAGCGCCCGCTTGCGACGGTCGTGATCGGCGGTATCCTGTCGTCCACGGCGCTGACGCTGCTGGTGCTGCCGGTGCTGTACCGCGTGAGCCACGCGGTGTCGTGGCGCGCGGTCTTGCGCGGCGGGTTCGGCGCGGGCGTGCTGCGGCGGCTGGGTTTCTTCAAGGGTAATGCGTGATGCGAATTCTGATTGTCGAGGATGAACCGAAAACGGGCGCCTATCTGCGCAAGGGCCTGACCGAAGCCGGCTATGTCGTCGACTGGGTGGAGGACGGCATCACGGGCCAGCACCAGGCCGAGACCGAGGAGTACGACCTGCTCGTGCTCGACGTGATGCTGCCGGGGCAGGACGGCTGGACGCTGCTGCAGAACCTGCGCCGCAGCAAGTCGACGCCCGTGTTGTTCCTCACCGCGCGCGACGACGTCGGCGATCGCGTGAAGGGGCTCGAACTCGGCGCCGATGATTACCTGGCCAAGCCTTTCGACTTCGTCGAACTCACCGCGCGCATCAAGTCGATCTTGCGGCGCGGCCAGCCGCGCGATTCGAACACGCTGCGCGTGGCCGATCTCGAACTCGACCTGACGCGCCGCAAGGCCATGCGGCAGCGCGACACGATCCTGCTGACCGCGAAGGAATTCGCGCTGCTGTGGCTGCTGATGCGTCGCGAAGGCGAGATCCTGCCGCGCGCGACGATCGCGTCGCAGGTGTGGGACATGAACTTCAACAGCGATACGAACGTCGTCGATTCCGCGATCCGGCGACTGCGCTCGAAGATCGACGACGCCTATGAACCGAAGCTGATCCACACCGTGCGCGGGATGGGCTACGTGCTCGAAGTGCGCGACGGCGCGGCGAAATGATCGCGCGCCTGCTGCCGCGCACGCTGCGCGGACGCCTGACCGCGCTGATCATCCTGTCGACGTCGGTGATCCTCGCATCGAGCGGCGTCGCGCTGTACGAGGCGTTGAGCAATCGCATCGAGACGACGGCGGCCGAGCAGATGGCCGGTATTTCGGCCGCGCTGGGCACGCACCTGGCGGAAGCGCGTTCGACGGCCGACGTCGCGCGCAACCCCGATATGTGGGTCGACCAGTTGCATGGGCATCCGAACATGGACCTGGCGATCTACGATGCGGCCGGCACGCGCATCGTCGGCACGCCGGGATTCCGGACCTACGCGCCGCTGCTGTCGACGGACGCGGGCCGCCTCCCGGTATTCGTCGCGCCGCCCGGCGTGCGGCACCAGTATCTGGTGATGACCGTGCCGCTCGCCGGCGCGGGCGCGCCCGTCGTGCGCGTCGCGGTGCAGTACGACCGCAGCGCCGACGTGCTGCTGCTGCGCACGCATGCCTATACGATCGTCGTGATCGAGGTGTTCGGCGTCGTGCTGGCGGCCGCGATCGCATACGGCATCGCGGCGCTCGGGCTGAGCCCGCTCCGGCGCTTCGCGGCGCGGGCCGAGCAGATGTCGACGAGCCGCCTGGCTCATCCGCTGCCGGAACTCGATACGTCAGGCGAACTGAAGGAGCTGGAGCATGCGTTCAACGGGATGCTTGCTCGCCTGGACGAATCGTTTACGCGGTTGAGCCAGTTTTCGTCGAATCTCGCGCACGACATGCGCACGCCGCTCACCAACCTGCAGGCGGCCGCGCAGGTCGTGCTGTCGCAGCCACGTAGCGCGGACGAATACCGGAGCGTGATCGAGTCGAGCATTGACGAGTATCAGCGGCTGTCGAGGATGATCGAAGACATGCTGTTCCTCGCGCGCTCGGAGCAGGCCGGCACGTCGATCGACGTGCGGCGGCTCGATGCGGCCGAGGAAGCCTCGCGTGTCGCCGGCTATTACGAGCCGCTTGCGGAGGATGCGGGCGTGTCGGTGAAGGTCGACGGTTACGCATGGGTCGATGCGGATCTCACGCTGTACCAGCGCGCGTTGAGCAACCTGCTGTCCAATGCGCTGGCGTACGCGCCGCGCGGCAGCGTCGTGACGATCGATTGTTCGGAACAGGCCGGCGCGACGACGATCGCCGTATCGGATACGGGGCCGGGCATCGATGCGCAGCATGTCGCGCGGATTTTCGAGCGCTTCTATCGCGTCGATCCGTCGCGGCACAATTCGGCGTCGGGGACGGGCCTCGGCCTCGCGATCGTCCGGTCGATCATGGACAACCATGGCGGCGAATGCGGCGTCGACAGCGATCCGGGCCGGCGCACGACATTCTGGCTGCGCTTTCCGCAGCGGCCGCGGGTCGCGCCGAACACGGTGCCGGCGGCCCATGCTTGAGATCGCACGCCGGCACGGCCGCGCGTTCGCTGCGATACGGCGGTGCGCGGCACGCTGCCCGCGATCGCGCGGCAGCGCCCGCGCCTGACCGCCATCAGCGGGTCGCGAGGCTGTCGTGATTGTCGGCCTGCGGCGCCTTCTCGCCGGCATGTACCGAAAGCCCGTGAAGCTCCTTGTTGCGCGCGACGATCTCGCTGACCGGCGGGTACTGCGTCTTGCTCGTCGGCACCACGCCATCGTGCTGCGCCTGCTTCAGTTCGTTGATGACTTCCGCGCGGGTCTTGCCCTGCGTTTGAGTTTGGGCGAACGCGGCTTGCGAGGCGATGCCGAGCGACAGCGTCGCGGTGACGAACAGGGCAGCGAGTTTGACCGTTTTCATTGAGTTCTCCTTGGTGGGGCCGCCGGGTGGCGATCCATGGACCCAGTATGCGAAAACAGCCGAGCGTGACCGTGATCGGCAGATGAAAAATCCGTCAGATTGCGTGGCGGCGTGTGCAACGTGCGGGCCGCGCCGACATGACGCAATCGTCATGTTCGGGTCATGCGTGCGATGAGCGGAGAGCGGAGCATGGCGCTTGCCGACGGCCGATGGTGTCGACGGCATGCGCACCGTTCGCCGCGCCGGCATGGAAGGCGGGCGGTCTCGTTTCGACTTTCGCTCCGGACCAGATCGTGGATCGCCTCGCCATTCGCCTGTCGTTGTTTGCCCTGCTGATTGCCCCGTTGGTCGCCGGTTGCGCTTCATCCCGTCCCGATACCGGAATTGCCGGATCGTCCGCACCGAAGGCCGCGCGCAATACTGTGCCCACCAGCCTGATGCCCGGCGAGCAGATCGACTATGCGGGGCATCGCTGCGGCAATCCGAACTTCTACGTGAAGACCCATCCGTGCCTGTTCCCGAAACGCAACGTCACACGTTGATCCGTCACACGTACGAAAAAAGGCCCGGCACACGCGGTGTCCGGGCCGAACGCGTAATCGTGCCGTGTGACAGCGATCCGCTTGCGTGGATTGCAACGGGCATCGCCCGTCGCGCATTCGATCGTAGCGACACGATCCATCGCGAACCTGATCGGAAGATGAAATTTTCGTCACGCGTGAGCCCGCGCGTTGCCGCTGCCTCGATCAGAAGCGATGGCGCAGCCCGAGATTGACGATCCCTTGCGTGCGCGTGCCGTCGTAGCCGTAGGAGCCGATCGACGCCTGCGCCGTCTGCGTGCCGTCGTCGAACGTGCGTTGCTCGACGTTCGCGCGTTGCCACGCGCCGACCGCATAGAGAGTGGCGCGTGTCGACAGCACGTAGTCCGCGCCGGCCGACACCTGGTGATAGGTGGCGCTCGTATCGCCACGGGCTTTCGTGTAGCGGTAGCCGACGCCGATGAGCAGGCTCGCGCTCGCCGGATAGTTGAAGAAGCCGCTGTCAT